>Ga0115556_1003396_pt1 | contig 10296 bp, 8 predicted proteins | sample COGITO_mtgs_1104_5_FD_87282 | JGI IMG/M metagenome (GOLD analysis project Ga0115556, IMG submission 87282) | Pelagic marine microbial communities from North Sea - COGITO_mtgs_110414 | ecosystem: Environmental > Aquatic > Marine > Epipelagic | place: Germany:Helgoland, sampling site Kabeltonne... | reverse complement strand
TGAGGGAGGAAGTAGAAAGTGACATGACGGGTCTAATTGAGAGTTAATTGGGATTCGAGGGGCCCTTAATAGATAAGTCAACCACGAAGAGTTTTGACGTAAAACGTTCAACTTGAGTGGAGAAATTAATTGTTGTTTTTTTTCACTTCGGTTTTCGGATTTTTATCCGAATTTTAGGTTTAAAGATCAGATTAAAAATGGACAGGACGAAGATGAAGATTAAATAAAATAAATATTTGCAAATTCCAAATCATCAGCACTACTTAATCATTTCGCCCGTCTTCAACAACACATACGATCCGTTCGTCGTCAATCATTACATCATGGTTATCTTGATATTCCAACCGTCTTCTTCCCTCAATCTCTCCTCGATGAACGTCAAGCGCTTTAAGTTCACTCCCAAATCACTTTCGCCAACCCTGCTGCTGCTTCGAACAGTAGCAAAGCCGTCAGTGTCAATGCTGATGGTAACGTCATCCACAAAGGGCTTGTTCCCGTTGAAAAACTTTGCGTAGTTTCCCAGTCCAGAATAAAACTCGTACCGCAAAACACTATCATCAGAAGAAATGAGTCTGTACCCCCCCAAATCAACTCCTCCCTGCCCGTCAATGGGATATGTCTTTTTTATAGTGTTAAGGATGGATTCCTTCGCCGCATCTGAGCTTTCCATGCCCTCCGGAAAACGCCAGTAGTGGTACTGGCAGTTCTTAGCCTTAGGGTCGCACTTTGGCACGGGATCCCCGCTGGCAAAAGCAGGGTCGCCTGCTACAAAAGCCAAGGGGAGGGAAGCGAATGACGATAGGACAGCGCGTCGAGATGAGGGTAGAGGGGGGGCGGTGGGACTGTCGACAACTTTTGCGGGCGGGCAAATCGAGTGGACAGGACCATAACCACTGACAATCGGGCTGATCACAGCCAAAAGAGCAACACAGAATGAGCCCAGTGTGAAAATCATGTCCCGAAAATTTAGGGTTTTGCACCACTAAAAATTTGGCAAAGTTGTTTTCTCGAATTTTCACAAAATCACAAAATCCATCAAATAAATCATGTATTTTTGGGCGCTACCGCGTCCAGTTTCCTATCAATCAATCAATTATCAATCTTCTGCTCTCTTGCCCTAGGGTCCCTGGGATTTTCCTATCAATCAATCAATTATCAATCTTCTGCTCTCTTGCCCTGGGGTCCCTGGGTATCATATTCAAAGATGATTGATTTACACTCACTTCTCCATCTTCTTCTTCTTCTTCTGCTTTCTCCCTCTGTATCCCCCCTATCCCCACTGGATTATCCGAACACCGTCGCGTTCCCACCGAGACTAGATGAAGCATCTTACGTAGCTCTCTCAGATCTCGATGGTGATGGGTACTTAGATGTTATTACTACTTACAAAACAAATCTGAATTACATGATTTCCACCTCCCCGGGTGAAGAAAGCACAGCTAATTTCGTTTCCAACGATGTATTTTCCGCGTTTGTGGCGGAAACAATATCAACCCCTACCTCCGTCGCTGCCGCGAACTTAATTGGTGATAGTTTGCCCGATTTAATCACATCTTTTCTCTCCTCGATAGTAATTCTAGAGAACAACCACGACCTCAACCCTCCCTGCTCCGCCGCTCAGAACGGCGCAAGTCCCCTAGGCTGCTTCTCCACTCCGTTGGTTGTCGATTCTTCGTGCCAGGGAGCGAGGTCGGTGGTTGCAGTGGACGTGAATAATGACTCTTGTATAGATGTAGCGGCAGTCTGCAAAACAACTGGTACGGCGGTGTGGTACCAACACGACTGTTCTACTCATTCTTTCACAAAAAAGGTTATCTATCAGGGGAACAATGGTTTCGGGCGAGACGAGTTCGATGACCCGGAGCAAATTGTTTTCGGAGACGTTGATGGCGATGGCATTCTCGACCCTGTCGTTGTCACTAGTGACACACATTCGTATGGATTCTCCCCCTTCTTAACAGTGATATCTCTTTCTGGCGATGTCACATTCGCTCGGACGGGTTACGATCTAGGTGACGGTATATCTAACTCGGGAAACGGCATGTACCTAACCCGTGTGACCCTCGGGGACTTTGACAACGATGGTGACCTCGATGCAGCTGTGATCTCTTACTCAACATCGAACATTTATTTCATCGAGAATCGCCTCAATGAAGCCTCTAATGATTTTGGGGCCCTCGAACCCCTCAACCCTTTGGCGGGAGGTAGCACCGCAAACCCAGGAGATATTCAATCTTTCGACAGTGATGGAGATGGCGACCTCGACCTCATTGTCACTGCCTACGATAGAAACACGGCCAAGATATACGAAAATGTCCTAAGCTCTGGATCGCACCCCTTCAATTCAATTAACAATCCTTTGACGGTCATGCTCGACGAGACGCCCCGGGGACCCTACATGTTGGCGATCGGAGATGTGAACATGGATGGCTTTTACGACTTTGTCACCACCGGCTATTTGGAGGATGAGGTCTTCATCAACTTTAATCAGCATACTGCGGGATGTCCATTTGGAAAGTTTATGGACGTTGATCTTTCAAGTTGTGAGTCCTGTCCGATCGGTAGTTTCAAAAATGTTACTGGTCTGTATTGCAAACAGTGTTTCCCGGGCTCCTCGGCCTCATCCACTGGCTCGAAAAACTGCAGCCCCTGTTCCCCAGGCTCGTCCGCCCCTTCCGCGGGCCAATCCACTTGTGAACCTTGCCAAGCTGGTCGATTTACGGCGTCTTCCGGCGCGATAAGTTGCGCAGGGCTTTGTCCTCGGGGGAAGTTTGGCGATACCTTAGGCCAAACAGGCAACACCAACTGTCGTAATTGTCCGGCGGGCAAATCTTCCCTCGCCGGTTCGACGACTTGCACCTCTTGTGATGCCGGACAGTACGCTCCGGTTGAGGGGACACCTGAATGCCTTGACTGTGCCGAGGGGGAATTCTCAAGCGGAGGTGATATTGACTGCGTGGGGTGGGAGGCACTTCAAAGCTTTCCTCCGCTCGGTAGCACGGAAGGCAATGAAGTCCTGTATGTGGTTGTCTCTGGAGGTGTTGGAGGCGAACATATTAGCGTTGAAGTCAACTCGCAGCCTTGTCCTGTCTTATCGGCCAATACCAACGCGACGCACATCGCCTGCCTCACCCCATCTGGTATTGGGGTAGACCTGCCCGTCACACTGACTCACACAACCGCAGGCGGCAGTTTCACCCTGTCAAAAGCATTCGGGTACTTTCCACCAGCGATTCAATTCATCGGAGGGTGTACGGACGTGCTCAGCACGAATGTGCACGGTGTAGAAGAGAGAAAAACTGTCGATTGTCCCGCAACTGGCGGCACGATCGTCAATATTTCTGGGACTAATTTTGGCGGTTCTAGCAACAACATTGCTGTTCGTGTGAATAATGAGATGTGCAGCAATTTAGAATTGTTGGTGCCTCACAGGCTCATTTCCTGCAAGCTGCCTCCCGGAGTCGGAGACAATCCCGAGATTACCATAGATATTGGCTCGAACTCTAAAAATTTCGACAACGTATTATCGTACGTTGCGCCTAGTATCCTCAACGTCGAGAGCTCTGACTGTTTGAGCAAGGCTGTTGGCGTCGAAGAGTGCTCTCGAGAAGGCGGTGCGCGTCTGACAATGACTGGAACTAATTTTGGGCCAGTTCTTCCTTGGTTCATGATCGGAGGTGCGATTTGCTCAACTCCTACCGATTATGTTTACGACGGTACCAATCAAACAACCAGCGTTTGTATTCTCCCGCCGGGGAGTGGAAGGAGCAAGAATGTCAACGCAGTACAAGCTGGGGGACTAGTAAGCGAAGGAGTTGGACTGGTTACTTACGACCTCTGCGATCCGGGCACAGAAAATGTCCTCAATGAGACTCTCCAATATTTTACCTGCGAGGTCTGTGCCTTGGGCTACACATCTTCACTCTATGAAGCGTTCAGCTGCTCCCTGTGTCTATCAGGGTCTTACGTAGTGAGTCCATCTTCTTGCCTCCCCTGTAACGACGTCATCGCTGGCAGCACGTCGCTCGTCGACGGTAGCGTGGGTATCAAATCCTGTGTTTGTCCGTCTTTTTCATTTTTTGACGAAGAAAAGAGCGCGTGTCTGGCTTGTGAGCTTCGGGGAGTGGCATGTAGTGTGCCAGGCCAAACGGTAGAGACCTTAGAGGTTGAAAGTGGCTATTGGAGGACCGGACCGCGGAGCTTGGACGTCCGCCCGTGCCACAACGCAGAACATTGTATCGGCCGGAACGCCACAAAGTTGGCGAAGGGAACCGTTGTCAATGGGAGTAGTACTAGTTTCGCTTTCTCAGACCAGTACTGCAGTGTTGGGACGACGGGACCTTTCTGTCAAGTTTGCATGAGCGGTTACAGCGGGGTTATGGGGAATTGTCGCAAGTGCACGTCTTCAAGAACCTGGAGTAAGGTGGCCACGCTGCTTGTCTTGGTTGTGTTCTTCATTGTCTTTGGCTACAACGTCTCGAAGCTCACAAAGACGAAGAAAAAATTGCTGCTCATCTCAGGAAAAATCATCATCAGTACATTCCAGATCTTGTATGCAGTCCCAGACGTCTTCGAAGTTACCTTGCCGAGAAATTTTTTGGACTTTCTCAACTACATCAACTTCATCAACTTCGATTTGATGGCATTCTTTGATGTCGGTTGTACGTTTAAAAGGTTCAACATCCACCATGCGATGGTCACCCTGACCGTGCTGCCATTTGTGATAAGTCTACCTATCCTCGTCATGTTTCTGTATCATCTCCTTGTCGAGGAGCGGAGCGGAGATATGAGTCGCAAAGAGGCGCGTAGTTCGCTGAAGATGAATACTGTTAGTTTGTTGCTCTCCCTCACTTACTTGGTGCTTCCCACGACCTCCGCTAGCATTTTTGCGGTCTTCCCCTGCGACCACCTCGACGACGGTAGCATGTGGCTCAAGAGCGACTATTCCGTGGACTGTTCGCCCGGTAATACAGATCACAACAATTACTTGGTGTACGCATCGATTATGGTCGCGCTCTATCCCGTTGGAATCACCACCGTTTATACCATCATGCTCGTCTCGACGAGAAAAAAACTCAATTTCAAATTAGATAGGGATGAACAGCACTTTCCGTTCACCGATAGTAACAGCCAAGCACCAAGTTCGCGCCCAAACTCGGATCGAGTCTCGCATCGCATGACAGGAGCGACAAGGGGAGGATCGAAACTCACCGAGGAAGAAGAAATCATCTATATTCGTGAAAATGATGAGTCAATTCAGCACACTGTTTTCCTTTGGGGTAGCTACCGACCAAGTGCCTGGTGGTATGAAATTTTTGAATGTTACCGTCGCCTGGCATTGACTGGTGCTCTCGTATTTGTTCAACAGGGTTCCCAAACTCAGATAGCTGTCGGTAATCTCATTTGTATCTGCAGTGGCTTCGTCTTTGCACTAAGCTGGCCGTATGCAACTTACCGTGACAATATCATGGGTCTTCTCTCACAATTTCAGATTATTGGGACCTTGTTTTCTGCCATGATGTTGAGGCTTGGGGACAATGCGTCGTTGGCTTACGACGAAGATGGAGTCGGCATCGTGCTCATTGTTCTCAATGGCGGAGTTTTTCTTTTCCTCATTGGTGAGTGCTAGACAAACGGCGTGATTCATCACGACGGCTGCTAACCCTGCGTTCCTCTCTCTCTACCTTGGCTCTTCCTTTTTCCGTTTGTCATCACGACGGCTGCTAACCCTGCGTTCCTCTCTCTCTACCTTGGCTCTTCCTCTTTTGGCAGCTTGGGTTTTAATTGAACTTTATTTTGATGAGGGGAGAAATTTGCGCTCCCGTGAGAAACAGTTTATAGCGCAAGCATCTTTTTTGTTTTCCGGGGGATCGACGAGAGGTCGATTCGGTGTGAAAGACGACGACAAGGTAGAGGAACAGGCGCTCGCTTCAATTGGCGCTGGAATGCGCAAGAACAGCGACAACCGTGTGCCTGACGCTGCAGGTGTGCTGGAAGCTGCAAACGCGACAGACAAGTTTTCCGCCAATATTCGCCGTCAAAATGGAGTTCAACGTCGTGTTAGTAACGGTGGCGCCAGCATGAGGAAATTGTTCGTTTCTTTCAAGGGCGGCCTGAGCAAAAAGAATCTCACTGGTGCTGGTGAAGAAAATGTTGAAATGAAAAATTTGGATAGAGTGACAGAAAGCAGTAGGTGAGGGGTTGTCGCGCTATTTTTTCTTCAACCACAAACTCTCGCACTTACAAGCCCATTGTTTTTTCTGCTTGACTTCAGTGCCAGTGTCAACAGTAGGAATAGAGAGAGTAGTTATTTTGAGGGTGTAAATCCTATTGGAAATGATCAAGGTGTAAATCCTGTTATCGGAAATGATGATCCAGGTATTGTCAACCAAAATATTGTAACCAACCAAGGAATGAGCAAGCAGTACCCGAGATATCCAGTACCTTCTGGATGGGCGGAAATGTACGATTCCGCTTCTCAGGGGTATTACTATCACCACGAGGAGACCAGTCGAACCAGCTGGAACTTCCCTACCACTGGGTGATATTACCCTTAACGAATGACGGCAAGTTATAAATTTTATAAAATATAAAAGGTAACAAGGAGTACACGGTTTAACACAAAACACCGCCAATTGGTTACGTTCCACACATGTTTGTTCTTATTCTATCCTAATACCCCTGCCACCCCACTATCCCCAAAGTACTGATCCGGTGTGGGAATAACATACCTAGCTGGCACTCTTCTGTGAGGGGTCTTCTTGTTCTCGTCCTCATCGTCCATGAATTTCAAAATGAGCTCAGTAACAATGGGCCCCTGGCGCGGGTCGTGCTTCCACACAGGTTGCTTGCTTACAATGGCTCTGTAGAATGAAGTTGTCTCAGGGAAAATTGCCATAACGCAAGAATTCTTCACAAAGCCCTCGTTCCCGGAGGACAAGCGCATGACGTGGTTCCAGGGAAGGCGAATCATCTTGCTCACATCGTCTTCGTCCTGAACGTCGTAGGTCTCCGATTCGGGGTAGAAGCGCATAACGGATGCCAGAATCCAGGATCCATTCTCGTCTGTGCGGGTAATTTTTGCAGCCACCTGCTCCCCCGGCTTGGCAGCAGCTCGGGGCCGCCCGGATACGTTCACTGGGGGGGCTCCCATCTGCATCTGCTGTTGCATCTGCATCTGCTGCTGCTGCTGCATCTGCATCGGCGGCCCTCCCATTCCCATCTGTGTGCCATATCCCATCGCTTGTCGCTGCTGCGCCTGCTGCTGCAGAGCTTGCTGCTGCTGCTGTTGCTGCTGCTGCGCCAAGACTTGTTGCTGGGCCTGTTGTTCCCGAAATATTTCCCTTAAAATGTGTTCTGGTACCGACCAAACTGTAGTCGCCACAGGGTCGCCACAGGGTATGTGTTTGTGTGTGGTTAGTTTGTGAAAAGGAAAAGGAAAAGGAAAAGGAAAAGGAAAAGGAAAAGGAAAAGGAAAAGGAAAAGGAAAAGGAAAAGGGGGGGGAGGGAAAAAGGGGAAAGGGGAAAGGGGAAAGGGGAAAGGGGGAGGTTTCAAACAAATTTAGAGAAACAGCTGCGCTATAAAGGCGCCAGGGATACAAATCGCTCGCCAGGCAACAAAACACTGGCAAACATGGCAATACACAACCGAATCCTTCGTAATGCTCCACGCTTTGCATTCGGCACTCTGCATTCGGAACTCTCCATTCGGAAATCTGCACTCACCCCTATGCTCCCTCTCGTATTCTAGCTCGCCGCTGTCGTCAGGCGCTGAGCAGGCATCCAGAAAACCACCAATGACAGCAGATTCTTCCAGTTGAAGCTGCTCAAAATTACGCGCACAATCAACGGCAAGTTGGGCCTGTGTTGAGGGTGATGAGCTAGCGCAGGAGTTGTATTCGGTATAGCGTTGAAGGGAAGCGGGCTGCGGGAAAGAAGGAGGGGAGAAAAAAGTTGAAAAGTTATGGCAAAAAAGAGGAGACGGAGGTGTGAGAGACTGAGTAGGAGTGGAAAAGGTGGGCAAGTGAAAAGCACAGAAAAATGTGACCAGAGAATGGCTTAAGCGCCTTGAAACAGTAGGGAAGAAGTTTCGTCGCCAAGTGACCCCCCAACTCCACCCAGCAATCCCCTCAAACGCCTAAGCAGAAGCCTACCGAGCATTTCTTAAAATCGACGACAACGCTCCGTGGATACGTTGTCTTCGATGCCATTTCCAAGGTGTGGTTCTCCTGGCCGGTTGATTTTTGTCCAGGTTCACCTGAAGGCTTGTAATGAGAGATTTTCTTCTGGGCACCAAAAAAACTAGCTTCCGAACAGCAGCACCCCTAGATTGATTTCTTTTTCATTGAGTTGGTTTCCTCGTCTCCCTCCCAGTTGTTCTAAATGAGTGGCATACAAAACCTCTCCCAATCGGAGCAGATCCAGTTCCAAAATCACCTGGAGGAAATAGGGGTAAAGGATTCTTTGATGATGTACAACCGTCTTGTTGAACGCTGTTTTAAAGAGTGCGTTACCGGTTTTCGTTCCAAGACGCTTGAAAAGGGTGAGGCGAAATGTGTAGAGGATTGTGCGGGAAAGTACATCAAATCCACTCAGCGCGTTGGCTTGCGGTTTGCTGAGCACCAGGCAATGCAGCAGGCGACACAGCAGCAACCTTGATGAGAGCCCTTAAAGGCAGCCCTGAAGCAGTGAAAAGGACGGTAACAATAAATTTCATGATTATAAGCCAAGCGCATAAGAGTAGGACAGAATTTGGCCCTTGTGGATGACGATACAAACACCAAAACTGTTCCAAAACTATTCCAAAACTACATTTCATTTATCATTAGTTTCTCTTCGACCCCTCTTAATAGCATCCTGACATCCTCCTCTTTGGCACCCCCTACCCCCTCCCTAAGACACCACCTAAAGTCTTCAGCAGCCTTTACCCACTCACCCAACTTCTCAAAGCTGATGCCCCTGTTGTGTCTGGCGTGGATGGTCCCACTCCCACTCCCACTCCCACTCCCGCCACTTGCGGTCCTACCCTCAATATCAATTACTTTTGTGTAGTCTTCCACGGCACCAACAAAATCCTCGATCTTAGCTCTGCAGAATGCCCTGTTGTTGTAGCTCTTGATATAGTTGGCATCCAGCTCGATGCTCCTGCTATAATCTTTGATCGCCATTTTGAACATCCCCAGTTTTCTGTAGCAGAATCCCCTGTTGGTGTACGAGGAAAAGTGCTTCTGGTCGATTGCAAGGCACTCGTCAAAGTCTGCCACAGCCCCCTTCCAATCTCCCATCTCTCTTCTGCAGAACCCCCTATTGTGCAAGTAGATGATATTTCCGACAGCACTCTTTGGAGACACTTCCTCCCCCTCATCTTCTTTAGTCACTTGAAACGTCTTGATTGCCAGATCAAAAAAATCTAGAGCTTCGACCCTTCTCCCCTCTCTTTCCAGCATCATACCGAGAGCGTGCATGCTGCTGTGCGCATTGGGATCGACCTTGATCGCCTCTTGGAAATCTGCCCTGGCCTTTTCCTTCTCACCAACCTTTTCCCAGACGGCCCCCCTGTTGTGAAAGGCGTTGCCATTGTTGGGCTGCAGTCGAAGGGCGTCGGTATACCCCTCCGCCGCTAGTATATACTCTCCCGTGCGGTCCCAGCAGAACGCGCGGTTGTACACAGCCTTAAAGTGGCCGGGGTTTATGGCAATAGCGCTGGTGTAATCGTCGATGGCTTGCCTAAAGTCTCCCCTCTTCCGATGACAGTAGCCCCTATTGTGGTAGAAGTCGGCATTTTGAGGGAGCAGAGAAATAGCCTGCGTGAAATCTTGTATCGCTGTCTCGTAATGACCAGCACGATCCCTGCTAATGCCGCGGTTGTAGAACGCGTAGGCATTATCGGGCTCGAGTTTGAGAGCCTCTGTGTAATCGGCGATGGCCAGATCGAAGAGGGAAAGCTTGTCGCGAGCGAAACCGCGATTAAAGTATGCCTTGAAGTGATTGGGGTCGAGTTTGATCGCTAGTGTGTAGGAGTTTATGGCAGAGAGGAAAGACCCTGATTTTCTGAGGGCAAAACCCTCAGCGTGGTGGATGTCGGCGAGGGTGGTGTTTGATGGGCTGGAATTTGGTGGGTCGCTGGCAACTGGGTCGCTGGCTACTGGGTCGCTGGCTACTGGGTCGCTGGCTACTGGGTCGCTGGCTACTGGGTAGCTGCTTGACGAGGTGCTAGTGAAACTCGAGTTTGATTTTGAATTCGATTCTGCGGGTTTTGAAGGGGTGGAAGATGTCGATGGACTCACGGAGGGTTTT
>Ga0115556_1003384_pt1 | contig 10319 bp, 7 predicted proteins | sample COGITO_mtgs_1104_5_FD_87282 | JGI IMG/M metagenome (GOLD analysis project Ga0115556, IMG submission 87282) | Pelagic marine microbial communities from North Sea - COGITO_mtgs_110414 | ecosystem: Environmental > Aquatic > Marine > Epipelagic | place: Germany:Helgoland, sampling site Kabeltonne... | reverse complement strand
CACCTTTTTTCTCTTCTTCTCTTCTTCAGAAAAGAACGACCACATTTTTGAAACGAAAGTCCACTGACTTACACAGTTGAGAGAGAGGAGTGTCGACGACACAAACACTACCTACTCAGAGTAGTGTATATATATATATTAGTATTCCAACACGAATAACACACAAAACGAACACGCGGCGGTGCAGTTACACATCACGGAAGGAATCTTTCCGTTCGTGTTCGTGTTCTCCCTCGACGAAAACGAGAACTCGACGATGAGGAGGAGAATATGGCCGTCCGCGTTGCGTTTGTTGAAAGAAAAAACATTAGTAAAGTCGTCGCCGTCTGAACAATCGTCGTCGTCGTCTGAGTCTTTGAATCTTTTGGTGGACGCAGTCGTGGCTTCGCTGAAGGACACCGGGGCTCCTTCCTCCGGAGGATCGAGAAGAGTGATCGCGAGAGAAGACGTGATGCGATTCCTCTCTTCTTCTTCTTCTTCTTCGAGTAACACGAACAACGATCGTCTGATTGAGAACTACGCCAGGATTGACGGGACGAAAGACGCGTCGACGTCTTCTTCTTCCGACGATATCGGTGGGAATGAAAGGAAGAAAAAAGTAGTCGTGGTGAACTCGGAGTTTGAGGACGTGCCAAACAGCGCGATTCGAAAAGTGATCGCCTCGCGACTGTTAGCGTCGAAACGCGCGCAGCCGCACAGTTACGTGACTATGGACGTGGACGCATCCGGAGTGGATCGATTTAGGAAGAAAGCCATGCAAGAGCACGAGACGAAGGTATCCGTAAACGACTGCATTTTATACGCCGCGTCGAAAGCGCTGAGACGAGTAAGGAAGGTGAATTCGAGGTACGATGAAAAATTAGGGAAGAGGATGGAGTTTGACACGGTGGATATTTCGGTAGCCGTAGCAGCGCCTTCGGGTTTAGTCACTCCAATCGTGTTCAACGCGGACAACAAAAGTGTCTCCGAAATTGGTCAAGACGTTCGTCGATTGGCTGGTAAAGCGAAAGATGGCAAGTTGAAACCGAGCGAAATGATTGGAGGGTCGTTTACGATTTCGAATTTAGGCATGTTCTCGGTGGACTCGTTTCAAGCCATACAAAATCCACCGCAAGGCGCTATATTAGCCGTAGGAAGAGGTACCGAGCGAGTCGTCATATCAAAAAGCGCGAGAAGTGATTCATCATCAAATGACGACGACGGCAATGTCGACAAACCCGCGACGGATGCGGTCTTTAGCGAGGACCAACTCTCGACTCAGCTGTCCATATCCGCCACGTTGAGCATCGACAACAGGTGCATGGATGAAGCGGACGCGAGCGAGTGGTTGGAGGCGTTCGCCGACGAGATGCGAAAAGCCGAAGACTTTGTGCTTTAAAATATACTTATGCGTACACTTCCGAACATTCTTCTCTCCTTCTCTCTTTTACCAATCCTATTCTCGTCTGTGTTCTTTTGCTTTTTCGTCGTCTCCCCAACTTCTTCGCCCCCCGCATATTAGTAATAATATCTTTATTGGATTTTAAATCCACACAACAGATTAGTACCCCGTCGCTTTTTAAAGCGCCGCTGGGAGAGAAGCGCTCTAAAGACATGGCGTTACGAACGGTCAAGCCATCGTCGCCGCCAATCAAAACGATCTCAATCCCAGCGGCGACAGAAAACGAAAACGGAAAGAAGCAAAAGCAGAAGGACGATGAAAATGACGACTTTGACGGTTCGTCGCATTTCGCACAACAACAACAACAACAGCGGCGGCGGCGAGTTAGTTTTTCCGATTTTGAGCTGTTGATCGACTGCGCGGACAGTCCACTTCCGCGCTCGAACGTCTCGTGCCTCTTTCACACGAAGAACAAAGTGGACACGATCGATAAGTTCGCGCACCGTTTATCTATTCCAGACGAGACGAGAGAAAATTTCATCAACGAAATATGGCTGGAAAAGACAAAGACAAACGCGAGCTTGTTCAACGGGACAAAGTTCCGGTTGAGTTCCTGGGAGGAGAAGCAGAAATCTTCGAGTAATGACGGAAAAGAACATAAAACGGTAGAGATTCACGTCGGAGAGACGGATTATAAGTCGTTCGTGGGGACGAACCTAGCGGAAGACTGGCAAGACTTGCCTGAGAAAAGTTTGGCGAATCCGCTCGGAACGGCGGTGTTTTGCGTGTGCGAAGACGGGAAAGTGTTGGCGTTGAGACGGTCGCAAAACGTCGGCGAGGCTGCGGGGATGATTGTACTCGCCGGTGGCCATCCTGAACCGGAAAACGTTCAGGTTCGCAAGGATGATGAGTTGTTAGACGTTACGTTTGAATTATTTGACAGCGCAAGTCTAGAGCTGCTAGAGGAGACGGGAGTGGAGGTATCGCAGTGCGAGAAATTGCTGTTCCTTGGGTTGTCGAGACGAAAAGTTAATAAAAGAGCTTGCGCCGTATTTGTGACGCGTACAAAGTTGACGTCGCAAGAATGCATTGAGAAGTATCGAAGTCAAAAGCCTTTGAGCGCTGACGAGAGCACAGAAATGTTGGGTTTGAGCATAGAAGAACTCGTAGAGGCGACGAGGAACGGGCAGTGTCCGGGTTGTCACTGCGGGGCCATAAACTTAGGTGAGAAATATTTAAACAGTCTTAGCGCGAATAGAAGAGAGAAAAAGGAAGGGGAGGAAGCTTCGAAGACGACGATGGCCACGATGAAAGGTGGGTTGGGCGATCTTAAAGTACTCAAAACGAAGAAGAAATCGAGCAAGAGTAGTAGCAATATTACTAGTAATAACGCAAAGAGTGATAAGGACGACGACGATAGTAACGTAAAACAAAAGCAACAGATGGAGCAAGATGAAATCGAGCGCGCGAGGGAGAGTTTACGAAAGCTCGCGCAAGCCTCGAAAGATGCGAAAATCGATGAAGCGATTGCCATCCACGAGCGCAATCAGCAGCAACAACAGTACATGGCACCTCCTCCGTATGCTGAATTTACTTTTGAAACGGTACGCAAGCGTTCGCTAGATTACATGGCATTGAATCCAAACCAAGGAGTATGCGGTCACATGCCGAAACATGACTTGCTCGCTCGGACGACTGGAGTCTTTCCGGTACTCGGTAAAATGATACTCGCGAAGCCTTCGCTTCAGAAAGTAATCTCGACTCCAGAGGGCATTGATAATTTATTAAAAGCGCTCCAATTAAGTACGGTTGGAAACGAACGAGGAGAGGATAATTTTGCCTTATTCGCGACGTACCAAGATTTAATCGGCGAGGGTGATGTTGGAAAACTCGCGGACGAGCTGGAAGAAATTGCCACCATGCAAAGTCAATTTCGAGAGTTTAAATACAACGATCCGTCCAACTCGAACGAACAACCGAGAGAATCGTCGGCCGCAGAAGAAGAAGTATACGCCAAAGAGCGCTCGTCAAAGGCTCTTGCGCAAAAACGCTCGAATAAAGCGTTAGTTATGACGTATTTCCGATCGTGGATACCAAACTTCGATTATTACGTTCCGTTTGTATTCATGTACTTGTGGTATACGATTTCCTTAGTTCCTGGAGCGAATCTGTTCGTTTTAATCATTAGTTTTGGTCTGTTACATCTTGCAAAAGGGAAGATTGACGGTCTAGCTGGAACGCAAAGTAACGCGTTCTCGTTGGTCAGCGCGGAAGCGGTGGAGAAATTTGGCCCAAAAGAGGCGCGGGACGCATCGGCATCTCGTCACGCGATGTGGTTTCATGGTTTGTTGGGAATCACGCTCGTGCACTATTGCATATTTCTGGTACCAAAATATTCCCAAGATTATTCAGCGGTGAATGTTGGATTAGCTATCGGTGTCTCCTGCCCTATATTTTTTATATTGACGTATATTGTCGGACCGGGTTACGTTCCCCGAGTGACTGACACGAACGAGAAAGACGAATGGATGCGCAATATGGTGCGCGTTGCAAATACTTACGACGTTGAAAACGGAAGTATCGCCGTAAAAGCGTCTACGATGTCACAAAATGGACGGTTCTGCGCCTCGTGTCACGCAGCGAGACCATTGAGGTCGAAGCATTGTCCATTCTGTCAAAGATGCGTGTACAAAATGGATCACCATTGCCCGATTGCGTTGACGTGCATCGGCGCGAAAAATCAAAAATGGTTCTTTTTCGCCTTGTTGACTTGTTTCATAGCGGCGTGCACGTTCGTTCGATTCGATTGGTGTTACATAAGCGAATCTTTCGTGGCGAATCGATTGGAAAACCCGGATGAACAACTTCTTTACACGTGGTTCCGAACGCTCAACAGTAATCCGATGTCAACCATCCTCTTTGCGCTTCAAGTTCTCGGAGGCGTCGGCTACGCCGGCATTTTGTTAATCCGACAAACCTTCTGCGCTGTTTCCAACTTGACCACAAACGAGATGTCAAATTCTCATCGATACGAGTATTTGAGAATGAGTAAAGAAAATTTAGCGTACTTGAACCCATTTGATCGCGGTTTAGCTCCCAACTGTCTCGCGTTTCTCACCGAAGAGGACCAAATACCGGACTGGGATGCTTTCAATATGGAAGCCAGAAAAAGCGGGGAGGAACGAATCGCCGAGCCGAAAAAGTATTCCTACCGATGGTTACATCAACGGTACCCTCTCTTTTGCACGTTTCATAACAAGGCGGCGAGACCTTCTCTTCAAGACTCGTCGCATGCGGAACACAACCATCATCATCATCATCATCATCATCATCATCATCATTCTCACGACGGAATCCCGTGCGATGGAAATCACGCCTAGCATATAGTTTTAAGTGCTCTTAGTAGAGGTGTATTCTTGAGGCAAAACGTCGTACTTTTTTCAAAAAAAAATGAACCAAAAACTCATCACACCAAAACGAAACTCTTGAGAGACGCGAAGCACTTTACACTTCCTTCCTCTTTAAGTATGGCGCCAAAGAGGCAGAAAATGAAGACGACTGCTAAGACTTTGAGAGGAGAAGATGATACGGTGGACGTGTACGATTTTGACGCGCAAATTACAAGCGCGACGATTCAGACGACGGAAAAAGAAGAAGAAGAAGAAGAAGAAACCGCAAAAATAGCAGCGCGGGGAACAAAGAAGAAGAAGAAATCAAACGCGACGACGACTTTAACGACGACGAAAGGAAAACCAAAAGCACAACAAACGAAAGCAAAAGCAAAAGCCATCACCACGACTAAAAGTAGCAGTCGTCTCCAAAATCAAGGCGCAGTTCCTCCGGGAGATCCACGAGAGAGACCGAAGGAGACGATCGCGCTCGAGTTCGTCAAAGGCCCATTCAAAGGCACGCGATTCGAAAATCCAAACAATCTTCCTTCGTTGAAAATCGGCCGAGTGAAACCAGGGAACCAGATTCACGTGAAGGACGACGCGGTGTCGCAAAAGCACGCGCACATTTTTTGGAACGCGAGTACCAATCGATGGGAAATTGTAGATCTGGGAAGCTCGAACGGGACGTACGTGGACGACGTGGAATTGGACGAACGCTCGGAAGCGAGAGCGTTGAAAGATGGGAGCACGATAAAGATCGGGAACCAAACGACCGTGAGGGCGAGGATACGCCCGCGAGAAGGAGAAGAAGAAGTAGGAGAAGAAAAAGTCGGCGATGACGATGAAAGAGAAGGAGAGAGTGCAAAGAAAAAGAAAAAGAAAACGAAGCAAACTGGAGCGAGTAAGAAAAGTGTAGGAGTAGTAGCAATAGAGGTGACGAAGACGAAGAAGTCGCCGTTATCGGCTTCGGCGAAAGGGAATAAGAAAACCGACAACGATAACTTAGCAGATGTGCCCGCGAAGAGTCCTTTGCCTTCGGTTGGGCCAAAGAAAAGAGTCGCTCCCCCGATCATTTCCGAGAAGAAGAAGGCGAAGAAAACGGAAACGGCGGAAGAAAAAGAAGACAACAACGAGGACGAGGAGAATGGAAAGAGTAACGAGACTACCTTAGAGCGCCTCCAGCGATGGAGCAGCGAACTCGTCGATGACGTTCGAGCGAGTGCGGAACGCGCTGTAGAGAGACTATTTAGAGAAAAGAAGAAAATTGAAGCCGATTTGCGCCAAGAGTTTGCGGTTTGATTTTAATGCGCGGCGCGTAATGAAAATAACGCAACCTTTTATTCTCTACCTAAAACGTGCCCTTTCCTGTGCTTCGCTACTCCTAATCTGCTCGCTTTCTTCTCCACCGCTTCTATTCGTTTATCTGCGTTCGTTTTGCTCGTCAATTTCTCCTTCGACGCTTTCTCCCACTCCTCTTCTTGCTTTCGTCTCGCTCGTTCCAGCTGCTTTTCTCGGTCTTTTTCGCTTATGGAACTCTTCCCTTTCGTTGTTCTCTCGAGGAGTCTCCCCGCCGTTCGCGACCAGAGCGTGCGACAAAATCCTCTGATGTGTCGTTTGAACGTTACGTACACCAAAAGTGCGAACAAGAAATACCACCCGTACAGTTCAAACTGCCTCCAAACGACGCGCAAGACGAGGAAGATTTTCTCTCGTAAAAGTTTCGCAATTTTTCTCGACGGAAATAAATTTTGTTCTTCGCGTTCATCTTCAAAGTCGTTAAACTGTTCTTCTTGGTTTTGAGAAGAAGCTTTCACCACCGCGTCGCTGGTGGTTTCTTCTGAATACTCCACCATCTTTTCGTGCGTTTAATATATTCTTTTCTTCTTCTTCCTGTTTACTACTGTGCGTTCTATCTATAACGTCGTCGTAAAAATTCTTCTGGAGGAGAGCATTTAGGGTTGCATTGTAAAACCCTAAATTCCTTGTACGTTCCCCTCTTTGGAAAATGGAATTTTCTCCCTCACAACACACAGTTAAAGGAAACGCGGAAACGCGCGCTCTTTTATTATAAAACACAATAATCATCTCATCTCATCTCAAGAAGAAGAAGAAGAAGAAGATGGATCGAGGCGATACTTTCCAGACTCGGATACCGAAACTTCCAACAAATCAAACGTTTTTAAAGTCTCCTTCGTCGGGGAAGAAAATTTTATCGCAACGAACTGAAAACACGCAAAAGATATCATCATCCTCGAGGAGCGATGGTATCATCGTCAACGCGGAGAGAAGTGGCGGTTACGACGACGACGACGTAAACGACGACGGACGAGGTGGTCGGACGAAGATGAAGCAGAAGACGAGGAAGCAGAAGCAGAACGAGAGTCACAGAAAAAGTGGGGGGAGAAGAGAAGGAGGAGAAGACAACAAGGAGAATAACGACGCGGAGTGCTTTGACGACGACGACGACGACGAGGACGACGAGGAGGAAGGAAAAGAGTTACAATCGGAGAAGCAGCAACAGAGAATTGCGGGCGTCTGGTCGCCGCTGCCGCCGCCGGCGGCGAAGATGAACAAAACGAACAGGATGAAGAGGATCAAACGAGAAGAAGAAAAAGAACGAGCCGATACGAACAACAACAACAACAACAACAACAACAACAACACGGGAGAGAGGAAACGCCAGAAGACGACGACGACGACTCTCCCCGCGGAAGGCGAAAAGATTGACTCGAACGATTCCATCTCGGAGGCGCTCGTAGCAAAGTTGTTGCAATACAAACCGAAAGGAAAGACGCAGTTTGACCACATTGGCAAGATGAAGGCGATGACAGATTTCATTGAAACAAAGCTCAAACCAGCGGTGAAGTCCTTATCGAGGGAGATGATTGAATACAAAGTCATTTCGGAGCAAGCGACAACGAGTGCAAACGAACAAGTTGAGAAAGCAAAGGAAGCTCTTCAGCTGACAGAATCAAAATACGCCGCGGTAGTTTTGGAACGGGAGACACTAGTAAAGGAATGCGGTATACTGCTGGAAAAGCATAGCGCGAATGAGAAAGCAGTCGCTGATTTTCGAGCGACCCTTGAGGAGACGAATCGTATTTTAGAAAACACGAGGGCATCGACCGAAGAATTAGAATTGAAACTGAGCGAGAGCAGACACACTATCGGGCAAATGAAAGAAGAGCAAAATTTGACCCGGCAAAAGCTCGAGGACGCCTTGACGCAAAAAACAGAATCGGTAGAAAACGTTCAAAAGCTTCTCGCGGAAAAGGCTGGAATGATGATGGAACTTGGTGAATTGAAAGGAATACGTTCGCAAATTGAAACGCAAATTCAATCCGCGAATGCCCGAGCAGAAACGATAGCTAAAGAGTGTGAAACAGTCAAGGAAGAAGCGAACGATTTGAAGAGAGAAATCGCGCGTCTCACCATCGAGTGCGAAAAGAAACAAGAAAAGGCCAATAGCTTTCAATCGGAAACTGAAAGTATGAAGGCCAATATTGCCCGCGTTCTGGAAGAAAACAACGTTTATAGAATTCAGTTGGAAACGTCCAAATCCGATGGCGAGAAGTTGCTTGGAGAGTTTGAATCGCTTCGAAAAGAGAAGGAAAAGTTAGAGGAGCTCAAAGCACAACTATTAGAGGCAAACAGCGAAATCAAATGCAGTAAAGTTGAAGTAAATTATACAAAGTCAGAGTGTGAAATGCTCAAGAAGCAGTGCGAAGCTAGTAAGGAGGACAAAGCATCCATGATGTGCGAATTTGAGCGAGTGAAAGGTGACTTGGAGCGCGCGGTTGAAACTTCGAAAAAAGACGCCGTCCTTCTCGACGAGAAGTTTAATGCAGAACGCGAAAAGTTTGCAAAGCTGGAGAGTTTGTACGAGCAAGTTTTGAGAGAGAAAGAACACTTGGAGGAAACTGTTCAACAAAAAGAGCGGCAAAACCGAGAGCAACAACAACTACGATTACAACATCAAAGCAAATCAAAGGATAAAGAAGGCGAGCAGCCAGGGAGTTGTGAAGCTATGCTGCGTATTGCGGCTCTGGAAGCCGAGTTACTAAAAGCTGAAGCGGTGCGCAGAGAGATGTTTAACCAAATTCAAGAATTGCGAGGGAACGTCCGCGTGTTTTGTCGAGTTCGTCCGCCGTCACCGCGTGAAACTTCGGAGGCTTCAGCGTCCATTTGCCTTGAAACTCTACCTGATGCAGCTACTGTTCATCTACGATTAGGTCCGGAGAAGTCATCTTCATATGCATTCAATCGCGTTTTCAGTCAGGAATCCACCCAGGAAGACGTCTTTGGCGAAGTTTCTGGTTTGGTTCAATCTGCTTTGGACGGGTATAACGTGTGCTTGTTTTCTTACGGTCAAACCGGAAGCGGAAAGACGCACACAATGCTTGGGGGATCCGACGCTACTTCACGAGGCATCATTCCGCGAGCAGTTGAGAAAGTTGTCGAAGCGTCAAAAATAAACGAAGTTAAAGGTTGGTCTTATACACTGAAAGCGTCGTACGTGGAGATTTACAACGAGACTATTCGGGATTTACTTTCTACAGTCGGTCACTCTGATACGACACACAAAATTATTCACGAGAATGGATCCACGACTATTTCTGGAGTCACGACGGCAATTGTAGAATCTGTTGAACAGGCGAACGTGTTGGTGCGCAAAGCTGCGGGTGCTCGTAAAGTCGAAGCGACTCAGATGAACGCTCACTCGTCTCGTTCGCACGCCGTTTTCATTTTGCACGTCTCCGGGGAACATGCCTCGAGTGGCACAAGAATGGAAGGTGTGCTGAACCTGGTAGATTTAGCTGGAAGTGAGCGAGTTTCTCGATCTGGAGCCAGCGGCGAGCGATTGAAAGAAGCGTGTTCGATCAACAAGAGTTTGTCGTCCCTGGGTGATGTCTTTGCCGCGCTTGCCAGCAAAGCAAAACACGTGCCGTATAGAAATTCGAAATTGACGTATCTTTTAGCACCATGTTTGGGAGGCGATGGAAAGACGTTGATGTTTGTAAACGTCAGTCCAGAGGAAGATTCGAGCGAAGAAACTTCCTGCTCTTTGCGTTTTGCAGAGAAAGTGAATGCGTGCGAACTCGGGCGGAGTTCCCAGAGGAAAATGACGACCCACAAGTGAATACAAATTCACATTCAACTAGAATTTTTCAACTGGAATGCCCCAAAAACGATGTTAATCTTCATCACCCTCTCTCTTTTATCCTTCGCTGAAATATTCTTCTTCTTCCCTTTGGCCTTTGTGTACTTTGCTTCGAATACTAAATACGAGTTTGTTTTGAAAAATTCCACCTCTCGTCGTCTCGAAACAAACAAGAAAGGCGTAAAGACGTCGGCCGCGTGTGAGAATAAATCAGAGAAGAATAAAGTTGAGAAGGGATGAAACAAGAAAGGAGATTTTTGTTTGCATGTGTATATCACAAGTGGATATTTTTGTTTTAGGGGGGGAGTATTTCTTTTGAATAAGAAATAACACATTTAAGCTACAAAGGATGAACCTCAAAAGATCCTGACAGCAAGGTCAGTCT
>Ga0115556_1003372_pt1 | contig 10336 bp, 6 predicted proteins | sample COGITO_mtgs_1104_5_FD_87282 | JGI IMG/M metagenome (GOLD analysis project Ga0115556, IMG submission 87282) | Pelagic marine microbial communities from North Sea - COGITO_mtgs_110414 | ecosystem: Environmental > Aquatic > Marine > Epipelagic | place: Germany:Helgoland, sampling site Kabeltonne... | reverse complement strand
CATTTGAATGAACCAAATGTTCGAGAGGAGGCGCTAAAAGGCGAGACAGAGAAAGCATATTTGCAGAGCGAAAGGAAGATGTCGTTAATTGAAGGATTGGGGAGTGCGACAGGGATTTTCAGCAGCTAAATTTAACTACTCTAGGACGGACTAGTAACGAAATGTGTTTCGTGTTTCGTGAGTTAGATTACAGAAAAGAGGATACAGCATACATATTGTTATTTTGTTATACGGTGAATAGCCACCAGGCTGGATCCCGCCCGACCCACACAAAACACTCTCTCAGACAGGAAGAAGGGTTATCGTCAGGTTCGTCTTTCTCTTTGTCGCCAGTCGCCAGGCTCCCTCGAGCCCGGACATCATACAAAAACGAAGGTATCTTCAAGTATTTCTGCTAGAAGATGTAGAAAGTACCATTACTGTGATGGGCTGCTATGCTGCGATGCTGTGATGGACAGGGCGATGTCATCAAGACACCATTGTCTGAAGATCTGCTTCTTTTTCTGTCTATATTGAATATATCCATCCATGCCGATCAAGCGAAAGTTAACATTAACGTTTGGCTTACGTCAGATGCTGCCAACCTGGATAAAGAGAACGGAGGGTTGGTCATTTACGATAAGGCTCCTCCCCAAGACGAGGTTTTTGGAGAGGGCTTAGACAAATGGAATAATGATTTGTTTGAATCGGATAGAGGCGAATGGCTCCGAGACAACGATGCCCAAAGCATCAATGTCCCTTACAGGCAAAAAATCGATGCGCCTTAATCGACAGCAAACAGCTTCACGAAACTGCGCCGTATTCTTTCAAGAAAGCCTATGAAAATAGGCGAATCAATTTGACCCTTCTCTTTGGCAGAGAGGTGCCGGAAGGTATCCTGACGAACAAAGCTCGCTATATAAAATGAATGGAAAAGAAAATGTGTTTCGCATCAAACCAAACTCGTCATTTGCACAGATCGCTTGCTTTCGTTTCGTTTCCTTCTAAGCATGCATCATTCATTTACTTTCTCCGCCGTCCCGTTCTTCCCACCGTCCGTGCATCTATTGGCTGGCGTTTTGGTGTCGTCCTATACATTTTTTTATCTTCTCTTGATTCACTTTCCCCACCCCCCCTACCACCTCCGTCGTCTTTGAAGTCGTCCATAAGATCTTCACTGACATCGCTCTCCTCATCGCTCGCGCTGTCAATCTCGAGCTCGCCCATTTCCATTACTTCGTCCATGATCTCCCCACCTTCTTTGATCTTCTTCTCGTAAGTACCGATTTTATCGTAGTCAAAGTTCCAAAGGTGAGTTCCCCCCTGCCTAAGGACACCCTTGGGAATACCAGTAACATCCCAGAGTTTCGACATGCGATCATTGCCCGCAGAGAGGATTGCTTCGGGGAACTCGATGAGTTGCAAACTGTTGATACTGTCCGTGTGAGCCTTCCAAATTTTTGTTATGCTCACGCTGTCATTCATGTTGTTGATGGAGCTGTTCTCGTCAGGGTCCTCCCTCTCTCTCTCTCGTTTGACCTTCTCCGCTCTCCCCCTATCCTCCCTCGATTCTCCAACATTCCCGTCTCCCTGCCTCAATTTTCCCTGTTTGCTTATGCTCTTCCCCGATTCTCCCTCTGCACCACCACAAGAGCTGCTCGCATCGACCTGGATGTGTCTCTTGGCGTTTCCCACCTCAATAGGACACTCGATGGCACTGAATTCGTAACCGAATTGCTTCTGTAGACTCTCCAACGTCGGCATAATGTCCCATATGACTATGTTCCCCCGCTCATCGCCGGCATATATCATGTACTCGCTCACTTGCTTGTCGTCCTCTTTCTCGAGTTTCCGGTAGCGATTCTTGGTCAGCTTACGCAACCTCTCCATCCACCTCTCGGCATCTTCGTGGTGCCCAGTGTTCAGTGTAGACTCCGCGAAACCCCTCTTGACGTTCTCTGCTTCTCCCTTCATCTCCTCAGGCATCTTTTGAACCTGAAAGCTCCCTCGTCTATCACTCTTGAACTTTTTTTCCGCAAACTTCCACTTGCTGGTCATGCAAGTGATTGCAGCGGAGCTAGGTCTCCCCCCATTTTTCGAACTTGGACGATGCTTGAACCTCATAAGGATTTTGTTTTTCTGGCGGCTTGGGCGAGTAGCCCATAAAAATACATTTCCAGATGCGTCGGCACTGAGAAATGCGGGGTAAGGCTCCAGAAAGAAGATACACGTGATGGCCGACGAGTGGCCGTACAAACTTGCCTCAAGCCTTACGAACTCGTAATCCCAGACCTTGATCACCCCATCAGCGCTACCGGTTGCTATTAAGGATAGATTGTGGCTGTAGGCAAGCGCTGTAATGTCGGCTCGGTGCCCGCCCGTTATTCTCCTAAGCAGCACCCCCTCTTCGGCCTCGCTCTCGTCGTGAATGCAGATAGTCCGGTCCCAACTCACGCTTATCACCGTCGCGTGCTCGTCGCAGTAGGCTAGCTTACTAATCTCGGTCAAGTGGGCTCTCCCGTCGGATATATCATATGCAAAATCCTTCATGTTAGCCCCGTTCAAAAAGTCAAAGCAGTTGAGATTCCCGTCGTGGTCACCAAGAATAAATTTCCTCTGCCTAAAGTCCAAACACATTGCGGTTATGTCGCTTTCGCACAAATTCCTGTAAACCCTTACTACGTTCCCCTTAGTAGCGTCCCATATTTTTACGAATTTGTTGCTAACCGTGATAAAGGTAAATGTCGTGGGATTGTACAGAGCAGTCACTATGGGCATCTCGTCCGTAAGTTCTGGCTGCTCTATTTTTTCGTAATCGAAAAAAGTCATCTTCCTGCCCACTCCCACTAACCTCTTGCTGCTGTGAATGCTCACAAACCCACAGAAACTCGACGTCCGATTCTCTTCCGTCCTGAACGTTTGGACGCAAGTAAAATTTCGCATGTCCCAGATTTTGAATGTGCCCTCAATGTCAGCTGTAATCAAGATTGGAGTTGAGTTGAGGATCTCCACGCCACACAGAGAGCATCCGTGGTCGTGCAGGCGAAGAATCAAGTTCGCCACGTACGGGTTCCAGACAAAGACGTCGAAGTCAAAGCCGACGCTGATCAAAAAGCGATATTCCGTCGAGTAGCTAAGCTTCCTAATCCCCTTGGCGTGCCCAAGCAGGGTCCTCCGGTGCTTGCCTGTGGTGAGGTCCCACAGGCGGATTGTCCTGTCAATGGAGGCCGAGGCTATAATATCTAAACCCTCTAGCTCAGTAACATCCAAAACAATGTCGCGATGTTTGTGGTGACGATCGCTCGGGTCATAGTGATGGTTCGTCCCCAGTCCAAACTCAAATGCCTCCTCCATATCCACCACATTCCAGGCCCTCACGCCTCCCTTTGTATCCCCTGTGACGAGAAGCGATCGGCTGCTGATCCAAGTCATGCAAGTTGTGTTCTGGGTCGGCGTACGAAACTGTTTCACAAAGAGAAAATTGTGGGCGTCATAGAAGGACAGCGCCATGTCGGTAGTAGATACGACATACTGATTCATTTGGTCAATGTAAGCTATGCACCTGACCTCGCCGCATCCAACCTTGATAGTTGCGAGCAATTCAAGCCCACTCGAATAGATGCGAAATTCGTCGCTATCGCAGTCAACGACCCCCACGGTGTCGGCCTTGGGGAAATAGCTAATCCTGTGCACATAACTGTTGTGATTTCCAGTCTCCATCGAACCTGTGCAAGTGTATTTTTGGATTGCATCAGGCTGGTGGTCAGAAGATGACATACCCATCTCCACGATGAAAGAAGTGAACTCCTCCCACTCCATTGACCCGTCGCCATTTATGTCAACCTGATCGAAGAACTCGATCAAATTGGCCGCAAACTGCTCAGGAGTATACCTTCCCTCCTCCATCCGCATGATGTTGGACATCACATGGATAAACTCTTTCAGCTCCAGCCCCTCGTCGTCGTTCATCTCAAATGCTCGTTTCAACTCCACCAGCTTCTCCTGGTTGAGGAGGCTCATAAGCTCCGTGATGAAGATTTCCTGGTGGTCCGCCTGGGGGAGTTGGAGGGGTGGCTTGGAGGTAGAAGAGGCATCCACCTCTGTCAGGGCAAATGCAGACTCTTGGTTGCGAGAGTTTCCCGCCGCGTTGCTGTCGCTGTGTTTGTCGGATTCGCTGCGAGGAAATGCCACCATAATGACTCTTCCTAAAGGGGTTTCAAAGACGAGGAGTGGAGGTAAAAGGAAGGCAAGCTCAGTTTCATTTAATTATTTTCTTGCATCTGCATTGATCTTTATTTCCACCTCCTCGTCACAATTAGAATTATATTATGACAGCTGAAAAATCATTGTGCAATTCTGCTCCTGAGCAGATGATGATTTTTCGAGATTCGAGATTTCTTGTTCGCAGATGCTGAGCAAACAGTATGAATCATTTAATTCACCTCAAGTGAATAATATGAGGCTGGTAAACGTTTTTCTGTTCCTAGCCTTGTCGCAGAAGTCTCTCTCTTTCCGAGATGACGAGCCTACGGCCCCAGAACAGGTAAGTCCCAGCATGAGAACCTTTGGAGTTGGTGTTGTTTTCCCCTCATTACCTGTGCTCTATGTCGGTTTTGTTGCCTAAAGCCGTGATTCTATGATCTGTTTCATAAATCTCGACACATTCGTCGTGAAGGGATCTTGAAGCAATGATTGGTTGTGTGACACTCTCCTTGACAATTTATCTCCCGTCATAAGGATTATATAGTCTTTGAGATTGATTCTCAAGGAAAGAAGAGCTCAACTCTAAATATATCAATCATTCCTTCAATACTTGTCCCAAGCGCACAACTCATCCCTTGACCTATCACTATCTTGCAGGTTCACATTGCGTTGGCGGGTAACGACAGTCTTGGAAACTCAAACGGAATTTCCATCATGTGGCAGACCAAGGAAGACACAGATTCCACCATTGTCAATTATGGCACATCTGCAGATTCTCTAGATTCCTCGGAGACGGGTTCCTCTTCGACGTACTTGGAGACATACGATCACGTGGTTGTCATCAATGACTTGGAACTGGACACCACCTATTTTTATAATGTAGGTGATGGTGTTACAACTTCTGAAGTGTTCTCCTTCAAAACTCCTCCAGCCTCTGATAGCGACGAGGGGAGTTCTTTGAAATTTGTTTTCTTCGGCGACATGGGCTTGGTAAACGGAGAGAATACTCGCACGTATCTGAACAACCTGCTCGCTGAGGACAAATTCGACCTCATCTTTCACGCTGGCGATGTCGGGTACGCAGATGACGCCTTTCTGCACGCCAAGTGCTGGTTCCGCTTCTGCTACGAGGACGTCTTTAACGAATACATGAATGAAATGCAACCTATTGTGTCGCAAATTCCATGGATGACCATGCCTGGTAACCACGAGGCTGACTGCCATTCCCCGGCCTGCTTTCTTTCCAAGACCAAGCGTGAGGCCCTCTCCAATTTCACTGCCTACACCAACAGGTTTAGGATGCCGTCTCCAGAGTCTGGTGGAGTTTTGAACCAGTGGCACAGCTTTAACTACGGCCCTGTCCACTTTGTTGCCTTGGACTTGGAGACTGGGTTCGCTGGCTCTGCTGAGGAGAAGCGCTACATTTTCAAGTGTGGTGGCTTCGGTGACATGGTCAGTTGGCTTGAGGAGGACTTGAAGAAAGCCGATGCTGAACGTGATATTCGTCCCTGGATTGTCATCGGAGGTCATCATCCCATGTACCAGGGTGGTCACGTCGACAAGCACATGCAGGCGGCCATCGAGCCGCTCTTGAAACAGTACAATGTTGACATTTTCTTCACTGGACATGTGCACAGTTATGAGAGAGACTACCCGGTCTACAACACAACCGAAATCGTTACCAACTACGACAATCCTGGCTTGCCCACTCACGTGATGGTGGGCGGACCTGGCAATGATGAGCAGTCGGAGAAGAGCACCCGGGAGCTCATCCTGGAGAGAAATGCCGACTACCTCAACCAGAAGCTAGATGGCAAGCTTTCCCCCATGGACCCGAGCAAGGTCGTCACCGATAAGTACAACAACAAGCGAGTGTATGAATCTACAGATATGATTGCGAGTGTGGATTTGACGCACTATGGCATTGGTGTCATCAACGTCGACCGCGAGAAGTTTTCGTTTCAATATGTTCAGACTACGACTGGAGAGGTCTTCGATGAGTTCACCCTCACCAAGTAATGGTCGGCGGTTGGCAAGTTAAAAGTACCTCTTTAAATATAAATTACTCGTCCCTAAAAGCGTTTGTATTTTTACAGCGGCAGCACATTTTTTATCTTTACGTGTATTATTACAAATGTCAACATTCAGTGGTTGGGGTGGATGGCTGTTCTCTGTGACAACACCCACATGCGTCAACTCACCCCATAACACCTCCGGTAGAGAAGCGAGGATCATTCTTAATCTCGCCGCTACTATAGTCAAGGGGCTTAGCTTTCTTTTTGGCGACGAATGTCTGACTCCTGGGCTTACCGCTATCGTTATGTATGTACCTCATGAAGTCTTCCCCCAACCCCGTCGACTTGTTCTTTGCCAGGTACGTAGTGGCATCGTTTGGGCGAAGGTCAACGGTGAAGTCCTTTGGATCCTCGAACTTGTCGTTGAACATGCTGAAGGGGGCAGGGCGCAAGGGAATCTTCTTACCACTGGGTAGTTTCGCATTCCGGACGATCTTTAGAGATTTCTTGAGAGCAGGACCGTCTAAGATATCCTTCACTCTATCGACAGGGTCAGTCTTGTCCTGCTGAACAAAGCCTCCCACCAAGAAGTCCAACGAATCAACGCACACTTTGCTTTTCCATTCTTCTTCGGCTTTCCGCTTTTCTTCCTGTTCCTCCACGAAGAGTCCTTCCCCACAAAGATGCACGCTGTTGAAAAATTCGGGGTTGGTCTCATTGATGATTTTACCTCTTGGGAGTTTAGTGCTGCTTCCGATGTTTTCGCTGGCAAATTCCCTCGTGAACTTGGGAGCTTCGAGACCGCCAAAAATCATTTTGCCGTTGCTCGGAACGGTATTAAAATCAGGTTGGCCGTCCTTAAGCTTCACTTCCCTCTTCACATTTTCAGGATGGAGCTCGTTCTCGATCCACTCCTCGGTCAGAATTTCGATCCTGCTCTGGCTCGGTTTCTGGGGATGAACGGCGTACTCAGTCGCCTTTCTGGGAGCAGGATACACAAAGCCCTTTTTCGTCTTCCACCTGCTTCGGCTCTCCTCCTCTTCCACCTGCTTCAGTCTCTCGGCATCCACCATGCTGACGGTCTGGCTGGTAAACTGCTGACTATAGGTAAATGTGCAGTTCTTCGCCTTGCTCAGTCGCTGCCGCATCTTCTCTTTTTTTATCTCCGTGTACGCCAACCTTTGGCTGCTGTACATGAATCGGACAGGATCCTCCAAGGCGTCCGCGGCTTTCCTCGCCTCCAGCCTTCTCTCCCCTTCCTTCTTGGCCTCCGTGAGTAGCTCGTCTTGTAACCCCAGAAAATCTTTGGTCTTTCTTGTGCGCAAGTGCTTGTCAAATTCTGGATTCCTGGCATCCGTGTCAGCTTTTAGCTTGTCTATTTTTTTCTCCTCGACAACTTCTTCCTCCTCCTCAACGATAATCTCCTCCTTCACCTCCCAAGACCGAATCTTCTTCTTAGGCTTGACTCCAAGAATGTCCTCCATACTTATGCTCTCCCCGTACTTGCTCTCGACCTGTATAATCATACTCGCAGTGGGAAACATTTGGAGATGACTAGCCTCTTCAAGACGGTTAGCGTGACGAATGAGCCCGAGCCGGTGCAGAGCCTCGAAGCAGTCCTGAGATACCTTGGCCCGATTGTAAATTTCTGGCATTTCATTTAGCATTGGGAGCGGCTCACGCAGGCGGATCTTCTTCAAATCGACGTTGAAATCTGTATAAATTCGCTCCTTGAAACGGACATCCGGATTGCTCAGGACACGACAGCTCCAATCGTTCCGGTGGTGCCGCTTGCATTCGTTTAGAACGCTCTCCATGCCCTCAACAGTGCCCTCAACGAAGACCATTCTGCAGTCGTCGTCGATGACCATGAAACCGCATATCACATTCAGTTCGGCGTTGTTGGCCCTCTCAACCTCTTCCTCGCTGAACTGGTAGCTCATGAGCGACCCAATCATTGTTTCGCGCAGGGTCGTCTCGTTCACCCGGTCAATTGCCCGATTCAGAGTCTGAAGCTGTTTGACGGCGTGATACTCGAATGTATAGACGGCGCGGGTGAAGGGGCGATATATAACAGGGTCGGGGGGGCCTGTTCGCTGAGAGTCGCCTTCCTCTAGGGTGCGGAGAGGACGAGCAAGAGAACAGGAGATCCCGATCGTTGAGGATGATCGAGTGCGGGTAATCCCTGCCCAAATGTCCATCTCGCCGTCAGCCAAATAGTTGCCAGTCTTGCGGACGAGCCTTTCCCCTTCGTTCAGATCCCACTCGTCCAGGCCCCCCTTAGGAATTCGCCTACGCTTTTCCTGGACCACACTAAGTCTCTCTTTGATATTTGGGGCCTTCACGGCTATTCCGGTCGCGTAGTTCTTTTTAAATGCAGCCGACAGCTGGTTGGACTGATCGAGAAGGGCCTTCATGCCGCAAGTCGAGATTCCGTGGCTGCAGTCCTCTCCAGCTTTCTTCCACCCCTCATGAATGTCGAAAAGGCGAATTTCGTCAACTTCAAATACATCCATAGGCAAAGTTACTCCTCCTTCCCCGTTTTCGAGAGGGAAACCGCCAACAAGCATCCTTTCGTAATGCTCCAAAATCTTGGCGAGCTCCGACTTTTTCTTTACAGGTTCCCGGTCCTGTAGCTCCACTGTGAAAGGGAGGTTTTCGACAGCCTCTTCCAATAGCTGTCTATCCATATGACCCGTCAAGTACGCGGTTGTGTGGTTCCACTCGCACTTATCGTTGTGCCTGCAGTCGTCAGTTCTTACGACACGAGGGCAGATCTCTCGATCGCCAGCAAACATTCGAACGATGCAGTAACATGGATTGCAGTACTGCTCCAGCAACTTGAATCGGGTAGGCTGAACATAGTGTTTATCAGCTAGAGATGTAACGCGGACGCCTGGGAGATCCTTCGCGTTTCGAATGGTGACACTGACCGGGTTATATTTGTCGGTCAGCTTGGCATTCAGCAGGGGTTTGTCAGCCGTGACAGTAATCTTGAGGTAACGGAGGCCGGGAGGAGGGGGGGGGTTGCGCGAGGTTGATTGTAGAGAGAGAGAGTTGGAATCATTGTTGCAGCCATTGTTCTTGTCGCCTTCATTCTCGTCTTCCAGACTAGAGCCGTTGAATTGTGTGAGGTTGAGGTCCTGAGTTCCTCCCTCTTGTTGCCTGTGGTTCTGGTCAGCATCACTGTCGCCCCCCGCTCCCCGCAAACAATCCTCGCTTGTCAATAGCTTGTCTCCCCACGTCCAAGATTTCTCCGTCTCTCCCACGAGAAAGCCGCTGAGGTCAAAAACCTTCGTGTCGATGAAGTTTCGGCCCTTTCGAGGAGGCCCTTGTTCTTCCTCAGTAGAATCCACGCGGTCGTCTTCCCCTTCGTCCTCGGCCTGAGGCTTTTCAGTCTTGGGCTTAGGGGGGAAGACAGCAGAAGCGTCTTCTCCCTCGAGGGCATCCGCAAGCGTAAACGAGATGAATGGAAAGTCGTTGAAAGCCAACAGGTCCTCCTCAGAGAACGCCACATTATGCTTCTTTTCAAAGGATATGATGCTCGCCTCCGGATCTGACTCAAGAGCAGGTTCGGCGTCGGCGTTGCTTGCGTTTTCTGTTTCTTCGTCTTCATCGGTATTCGCCGCCTTCTCTTCCTTCAGAGGGGCTATGCCTGCACGAACTCGCCTTTCAGCTTCCTCCTCCTCACTCAGTTTTATTTCACTCCAGCCACCAGTGCCATCAACAGTCAATTGCGGCGTTGTTTCTTTAACTCGACGTTTCTCACTAAGAAAAGAGTAGCGAAAGTAAGGATCGGTCAAAAGCAACTTTCTCTCTCTCTGGGGCTCGACAGCTCCCTCTACAGTCTGAGTTTCCAGCTGTTGAAAGGGGTTACCCTCCTCATCCAATGTGACAGGTGTTACCCACTGAGAGATCAAAGAGGATTCTATGGTGACGGTGAAGCATACTTTTTCGGACATTGGGGAGTAAGGGAAAGTGGATAGGGAAGAGGGTGAAGTTGTTGTTATCGTTTTCTTATGCGGTTTATACTTGTTTATCACCGATTTTCAATACCTGCTGAAGCTACTGTGTAGTATGTAAAAGGAGAGAGAGGTGAAGAAAATCGGGGGGCTGTGGATAGGGTCGATGAGAGTTGT
>Ga0115556_1003362_pt1 | contig 10349 bp, 12 predicted proteins | sample COGITO_mtgs_1104_5_FD_87282 | JGI IMG/M metagenome (GOLD analysis project Ga0115556, IMG submission 87282) | Pelagic marine microbial communities from North Sea - COGITO_mtgs_110414 | ecosystem: Environmental > Aquatic > Marine > Epipelagic | place: Germany:Helgoland, sampling site Kabeltonne... | reverse complement strand
TGATGCGCTTGATGCGCTTGATGCGCTTGATGCGCTTGATGCGCTTGATGCGCTCAAAATCGAGCGAAGGAAGGGTCTTGGTTGTTTTTTAATGTTGACGTTGTTTTGCTGTGCAGATAGATATCCTTGTTGCTGTTGGGCAGATTATGTGTGTCAGTGATAGATAGACAAAGACTTGCAAAATTGAAAGTGACAGTAGCTTTTATTTTGAGAAACACACTACTTTTTTAGTCCCCCCCCCCTTCTTTTAGTCCCCCCCCCCCTTCTTTTAATCCCAGATATATCTGTCGCTCTCCCTTTCCTGCCATGCCAGTCATCAATCTGTTACAGATACAGATTTATTACTTCTTGCTGCGGAGCTTGGACTTGAGAGCGTCCTTGAAAATTTTCAATACAGTCTTGAACACCATCCGCTTCCCGCCCTCCAACTCGTTGAACAGGTCAATGTTGTATGCGAACACGAGGTTGCCCTCGTCGACGATGGCCTGCTCCTGCGCTTCTGTGAGTTCGAGTTGGTTCAACTTGGTGTACCAGCCCTCGATGAAGGCCTTGGTGTTTTTGATCTTGTCAAATTCGTAAAACCTTGTCCCGAGGCCAGAGTCCAGCTTCAAAGAAGTTCTAGCCATGCCCCCCATCATCTGTGTGAAGTGAGGAGTGAGGTGAGGAGTGAGGCGAAGAGTGAGGTGAGGAGCGAAGAGATGAATTAGTATTGAAGTGGCAGAAATAGGGCTGGGGTTTCCTTCCCCTTGACGCGTCGCTGCAACGCCTCGCTGCAACGCCTCGCTGCAACGTACCTGACCCCCGAAGAGGTCGCCAAGGTACCGGGTGTACATGTGAGCGACGAGGAGGTAAGGGGAGGTCTGTGAGATTTCCTTGATACGATCCACATACCGCTCAGTCGCCGGGGAGGGCCGGACTGCAGCTTTGAAGCCAGTGCCGAAGTAGTACACCATGTCTTGCTCAAGACTTTCCAATCGACGCAGCTCGGGGTAGTCCAGCACCTTCACACTCGGGTCTGAGGTGGTGTTGAAGGCAGTCTCCATTGCATCGTAGACAAAGTAAAGGGAGCCAACGAGCTGCGAGAAGGAGGACTTGGTGCTAATGCCTTTGAAGAACCCGGTCACAAACTGCGTGTTCTCAGCCACGCTATGGGACTTTCTCGTGCCGTCGTCTAGGGCGAGAGCTAAACCCTCCGACCTTGCGCTCTTCTCTTCAGACGAAGCTCGCAACGGAACTGTGGCTTGGCTGACGTGAAGATGATGAAGTCGATGGGAGGGTACTAAAGCGAAGGCTTGGCTGACGTGAAGTCCGATTAGAGCGAGAATGAGAGAATGAAAGAAACTCTTTCTCCGGGGCAGAGTCGACCGCGGTAAATAATGAGCGGTTTTCATGTTGTTTTGGTGAGATGAGCAGGTTTGCCTTCATTTTTGACGTGGCTCCTCTTTCTACCTTTCTTTTAATCACTCGATCTAAAACCACCGTATTCGCTCCCCACAATAGCTAGCAGCTACTTTCTTGCAGTGAAAACGCTGGACATACCTCACTCTCCAATTTTTTCGATGAATGCTCTCCTACCCCGTCGGCTGCCACAAACTGCTGCTGCCCCCTTGCTTGGTTCCCTCCGCTTTCGTTCTGGACGGAGCCGACGTGGGGTATACGACGGCGTCGATAAAAAGTTCGGGAACAATGTTTCATTTTCGAAAAGGCGCACGAGGCGTTCGTTTTCCCCAAATGTCTTTACCAAGTCCCTTTACTCAGAGACACTTGATGAGCTGATCCGCTTGAATGTCTCAGCCAAGGCTTTGAGGAGCATCGATAAGGCGGGGGGTCTGGACAACTATCTCGCCAAGTCGAAGCACGTGGTTGAGGGGAGTGGGAAGCGCGTGCTGGGGAGAATCCAGCACAGGAAGGAGCTGGATGCTAAATTTGGTCGCGAGAATGTGGTCTGGAGCAAGGAAAATGTGAAGCAGCAAGGTTTCGGAACTCCCGGTTTCTACAAGAAACCGTGGTAATGATTGGCCTGGAGAATAAGCAGCCAATGGCCAAAAAACTTTAAAGTAGAGACAAAGGAGTTGGACCGGATTGTGGGTTGGGCAAAAAATCGTTTTGTTATGTCTTGTTTCGTCGCTTCACACCGCTCGTGCAGTACAAGTGTCTATTAGGGCGGGCCTTTAGTTGTTGTAACTTTAGTTGTGGAACTTCTTTCCGCTCTTGGCCATGTCCTTCATGAGCTGGCAAGGTTCAAACTGGGGGCCGTATTTCTCTGCAAATCCCTCCATCATACCGACGTAGTTATCAATCCCAACGGTGTCGAGGTAGCGGAAGGGTCCTCCACGGAAGGGCGCAAAACCAGTGCCAAAAATCAATCCGATATCTCCAACGACAGGGTTGGAGATGATCTCATCCTGGAGGCACATGACAGCCTCGTTCACGAACCTGTGAAGAGTTGGTTTGAGTGAGTTATTAAATTAGGGCGAAGAAGTAGCCAGGGAGCCAGGGAGCCAGGGAGCCAGGGAGCCAGGGAGCCAGGGAGCCAGGGAGCCAGGGAGTCAGTCACCAAGAAAGAAGCTCACCACGAAGTAGCTGCGTCAGATTCTTGCTTACAAACATTCTTCTCAATGAACTCACCTCGAAACGATCCGGTCCTGGACTTCCTTCTCTTCCAGCCCCAAGTCCTGCTTGATAAATTCTTTGGCGTAACCCCTGACTTCATCCGAGATGGTTTTCTTCTTGGGGTTCTTCTTATCGTAGGTATAGAAGCCCTGCCCGGATTTACGGCCGAGCCAGCCCTTCTTCTCCATCTCACCCATTAGGCTGATGTCCCCACCTGTCATGCGAACACCAAGGTCAGCATTAGACAGGAACTTGGCAACCTTGTGGGACACATCAATGCCGACCTCATCGGCGAGCGTAACAGGGCCAACAGGCATCCCAAAGTTGGTCATGCTCTTATCTAGCATCTCCAAATTCACGCCGTCCGCTGCTAAGGCACTGACCTCGACCAAAAACGGCCCGAGGCACCTGTTGACATAAAATCCTGGCACATCTTTCACTGCGATGCACGTCTTGCCCTGCTTCGTTCCAACGTCACAGGCGGCAGCAATGGCGGCCTTACCAGTACCCGCGTGAGGGATGATCTCAAGGAGAGGCATTTGAGGGACGGGGCTACAAAGAAGAGTCGAGTGAGCGAAGATTCTACAAAGGAAGAGGAGCTCAAAGCGATCCTCGCTCGCCTCGCCCCAACCAACTCACCTAAAATAGTGCATGCCAACAACGTTCTCGGGCCTTTTGGACGCCTCAGCGATGGAAGCAATAGGAATCGCACTTGTGTTAGTCGCAAATACGCAGTCTTCACGGATCACCTCTTCCATCTCCCTAACAACTCTGTGCTTCAAGTCGATGTCCTCGAAGACGGCCTCAATGACCATGTCAGCGCTCTTGAAGTGCTTGGGCCAAGACTTCACGTCATCCGTTAGGGGGACGATGTTCGCCATATTACTGTGGAACTTGTGCTCTGGCATGACCTTCCTCTTGACTTTCTTCATCCAGTTCTTTTCAATGTAATCCTCTCCCTTGCTGATGCCAGCGTTGTCCTTGTCCTTGAGCAAAACCCTGTATCCCTTTTCGGCAGAAACCTGGGCGATACCGGCTCCCATCAAGCCCGCGCCGAGCACCGCGACGTTCTTGACAGTCGTGGTGGGCTCGCCGAACTCGTGCTTTTTCAGGGCGGTCATTCCGTCAAAAATGCCGATCAGAGAGGCAGACTCTGAAGTGGCGGCAAGCTCGGCGAACTTCTCCCTCTCAAACTTGTACTTCTCGTCATCGGACTTGGCATCGAGACCATTCTTGACACAGTCGATGATGGCGAAGGGCGCAGGATACACGCCGTTGGTGTTTTTCATCACCATCTTGTGGATTGTCTCCCACATCTTGTTGCGACCAATGGGAGTGTCCTCAATCCCCCAGTCCATCCAGGACTTCTTCTTCCTCTTTGGCTTAAGCGTCTTGTTCGCGAGCTCCTCGGCGCACTGAACGGCCGTCTTCTCTAGAGAATGTTCAGATACGACCAGGTCGACAAGACCCATCTGCTTGGCCTTCTTGGGGCGAATGTCTTTCCCAGTGAGCATCATGTCCATGGCCTTCTGCAAGCCCACAATCGGGTAGAGGTTCTGAGTCCCTCCGAAACCGGGAAGGAGACCGAGCTTCACCTCGGGAAGACCCATCTTAGTCTTGCTGCTATCGGAACAGATGCGGTAGTCGCACCACAAAGCCCACTCGAGACCCCCACCAAGGGCAGGTCCATGAATGGCAGAAATTAGGGGCACCCCCTTACTCTTCATAGTCTTAAAGAAGTCAAGTCCATCACTAATGATCGGGATCAGCTTGCTCTTATCATCCATATTCTTGATGTCCTGAATGTCCGCCCCGGCGATGAAGTTGTCCTCCTTAGCACTGATGAACACAACAGCTTTGACATTGTTGTTGTTATGGATCTCGGACATCCACATTGCCTTCGCCTCATCGGCCATTGCAAACGAGATTGTATTCATCTTCTTTGGACCATCGATACGTACGACCGCAACTCCATTTTCGGTCACCTCCACAGGACGGAAGAACTCATTCTTCGTGGACAAAGAGCGAGTGAGGAGGGACGTCGGATTCGACGACTGTTTGACGACGGATTTTACAGAGGAGCGCGCTGCTGAATTGAGTGCGTAGCGTAACATTCTATTGATGGCCGGGGCGAGAGGTTTTAGGGCGTTCTTAAGTTAAACAAAGCTAACCCTAACCAGATTTTCCAAAACCCAAGCCTTTTGCTCCGTTGCCTCAATTTGTACTATCCCTGGAAGACCATTGTCGATAAAAAGCTCGCAACCTGACACCTTAGGAATTGAAGAAGCTTTGAAAAAGGAAAAATAGCGGAACGTGACGTCGAAATAAGCAAACGAGCACCCCTCGAATCCCATTGCTGAGCACTCCTTGGAACCCACATTTCAAGAGACATCCCAAGGACTGACTTTTGTCAAGGTCGTCAGATATTCAACTCTAGTAGACAACATAAAATCGCACCGCCAAATCCTCGGCGACACGATGGATAACCGCCCCAAGTCAGAGTACGAGCTTTTGAGAGAGAAGAATATCAGACGGAATGAAAATAGACTCAAAGATCTTGGCCTCTATCGCGAGCCCCCAAGCCCGTTACCTCCGAGGAAGAAAGTTACAAAGAAGCGGAGGGGCGAGCTCGATGTCTCAGGTTTGAGGAGGAGCAGTAGGCACAAAGGGAAGTTGGAAATTGACTACAGGGAGAGTGACGCTATATTGAGTAAGATTGATGGCATGGAAAAGGGTGTCAGCGGTAATGTGAAGGAAGATGGCGACGCGAATCGCAAAGAAGAGAAGATAAAACATGCAACACCAGTTGAACTCGACAACGTGGACTTGGCTCCATACACCGGGGGCGGCAGTAGCGGGGGGAAAGCAAGGGACACAAGTGTTAACTTGGGTGTTGTTCTGGAGGAGAAGCTAGGGAAGATGATGGAACACACTGGGAAGGCTTGCGTCGTGGATTTCATGGGAAACGCTACAAAAAATACGACTACCTCAGACGCAATCAGGACCATCGGCTTCAACAAAATGTCAGGAATTCTTGAGTTCAAGGATGTTATTGTGTTGTGGGTCAACATCGGGGGTAAAGACAACGATTTTGACAACCAATTCTTTGACGGTGGACGGGAGGTGTCTTGGTTTGGAGGCAGCAGGATGCACGGCGAAACGCCTGTAATAAAGAAGCTAGTCAAGTGGAGCAAGAGGGGCGCAAAGAAGGAGGTAAAAGAGGAGGAAGGAGTGCTCACAAATAAAGAAGGAAGGGGCGATGAAAACAACAGTGGCGGTGGGAAGAACTCTGTAGTCATGTGGTGTCGGTTTGTGGATGGCAGGTGCGTAAGTAAATTCTATTCTTTCCCATTTCAGCTCCTCATATAACGCTTATCCGCCGCCGTCACTTTTCGTTTTTTCAGCAAAACGGAACCTTATTATTGCATGGGCCGTTGCTCATATGTAGTGCACGACGAAGAGGTCCACCCTGTCGCTTTCAGATTCACTTTCGATGACTATGATATTCTAAAAGACGACAATAAGTTCAAACAGTTCGTGGAATACAAATGATCCGGTGACGAAACTTTTGAATGGTTAATTTTTGAATGTAGGTTTGTAGGTTTGCAGCAAAATTTCCAAACTCTTCCACTCTTATCAGATCAGCCCACAACAGCAATCGGCTCACCATTTTCGTTAGTTCCCTTACCGTTCTCTTCAACTTCTGAACTGACGCTTGCGCTGCTCCCGTTGGATCGGAATAATATATTCGACTCTTTTTTGGTGCTTCCAGTCTGGGGGTTCACCTTCTTTTTCGCCGCCAAAGAGGGCCGCGTCACCCACGTGAGCGCGTACTGGAAGAATAAAATGCTCAGGTTGATGAATTGGTCTGCTGGAATCTCGTTGCAAGGAATTGGAAAGATGACGGTCGCATCGTACAACCACGCTATTGGATACAATTTCAAACCCACAAGGCACAAGGCTAAGAAGCTTGCACCAAAGCACATCCTCTTGATTCTTTTAGCTTGACTGCTCAGTCCGCTCTTTCCTGCTGACAGGAGCACAATGATGCGGAGACCGTATAAGAAGCAGACAACACCATAGATAGAGTAAAATACCATAAAAACTATGTAGCGAATCAGAGTTGTGTTACCATCCATTGCCCAAGGCGTGTATCGAGCAGCATTACCTATGCGACGTTCGAGATAGGTACCACAAAGTTCTGCGAAAAACACAGTGATGACGCTAGTCCACTTCAAGAATAGCGCCCAGCGGGGAGTTTTCTTTTTCTTCCCCCCATCAATGATGGTGACCCATCCTGTCACAAGGGTTGACATGATGGCAATGGCCATGGCATAGCAGCTCCCCATGCAGAGGTCGCCAAGCCAAACTGGGATTCTTCCCGCGAAACCGAGCATGTCGATACACATAACAGTGTGTATGAAGGAAAGGTAAGATGTCCAATAGATGAGTTGTTCACCAGTGTTCGGCCTCTTGATGACAAAAAAAGGTTTTCTCTTCTTTTTTTCGTCCAGGCGTTCGTTGATTTGGTACAGGTAAAAGATGAGGAAGATCAGCGGTACCGCACTGATTCCGGCGTACCAAGCGCAGATCGAGTTGTATGTTTGGGAAGAGTCTGAGATCAGCATGCTACAGTCGTTGAAAACTACAGAATTCGACTCATTAACAACAGGGAGTTTCCATCCAGCGTTGATATAAGGAAACGGGCAAAACGGGTCGAAGTAATTCCGTTTGGAGGGGTGATCGAAGGGTTCGAAGGCGCAGACATATCTGACTATATCCGAGCTATTTCTGAAACGACCAACTTGATCATATTCTACCTCACTAAATTCATCCGGCAATAGAGTTGGGTACGGCGGTCCAAGTCTCTGAATCTCTTCCGCCCATTCTACACTTCCAACAGTCAGATTCAAATCTCTGTATATTGCTTCTGACATGCCTGCCTGAAGGTTCGACTACCTGCTGAGGTGTTTTCCCTCGGGCTCGAATAAATCTATAAAAGCAAAAATTCCGTTGCTTTTAAGCGAACTTAGCTCCAAGTGCACAATAGTAGATAATATTGGTAAGATTATTTCATGCAAGGTCACCTGCTGGAGAGGATTTATGATGATGATGCTTTTTTTTCCCCGAGTCATGCATGTGCAATTGGTGCAAATGTTCTGGAAATGTGCACTTGTGCACGTCATATTGTTTACAAATTTTTTGGGGCAAAATTCCGAGAAAAGGACACAACATATATTGCTCGGCAAGTACTTCACTAATTGTCATCGTAAAACATCTCTCCTCACATTATTTGGTGTTAAAATAGGTTAATAAATATATATCAGGGTTGTTCCCCCTACATCACTGGCTCACAGCAGCAGCTGTCCAGATACGAATGCTCTTCCTAACCGCGGATTGCTCTTCAAAAGTCAGATTTTTGCTCAGTTCAGTTTCCTCGAAAACCGTCTGCAAGTGGTTAACGACGAAACTAGTGAAGTCCCTGAGGTTGTTGTTGTTGTCGCTTACACAGAAGTGCCCCAATGCCTCACAGTAGCTCTCAAAGTCTTTTTTGACATTCATATTCGTCTCTAGTAGGTCCTTGAGCTGTGAAGGAGTGTATTAGCTATTGAACACAAAAAAGGCACAAGATGAGAAAGACCGTATCACGACGAATTAGGAGCTTACCTTGTCCTCACCCATGATATCCGTTGGAGGAGTTTTGAGGACAATCTCAGCCAAGGCTGCACCGGCAGGAAGGGCGTCGACGTCATCATTGGTCTCACTGACAGCGCTTGAGCGAGGCGTGAAGCAGCGGATCTTACTGGCGATGTTGGTCATCATAGTCTCGTCCGTGACAGGAGTCTGACAGGTCAAAGAGGAATAGTGGGGGGAAGCGGGGGTATTGGTCGCGTTGTGGGGGGTCACAGTAGCTGAGTGCGTCGTAGTGAACGAGGTCTTGATACGCAGGGGGGTGAGGGAATTTCTGTTGTCTTTGTCGCAGTTATCCTTGATGTTGTCATTTCCCTCTTGAAAGTTGCCATCTTCTCCACTCTCAGAGCCCTCTTCCATGACCAAGGCAACACTGAGAGAGCTGTCCCGACCTCCGTTATCATTAACAAAATTGTCAGTCGCATTTGCGCGAATATTCACGCCCTTGACATTCCTCTGGCCGAAGAACTCGTCGTCAGCATAGTCAACAGCACCATCACTGCCCAAAACAACTTGGGACATGAATCCTCCTTCGCTCTCACTGTCACTTTTTTCGTTCTCTCTCTCACTCTCGCTCTCGCTCTCACTCTCTTCTCCAATAAATCGAAAAGTGTTGTCGACGATGCCTAAACTGTTCTCGCTTCCCGTATCGGGACACGTTCGCATCTTCTTGTACTCGTTCAGCCTGTTTGCAACACTGTTGACAACTCCCTCTAACCTCCTGATTTCACTTTTGTCCTGGGAAGGGTAATCCTCAAATGCCGAGGAGCTCCTCTTGGTGCCCGACACTAGGTTGCTATATTCGCCCTTCTCACCGTTTCGTCTACTTGTGCTGCTGGTGAGATAGCTCTTACTGTACGAATTACCCGCAGATTCGCGACTGCTTCCTCTGCGGCCTACGGCAGAAGCACTTGGCATGGGAGAGACAGACCGGCGACCATCGGAATTTTGCCTCTGCAACAGCGGAGCGGACGAGTAGCTATCGAACGAAGCTGCCGATGACGATCGCTTGATCGAGGGTGTGACCAGCGGAGTGGTTGTACCCCTGGGGTTTCTCTTGAGGGCAAGGGCCTCAGAGCTCCTTCCATCAACACCAAGACAAGTCTTCCTTCTTAAATGAATGAGATCTTCCTCTCTGTTACGGTGAAACAATGGGTGGTGATATATAGCGAAACTGCGCTCCTTGTTGGTCTTGCGGAAGTTGTAAAAGTTGAGCTGTCGGACAAGAGAGGGAAATTTGTTGTGGCGGAAGTAAGCAGGCAGAAGAGTTGCCTCAAGCTGCGGGACTGAAAGAATTTTGAAAGAATCGCCATTCGGTGTCCACTGCATTGGCAAGTCAGGCAAGTATTATTCCATTTTCATAGCAATAACGGTAGGAGCAAGTAGTAGGTGTAGTGGTTTCACATTGTTTGGGTTAGTATTAGCAGTAGGGGAGGGAGAAAGATACGGGTAAGCTGAGCTTTCTCCCAAAGTCAAGCCAGCCACATAACCGGCGGCATATTACCCACTCACCGTGATTATCGATCGATCTCCTGTGTTGACCATGTCCCAAAGCTTCCGTACAAATCCATTCCCATTGTTCAGCGGGCTTATTTTACCCCCCGCCGAGATATTCTTGGGCATGATATTTAGGGACTTTAAGCCACTTCCTGATTCTTTATATTCTTCAAGGCAGAGTTGTTGTGAAGAAGTCTTGTCTGAGGGAATTTATAGACTTATCAGATGATTTCTAGAGTCAGAAGGTTCAAATGGAACAAAAAGCGGAAAATAGGAAGTCTCTGGAAAGTCGGAAGAAGGAGGAAGATAAATTTTCGAAGTTAGGGCTGAAAGTATGTTTAAGTGCTCTTTGGACCACACCGAGAGGCAAGAGCCCCCTCGCGTTACAAAGCGCTGCCTTCATTGCTTGAAAACTAATGGCCTCATTGAAGTATGTATGGTTGCTCCACGGGCCAAGGAAGTTGGGGTTGGGTTGGGGGGGGGGGGGGGAAAAGGGGGCCGGACAATTACCAATGGGTGTTTTTGGGTGACAAAAGAAGGCGAACAAC
>Ga0115556_1003357_pt1 | contig 10356 bp, 10 predicted proteins | sample COGITO_mtgs_1104_5_FD_87282 | JGI IMG/M metagenome (GOLD analysis project Ga0115556, IMG submission 87282) | Pelagic marine microbial communities from North Sea - COGITO_mtgs_110414 | ecosystem: Environmental > Aquatic > Marine > Epipelagic | place: Germany:Helgoland, sampling site Kabeltonne... | reverse complement strand
GGTCGAACGGACTGTACCGTGCCATGGGGTGGAACGCCTCCGGTCAATCTGATCAATGGCCGTTGGAAGTACTCAAGTAGAGCGCTTCCTCAAATGGTTTCCATGTCATTGGATGCGATCCAACCGACATTGCCATTGGGAAGTTTGATCTTTGTAAAGCGAGAATCTTGCTGAATGACGGCTACTTTGGTCCCTTCATGGATCATGAATAGGGTCATTCCGGCATCGCCGGGTTGGCTGCGAACAGGGGATTCGTTGGCCAAAACAATGGCTGACTTGTCGTTGCTTATTCGGTTCAGCGCAGCCCAAGACAATGACATGAAAGCGATGCCAACGGCCAAGAGGCTGGTGCCAAGGGTTCCCAGGATTCTGCGGTTTCCAAAATTTTGAGACAGCAATCGTGCGGCGAGGGCGCCGAATCCAAGGGTCCAGAATAGCACCATGAGGCGGTGCCATAGTAGATGCCGACCCGGGGCAACGATGCCTTGCCATACATTGGATATACCGGCTGTCGGAAGGGCTTCAATGCGGTCGCTGATTTGAGAATTGGCCAAAGTCAAATTGGTTTCCAAGTCTTCGTTGTTGGGCGTCAATTGCCGGGCCCGTTCGTAATGCAGGATGGCTAGTCCAAATTTTTGCTGCTTGAAAAAGGCATTGCCCAAATTGAATTCAGACGCAAAGTGGACGCGGTCCTCCAAAAGCGATTCGTATCCCGATTGCGCCAAGCTAAACTCTCCTCTTGCATAAGCGGCATTCGCGGAATCGAATTGGGCTTGGTATATGGCTTCGGTTTGACCAAGAGATGCCGAGATGGTCATGACGAAAATCCCAATCAAACCGAGCGTTCGGTGCAGCATGTGTTCCCTGTTCATCATCGTTTGATCCATGATTTCTCCGTTTGTTCAACAAGTCTTTCGGATGTCGCTAACATTTCATCAGGAGCTGGAATGGTGCCAGGGGCGTACCTCGCCATATCGAGTTGATCCAATAGAATCTTCCAATTTTCCACCGTGTCGGGAGCATGCAATTGCAAGGCTTCAAGGATGGCATCGCGCTGGAACTGGCTGGAATTCCAGGTCAATTTTGCGAGCAAATAGTCTTCGAGGCCTTGGCCGAGGGCCGGGAAGAACAAGCTCGGATTGTTCAGGTGTTTCTTCGCCGCTCGTAGTTCATTGCGCACCGTGGCTTTTGCCTTGCGCTGACGAGATTTTTTTGGATTCTTGCGGTCTTCTTCGCGGCGACGTTTCGTCAGGAAAACAAGCCCAAGCAGAGAGGGCCCTAGCGCCAGCCAACCGGTTGATAAGGGCAGGGCGGACTGCCATCGATTTCGATCCAAACCACATCCGTTCCATGCAGTGTCAATGAAGCGAATGTCCTGATTCAAAACCTGAATGTCGGTTTTGGAATTGTAGCTAAGTCCCGAAGTTGCGCTTGCGTCGCCGCGTTCAACGCTAATTGTGTTTGATGAAGATGGCAAGGAAGAGTAGGCCTTGGTGCGGAGATTGAACCATTGTCCTTCTGCCGGTGGAAGGCTGTATTCACCCGGTGCACGTGGGATGACGACATATCGAAAGGTGCGCGAACCCGACTCTCCCTTTGCGGTTGTCTTGATTCGATCGATGATTTCAGGATCGTAGACTTCAAATTCTCCCGGCCATTGCAATTCTGGTTCTTGGATAAACTTGAGGTGACCATCACCGTTGAATATGTATTCGACAGTGAGTGCCTCATTGGTCTTGCACGTGGTGGCATTTTGCTTGACTTGGCATCGAAACCGACTGAATGCTCCGATCATATTGGAGGGAATCGGTTCGGGAAGTGGCTTGACTTGGATCTGAATTGGGGTGGCCTCAGCCGTGACGTTTTTCCCATCGAAGAAGGAAGTTCTTTTGTAGCCGACCAGATTGAAGCCATCGATGGTGAGCTCTCCGGTTTGCTGAGGAAATAAGACCACCTTTTTCACCGTGGCGACGTTGTATCGACGGCCATCGATGACTTCTGACTCCCAACGTGGATCAGGTATGTCAATTTGCTCGCTCCAAAACCCCGTCATTTCAGGAACATTGTATTCCCGAACATCGAGGTTGTTGGCTCGGTTGTAAATCTTGAAAGAAGCCACGAGGGGCTCGCCTACAAATACGTTTCGCTTTGACAGTTCGATCACACACGCTAATTCTCCGAGACCTGTTTGTTTTTTTTGCTTGGTCGAACGAGGTAACACTTTGATTTTAAATGCATTGCTCCTCAGCTTTTGGGTGCTCCCATCGATGTTGTAGCTGGGAACATTGATGTCTTTGTTGGATTGTACCTGATAGGTGTACGTGTATTTGATTTCTGAACTGCTGACGCCGTTAACCCACGAATTATTCTGCGAGGTACTGGGCCCACCTATGAGTTTTAGCCCATTGATTTGAGGAGCAGACACATTCTGTCGGATGTTCTTCATTGAGAGACTGAGCTGCACCGTCTCTCCATTGCGAACCGGGTTTTTATTGATGGTCACACTGAATGATTCCTGACCATGGGCCAGAACAATGGCGCAGAGCATGAATGCAATGCTCAAAGCGATGGGACGTATGGTTAACAGGTTGCGCATGCTTACCAGTCTTTTTCGATTTTCACTTTTTGTCCTTTGCCTTTGGACTTGCGCAATTTGGCCTGAATCTCTTCTTCAGACCGTTCTAGACTCTCCAATATTTTCTCCATGTCTTCCTTGGATATCTGTCCTTCCACCTGCTGAGGCTGGTCTTGCTGGTCTTGCTGGTCTTGTTGGTCTTGCTGATCCTGCGGGTCTTGCTGGTCTTGCTGGTCCTGTTGGTCTTGCTGGTCTTGCTGGTCTTGCTGATCCTGCTGGTCCTGTTGGTCTTGCTGGTCTTGTTGGTCTTGCTGGTCCTGCTGGTCTTGTTGGTCTTGCTGGTCTTGTTGGTCCTGTTGGTCCTGCTGGTCCTGCTGGTCTTGTTGATTCTGCTGGTCTTGTTGATCCTGCTGGTCCTGCTGGTCTTGCTTCATGCGAATTGCTTGAGCCAAATTGAATCGGGCGGCATCATGTCCGGGATTCACCCGCAAAGCTGATTTGTAACCTTCAATCGCACCATCCAAATCCTGTTCGAGCATGAGGCTGTTGGCCGTGTTGTACCACGCATCAGCAATAAGTGATTCATCTTCTGTTTTGGAAATCGCCCGTTGGAAGGCTTGGCGGGCTTCCGTCAGTCCTTCTTGATTTTCCAGCATCGAACGACCCCGGTTATACGCAGCGATTGGAGCGAGCTCAGAATGCGCTTCGCCCAATGCAAATAGGCTATCTGCACCTGCCTCGCCATTTTGAAATTGTTGGATTCCTTCGATGATCGAGGCTTTTGCGAACGAATCATTATTCTGCCCAACCATCGTGGTGTGACAGAACAATAAGGTGCACAAGGCCAAGCCGACATGGATGTTTTTCATGCTTTTCATGGATTTGGAGTAAGGCGTCGGCGGAACAAGTCAGAACTCATTAGCCCTTCGAGGAGGAGCATCGCAACGGCAAAGATGAAGAACCAATGAAAGTGGTGCGTGTAGTCGGTATAGGACATGGTAGCGACTTCTGCCTGTTCCATGCCATTCATTGCTTGCAAAATGGGGGAGATGTTGACCAACCCACCAGCGGCTTGAATGTAACTTCCATTTCCGGCACGAGCGGTCTCGATGAGTGTTGCCTCGTCGAGGGTCGTAACGATGGGATTGCCGTCGGCGTCATTTTTGAATCCCGACGGACGGCCGTAACGGTCGTAGAGCGGGATGGGTGCTCCCGATGCGCTTCCCATGCCAATGGTATGCACTTCAATTCCAGCTTCTGCTGCAGTTGACGCTGCCTTAACGGCGTCGTCCTCATGGCTTTCCCCATCCGTAAATAGTACAATCATTTTGGAGGCAGGAGACGATTCTGAAAACCCCGATGAACAGACTTCTATGGCCCTGCCAACCGCGGTGCCTTGCACTGGGATTGCTCCTGTATTGACGCCCTGAAGAAACAGCTTAGCAGCACCATAATCCGTTGTTATCGGGCATTGCACAAATGCATCGCCACCAAAAATCACCAAGCCTATTCGGTCTCCATCCAGTTGGTCAATCAAACGTTCAATGCTTCGTTTGGCCACTGCTAGGCGACTAGCTCCGAGGTCTTCCGCTTCCATGCTCTTGGAAACGTCTAAGGCAACCATGACATCGACGCCTTCGCTTTTCACTTCTTTTAATCTCGCACCAACTTTAATGTCCAAGATTCCAATGAGCACGGCAGCAAATGCAAGGCGCCAGACGAAAAACTTCCATCCGTGCAGCTGTGGCCGCCAATGGGGTAAAATAGTTGGCCAAAGTTGCTCATCGGCGAGCATGCGCGCCAGGCGCTGCTTGCGGTTCAGGCTCCAAACAAAAACGCCAACCACGACGGGCACTAGAAGTAAAATGGGCCACCAATCCGAATGTTCAATTTGTACATTCGGAGCCACTTGCCGCAGGCTGTACCAACCGGATAAAATGGCAATCCAGAAGATGACTTCAGCCAAGGCCAGCGATACGGCTGTGCTGAATACTCGAAACCCTTGCGCTTGCTTCGGATTCGGTGAATCGGATGATGGCGTTTTGATCGTACTCATAGCGGCGTGCGGATGATCAAATGTTTGAGGATGAATTCAAGCAACAAGGCGAAGGCTGCAGCCAGGGCAAAGGGTAAGAATTCTTCTGTCTTTTGATTGTAACGGAGCACATTGAACCGGGTTTTTTCCAAGGTGTCAATTTCGCTATAAATACTGGCGAGTTTGTCTTCGCTCGTGGCACGGAAGTAACGTCCTCCAGTCGATTTGGCTACTTTCTTCAGGATGTCTTCATCAATTTTCACTTCAATCCAATCGTACTGGAATCGGTTGCCCACTTTCCGAACCGGACTGCGCGCTTTTCCGATGGTTCCGACGCCGATGGTATAGACCCTAATCTCATTCAACTGGGCCAATTGAGCCGCGTCGATTGGATTGATCTGCCCCGCATTGTTCACGCCATCTGTCAATAGGATGATGATTTTGCTTTCAGCTTCCGAGTCTTTCAATCGATTGACCGCAGTGGCTAGCCCCATTCCAATGGCCGTACCCCCCTCGAGCAATCCTGTTTCCAGTTCTGAGATGCCATTCATCACAACGCGTTGATCCGTCGTCAAAGGGATTTGAGTGAATGCCTCTCCTTCATAGGCCACCACTCCGATGCGGTCGTTGGGGCGTTCGTTCACGAATTGGATGGCCACTTCTTTGGACGCTTCCAATCGGTTGGGAGAAAAATCCTTGCTCAGCATCGAAGCCGAGAGGTCAAGGCTGAGGACAATATCGAGGCCTTCTCGCGTGAAGTCCTCCACTGAGGAGGAAGATTGAGGACGAGCAGCAGCAATGCAAAGCAAGCCAATGGCCAGCGTTTTGATCGCGTAAGGAATTTCAGGAAGCAATTGATGCAATCGGTTCTTCCAATTGATCTGGTTGGGATCGCCGCCCCAGCTCCATTTCATTCCATTGAATCCTTTCGGCTGTTGCTTCCGCGCCCGCAAGAATGCATGCACCAGCATGGTAAGGGCCAACCACAGCAGTTGAGGAGATTCCCATTCAAAATGCTGATTGCTGTAACGCAGGGCTAGTGCAAATAGTCCGATGCCGATCAGGTGTGGAAAGAGTGGAAGTAACCAGTTTTTCATGGCGCTTCGGTTTCATTGGCTTCCTTGGAGGGAATCGTATTTTCGACAAATCCAATGGAGCGGCTCACGATTCGCTGGTGATCGGCAGTTTCAGGCGTGAGTTTTGCGAATTTCACCAGATCAGCAAGCGTAAGCACTTCGATCAACGTTTCCATTTCATGGGTGCGTAAGGGCAGTTGATTGATTCCACGTTTGATTTCTGCGGTGGATCGTTCAAGGGCAGGGAAGTCAAAACGGTGTTCCAGGTAGAGCCGCAACGCCTCACTCGCAGCTGCATGGTGCGCTTTTACCTGGCCTTTTTTCCAAATTGCATCGCGTTGAATTCCTTCCAACGTGCGGAGTGCAATGACGTGAGCGGGTTCTAACGGGATGCGCGGAGAAGGCTTTTCCTTTGGAACGAATGGCTCACGTTGCTTCCATTTTCGGTGGACCCACAAGCCAATTCCAATCATTGCTAGAAGGAGTATGAACCATGGAAGCCACTGCTGCATTCGTTCTTGCCAGCTCCAGGAAGTCAGCCGCAGCGGCGCATGGCCGGCGATCTCACCCGATTTTCCAGGCTGTGGCATGAGCACTTGAATGCTGAGGGGATTGCTTTTAAGTGTTTCCTCGTTCCACGTTACCTCAATCGGTGCAATGGCATGAAACCCGCTATCCCAGTGGGTTACCGTGAGTTTTTGAATCAGCTGTATGCCCGCATCTCCGTTGGGCAATTCCATTGCAACCGTATCCAGGTCTTGAGCTTCTATGATTTCGAGCCCACCGCTGAGGGTGTCCTTCCAGGCGGGCCAAATGAAGGTTCCCGCACCATTCATGGGATTGCGGGAGGCCGCGATTGTGAGCGTTGTCTGATCACCCAAGGCAATTACATTCGTATCCAATGCCATCGAAATGACTTGGGCATTTGCTCCGTTTACTCCGGAAGCAAGCATCCAAAAGAGGACAGGAAGCAAGGCAATTGCTTCGGTTCGGCGGCGAATGAAATCAACCACGGCGATCAAAAAGTTGCATGAGCGGTTGGACATACGGTCGGTGGGTGCAAAGGACGGCTTGGTCAACACCTGAACGCGCAAACATTTCCTTCAACTCGGCTTCGCGTTTGCGCTCAGCGGCATCGTGTTTTTTTCGGGAATGCCGGTTGCCACTATTGAACCAGTGGTGCAATCCAGTTTCGGGATCCTGTATCGGTATCCATCCCACTGCAGGAACCGCTCGGTCGAGAGGGTCTGTCACGCGCAACGCAACTAGATCGTGTCTGCGACCGGCTTGCTTCAACGTTTTTTCAAATCCACTGTCCCGGAAGTCCGAAATCAAAAAGGCGATGGTTCTTTTTTTCATTGCGGACAGGAAGTGTTCCAAGGCGAATGAAATGTCTGTTTTGCTGCCAATGGGTTCGATTTCAATGATTTCTCGGATGATTCGCAGGATATGCGATCGACCTTTTTTGGGCGGAATGAACAGCTCAATGCGATCGCTGAACAAGACTGCACCGACTTTGTCGTTGTTTCCCATTGCACTGAACGCGAGCACAGCACTCAGTTCGGTAATGAGCTCATGCTTGCTGCGTTGCTGGGACCCCGTGGCATTCGAGGCACTGATGTCGATGAGCATAAAGACAGTCAGCTCGCGCTCTTCCTCAAAAACCTTTACATACGGATGGCCCATGCGCGCCGTAACATTCCAATCAATCGTTCGGATCTCGTCGCCATGCTGGTATTCGCGGTTTTCGCTGAAGGCCATGCCACGTCCTTTGAACGCGCTGTGATATTCTCCCGAAAAAATGCGGTCACTGAGTCCGCGGGTCTTGAGTTCGACCCGGCGTACGCGTTGGATGAGTTCCTTCGTGTCCATGGTCATTGAAATTCCTGTCGCCCGATGAATTTAGGGAACTTGGACGTGGTCCATGATCTCAGTGATCAGCTGCTCTGCGCTGATGTTCTCAGCTTCTGCCTCAAAGGTGAGCCCAACGCGGTGCCGGAGCACATCCAACGCGATGGTTCGAACGTCCTCTGGCGTCACGTAGCCGCGTTGATTCAAGAAGGCATGTGCTTTTGAAGCGATGCCGAGTCCGATGCTCGCTCGGGGGGAAGCGCCGAAATTGATGAGCTGCGTCAAGTGTCCGAGGCCATAATCATCGGGGTTCCGAGTGGCATGCACCAAATCCACGATGTAGCGCTCGATTTTCTCATCGAGATAAATTTCCCGGATCAGCTTGCGGGCCGAAACGATTTCGTCGGTCGACACCACCTTTTGCGGAGACTGCATGCCTTCCGCCGACAGGTTGGCTCGGATGATTTTTTGCTCTTCTTCCTTGGTGGGGTATCCAATGACAACTTTCAATAGAAAACGGTCCACTTGGGCTTCAGGTAGGGGGTATGTGCCTTCCTGTTCTACCGGGTTTTGAGTGGCCAATACCAAGAAAGGTTCGGGCAATTTGAATGATTCTGGGCCGATGGTCACCTGCCGTTCTTGCATCGCTTCCAACAACGCACTTTGCACCTTGGCTGGGGCACGGTTGATTTCATCGGCAAGAACGAAATTGGCGAATATCGGTCCCTTCTTTACGGAAAACTGCTCCTCTTTTTGATTATAAATCATGGTACCAATCAGGTCAGCGGGGAGCAAATCTGGTGTGAATTGGATTCGGCTGAATTGGGCATCTACGGATTCAGAAAGACTTTTGATCGCGAGTGTTTTGGCTAAGCCGGGAACGCCTTCTAACAGGACGTGTCCATTGCCTAAGAGTCCAATAAGTAGCCGGTCCACCATCCCACTTTGCCCAACGATAACCTTGGATAATTCCATCCGGAGTAAATCCACGAATTGACTCGATTTTTGAATGCGGTTATTCAGAGCACGGATGTCCGGAGCCCCTGTGGTATCTGGTTTTAATGTGTCGGTCACCGCAGTGTTTTCCGGTGAAGGTGCTGGGTGTTCTGCCGCAGCTGTCGGTGGAGTCTGTTCTTCCATATTACAATTGTTCTGTGCTCATTTGTCTTCCAACACTTGCGAATATACCTTTCGGCTATCAGTGAGCAATTGCTGAGTTTATCAAATCATGTTAAAGCCCTATGAACACCAATAAACACGAACCGGTCAACGGCGCCTCCTTTCAATCAATCATCGATTGTGTTCGCGAATTTCACGATCGCTTCGGAATTCGAAATGCACCGAAGTTGGAAGCGGCATTGCCCAAGGATACAGTGGAGTTGCGGCATCGCCTCATGGCAGAGGAGACTGAAGAATACTTGGAAGCGGCGATCGCGGGAGACGCAGTGGAGATTGCCGATGCGCTGGGCGATCAGCTATATATACTCTGTGGAACCATTTTGAGCCATGGAATGGAGCATCTGATTGAAGACGTCTTCATGGAAATACAGGCGTCGAATATGTCGAAACTGGGCGCGGATGGAAAACCTATTTACCGCGAAGACGGCAAAGTCATGAAAGGAGAGCACTATTTTAAACCTCGCATTGCCGAAATTTTGAACCGTGAACCGGTTAGCGAGGCTCAAACAGAGGCATGAAGAATCTTTTCTATTGGGCGGTAAGTAAGGCGAAATCCGGAAATTTCACGTGGTTGAATCTTGTGTTCAAACGGGTGTTGCCATTCAATGCACCGCACGGGATTAAGATTGTTGGATTGAGTGAAAGCCAGGTGAGCGTCGTGCTTCCGAGTCGCCGATCCAATCGAAATCACCTCAAAGGAATGCATGCATGTGCGATGGCGACCGCGTGTGAGTTCTGCTCTGGAATGGCGGTGTTGATTCGATTTGATATGGCGGATTACCGATTGATCATGAATCGCTTGGAAGTTGATTATGTGCGGCGTCCCGGGGCGGGAAATTGCACGGCCATTGCAGATATCCCACATGATTTGGAATCAAAAGTGAATGCAGAAATCGAAGAATCGAAAGAGGGTGTAAGCCGCTTTGTGCTCCCGTCGAGACTTCTTGATGCCGAAGGCAACGTGGTGGCGGAAGCGCAGGTACATTGGCATGTAAAGCCATGGAGTCGCGTGCGGCACCGGGGATGAATCAATCCGTATTGCTCGGATGTTTTTCATGAATCCCGTGCCGACAGGCCTTATCTTTGCGGCGATTAGAAAGACGACAAAAGCATGATAAACATCACCCTGCCCGACGGCTCACAGCGTCAAGTGGATTCCGGAACGACGGCCTTGGATGTGGCCATGAGCATCAGCGAAGGTTTGGCCCGCAATGTGCTTGCGGCAGAAGTGAATGGCGAAGTATGGGATCCCCAGCGTCCCATTGGCACAGATGCCACCTTGAAACTGCTCACGTGGAAGGACGACGCAGGAAAAAGCACGATGTGGCACAGTTCGGCTCATTTGTTGGCGGAGGCGCTTGAGGCGCTTTTTCCCGGTGTCAAATTCTGGGTGGGGCCACCGATCGAAAATGGCTTTTACTACGATGTCGATTTCGGAGATCAAACCATCACGGACAACGATTTTGGTGCGATCGAATCGAAGATGATGGAGTTAGCAAAGCAGAAGAATCCTTTTGTTCGATCAGAAATGAGCAAAGCCGATGCAATCGCTTACTTCACGGAAAAAGAGGATGCCTATAAGCTTGATTTGCTGGAGGGATTAGAGGATGGTACAATCACCTTTTACAAGCAAGGAAACT
>Ga0115556_1003356_pt1 | contig 10356 bp, 6 predicted proteins | sample COGITO_mtgs_1104_5_FD_87282 | JGI IMG/M metagenome (GOLD analysis project Ga0115556, IMG submission 87282) | Pelagic marine microbial communities from North Sea - COGITO_mtgs_110414 | ecosystem: Environmental > Aquatic > Marine > Epipelagic | place: Germany:Helgoland, sampling site Kabeltonne... | reverse complement strand
TAGGGTTAGCCTGTTGCAGAAGAGAGATGGCTGAAGAGACAATTTCAGAAGGCAAGTTTTATTGAAAGCACATTCCAGACGAGGCATTGATCCGAAACATTTTGGCCAAGGAACAAATTGCCATGGAAAAACTCTCTTGAAGTTGATAACAGCTTGAGATCTCCTAAATTTACCTGCGAGATAAGGTCATCAGCACGGTCAGCTTGGCTTATGGAGAGAGCCGAAAGGGCCACAGCAAGGAACTTCATCTGAGTAGAATTCGGTACGCGAAGAAAAAATAGAAACAAAAAATTAACTGGCTTGAATTTGAAGAGCGAATCAGGTTGAGGGGCAAGAAGACCGAAAAGGAGGCATCGGAATCTGAAATATCGGAAGATCGGAAGTCGGAAGTGAAAGAAGAAAAGAGAAAGAAGAAAAGAATGTAATACAACAATAAAATAGAGTGTCCATCTGTTCACAAATTTTTTTTTGCTTCCTTCTTCACCTACTATTTCAATCTCTCAAGGAGGTTCCGACCCTTCCACCCCTAACTAATGGTTCAGCTGCTCCTTCCACTGCCTCAACGACCTTGAGGCCCTCCTGAGTAGTCCTTCCGATGCAACTGAAGAGGTTTGACTGCTTCAGGTCGAGGACATCGAGTGCAAGCTTCAAATCCTCCACACGGAGGGCATCGACCATAGCACTAAAGTCCGTAACGCTAAGAGGCCCACTCTTCGGCACCCCCTCCAACTGTAATCCACTCATGATCTCAGTCCAATACCGGCACGACTGCAAATCTCCCTCATGCCTGTTCTTAACAACCCGCTTGGCGCTCTCCAAATTGTCAGGGGTGATAGGGGACCGCGTCAAGAGGTCGTTGATGGTCGATTTACATGCCTCCATGGCCTCCTGAGCCTTCTCTTTGCTCGCCGTGACGGTGATCAAAAAGTATCCTCCACAAACTTGCTCGAAGCCCGTGAAGTGAAAGTTTGCATCGTAGGTGAGTTGCTTTTTTTCCCGAACAGTACTGAATAGCCTCCGGTTAATTATCTCACTGATCAATGACAGCACCACATGTCCGAACAGAGGGTGTTGCCGCCGCTGTTTCACAATCCTGGAGGCACTTTCGCCACCCCCCCTCTCAAGGACCATGTCACCAATATTTTTCCCGTCGGAGAAGTACCCCCACCTGTTGGGGGCAGCACCAGCGACGTAGGCAACAGCGCGGGGATCACTGTCCGTGATCTCGACCTCGAGATCGATTGCCTTTCCGACGACCGGGATGTTATAGTCCCCGTCATTCGCGCCGGTATCAGCTTCCTCCCCGGATGGAATCGTCCCGAGGTATTTCCGCACCAGCTCTAGAGTCTCGTTGATGTCAAAGTCCCCCGCAATGGAAATCTCCATCTGAGAGGGCTTCAGCTGGGAGGAGCAAGCGACCTTGGCATCCTCAAGTGTCACAGCCTCAACATCATCCTTGCAGACGGAAACGAATCGCGCATCGTTGGAAGTCATCTCGCCCATAAGCTTCTCAGTGGCACTGCCCTCCAGGTTCTTCATGAGGCTCTCGTGGGTTGAGATCAGGTGGTTCTTACTGCGACTGAGGGCGTCGTTCTCCCAGACAAGTTCATTGCCCACAATCGCGCGTGCGATCTGCAACGCGGCCTCCGTCCCCGTGATTGCCTTCTCTCCCATAATGCTTCCAACCTCATTGGTTGGGAACACAAAATCGAATGTGAGAAATTCCTCGTTACAATTGATCTCAACCATGAGCAGCTTGTCAACGCAAAATAGCTCAACCTGGTTGCGAGAGAACCTTCCGAATGCGCCCCCTTCCTGCATCGCCCTCGCGCCAACCGCCATCGCTCCATTCTTAAGGCCTAGCTTTTTCTCAGCCATTCGGCCGCCCGGAACGAGAATCCGAAGGTGCCCTCGCTGACTCTCGACAGGAGTCGACGCAGCGCCAACGCGGAGGCCGTTGCTCAACCGGCGAAGTGTCAGCGGGGCGGTGATCTTATCGGACGGGGTGTTGGGCGTCCCGTCGGTAAAAGCACCTTCCAGCCAATTCGCCGGATTCAGTTTTTCAGCCTCTAGCAGCTCATCTGCCGAGCAGAGGCTGGTGGGGACCTCCATCTCCTCTTCTGCGGTGACCTCGACGTTCGCGGCGGCCCGGATCACTTCAATCAAGTTGTCGGTCGTGCAGGGCCTAAAAGAGGAGTCGTCCGTGAGTGGAGTACAGGCAATTGAAACCAGAGGACCATCCATGGCAGGAGACTCATCGGCTAGGCTGGTGATAAATTCGCTAAGTTCTTTTGCCGCATCGCCGACGTCACTCAACGTGATGACTTCCATAGCCTGAGCTGTCGTCTCGTAGGCTTGGTAAGGGCTCATGAACGTGTGGCCGTTGCTGATGGTCTCCATGAGGTAGGAGAGTTGGTCACCATGCGCGATATTTTCCCCCTGTGACGCGAGCTGGGCACTGTCACTCATCACGCTGCTGGAATAGCGCAAGAATTCGCTGTTTGTGATGGAGTACTTGCCGAGCTTCTTGATCTCACGAATGGCGATGAAGACGGCCTGCTCCCAAGTGTTGTACTCGCTCATCAAGTCCACCGAGCTAATCTCACAGCCCTCGCGGGAGGAGTCGACAACGTTCACCTCGATAAAATTGAAGGCGGGCGTGTCGCCTCCTCGAGAGTTGACATTAAGGCGGATCTGGAGGGCAGCCAAACATATCCTCCGAGCAATGGACTTTCGGAAGTCCTCGACGGTCACAATGGGCTTGACGGGCTTCTTGGAGAACAAATGAAGAGAGAAGCTCTGGAGCAGGTTGTGCGAGTAAATGTGCGGCCGGATAACCTTGTTGTCACCCCAGTTGAAGTCTGAGAATGTATTTAGTGTTTTGTCATCCCGTTCGTAATCATTGCGAAGGTTGACGTCGTAACCATCGGGCGAAATTTCGTGGTAAGGAATTTTTGCTTTTCCGACAAACTCGTGGCTGACCGGAGGGTAATGCCAGCTCTGCAAGTTCTTGACCGTGCAGTCGTATGCCTTGCTGAACTCCTCGGCAGACGAACGGACAGTTTCAGATAGCTCCTGGCCGTGTTTGCGACCGGATAGCTTCCCAAACTTTTCTCGAATCACCCGCTCCGTGTCCCTCACGTCAACATCTCCGACGATGTAGAGGAGAACGTTGTCTGGCCTGTAGTGTGTGCGGTGGAAATTGCGTACATCTTCGCACTGCCAGCTTCTGATAAGGTCCTCCTTGCCGATGGGAAACCGCTTCGCGAGGCGATTCTCCCTGTGCAACGTGGACAAGATGGCACACTCCACACGGTACTCGATCGTGTTGACCATCGTCATCTCTGATAGGACGGCCGCGCGCTCCTTTTCGAGGCGTGAGCTCTCCACACGGGCCTCCATCACCTCCGCGAGTGCATCGAGGGCAAGAGGCATCATCGGCTCATTGCCCGGTGTGCCATCATTCTGGGGCATAGTAGTTGGACAAGCAGCGTAGAAAACCGTGTGCTGAAAGTCAGTGTATGCATTCGTCTGGCTCCCTGTCCCGAACAGGCGTTCGCGCTTTCGACTTCCCATATAAGCCACATGCTCTGTCAGATGGGCGATTCCCTGCTGATCCTGCAGTTCATCTGCAGAGCCAGAAAAAACCTGCAGGTGAGCTTCGAAGCGATTGCCAGGGCTCGGATTTGGCAGTATCACATACGAAAAACCGTTCGGCAGCGTTCCGGTGGAGGGGGAGGGGTGGGAGGGGAGCAACGTGCTCGTGGAGGTTGAAGCTTTCGAGGTTGAAGCTTTCTCATTCAGAAGGGAATTAAGGGGGGAAGGACGTTCAAGGCGGACGGACGGATGAAGAGGTTTGTCCTCCTCGATTCGCGGAAGGGTCGCAGAAGAAGCCGACGATCCCCGCAAGTTGTTATTGGAGCTACCGCCGAAGAGGTTCTTTAATTTGAATCCATCATTATTATTATTATTGTTGCTGTTGTCGGCGAGCTTGGTTGATGATGGCCTAACAAGGGGCTGAAGAGGCGTTGGGCGTTTCACATTATTGATTTTCAGGCTAGGCACCGAGAACTGCAGCGGAGAGACCGGGTTAAGGAGGAGGAGAGGAACCAAAAGGCGGAGGAGAGCCATCTGCTAAAGGTCAGCGGTCGCTGATGGAAGAAAAAGGGGAGAGGTGGGTGGAGGTAGGGGGAGGGACGGAAAATCTGTTCAGCAGGAGTACGACGAGAGCGAGTGGGACAGCTAACCACTGTGTGTGACTCCTGAACTGTACGAGGAAGGGGGGAGATGAGTTTTGTCGAGAATGTTTCTGTGTGTGTGGTAACGGATGGTCCCAACCTTTCAAAACAAAATCATCCCTTGTTTCGATTTTTTGCCATCACACGGACACGACATAGGCCGTCTCGTCTCGACGAAAATTTAGAAAGGTACATCAGCGAAAAGCAGAGCTCTCGAGATCCCTTCAGACACACCACGCACGTGCACACACTGGCTTTGACACAAACACGAACACAGATACGGTAGCATGTCTCAGTCGTACTCTACAGAGCCCACACCAACGGGACTGGTCCGACTGCACTTGTCTCCGTCCTCTCACGGTTCCATTGACATTGCCCTTTTTTACACGACTGCGCCGAGAGCTTGCGATCTCTTCATTGAAAGTGGGATCAAGGGGCGGTACGAATCGGCCCGCGGAATCGTGCGCGCGGTAAAGGACTGTCTTATTCAATTCGACGGCTCAGCAGGTACATCAGATGGCTCCGTGGACATGGTGGGTGGCATTCTGTCTCAACTCCCATCGGTCCCAGAAGTCTCTCCCCGCCTAAAATTCAACCATCGCGGTCAGGTTGCTCTAGCAAAGACATTGACTCCCACCGGCAATAACGATCCCTCCGACAGTACTGCGGCGGGGGAGTTTTTCATTACTCTTCGCGATACCGCATGGCTCGATGGAAGACATGTCATTTTCGGCAGTGTTGTTGGTGGAACTGTCTTCAACGCTGTGCGACTGGGAAGAGAAGACTTGGACTTCACGGAGGGCAGCGGGCGTGTGTGCCCAGATGAGGAGAGAATCGGAGTGAGCGGATTCGAGGTAATCGAGGACCCTACGAAAGACCAGAGGTTCGTGTCTATGACCGAGAATGAGGAGGAGCGGAGGGTCTTGCTTCGGAAGAAATTTGAGGGGGTAGGAGGGGGTAAAGGCGGCAAAAAACGGAAGAAGGACCGAAAGGGTAAGAGAGACATCAACGTTTTGAGTTTCGGTGGAGACGATGGGGAGGGCGGCGAAGGCATGGAGGAGGACTTTGTTGTTACCAAAAAGAAAGCCAAGAAGGAGAAGAAGGAGAAGAACATCAATAATTATTCCAAAGACAAATATGGCAAAGATGGCAAAGAGACAGAGGAGAGCGGGGAGTCGAAAGCTTCACAGAGTGCCCCCCAAATAGTGATAGGCCGGGGGAGCGCGGACAAGGCCGCAGTGACAGCCGCAGTGACAGCCGCAGCGACAGCCGCAGACTCCCCGAAAGAAGGAAAGTTTGAAGAGAGGATGAAGGAAAAAGTCAGGGAACGCCTGAAAAAATCTCAGATGGATGTTGCATCTAAGGTAGATAAAGACAGTGTTGCTGGTTCTGTCCACACAGACAAAAATAAAGAGAAGAAAAAAGAGAAGAAAAAGAAAGAGACCGGCGCTATCCTCTTGAACGAAATGAGGTCCAAATACTCTCGTGGTCGCAAGTCACAGAATGAGGAGGATACACTCAAGAAGCTGTCTCAATTTGGAAAAAAAGGAAAGAAAAACTTGGCTGATCCTGCAGCACAACATAGATTTGTCAATAACGAGTTCGGAGGCGGGTACAACGGCGAGGTTCTTGAAGTCGCAGACGGGGAAATGAATGACGATGATTGGCGTTCAACCGAGTTTAACTGCAAGCAACATCTTGATCACAAAAGCCGAATCGGACACACACGCGGTGGTAACAAAGTAGACGAATAGTTGAGGATTTGATTGATGCGATACTTTCAAAAACAATGGCGAACATTTTTAACCTAGTTTTTCTTTTGCCCACCCCCCCCAAACACCCCACTGCTGCTGCCATTCAACACAGCCGCCATGAAGATTCCGTCACTACCATCGGAATAATAACTTTTCAGAAAATCCTCCTCCACGAAACCAAGGCTTGAGTACAGGGAAATTGCAGCCACAGCATCTACGCTTACTACGAGATTCGCCGATGTCGATTTAAAGTGTCCATGTGCGTGTTCCAAGGCAGAAACGAGTACCTTTCGGCCGAACCCTTGAGACCGGAAACCTTCGGTTGTGCCAAAAGATATTATATGGCAATTTCCAGCTTTGTTCTGCATCACCAGATAAGAGACAATCAGATTGTCACAATCTGGCAACAATATCGACACAATCGCAGACGATTTTGACTGCATTCTTCGATTGTGATTCACTTCATCTGTATTGCTACCAGGAAAGAGTGAGGGAAAGATTCCCGATTCAGCTTGAGAAATCGATTTGATAAGGTCAAAGTTATTGAATGCCGGACCACCCCTGGTGAAGGTGGGGATAGCATCCATCAGAGTTTGCTCTGAGGTTTGTTCACTTTGAGAACATACTCCTGGCAGCTCTTTTGGGCCCAATTGCAAGACGCGCAAAATAAGTGTGTAGACTTGGTGTATTTAATACACTTTCACCGATTATTTTAAGCGCCTCCAATTAAATTTGCATGTATTTTGGTTTGTTTCTTGAAATCTGGAGTCAATTCTGAAATCTGTCACCCTGAACAGCTGTAACTGTTGTTGAATGCACACATTTTTACTGACATTTAACTCCAATTCGCCCCGAGGCGTATAACCACTAAAAAATCACTTGCTAGGGGATATACATACTAAGCAAAAACGATAGTCAGTTAACCTTTTCTGCACAACAGCGTCGACAAACAAAAACCAACAGCTCAACTCTTCATCCTGAGAAAGGAGAAGCTTTAAGAAATCATTATGATGGAGTTCTTCAATGCCGTATACGCGGTCGAACTCGTAGTGCTGTTTGCTTTATTGGGGGGTCTATATCTTGGTGTCGAGAAGAATGAGAGTATGACTACCGAAATTGAGTTTGATGTGAACGACCCTAGCATCGGCAGTGAATATTTGACAGACGAATTTCCCAACGGAGAAGCACTACCAAGTGTTCTTACGACTCTCATTCTGGTGCTCGTCCCTGTGTTTTTGTCTCTGATGATGAAAAAGGAAAAAAGGACTGCTCAGCATCTGTACCACATCTTGCTCGGGTGTCTATTCATACTGAGTGTAGGAAAAATACTTATTTCACCGATGAAAGTTGGCCTTGGACAGCTTCGACCTGACTTTTTGGGGCGGTGTGAGCCTGAGTGGAACAATGTAACGATGGCCATGGAGTGTACAGGCGATCCAAAAGTCGTCCAGAAGGGCAGATGCAGCTTCCCCAGCGGCCATGCCCAGATGGCATGGGGAATTGGTGTATTCATCCTTTTCTGGATCGATGAATTTTATATCAATGCTCAACTTTACGAGAAGGACGAAAAAGAAGGCGGTAATTCCACAAAAGGAAGGTTACTACAAGTTCTTATACTCCTTCTGGTGCCATTTGGTATCTCCCTTCAGAGACTATTGCAGAACAAGCACCACCCCCGGGACGTGGCAGCCGGCGCTGTTTGGGGTATTATCTGTGCTATGATGGGTTGGCGGTGGTGTTTTGTGAGAGATGGAGACTATAAATGGGTTATTCGACCAAGGGGAGAGGCAGCCGAGGGAGGGGCCAAGGTTGCCGTTCAGTAAATAGAGTTTCTTGTGGAGAGGGGAGAGGCTCTTCTTCTTCTTGAAAATATGTTTCATTAGACTTCGGGAAATGGGCGTTCTGTTCTGTTCTGTTCTGTTCTGTTCTGTTCTGTTCTGTTCTGTTCTGTTCTGTTCTGTTCGTCGGAAATGCTAAATGCACCGGAAGTACTAGCAAGCCAGATTTCTTTTGTTTAAAGATAGAATAGATTTAAGAAGTTGAGCCGCTTTGTTTGTGTTATAATCCACAACACGCCACAGTTTTTTTTAACTATTATTTTAAATCAAATTCAAACATTTTCAAGACAACTAACTACCTACCCGGAGCTGTTCAAGGCGTAGCGCAGCTTGAGAACGTCAGCAACCTCCTCAATCTTAGCTAGAGCGTCATCGAGGTCAGCGCGCGTGTGCCCGGCTGAGATACAGAACCGAGCGCGACTCATCAAAATTGGCACGGCGGGAAAACCAACGACCACCACAGCAAGCCCCCTCTTGTAACATTCGCGGGAAAATGCCGCAATTTTGGTGGGATTGTAGAGCATCACAGGCATGATGGGGCTATCGAAGTTACCCAGAACGTGTAGTCCCATCTTCTGGAGGTGGAGTCGAAAGTAATTGGCATTGTCTCGGAGAGCCGTTAATTTTTTCTGCCCAATGTTCGTACCGTCCTCTCCCATGATAACCTTAAAAGCTGCGAGAATTTGGGACACAATGACTGGCGATAAAGAGTTGTGATAGAGAGATCCCGCACAGTGTGTCCGCAAGTAGTCGATGACCTTCTTCGACGAGGCGATGTAGCCCCCCATGCCACCAAACGACTTCGTAAATGTGCCCATCATTACATCCACATCGGCGGGATCAACCCCACAGAATTCACAGCAGCCACGACCAGTCGCCCCCATCGCCCCTACGCTGTGGGCTTCATCCAAGTAAAGATAAACACCGTATTTTTTCGTGATCTTGACGATGCTGGCCAAATTACAGTACTCTCCCTCCATCGAGTAAATCCCTTCGACCATGACAATGATTTTGTTCCAGGGACGGCGAGTTCTGGGAGCGCCCATTACAATCGCTTCTTGCAATATTTGCTCGAGGTTGTCAGCATCATTGTGCTTAAAAACGCGGATCGCGGCACCAGAGCTACGGGCACCGTTCACAATGCTCGTATGGTTAAGCTCGTCACTTATAATTAGGTCACCCTTGCCTACCAAAGCAGGAATGGTGGTCGCGTTGGTATTGAAGCCCATGTTGAGCACCATGGCGTCCTCCTGGCCCATGAAACCGGATACGAGCGCCTCCAGCTCTTTGTGCAGAACAGTGGACCCGCACTCGACCCTCGCGCTCGCACTGCTTACAGGAAAATTGTCAACAGTCTCCAGCACTTTCTCCCTGCACGTTATGCGCCAGTCATCAGCAAAGCCAAGGTAGTTGTAGCTGCCGAGATTGATGCATTTTCGCACGTAGTTGCCGTTGACGTCGACCCCCACGTATTTCCCACTCGCATACGAAGGGTCGCTAGACTCCGATCCCATCACAATCATCGTCTTGTTTCCGTCAAGCGATACACGCTCCATAACATCTATATGGGCTCCCGGGGAGGAGGAGACAGGGCGATTGAAAACATCCTGGATTCTGTGGTAGAGGCGACGAGTGTAGAAATTTTCCCAAGACTTTAGAAGCGTCGCATAGCCAGTAGGAGGGATAGTCTGTAAATAGCGGCTCGACTTCGTCAAATTACCAAAAAAATCGCGAATGTGCCCAAACAATATCAGGACAGCATAGCCAATGTAAGTAGTGACAGCGGCAAACCAGGTGATCGGAGGGGGTTCGTGAGCATGCGACGAGCTCTCGATAGCAGCTTTCTGCGCTGCTATGGCGGCGTCCAGCTCTGACCGGATATCAGCGTAAGGATCCTCACTTTGTGTGTGGTTGGAGCTGCCATTGCTGCTCCCTGCTGACCGCCTTGACCTGGATGATCCTCTAGAGCGTTCTACACCTTTGCCAGCATCATCGCTGCCGTTTCTTCGAGATTGATGAGCCAAAATATGATCGGAGCACTCGGACTTGGTCGCATTTGTCCAGTCACCTCCATAAGAAGACGCAATTGTTCGTAAATCATCGACTTTTTTGGCCCTCAATTTCGATGGTGTAAGCATACCAAGCAATTAATTGCAATCGACAAGCGATCTAGATAGATAGTTTAGCCGTGAGAGAAAAAAAAAACAATAATTAAACTGAAAAGATTTTTGGCACAGTCATAATTTTAATGAATTTTTTGAGGACTTTGTTTTGAAGATTGTCATTTAAGAAAATAAAATTTTGGTCCCTTTGGCAGCAATCCACTAACGCCCCTCCCCACACCTACAAAGGACACCATGCTCCTCAAAATTTTGGCTTTACTCGCTGTCACCGCTGTCACCGCCGCCGAGGGCCAATATCCTTGCGTTACCACGAACGCTGCCAACGGCAACTGCACAGCACTCACTGACGCCAACATCAATACTGCTGTTAACGACACCATCTACAATCCTAGCTTCGCGCTGG
>Ga0115556_1003341_pt1 | contig 10386 bp, 13 predicted proteins | sample COGITO_mtgs_1104_5_FD_87282 | JGI IMG/M metagenome (GOLD analysis project Ga0115556, IMG submission 87282) | Pelagic marine microbial communities from North Sea - COGITO_mtgs_110414 | ecosystem: Environmental > Aquatic > Marine > Epipelagic | place: Germany:Helgoland, sampling site Kabeltonne... | reverse complement strand
GTCCGCGCAGACCGCGCCGTTTATCGACCACTCAATAGTGACAATGGTTCTCAAGTCTGACGACGAGAGCGATTAACTCGCGCTCGACTTTGCGCAAGGTGGCCGTACCTTCCATCGCCGACGCGTAGAGCCCCTGATGGGCTGCAAGGCCCCGTGGATTGAGCGAGTGCACCGCAATGATGTTGTCGACACGGCCATACGTGGGATCAACAACGGTCGGGTAGATCTCGCCCAGCGCACCGGCCCAGTCGTCGTCGGGTATGACCTTGATATTTGCCATGAGTCCAGGCTGGCACACTCAGCCGTTACGAGCGACGTTTGGTAGCTCGCGGATGGTCGTGACAGCGTGAGCCGCCATCGTGTCGGCTTGGAAAAACTTTGTTGCTACCAGGGTGGTGAGACCTCGTTGGTTCACGATCTCACCGGTGATCGTGAACGTCGCATCCACGATCGGCTCGAAATAGTCACACCGCATATTGATGGTGGTGAGCCAGCTGCGCTCGTCGGTCGGATCCTTGTCGCGGTCCACGGTGTGGACGGTGTACAACGACACGAGGTCGACATAGGTTGGCGTGAATCCCCCGAAGAGCTGACCTTGGGGGTTCTTCAACGACTCCGGTAGATGCACTTGCACCTGGAGGAGCCCGGGTCGTTCGTCGAGAATCCGCCACTTGTAGGCCTCGAGCAGGTCGCCGGCACCATGGCCTGGCGCCATGAGCTGACCTGGCACAGTCTGGGCCCATGGTGCGGTCGTCGCATCGGTTTCGTTCGTCATCGAAGGAAGTGATAGCAGGTCCTGTTACTTGGACCCCATTTCTCGTTTGGGACGGGCGGGTGAATGAATCGTCAGTGGACATCGCCGCCACAGCACCCGTGCGTAAACATGTGTCTATGACCTCTTCGTTCGCCCTCGCTGGTGCAAATGTCCTCGTGGCTGGCGCTACTGGTGGGCTAGGTTCCCGCTTCGTCAGTCAGTTGGTTGCTGCCGGAGCCCACGTCACCGCGGTCGGTCGCGATCATGGTCGCCTCGAAGCGCTCGATTTACCGGCTGGGCACACACTCGCCCTCGATCTTCGTTTGCCGAATGCGTGTGTTGCGGCAGTCGATGCAGCGGCGGGTCGTGGACCGCTTGATCTCGTGGTGAATGCCACCGGTGTCGTTGCATTCGGCACTGTGGCCGACGTAACCATCGACACCATGGAAGAGCTCTTCCTTACGAACGTTTTCGTGCCAATCATGCTGAGCCAATCAGCCTTGCCTCATATGGCCCCGGGAAGTGCCATCGTGAACATTTCGGGAGTCATCGCCGAACAGAACCTGCCGGGTATGGCGACCTATGGCGCGTCAAAGGCGGCACTTCGTTCCTTTCAGGAAGGGTTTGCCCGTGAAGCCCGCCGCCAAAGGTTCGTGTCCTCGACACCCGTCCACCTCATACCGAGACTGGCTTGGCGAGCAGGGCCATCCAAGGGACGGCTCCGAACTTCGCGCGAGGGCTAGATCCTGACACGGTTGTCTCGATCATCCTTCGGGCGGTCACGGATGGCGCCAAGGATCTTGACTCCGCAGCATTCGCAAGCGACAGATGATCAATCCGTTTTCGCTTGCCAGCTGGGGTGCTACCGATGACGAGATTGTCGGATCGATGGTGGGCGACGATCAAGTTCCCGACGCTATGTTCAGCGCAACCCGGTCTATTTCCATCCTCGCCCCGCCAGCGTCTGTCTTTCCTTGGTTGCGCCAGATGGGGTTCAGGCGGGCGGGGTGGTACAGCTATGACTGGATCGATAACTTCGGCAAGGAGAGCGCCAGGCACATCCACCCCGAATGGCAACACTTGGAATCTGGCGGGTTGGTACCCGCCGGACCTATCTCATTCATAGCGTCCACTGTGGACCCGGATCGAGCGTTCTGCCTCGTGCAAGCGAGTCGGTTCGTCGCGTTCTCGTTGGCGTTTGAGCTTCGTCCTGAAGCCGACGGCACCCGGCTCGTTAGCCGTGCCCGTGCCAATCTCTGTTTCCCTGGCGGCGCAACTGTTGCACAATGGCTCCTTGAGCCCGGCGATGGCCTGATGGTGCGCAAGCAACTGTTGGGGATAAAGGAACTAGCCGAGTCCCTTTTGTAGGCCCAACAGGGAATCACGAGCTCGCCGAACAATTGTTTCGGCTGGATGACCCGCTGTTCACCGTGTCGTTGATCACTTCGAAGATGGTTCCCCCAGATCTCGATGTCTTTGCCAGCCACGGGGTTGGCCTCAGATGGCCGGCTGAACGACTGATTCTGTCCTGTTAAGCGAAGATACACCAGGTGCGAGGTAGCGCGTTTAGGGTCTCACAGTGGAGATCATCGTGCCACAACATGTGGTAGTCCCATGTCAGAAGGGGCTCATCTGGATCTGTCAGGGCGGCCACGATGTGGGCCAGTTCGTCGATGTAGTCCTAGGGGCCGTGGACAGGGCTGACGGTTCGGTCTGACAGCCGCCATTCGGGTGCAGTGATGAAGTGCATCGGCATCAACAGGGCCGCCATCGATGGATGGAGGTGTGGATCGATGAACCCGGGCATGATGGCCTTGTCCCCGAACGTGTCATCGACACAGTCTGGATGACATCGAGCCACGGCTGCACAGACTCACGGATGGTGACTTCGACGCTGTCGCCATCGGCAACGACCACAGCGGTGGCGACCGGCATCGACGGGTTCATGGTGTAAATACGTTTCGCAATGTAAACGGTGAGATCCATCACTGCCAGACTAGGTATCTGACTACTACCCCTACCACCTCGCAGGGCACACAGCCCAAGGTCCGCACATCCCAATCAGGATCGGCGCTCGCATTCGTGATCCTCGTGTGGGGACTCGGACCGCCGATTTCCAAGCTGATCTCCGCTCCTGCTGTTATCTCGGTCCTGTATCGCTTCTGGCTGTCGGTGCCGATTCTTTTCGTGCTCGCGGTGCTTCGGGGCGTGAAGCCGACATGGGAAAGTGTGCGCCACGCTGTCTTGGCTGGAGCTGCCTTCGGTATCAATCTGGTATTCGTGTTCCTGACCATCAACGAGGGAGCCGTTGCTGTTCTCAGCGTGTTTGCAGCGATGCAACCGGGCATTATCTTGCTGGTTGCGGGGCCGTTCCTTGGCGAACGTCCCACCATTTGGCATGTGGTGTGGACCTTCATCGGCATCGGGGGGACTGCCATCGTTGTTGCAACCGGCGGCGACGGCTTCGAGGTGAGCGCGGCAGCGCTGATCTATGCAGCAGTGTCGCAGTTCTTCTTTACGGCCTACTTCTTGTTGACCAAACGTGAACGAAGCCGTCATGACATCGACGCCGTGCAGTGGATGTCAGGTGTCGTGATCTGGGCTGCCATAGCGGTCACGCCATGGGCGCTTCTCACCAGCACGTCAAAGGACTACCGGGCAATCGATGGGCTGGATTGGTTGTGGTTGGCAATCATCATTGTGTTCACCGGCGGCCTTGGTCACATCGTGATGGCGTGGGTGCATCGGTATGTCGATGCGTCGCGTTCGTCGCTCTACCTGTTGTCGATGAATATCGTTGCCATTCTGGCCGCATGGATTATCCACGACGAACCGCTCACCTTGCTTCAGATGCTGGGCGGTGTGGTGGTGTTTACCGCGGTGGCGGCCGTCATAAGCCGACCTCCCGACCGCCGTGATCCCATCGATTTTGGGCAGAAAGACGCACAGACAGTCGGCTAGACATCGCGTTGGCCGTTCTGTGCCGTAGTTTTGAGACCTATGCGTTCTTTCAACATGGGTCGGTTCGGCAATAGCGACGATCCGTGGTTTCGTGTCGGCACGGTCGACGTCAACACCACCATCTTTGTGGTCGGCGTTGGCGTGTTGTCCTTGCTGCTATGGGCAGTCGAGGGCCCGAGCCACCCGATCCTCGGCAGACTGGTCTTGATTCCGAGCGAGGTCATGGACGGTCAGGTTTGGCGATTGTTCACCTGGCCGATTGCCAATGAGTTCGACAGCATCTGGGTGCTGTTGTTGTTCTTCGTTTTCTTCCAGCTGGGCAGCATGCTCGAAGCCACCATGGGGCGAAAACTGTTCACCACGTATCTGGTGCTGCTCGCCTTGGTCCCCGCAGCGGTGGTGATGGTGTTTCACATCGTGGTTGGTACCAACGGTGGTGTCGGCGGTTTACGCATGATGGAACTCGGCGTGTTGGTCGGGTTTGGTCTGCGTATGCCCGATGCCCGGTTCTGGCCGGGCATCCCCGCGTGGGGTATTGCTGCCGGAATCGTGGTCATCAATATGGTGCAGTATCTGGGTGTTCGCGACAATTTCTCCATGTTGTTCTTGGCGACAACGGTCGTCGTCGCACTGATTGGCCTGCGTTCACTTGGGTTCGCCGAACACGCTGACTGGGTGCCCCGCGTGCCGTTGCCAGCGAGTGGTGGCGGCGCACCGAAGCAGTCGAAGTCGCGTTCCACCTCCAAACGCAAACGCCGTAGTCGGGCGAATCTCAAGGTTGCCCAAGCGCCGAACGCTGTCGCTCCACCACGACGAGAACTCACCAAACTGGAAGAGGCGGAGATGGATTCAATCCTGGATCAGGTCTCCGAACGTGGCATGGAAAGCCTGACGCCGCAACAACGCAAAAGGCTCGAAGACCACTCCAAACGTCTACGACGCGGAGGCGACTGACGGCCGGCTATACACAAACGATTGGTTGCCTTTAGGTTGGTCGAGTGACACTACGACCATTTCGTTTTGCCGTTCAGACCGGCCCGTTTCAGGATCCGATAGCGCTACGAACATTTGCCCAACAGATCGAGGCGCTCGGGTACGACGAACTTTACTCGTTTGACCACATTGGTAGGCGTGGCAACGCCGCCGTCGATCCGTTCGTGCCGTTACTGATCGCCGCCGAGGCGACCACCACACTTCGGGTGGGCCCGCTGGTCCTCAACAATGAGTTGCACCATCCAGCACTGCTTGCTCGAACAGCGATCTCGGTCGACCAGATGACATCGGGCCGACTCGTGCTGGGGCTTGGTACCGGGTATGCACAGGTCGAACATGACGCAATCGGTATGCGGTTGCTGCCGCCTGGTCAGCGGGTTAGCCGGTTTGCTGAGTCGTTACAGATCGTACGCAGCCTGTGCGACAACGGCTCGTGTTCGTACTCTGGTGAATACCACACGGTCGCGGTTGAGGAAATGGGGATCCGTCCGACGCAGGAACACATCCCGTTCCTGATCGGCGGCCATGGCAAACGCGTCGTTGGACTCGCTGGTCGCCATGCTGATATTTTCCAGTTCACCGGCCTGGTGCATGCCGAAGATGGCACGCCGACCGCTGGCGGCTTTCCCTTCGATCAGATCCAACAGCGCGCCCAGTGGTTAGCGGATGCTGCCGGTGATCGAGACGCTGACATCGAGCGTTCATCGCTGGCCCAGCTCACTGCTCTGGATGCTGATGCGCCCGACGACAACACGCTCATTGAGCGATACAAGATGGATGCAGACGAGATCGCCAAGACACCCTTCGTGCTGGTCGGCTCCACCGAGCAGGTCGTAGACAAGATCGAACGGTTGCGTGAACAACTCGGCATCAGCCACTACGTAGTTCGAGATCCCGAAGGCTTCGCTCCGATCGTCGAAGCACTAGCCCGGCGGTAGCGGCGTTTTACCGCTCCGCTCGGGGGTAGTTCGGATTCGCTCCGCTCATCCTGTCGAAGTGGCCAGCTCAGACAGCCGCAGCGGAGCGAGGCGGACTAGCCTCCAACGCCGCTGACGCAGCGGAGCAAGTCAGCAAACGGTTAGAGCGAGGGACGAGCGTTTCGCGTGAGAGCGAAGCGAAACGCTCCAACTGAAGTGCTAATTGCTGCGTACAAACAAAAGCATCACTGCTTCGCGAGGGTGCCCAGGTAGAGCTCGATGACCTTGGGGTCGGTGAGCAGGTCTATGCCGGGGCCCTCGTAGGCGTTCTTGCCGTTGTCGAGCACGTAGGCCCGGTCACTGATGCGCAGACATCGTTGTGCATTCTGTTCAACCATCACGATTGACACGCCGGTGGCATTGATCGACTGCACGTTTTCGAAGACCTCGCCCTGATAGGCAGGGGAGAGGCCAGCTGATGGTTCATCGAGGAGTAGCACCTCGGGTTGCATCATGAGCGCCCGGCCCATCGCGAGCATTTGGCGCTCGCCGCCAGACAACAATCCCGCCCGCTGCTTGGCTCGTTCGCCGAGCTTGGGGAAGAGCTGGATGACTGAGTCCAATCGATCGGGGGTCTGACTCTTGGGGAGTTGGTAGGCGCCCATCTCAAGATTCTCGGTGATGGTCAGGCTTGGGAACACGTTCTCAGTCTGAGGGACGAAACCCACACCCTTCTCGACGAGCGAGTGCGCGGCCAGGTTGGTGATGACCTCGCCGTGCAGACGCACGGCACCATCGCGAACCGGGACCAAACCGAACATTGCCTTAAGAAGCGTCGACTTACCCGCGCCGTTCGGGCCGATGATGCCTACCAGTTCGCCTAGGTTGAGCTCGAAGTGCACACCGGTCAAGATGTCAACACCGGGTAGGTAGCCAGCAATCAGACCGTCGCCAACCAGGACCTGCTTCTTGTCTGGTGAACCAGTCTTCGAATCAGTGGCATTCATTGTGCGTCTGCTCCCGTGCGGCCGTCGTCGGCAGCGATGCCATCGTCGGTCCCTAGATACGCGTCGATGACCTTCTTATTCTTGGACACTTGTGCTGGAGTGCCCTCGGCGATCACGCCACCCTCGGCCAGCACCACGATCCAGTCTGAGATGCCCATGATGACGTCCATATCGTGCTCGACGAACAGCACGCTGACGCCGTCGTCGCGAAGTGCTTCGACGTGGCCAAGCAAAGACTGGACCAGTGCAGGGTTCACGCCCGCCATCGGCTCGTCGAGCAGGATGAGAGCGGGGCTGGCCATAAGGGCTCGGGCCATTTCAAGAAGCTTGCGCTGGCCGCCAGAAAGTGTGGCGGCGTATTCCTCGGCCATGTGAGACATGTTGAAGCGCTCGAGCAGCTCAACGGCGCGCTCCCGGACGTCGGCCTCTTGTTTGCGCCATGCGCCTCGCAAGAGCGAGAAGGAGAGCTTCTCGCCCTTCTGATTCGGTGCGCCGAGCAGCATGTTGTCCATGACGCTCATCTTGCCGAGCGACTTGGTCAGCTGGAAGGTCCGGACCATGCCCATCTGCGCAATCTTGTGCGACGCCATGCCGCCGACTTCAGTGCCGTCGAATTGCCACTTGCCGGTGTCGGGTTCGTCAAAGCCGGTGAGCAGATTGAAGAAGGTGGTCTTGCCGGCCCCGTTTGGGCCGATAAAGGCGGTGATGATGCCCCGTTGGACTTCGAGGTAATCGACGTCGACGGCCTTGAGCCCACCGAAGTTTCGGGTCACTTCCTTGACGGTCAGAATGGTGTCGGGCTTCTTTGAACCCGGCTGCGGGTCAACGGTGGCGAGTAGTTCAGCTGCAGCTTCTTTGGCAGCCGACGACGGGTTGCATGATGATTTAGCGGACATCGAGCAGTGCCTCTTCCTTCTTGCCGAGCAGGCCTTGTGGACGCCAGATCATGAGTGCCGCGAGCATGACGCCCATCATGATCAGACGGATACGGCCGATGTCGTTCGAGTCGATGAGCCAATCAGGGATCCAGTCGTTCTCGACGAGCTGTCGGACTGCTTCCTCAACGAATTGCAGCGAGAACCAGAAGATCGCGGCACCGATTACTGGACCCCACTTGGAGGCTGCGCCACCCAGGATGAGTGAGGTCCAGATGAAGAAGGTCGTCTGTGGCCGAAACTGCTCGGATTGCACGAAACTGTTGTCGAGTGTTCGGATGATGCCAGCAATAGCGCCGATCGCGCCACCGATGATCAAGCTCTGCAGCTTGTAGCTGAACACATTCTTACCGAGCGCACGAGCGGCGTCTTCGTCTTCTCGAATGGCCTTGACAACCCGGCCCCATGGAGAGTTCACTAACCGCCAGACTAGGATCGTCATGAGTACGACGAGTGCCCAGCCGATGATCATCAGCCACAGAGCCTTGGCATCGAAGTTGAAGATGTCAGTCCAGAGGACATCGAAGGATCGGGTCGGGTTCTCCGTGTCGTATAGGGGATTCCAGTCGATACCGATCCTGTCAGACAGGCTGACGTCGTTGCCTCGGTCCTCGATGCTCGGAAGCCCGAACGGGCCACCGGTGATGTTGATGAGACGTTGTGAGCGGGCACTCACCCGCATGACCTCACCAATGGCGATGGTCACGATCGCTAAGTAATCACCCCGAAGCCTCAGCGCAGGTATGCCAATAAGGAGGGCAATGATGACCGAGAACAGCAGGCCGCAGACCATGGCGACAAGGATGCCGCCCGGGACTCCCTGAGTGAAGGCGATGGCCATGCCGTAGGAACCAGCGGCCATGAACGCGACCATGCCGACATTAAGGAGGCCCGTGAACCCGTAGTGCAGGTTCAGGCCAATTGCGCCGAGGGCAAAGACGATGGTGGGGATGCTGACCGATGCCCGCAGCGGAACGCCGATGAGGTCCTTCAAGTCGAACGCAGCGAGTAGGAGTTCGAACTTCATCCTAATCGCTCCCTCACGCCCAAGATTCCTTGAGGTCGGACCAGCAGGATGATGATCAATACCACAAGAGCAATCAGGAATTTCAAGTCATTGTCGAGCCAGAAGGTGCTCATCTCGCTGACGAAACCAATAGCGAGACCGCCGACCATGGCGCCGTACGCCGTGCCGAGACCTCCGAGCGTGACCGCAGCGAAGATCAGTAAGAGCATTTTCTCGCCCATTTGCCATTCGATGATGTTGGTGAGACCCAGGAAGATACCGCCCATGGCTGCAAGCGCTGAACCAGCAACCCACACCGCAAGGATGGTCTTATTGATGTCGATGCCCGATGACTCGGCGAGCGCCGGGTTATCAGACACCGCACGCATCGATGTGCCCAGGCGAGTCTTCTGCAGCAGCGTGGCAATAAGAATGAGCATGAAGAAGGCGATCGACATGATAACGATGTCCTTAACCGGGATCTTGATAGGACCAATATCGATGCCCGTTTGCAGCAGGTAGTGCTTGAAACCAACAGGTTCGGCTCGGAAGTAGATGACGATCACGTACCGCAACACGAACGCCAGACCGATCGACACAACCATCAGCGAGATGTTGTTCATCTTGCGGTCTCGCAGCGGTTTGAACAAGCCTCGTTCGAGCACGAAGCCAAGGAGTCCACCCGACATGATTCCGAGAATCACCGGTATCACGAACGGCAGCGACGGCATGAGCGCCTCGAAACCAAAGGCGGTGACGGCGCCGAACGTGACCATCTCGGAGTGGGCGAAGTTGACTAGGCCGGTGACGCCATAGATGAGCGAGAGCCCAACTGCGGCGAGTGCGACGAGGAGTCCGACTCGTAGTCCGCTCACAGCACGATTCGCAAGCTGCGTTGCTGTTGAGACAGGAGCGATGAGTGGTGCTGCGCCGTCTTCGAGCTTGAAGGCAACGGGGTACGAGCTCTTATCTAACGCGAGGACTTCTTTGACGACCTCGTTGGTTGCTCCTTCCTTGAAACCGACGCCTTCAGGCAATGTCGCAACATCGATAACGGCGGTGTATTCGCCTGTACTCGTGATTTCGATTTGCCACTGGCCGCCTTCGTCCGAGATCGAAGTGCCGACTTCGGCGCCAGCCTCATCGAACACGGTCACGGAGATATCGGGGACCGGGTCTCGGCCGACACGCAATGTGCCTCGGATCTCATGATCGGGGGCTGTTTCCTGGGCCTGAGCGACGGGCATTATGAATGCCCCTGCCACGCTAAAGATGAGCGCACATAGGAAGATGAACATCTTCCAGCGCACTATTCGAGGTGATAGCACCGGGCAAACATAGCGCATTGTGACTCGGGACACGCTCCCTCGATTTGGTGCCAAATTGCTATACGGCTGTGCCATGTCCCATATTCCCGTTAGAGTCCGTTTCGCAAAGTAAACGCGGCACAGTCGCCGCGGCCATGAGAGGGGCCCCTATGCAACGCAGTTTTATGCGTATCGTTGCCATGTTGTTCGCACTAGCGCTTGTCGCTGTTGCGTGCGGCAGCGATGCATCAACTGACGACTCTGCATCTGCTGCAGACACCAGTTCCGAATCCACATCGTCTTCCGAAGAGGCCATGGATGACGAAGAAGACGCCATGGATGACGAAGGAGACGACGCTGTCGCTGCTTCGTATGGCCCGGCCGAGGATTGTTCCGCTGATGAGGGTGGCTTGAATATTGGCACGCTGCTTCCTGAGACGGGTGCGCTTGCGTTCTTGGGTGATCCTTTGATTCAGGCTGTTGAGATGGCGATTTGTGACATCAAT
>Ga0115556_1003332_pt1 | contig 10409 bp, 8 predicted proteins | sample COGITO_mtgs_1104_5_FD_87282 | JGI IMG/M metagenome (GOLD analysis project Ga0115556, IMG submission 87282) | Pelagic marine microbial communities from North Sea - COGITO_mtgs_110414 | ecosystem: Environmental > Aquatic > Marine > Epipelagic | place: Germany:Helgoland, sampling site Kabeltonne... | reverse complement strand
TTGTGTTTTTGTGTCGGTGTCGGTGTCGGTGTCGGTGTCGGTGTCGGTGTCGATGTCGTTGTCTGTGTCGATGTCGTTGTCGGTGTCGGTGTCGGTGTCAGTGTCGGTGTCGGTGTTCAATCAGTTACGAGTGCACAATCACGAAAAATCTTCTATATTTGATCACTCACCTCAACCCAAGGCTCCAATCTCGTCAACGTGTCGTTCACTGTCTCCTCCTCCCGTTCAATACCACCACCACTACTGGCCTCCAAAAACCTGTTTCCATCGCTGTCAAAATCTACCATTTTCATCACGGGTTTCAGCTTGCAAATGTGGGAAAATTGCCGCGATACCAAACTTAGTGTCCTGTAGTATGAACAAGATTCGGGGGTAAGAAAATTGAAAATCTCTATCAGGAGCTCAGTGGGGAGGGGCACAATCACAGGGAAGGAAAGGGGACTTGTGGTCGTTTTGTAGTGATAGGCAATCGATGTGAAGGCGTTGTTGCATTTGAGAGTATCGATTTCGGGTTGTATCATCGTTGGTGACGTGGGGGGTGAGAATGAATTCAAAGAGCGAAGAGAGGAAATGGAGGAAAGAAAGCTGCTCCCACTTGATCGGGAGGAGGTTGTCGTCAGAAGAGGAGGAGGGGACGGTGAGATGGAATCCAGTAGTAGCGGCGAAAACTGTGCGGGGGTACTGCTGGTCGTGTTTTCTTTCGTACTGCGATCTTTTGTTGGCGTTTGCACCCCGCCGTTGGAGCAGTCAATACAAAGTGCTGTGGATTCATTCTGCAGAACTTGAAGGGGCTGCACAGGAGGGCTTAAATCCGCCTTTTGTTCTATTAGTTCGTCATGGCTCCCTTCAACGTGTGTAGTCAGTGTTGTTCCGACAGTATTGGGGGTACTAGTGGCCCCTTGGTGCTGCGGGCTGCCGAAACCTCTGTCTGCCTCAGGCTCGTTTTCGTCATTTCGACTTGAGAGCCGTTTAGCCCACTTCAGGAGGCCTGTGATCATTTCGGAGGGTTACCAGATCACTGTGGTTGGATCAATTTCGGCATAAAAGTTTGTTGAAGAAACGGAGATCTGAGTGTGTAACCTGAGATTCCTGACCTCTGCCACAGGTCCTGTTTAAGACAGATTAATGTGCCTTCCGATTACGCAGTTGTTTTAAAAAATACCCTGTGATTCAACTTGTGTGCTCTATAGCTGATTCCCGTTTATAGGCCCCAAATGTGGATTCTCTGCCTCACAATCCTCCTCCTTTCCCATGATTTGTGTTCAGCTTTTCGGCCATCTTTCTCACAGCACCGACCCATTAGTCGGGTATCTTCCACTCCTCCTTCCCTCTCTGGTTTAGAAGAGGACGTTGATGGACTAACTTTGAGGCCAAAGCGGACGCATCAGGTAAGTAAAAAAAACGGGCACGAATTGCCAACTCACCTGATTTTAACTAACCCTATTTCTGTCATTGTATCGCCAAACGTCCTCAGGAGCGTCTCGCCGCCGCGACAAAAGGGTTGCAAGTGCATGTAGTCGGTCTGAGTATCCACCACGCTACCGTGGACGTCCGTGAGAAGCTGGCCATCCCTGAGGCCAGCTGGAATGAGGCTTCTGCAGAAATTGTTGCTACTGGAGCGGTTGCTGAGGCTGCCGTACTGTCCACGTGCAACCGGTTCGAGGTTTATTACGCTGCTGCCGATGCGCGCGAGGCCATGAAGGGTGTCACTCGATATTTGAGTGACCGGAGTGGTTTGAGGTGAGAGTGCTCAGTCTTTTTTATGTATTGTGTTTTTATTGGCACTTTGCGTTTAGCAGCTTTGCTGTACATAAATCCGCGTTTTTATCGGTGTGAGTGTGCTAACCCGTCTTTGACACCTACACATAAAACAAATACAATATAGCGTTGGCACCCTGCGCAAAAACCTCTTCATGTTGTCTGGTGACGACTGTGTGTGGCACTTGATGCGAGTTTCTGGTGGTTTAGACTCGCTCATCGTCGGCGAAGGGCAAATTCTTTCTCAGGTCCGCCAGTGCTACACCCACAGCATCGAACGAACTGGATCTGGGGGGAAAGTGCTCAGCCGAATGCTCAACAATGCAGTGGCTGCGGGAAAGAGAGTCCGATCTGAGACTGATATCAGCAAAGGAAGTGTTTCGATTAGTAGTGCCGCAGCAGAATTATCCGAAATGATGAGCGCTTCGGATCTGATGCTCCCGTTCGCCGAATCTAGACTGGCCGTCATAGGCGCTGGCAAGATGACCCGCCTTTTAGTTACTCACCTAGCCTCGCGGGGCCTTGAGCGCATCACCATTGTGAACCGCTCCATGCAGCGCCCACAGGAATTGGCCGAGCAATTTCCTGACGTTGATATTGAGATCAAGCTGATGGACGATTTGTTCGACGTTGTCGGTCGTAGCGACATTGTTTACACGGCGACGTCATCCGCTGATACGATTTTCACTGAGCAGTCCCTTTCTGAGAATGGCCTGGCCGGTGGACGGCCCTTGATGATTGTCGACATTGCCGTTCCTCGCAACGTGGACAGCGACTGTAATAATTTGGAGGGTGTGAAGGCCTACAACGTCGATGATCTCAAGGCAGTAGTGGCTAAGAACACGGCTAATAGGCAGAAGGAAATGATAGAGGCTGAGATACTTTTGCGAGAGGAGGCGGATGCTTTCTCTGCCTGGCGGGAGTCATTAACCGCCATTCCGACCATCAATCAGCTTCAAGAGAAGGCTGATAGTTTCAGGAAGCAAGAACTTCAGAAGTGTACCAAAAAACTCAACGGATTGAGCGACAAGGAGATGGAGGCTGTTGAGAGATTATCGAGGGGAATTGTTAACAAGTTGCTACACGGACCTTTGTCCCACTTGCGAAAGACGGAAGGTACAGAAGAGAAGAAAAAGGCATTAAATGAACTCAATGCCATGTTCGACTTGGGTGATTTGGACGTTAACGACGTGAATAGTGCATGACGAAGAAAACCAAAACCTCTACAGAGTGAAAATAATTTTTTTTAGTTTGACCTTGTGCTTTTTTTTGTATGTGTAATGGCATTTTTTTGGCAACATTTTTATAGTCTGTGGTCTACGGTGTTCTATTCATTATTACATTCGAACTGCAGGAGGCTTCGTACCTCCTGGTCTCTACTTTTCGTGCAAAGATTGCACAACGAATGCCTCAACTTTTCATCTCTTCGTACAGACTCGCTCTCGAAGATTCTCCTCAGCAGTTCAGAGTCAACAAAGTCTTCGTCCGAAATGATCAGCTCAAAAACAACTTTGGCGAACTTCTCAGACCGCTCCCACAATTTCACTGCAAAGTCGTATAGATCCCAGTTAAGATCCAAAGTAAATTTAAGAGCCATGTCATTATCACCGGCAATGCGCTCAACGACGCTAAACACATTAAGCCTCCTTCTCAAGTCTTCTGGGCGTCCACTGTAATTGTGAAGACGGCTTAAGACCGATGTTACTACTGTCATTGGGACCAGAAGCAACGCGGTGCTGAATGCCCTATTTTTCACAGTGAATTTATTCGTCGCATCATTGCTCTTTCTTTCAAAGACAAAGTTGAGCAGCCATTTGGCATGGTAAGTAGCCGGGTCGTCTGGCTTTCTCGTCACTCTTTTGTGAATCAATCTGACCGTGTTGCTGGTATTCGCGTCGTTCTCGTCGTTATCGATATTATTTCTTTGTGTCATGTTTGTGGCGAGTAGTCGTGTGGGTGGCTTGCTGAAGGACAAGACGAAGGCGCACTGGGCTGCGACAATGTCATCTTTGTCGTCGTCGTTGTGGGTGTCGGTGTCGGTGTCGGTGTCGGTGTCGCTGTTATGGTCGCCTTCATTATCCCCATCTAGGACCCATTTCTTTGCGATGTTGCAGCAAATTTCATGCACGTCGATGTTGTGTTCATCTGCAACTTTATCGCATGCAGTGTGGACTCTCCATGCAGCTCTTTTGAAACCTTCTAGGCGCATTGAGTCCGATCTAGCGCATTTTCTCGCCCCTTCAACCAACATTTGCTTGATGAAAATTTCGCTCTCCACGTCTTCGTCCATAATAATGCTCTGCAAATCACCCCTCAAGAGGGCTCTGGCTATACATTTGTCTCGTAATGATAGGACGGCCTCGTTAATTCTCCTGACAGTCGAGAGAAAGGTTAGATCGCCATCATTTTCTGCCTCCATTTCTGTACTTGCTTGCAGAGCAAGTTTTAGGCTGAGTTCAAGTAATTTGAGCTTCGTTCCACCGACGCCATTGCCACAGTCGCTGTCGTCACTGTCGTCACCGTTGACAGTCCCATCGTAGAAAGTTGAGCACCATTCCGCCAATTTGCAACCATCCACATCACTTAGCTTGCCAACAACCTCCTCAATAGCACAAAAATTAGGTAGCTGCTTAGCCAAAATCAGCTGCTGCAAAACCCTCCCTGCGACAAAGCCTTCATCATAACCCAAACTAACACAGATTCCCCTCAGGAAAATGTTGTCGTTATTGTGCATGAAGTATGCGAACTCATCGATGGGATCAAATATCTCGTCATCGATGACTTTATTCGGATTCACTTTCATCTCGCTTCCTTCCTCCGTCGTAGTCACCTTTACCACCCCCGCTCTTTTAATTCGCCTCTCTGGCATTCCAAAATGTAAAGGAAATTTCACAAACAGCTTGTTGTAGTTTGGCAGATTGATTACGTCCTCTCTGCTGCCACTCTCCAGCACGGTCCGTTTGAAACTAATCAACAAAGCCAGGCAATCTCTCCTTTTAACCACTCGGAGCATCTCCTCTCTGATCACAGTGATTGTAATTTTGGTGTCAGTGCCTTTCGCCGCCGTGAGCCCATTATTTTTCTTCGCTTCTGCGTACAATTCGACGAGCTCGTCGTGGTAAAGACTCAGGTTGAGCTCATGGAGGCTGTAGCTGGCTGTCTGCTTGTAGTCATTTTCAAGGTCGATTACACAGCGCCTCAAAATAGAACAGCGCGAGCTTGTAGAGGACAAGGTTGCGAGAGCATTCCGAACGTAGCGCGCGGCACATGTGTCGAGGCTCCCGTCAGCGCTGTCATCGCAGACGCAACGGTTTCGCAACAGATGCTCGATAAATCGAGAAGTGGCCACCTCACTGGACACTCCAAACTGAGCGCAGAAGTCAAGACCGAGCTGGTGCATCGTTCCGACGGTGGGAGGCTCCTTCCCCCCACCGCACATGATAGCTTCAACAAACTTGGTCGCGTAAGCACCGCAATCATTGGTGAGAAACTTTGGATCAAATGAGACGCCTGCGTTGTCCAACCTCGTCCACCATTTTGCATTCGATCTGAGCGCCACGCACTGCGTGATAAAGTCGCTCATGCCCCACCTTTCGCCCACCCGGCGTCCAACCTCGCTCAGATTGTTAATCGTATTGAAATCCTTATTCTTCATTGAGGTGGATAGACTCTTCTTGTACAAAGCAAAAGCGGTTTTCTTGTCTGACTTCAGCAAGATATTAAACGCGTAATCGAGGGTATCCTCATTCTTTACGTAACTTTCGAAGTCTTCTGAGCCACCGCAAGAAAGCGTAGGCATCGTCTTCGTTGTAGCTTGTGTCATTTCCTCGATAGCAGCCTCCACTCTCACGGCTAATTTCAGGGCAAACACTAACACTTCTTCCGCGCAAGTTACGCAGAATTTGTTAAGCTTGGTCAAAAGTCTACGCAGCAATTCCACGTCCTTTTTTTTGATAAGAGCCGACACATTTTTTTCCAGCGCTTCAGCGCCCCGGCCATCCCCAACTCTTCCCTCGAGCAAAACATCTATGATTTGCTCAACCGATCCCCGCGCCGGAACTGCGCCTCCCAAAAAAACGCTGGCTAAACGAACGTCCTCTCCGCTTCCTGCCAATTGGTCCATTATTTCTGCGACCTTGTCGATTCTTTCCAGGTCACTGATTGTGGGGAAGACACCAAAGCTTCTCTGCAGCCCATCGATTCGCCTGATCTTTTTGTGCAAGGCTTTGAATTCTTTCTGGTACGCTTCTTCTTGATTCATTTCCCTCCTGAACACATTGAGACAAGCGTTGATACATCTTGTCGCCACCCTACATTTTTCATCATCCTCGTTATTGTCAATAAATTGCAAACAGAAATGCGAGTAACTTTTCATGGCTTCATACGAAGGTCGAGCGATAAATATGCTTTTCACAGTCGTCACGTTAGATGGTGATGGTTTCGTCGCGTTTATCATGCACTCGACGATAGCTCTTGCCTCATTTAAGTGCGTAAAGCTCTCGCACAGGAAGAGGGCGTCGGAGAGGGAAGATTCCACATTCACGTGTGCGCACAAGTGGGAAAGCAGTGTCGAGACGTGCGAGTTGTCGCAAGGAGCGAAAATATCGAGAGCACTGTCTCCGCAGTATCGGAGCACTATTGAGTTAATCATTAATAATCGGATAGTTTCTTTGATAGTCAACTTTTCCTCCTCTAAAACTGCGAATTCGTCGTGCGCAGTTCTAGCTAATTCGACGTGATGTTGCGTTGGTATCTTTGCGCTTCTTAAGACAATCAGAGTTGCCTCGAGCTTGGTTGATTTCTTTTTCGCCGCATTTATTACTTCTGTGAAGTAACGATAATCAGCATTTGTGCCCGTAGTGACGCAAGAGTTCAAGTGCACCATCAAAATCCGATCGAAGTTTGCGTCGTCGTGGCAAAATGTTTTCAACGATTCGATGCTGCCTTTCACCAATTGGAGAGCCAAGTCGTCAGTCGAAGATTCTCCCAATCTGCCTACGACTTCCTCGTCCAATGACCTCGCAAGCTTGAGCTCTCTAGCCGACACCAGCAACTTCTCCAGCTCGCTGGTGGAGAACTTTTCGTTGTGACCTTCGCCAACATTCGTGCGAACAACCTTGTTGGAGGATAGAATGCTGTCGCAAAAGGTTAATGGCGACATTAACTTTGTCAGCGCTGTGACCGTATCCCCAAGAAACTTTATGACCGGTTCGATGTCATGTTTGTGCTCGTGCTCGTGGAGCAAGCAGATGTCCCACGCCCACTTTTTTAGCCGCTGCAGGGTTGAATCATTCGGGGAGAGGTTGGGGATGATATTGGTGGGTATGTAATCGTGAAAAACAGATAAGAGGCTTTTTTCTTTATTTTCCCCCGTGGTGCTGTCGTCACTGATGCGGAGGAGGTTTGTAATGGAGAGGGCAGCCGTTTGGATGCTAATTTTATTCGTTGATCGAATGTGCTCTGCCAGCATTAAGTTTCCTGCTGCAAAGAGCTCGCTCATTAGGTCGATTGGAGAGGTCGCTTTCGAGTCCGTGATGTTACTTTCGACCATTGCCCGGATCGCTGACTTGTACAAATTCAAGCGGCTGAACTCTGCCTTGAGAAGGTCAAGGGAGGTCCTATCTTCGATCTATTCTTCTTTTTCAAGCGATGCTATAACAGACTCACACATGGAAGAGATCGAAGTAGCGAAGACGAATGCTGTCGTTGGAGAGTTCCTGGCACTGGACTCAAAGAAGCTGCTCGTCACCAGGAGGAACTTGTTACAGCTCTCAATGGGCGTGCAGTCGATCTGCATTTTTCGAAGACAGTCGTCCAAAATCGATGTCACCCTATCGAGCTCGAGGTCCACATCGACGTCCGGGTTCGTTAACAAGTTCAACATTTTCTGGAGAGCCACGTTGGAGGGGTGGAGCTGCTCAACATCGTCGCAACACAGCTTTTCGGCCGCATCGAATTGATTGTCGCTGAGCAGGTACTGAAACTGTGGATAGGCGTCGTTGGTCGTGCTGAAAGAGAAGGAATCTCCAGACTCAAGGATTGCAGTGAAGGAGTACGGTGACGACGACGACTTCGTATTTTCTATAAAATTGAACCTGCCGGTGTTTGTGTCGGGGGGCTGTATTTTGAATGTGTACAATTCATGAGGATTGCTCATGGCTTGTGTACTTTTCTGGCGGTCAATCTTAAACTGGATGAGTCTCGCAGTCCCGTTCTCGGTCAAAACCATCACGGCGCCGGCAATTTTGGCATCGAAGGTATTTGAAATGGGGTGGAAGGCGACTATTTTGTGGGGACTGTTCAATTCGAGGGAGTAGAGAATCGAGAGGGAATAGGGACAATAGTAGTGGAGGATGGGGTCGACAGACTCTTCAAGAAGGATCAAGTGGTCGGAGGTGAGTTTAATTGTGGTGGTGGCGGTAGTGGTGACGGTAGTGGTGGCGGTAGTTGTGGCGGTGGTGGTGGCGGTGGTGGTTGCGGTGGTGGTGGAGGTAGTTTTCTTCACTAACGGGGGGAGGGTGGTGACTTTCGTGACATTTGCGTCGCCCAAATTATAGTCGAAGACATCGATCTCGTGATTTTGGTGGCGGATGAATAGCCGGAGAGTCGTTGGTGACGTGAAGATTGATTTAAAATCGAATTTTTCCAGGGGAAGAGAGATTCTGTGGCATGAGAACTTCTTATTTTCGCCCATGAAAAAGAGCTGCAGAGACGTGCCCATTCTGATTAACATACATATGTCACGAATTCTCGTGCTAATCGCGAACTGTACTTCCTTCGTCATCGACTCGCAATCTCCTTCGACATTTGTCGTTGCATCACAACCCTTCAGAATCTTTCCACCGCCGTCAGAATCATCAGCATCCTTCAAGATGTATATTCTACCCCTCTTGGTTGCGCACGCGACGACCCCAGCCCCATTTGTAATCGAAACTACCGCTGAGGGCAAAGTAGCGGTCCAATTACGATGGTATGAGCATACAACTTTTGAATAAGCGAAACATGTCGAACAACTTAATACGAGAGTTTTGGCCGAGGATGTGGGTGCAGAAGATGCGCCGATCGGGTACTTTTCGTCACACACGCGAAAGAGTGACATAAGAGAGGTTTGCGTTGCGTGAGAGGAGTGGTTGTTGGTGTTTTTGTTTTTGTTTTTTGTTTTTTTTTTGCTGAATATTTTAGGTGCGTTTAACAAGCTGACTTCCCTGTCCTTTGAGATCCCTTTTTGTTCGGCGTCTATTCTCGATTTTGAGTTGGCTCCCTGCTAATTCAAGAGGTGGGGGTCTGTTTATTGGGGGTATCAATTCACAACTTACTTTCCCCCCCCCGTGTGGGTCAATTGAATTGAACGCAATGGTGGTGGACACATACCCAGCATCCGAAAAGCCTCTCCAAGTTGACGAAGAAGATATAGAACTAGAAGACTATACTGATTTGAACCTTGCCAGCAAAGATATCGTTCAACTGATACAATCAAAAAAAGATGAGAAGGAAGCTCTCAATATATTGAAGACAAGAGCAGCGGAAAATTATTACCGAAACCACCCTGATCAGGCATTCGAGTCCAGTCTGCCGCCAAATTATGTGACGTTTTACCCCCATAAATGCACACAAGTAGAGATCCTCGACCACAATAACAACTTTACCTACTACATAACACTGGAGCATTATGAGCATGGGCATGGCTTGGAGCACAATAATGATGGATTCGCAAACAAGCCATTTGCGATTTACACGCTTCGCAGCTCCGCGCAGAACAAATGCGTCAAACACTTTTGCAAAGCCCACAGTCCATCTCAAACTCCAGGGAATGCCAGCCCTATTGAAAACATAGAGTGGGAGGTTCGGGGAGCTGGGGACAAAACAGTCAAGGACATTGCAGTGGTTGACGGCGATGTCGTGACGGTTGAGAAGGTTATCAAAGGCGAAAAGGTAAGTCTGACGAAACGAAACGAAACGAAACGAAGGGAAGGGAAGGGAAGGGGGAGAGGGGGAAGGTTATGGATGATGTGGCAAAAAAATTCGTTGCTAAACATGATAAATCTCATCCCACATCAGGCAACGAAAACGGGGCGTCTCAGCGTCACTATTCCTGGAGGACACACTTGTCACTTCTACAACAGAGATGAGGTCAGCTCATTCGTCGCATCTTCAAACCCACTTTATTATAATTGATTGATGGATTGTGGTGGGGGTTGGGGGGAGAGAGACAACAGAAGAAGTAGAAGTATTTATGTAGGTTACCTGATAAAGCAGGAAAATTTTGTAAAACACCCACTTATTCAACTCACAAAACCTGCTGGATGAAGACAAACCGACCGACTTGGCCTCGCATGCTAGTAAAACATTTGCTAAAAAAAATTGAAATTTCGTTTACTTAAATACATTTTTGTAATACAATTTTCTTTCATAATATTATCTAAATATATAATATTATTATGATGAACCAAAAATTTTCAAATAAATTTTAGTAAAAAATATTTTAATTTTTTATATTTAAAAAATTTAAATTTTATCATCAAAAATAATAATAATATTTTATAAATTTATTGAAAACTATTCAATTCAAAAAAGCAAAAAATTATATATGAATAATATAATTGTAAGAAATTGTAAATCAAAAATGTATCTAAGTAAACGAAATTTCAATT
>Ga0115556_1003329_pt1 | contig 10412 bp, 8 predicted proteins | sample COGITO_mtgs_1104_5_FD_87282 | JGI IMG/M metagenome (GOLD analysis project Ga0115556, IMG submission 87282) | Pelagic marine microbial communities from North Sea - COGITO_mtgs_110414 | ecosystem: Environmental > Aquatic > Marine > Epipelagic | place: Germany:Helgoland, sampling site Kabeltonne... | reverse complement strand
TGGTGGTGCTGCTGCTGCCGCATTCGCCGCCGGCGCTGAAGCCATCATCCCTTCCGGGATCCCGTTCAACAAATATTCCACCGCTCGATCTGGGTTGTTAAACGCCGCTCTCAACGCCGCCACGCACTGATCTCTCGGAAAACCCATCGCTTGTAATTCCTCGATCGCTTTTTCTAATTCCGCACCAACCACTAAACCCGGAGACGATACCGGAACTTCCGCCGTCGTTTGCGGTGCCGCCGCCACCGCCGCGGCCGGCGCCACCGGCGCCGCAACATCCGGCGCCGAAGTCGCGGGAGGATTCGCCGGCGCCGGCGCCGCCGCCGTCGTCTTCTCCGCCGGTTTCTTCGTCTTCTTGCTCATCACCACCACAAACCCATCCTCGGTAATCTCTGCCTCCGAAACCGTCTTCTCGTCCTCGAGCACTTGTCCTTTGTGTACGAACACTAAGAAATCGGTTTCCGCGCCGAGTTGCGGTTGCCCTTCGATCGCCAATTTTTTGCACTGCAAAATAGTCGTTTTCGAAGGGTCCGAAATTTCAATCTCGAACTTTTGCGCCGTTCTGTCTTTCGTTGATTTGTTTTTATGTCGTCGTTTTGTGCATCACGCATCAGAGAGAGAGAGAGAAAAGAGCGTCGAAACTGTCAGCATCGCTCTCTCGCAGGAGAGAAGGAACGAGAGAGAGAAAACCAAATCTGGATTGGAAAAAACCGCCTCGAAGCAGCGCAAAAGGAACGAGAGAGATTTGCGAGAGAAAAACAAAAGCAAAGAAGAAGAAAAGACGCTCTAAAACGCACAGTGTTTTCAAGTGAATCTTCATCTCTCTCTCTCTTCTTTTTCGAGAAAAGGTGGCGGTTAGGTGTAAAAACGCGGTGGTTTGACGACGTTTTGCGCGCGCGCACAGTGGAGAGAAAAAGACGGAAGAAGAAGAAGAGATCAGAGTTGCCTTGCTCGTTAGGGTTTAGAACCCTAAACCATTCAATCAGAAAAAGTTTGTTAAAAGCCGTCGGAAACGCGAAAGAGGAGCACGCGAATACTCGGGGAGTCAGAGAGAGCGTTTCACTTTTGAAGCGCAAAAGTTCTCTCTCTCGTTCGCTCTTTCTTTCTGGTCTTTCTTCCGAGAAGGACGGCGAGAGGTTTACAACAACGCTTTGAACAAACATCATTCCTCTCGAGAAGAATTGGAAAACTCAACTTCGTATCAATTTTACTTCTACAGTATTCGTTAAGAAGAGCTCTGGTATTCTTCGTTGAAGAAGACGAGTCAGAAGAAGAAGAAGAAGAAGAAAAAGTGAGAAGAGAATACTATACGAATACTCGATAATACTCTGAGAGACGAATACGAATGAGCGGCGGCGGCGTTGAGAAGAAAGACGTGGAGATGATGAAGTTGAGAAAAGATGATTCTGTTGATGATGAGAAACAACGCACGTACGAAGAGGAATGCTCGTACATTGAAAACCGAGATCCGACGTCGTACGTGATTAAAATCGGGTTCGTGGCGAACATGCGCGTGCCTGGAATATTCTACGTGAACAAATTTCTCGCCGGATTAACGTTCGAGGAGTTGAAACAACACGCCGAACGAGGTCGCGCGGGCGGATTTTTACCCGCGGTGAAGCAAATCGCAAACGTGGCGTCGTTGCCGGGTATTGTCGGTCGATCGATCGCGTTACCGGACGTGCACTCTGGGTATGGGTTTGCCATTGGGAATGTAGCGGCGTTTGACGTGAACGACCCGAAAGCGGTCGTTTCTCCAGGAGGCGTCGGTTTCGATATCAATTGCGGCGTGCGGTTAGTGAGGACGAATTTGACCGAAGCGGAGGTGCAACCGCTGAAAGAGGAAGTCGCGCAGGCGTTGTTCGACCACATTCCCGTTGGCGTCGGTGGGAAAGGTATCATCCCTGTCGACGCGAAGACGTTGGACACGGCGTTAGAGATGGGCATAGATTGGTGCGTTCGAGAAGGGTACGCGTGGATCGAAGATAAAGAACGGTGCGAAGAAAACGGACGAATGTTAAACGCCGATCCGAGCAAAGTTTCGCAACGAGCGAAAAAAAGGGGTTTGCCGCAAATGGGCACGTTAGGTGCTGGAAATCATTACGCGGAAATCCAAGTCGTGGATGAAATTTACGACCAGTTCGCCGCTAAGAAAATGGGTATCGATAAAATCGGCCAAGTCGTGGTTATGATTCACTCGGGCTCGCGAGGGTTAGGCCACCAAGTCGCTACGGACGCCCTCGTAGAAATGGAAAAAGCGATGGCAAAAGATGGATTAGAACTGAACGATCGCCAATTAGCCTGTGCGCGGATCAACTCGCAAGAAGGTAAAGACTACTTAGCCGCCATGGCGTGCGCCGCCAACTACGCCTGGGTCAACAGACAGTCCATGACCTTCCTCTGTCGCCAAGCGTTTGCAAAAACCTTCAACAAAACCGCCGAACAGCTGGACATGCACGTCGTCTACGACGTCTCCCACAACATCGCCAAGATAGAAGAACACATCGTCGACGGCGAGTTGAAAACGTTACTCGTTCACCGCAAAGGTTCTACCCGCGCGTTTCCCCCGCACCATCCGCTCATCCCGGTCGATTACCAATACACCGGCCAACCCGTCCTCGTCGGCGGCACCATGGGAACCTGCTCCTACGTCCTCACCGGTACCGAAAAAGGCATGCACGAAACCTTCGGCTCCACCTGTCACGGCGCCGGGCGCGCCCGAAGTCGACACAACTCTCGACAAAAACTCAGTTACGAGCAAGTCTTGGAAAATTTGAAAACCAAAGGCATATCCATCCGCGTCGCCTCGCCAAAGTTAGTCATGGAGGAAGCGCCGGAAAGTTATAAAGACGTCACCGAAGTCGTCGATACGTGTCACGACGCTGGAATTAGTAAAAAATGCGTCAAGTTACGACCGATTGCGGTTATTAAAGGGTAGTCGGGAACGCGCGTTTAGTTCACATTTTTGTAGGCACAGTATAGCTTCACAGTTTTAGCGCATCACAAACAAACAGAAAGAAGAACACACAAAGAGTAAACACACACATAATGAATGCTACTAAAGCGCACGTCCGACCGATGATTACGACGACGACATCTTCTTCGCAACAGCAGAAAAAGCAACGACTTCATCGTGACTGCATTAAAAACCAGAGAGTATTGGAAAAAAGAAGTGCAAAGTTAAAAGCGGACGACGAATGGAAAGATGAAGATGAAGATGAAGAAGTATTAAGAAGAAGAAACAGAAGAACGAGAAGAATGATGACGATGACGATGCTAACACTCGCGAGCAGTAGTAGCAGTCAAAACGACGAATTTTACGCGTTCGCGGCAATGAATAGTAACAATAGTAATAGTGCGATAGTGCAAGCGTTAAAACAGAAGCAAAACGCAGACGACGTGGAATTCGCGACAGATATCCGCCAAAGACTCTCCGTCACGCTCGCGTCATTCCGCCGGGCGAAACTCCTCTCCGATGTAGGCGAGTACGGAAACGCGAGACAGCTCTTACGAGAAGGCGGCGCGTCTTCTTTACGGAAAGATTTACAAAAAGTAGCCTCGTACGTCGCGTTGCGCAGACCGACGTTCGCCGAGTACGAAGCGGCGGAAACCGTGGGAACGCTGGAAGCGTGGGATAACGCCATGAGAGCGATGGAAGTTCCGGAAAAGCAACGGAAAGGAGATCAGAGAAACGTAACCGCGAACGACGTGAAAACAGACGCCAACGCGGCGATTAAGAGTTTGGAGGAGGTTGTGTATCTCGTCAACGCGGACGCGACGTACGTGGACGCGCAGAAGCGATTGAAAAATGTCGATTTGGAGAAGGAATACGACGGCGAGTGAATATGCGTTTCGCGGTGTACTGTTTGAATAGAGTGCTGCTCATAGTTGTGTCACGGAAGTGATGAGAGCGTTGTAATACAAATCCGAAGAATAGTCGACTTTGTTTCCATTCGTCGTTTACTGCTGTCGTCGTCGACGTAAAAGCCGTCCGCGTTCGATGTCGCGTCTCCGCTTGTATCACTCTTGAACAATCCATCCACTCTTTAAGTTTTGCATCAAATCATCGTCACAAAAACTCTTTGTCGTCGTCGTCAAACACCGACGATGGAAACAGTCACGCCAACGACCACTCACACGAAATCTTTAAAGCGTAAACTCGCCGAAAAGCTCCTCGCGATTGCCTTCCTCCTCTTCCTCTTGCTCCTCGTATTCACATTCGTCGGGGAAAACGACGGGGAAAACACCTTTCTATCTTCTTTCCAAAAGGAACACGCGAAACGTCACCGCGAGCGGCAACGGGCGATCAATCTCGCGCACCACGAGGACGAGGAGAAAACGTTTCACGATATTTTGAGTGGGGACGAGGAGAACGAGCGAGAAACGTTTATTCGAGCACACGATGAGGCGGTGAAAGTGCACTCTGATGATGATGATGAAAATGATGATTCTTTCGAGGCTGAGGCTGAGGACGGCGGATCGAGGACGAACAACAACAACGACGAGAACAGATTTTCAAGTTCCAAACACCCGGACCTCTCGCAAACCATATACGAAAAGTTACAGCGCTACGAGCATTCCGCTTCGGCCGCGTTGGTGCTCAAACAACAACTCGCGAGTGGGAAGAAATGTCGCGAGAGCGAGTGCGCGAAAATCGGCAAAGGCGGCGTGCCGTTGAAGGCGATCAATCGAGGGAATCCGTTCGGATCGTTAGCGCCGCTGTGTTTCCAGGAGAGCGTGTTGGACGCAAAAGCGACGGAGTTTGGGTTGTCCTGGGATAAGAAAACGACGAAAGATGATTGGTTCGTGCACCGAAAGACGGCGAGCGAGGATTCGAAATTTAAGATGGAGCTGTTACCGGAGAGCGCCAAGAGCGTGACGAAGATTATGAATAGAGCGAGTAGTACTAGCAGTAGTGGTAGTAGTAGCAGTAGCAGCACCTCCTCCTCCTCCTCCTCCTCGTCGTCGTCATTTAAAACGTGCGCTCTGGTTGGGAATTCGGCGATTTTGAGTTCAGGCCCAGCGGCTGGGAAATTCATCGATGCGCACGACGTCGTCTTTCGACTGAACCAAGCGCCGACGAAAAAATATGAGGACCGCGTCGGGAAGAAAACGTCCGTGCGCATCCTCAACAAATCCTGGGTTTTAGGCTATGGAGGCACGCTTCGTTTGGAACACGGCAACGTGAAAGACTCCGACCTCCCGAACGAAGACGGCGTCCTCTTCTTAGCCTCGCGAGGGAACTTCCAAGCCATCACGAAGCTGATGAACAAGTTCCGCTCCTCGAGCGCCGACGGCGACGAAAACATCAAAGTCTTGCGCATGAACTTCAAACTCTACGATGTCATCAGCGCGCAACTGAAGCGGTTCCGCTCGTGCCTGGCATCGAAAAAACAAACCTTCACGGGTGGATCGACGCCGTCTTCCGGATTAATGGCCTCGTTGCTCTTAGCCGGTCGATGCGACGAGGTCAATCTCTACGGATTCGGCCCCGGAACCATTCGAGGTAAATACCAATACTACACGTTAGCGGGAAGCGAACGCGCGCACGGAGAATCCGTTCACGCGTTTGGGTTAGAGTTTGCGTTTTTAAAAGCCTTGGATAAAATCGGGTTGGTGAAAGTCTGTCGACCGCCCATGGACGACGAGAGGTGTCGGAGAGGGTTCGCCTAACCCGATGATGATGATGATGACCAAACAGAAGACGAAAACAAAAAGATGCCCCTCCTGTAAAATTTCACACTCTCTTCTACGCCTCAATGCTCTAGAAATCTATCCTTATACGCTTTGTCGCAGGATTACCGTTGCCTTGCGCCTATTGCGTTAAAAACGCGTGTTTTAGGTGTTTTATTTCCCCATTTAGAACAAGAAAAGTAACACTCGTACACCGCACAAAGAGTAGTAGACTTCCGACTCCGATGCCTCCACCTCCTTCCGGAGGAGCGCTTCTTGCGATGAACAACAACAACAACAACAAAAACAACAGCACCGTTATTAAATCATCGGGGTCATCATCATTCCTCGGGGGGAGACGAGGCGTAAGTTTCTTCCTCTTTTGCTCGTTCGTCTGTTTCTTTTCGCTCCACTTCTCGTCCTCGAAGTGGCGCTCGTTACAACTCGAATTGGACCAAACGCACGAAAAATATTCGAAAGAGATCAACGAGTTCACGAGTAAAGTGCAATTGTTATCGAAGAATTCGCAAAGGATGGAAAGTTTAGAGAAAGAAAGAGACACGCAACGGACGCGATTGAAGGAGAAAAACAGCGAGATTAATCAGCTGAAGGAAGAGTTGAAAAAATCGAAACCGACTGCGGCGGCGAAGATGGCGCAGGAGACGAAGAAGAGGAACGAAGAGTTGGAAGAGCAAATCAGAGAGATGAGAGTGGAAATGGAAGAGATGAAACAAGGGAACGAGAAAGAGATGGAGGAGTTTAAGATGGATTCGAGCGAGGCGTACGACGGGTGTTCGAAGAGAGAGAAGAAGTTGCGAGGGGAGTTGGAGAGGTGTTTAGAAAGAGGAGGAGGAGGAGGAGGAAGCGTTTTAGAGAGGAACAGAAGTGGCGATGATGGTCTCAGCAACGCGGCGAAAGCAATAGAGAATAGTGGTAGCAGTAGAAGTAGCATCGGCAACGCGGTCCGCGAATCCTCTAAGCGAGAGGAAGTTGAAGACGAGGACGACGAAGCGCTGGCGAAGAAGAAAGACGACCAACCCGAGCGCGACGTAAACGTAAACGACGACGACGACGACGTAAACGACGACGACGGTCAGAGAGGAAAAAACCAAGAACAACAACAACCTCGCGCACTCGGCGACCTGGACGAAGAGGACGAGGACGCCAAGCGCAAACATAACCTCCGCGTCGATCGCATCGAACGCCTCGAAAAACAACGCCAAGACCAAGCCAAGTATTGGGCGAAATACCAAGCCAAGAAACAACAACAGCAACAACGCATTAAGAAAGAGAGAGAGGAACAAGGTGAGAACGATGATTCAGAGAACGATGTAGTAGACGATGTAGAAGATGTAGCGAAGAAAATGTGAAAACGAAGTTAAAAGTACTTCAGAACAAAAAATGTCGTTTGTAACACACCAGACCTCCTTCCCGAACGCCTTCCTCGCAAAACCCGCCGCGCAAAAGAAAAGACAACAACAAAAACGCGTCAAAGTCGTAAAAGTCTCCGCTTCTTCCCCTTCCTCTTCTTCTGAACTCGACGATGATGGGAGTAACCAAGCGCTTTTGTCCCGGCGTGGATTTTCGGTTTCCCTAACTGTATTGGCGGCTTCATTCCATTCCCAAAACGAAAACGTCTCGCACGCGCGGAACAGCTCACTCCCGACCGTTCTGGTCATCGGGTCGACCGGTCAAACTGGAAAGTTAGTGGTTGCCTCCTTGGCGAACGCGAACGATGCGAACGTCATCGCCGGATGTCGCTCGCTGGAGAAAGCGAAGAAAATGAAATTGGACCAGAACGGGGTGGAATTGTTAGGCGGAGGTGAGCGAAAAGTCTTCGCGCGATCGATTGCGGATCGATTGATTCTTTGTCTTCTTTGTCTTCGTACCTCGTCTTAAAATCTCTGTTCTGTAAACATTCTTCTGACCTCTTACGATGAAAACATCTGTTCTATAAACACACACAGTGGACGTGACGGATACGACCGAGAACCTCGCGTTGGCTATGGCCGGCGCGGATGTCGTCGTCATCGCGACTGGGTTCGTCCCGGGTAACCCGTTCAAAATGAACGCCGCTGCGCACGAGGTGGATAACGAAGGCGTCGTGAATTGCGTCAACGCGGCGAAGAAAGCCGGGAACGTGAAGAAAATCGTGTTAATTTCGAGCATTCTCACCAACGGCAGAGCGGCTGGTTTGGCGGACTCGCCCGGTTTCAAAATAACCAACGCGTTCGGCGGCGTCTTGGACGAAAAGCTCGTCGGCGAAAACTACTTGCGAAACTCCGGAATCGACTGGGTCATCGTTCGTCCTGCTGGCTTGAAAAACGACCAATCTGGCTCTTTAATCGTCGGCCAAGAAGACGCCATGGCGAGCGGAGAAATCGATCGACGCTTAGTCGCCCAAGTCATGGCCAAAGCGGCGTTGGACGACAAAGCGAAGAATAAGGTCTACGAAATCGCAGAAGAAGGGTCGTATTCCAACGGGTACGATTGCGGCGCGCCAAAGTGTCAAATCGTCGGAAGCGATAGTAGTAAATGGTTCTCGTAATATATTATCACACATGTTACATAGTTCACCTTGTCTTAAAGTTGTCTTAAGTTGTCTGTGCGGACTACAACTGAAAAAAAAACGTAACACCCTTCGTCACAACTTGGAAAAACCAAATCTCGTCACCAAAAACAGAACCCGCTCGTAACCCGACGGACGCGTGATTATTACGGTCTCTCACAACAAGGTGCGCTTTTATCTCTTGCATCCTTCTTTGCGTCTTCTCCTGTCCCTCGCGAAAGCGAAAGGTTTGCGAAGAAGAATTGTTTCCTAAGCTGTTCCTCTCATCCCGGGGACTTTTCCCGACACGTGTGAAAAACAGATGACAACAACGCCGAACGAATCCGTGCCGCTCATCGCGCGGAAGGAAGAAAAGCTAGCATGGCGCGGTTCGAGGTTTGCGCTCGGCGCATCCGCTGCCGCGCTCGCGATGGGCGTCGGAATTTTCGCGCTTTCGGGGCTTTCAAAAGGTGGTCAGATTCCGAGCAGCTTGTCAAGTAGTAGTTCTCGCATTGAGCCGAAACTGGGCGCGGCACAGACAATCACGCTCGGAACGGGATGCTCGCCGTTGGGGACCGTATCGTTTGACCCGACGACGTGGACGGGAGTGGTCGGGGCAAAACTTATCACGAATTCGATGTCGACCGATTTCAGGTTTGAGAACGCGTTGGACATGACTGAGACGTCGTGCGGTCAGTATTCAGTGGAATACGAAATGGTGCAAGGAGAGCAATTTGGCTTCTACCTGTACCCTATTGGAAACACGACGGATGGCGCGCCTGTTAAAGACATTGGATGTTCTGACGAAGGGGACCAAAGATGCCCGGACCCTTCGAGTCCTGCGGCGTTGGCTGGCATGACAGCATGCACGACAGCCTTCGAGGAGAACGGTAACACGTTTTACAACCGCGTTTTTGACGGATCGACCACTTCGTATCAGTGGGGAACGTGCGATTCCTGCGCGGGGGAAGCGCCGCAGGGATGCGAGGCGACGAGCTCCGCGACAACGTACGACCATTACGAAATTCTCGAAGGTGACGTGACGTGCGAATCAAAAGGCTTGGTGACCATCGTCGACATCGACGAATGCCAAGTCGCTGGCGCCACCTTATCCGGTGACCCGAACAAGGGCTTCAGGTATGACCAGCCGGAAGGCGGCTACACGGATTCGAGTAGCTCAAGAACAAGAGGCTGCACGTTCCACAGCGGTAATGTCAACAACGACCTCCAATTCTTTCCAAACGCACAGGGCGCTTGCGGAACATCCAATTTTGATTGCGTCTGCGGCGTCAAATAAACGAGAAAATATCTGCCTTGAAAATTTCTTGTTCAATAATAAGAGTTCAAGTACCTGGTACCTAGGTACCGAAAGGTACCGGTACTGTATAATAATAAAGAATAATATTCAATAATAAGAGTTCAATGATAATAAGAGTTCATGTGCACGTGTTTTTACAACGAAGATTTATTGTATACGCATTTTTCAGCGCTTTTCTTGCTCTCTTATGTTAATTTTACTCGCTGTCTAACTCGATGACTTCTGCAGGTTCTCGCGTCATTTCTTCCGATTTCTTTCGTTCATTAGATTTCTCATCCTGTTGCACCTTCTCCAATTTACTCTGAAAAAATGCAATTTCATCGTGTATTCTTTTCTTTTCTTTTTTGAACTCCGCTACGTGCACCTCTTCCTTTGATCGAGCCTCGTCCAGTAGTTCTTTCGTTAGCTTCTCGCGCACGTCTTTTAAAACCTGAATATGTTGCTCATTCGATCTGTTGTCAATCGCATCCTTGAGCACCTTTTGATGATGGGCGTTCAGCGCGTCGAATCCTTTTGCATGCGAGTTCCTGAGCGCGACGTACTCTTCTTTCTTTAGCTTGAAGACCCTCTCACGGATGCGGGAAAGTAGCTTGATCGCAGTCTCCAACATTTTGGATTTTGGATGCTGTTTACCTTGTACCAAGAAGTACTTCGCATTCGGAGTCTTTCTAAGCTCGGATTTGATCACTTCCAGAGCTTTGTATTGAGTTTCTAAATGCTTTTGTCTCTGCCGCTGCCGCTGAATCTGCTCGTAATCAGTCGGTGGAGGAGCTTGTTGTTGTTGTTGTTGTTGTTGTTGTTGTTGCTGCTGCTGCTGCTTCTGCTGGTGATGATGGTACATCTGCTGTTGTTGTTGCCACATCTGTTGTTGTT
>Ga0115556_1003325_pt1 | contig 10416 bp, 6 predicted proteins | sample COGITO_mtgs_1104_5_FD_87282 | JGI IMG/M metagenome (GOLD analysis project Ga0115556, IMG submission 87282) | Pelagic marine microbial communities from North Sea - COGITO_mtgs_110414 | ecosystem: Environmental > Aquatic > Marine > Epipelagic | place: Germany:Helgoland, sampling site Kabeltonne... | reverse complement strand
AAGCGCGAGAAAATCGAGGACGGTAACAGGTCGACGAGTTTTTTCTGTTCTCCTTCTCTTTCTCCTTCGTTCTCTTTCGCCGTCGAAAAGAACTCCCAGGAGAAAGACGAGAGGAGAAAGAGGAGGAGAAAGAGGAGGAAAGGGTTTCGAAGCCGTTTAGGCTTCGCTCTCCTCCTCGTCTTCTTCTTCATCACCGTTGTGGTTGTAATGGTTGTTGTTCTTGTTGTCGTTGAATTTTGTGTCGAAAAAGGCACAAAGCTGTACGTGACCTTTGGTGCAACAGAAGAAAAAAAGGTACGCGCTTTCACGGAGTCGTCACACTACTACTTTTGAGAGACGATGATATCTGTTTAAGAAGACGAGACAAAACGATATACGAATAAAGAGCAGCGCTGTTGTTTCTCTCTCTTCGTCTTCTTCTTCTTCGTCTTCTTTGTCTTCTTCCTCCTCTGCTTTGTGTTTCGGGTGAGTGTGCGAATGTGAGTATAAGAAAGAGATCATCAGATCGTGTGTGAGTCCACTTTTTTGGTCGTTTGGTCTCTCGTCGTTGGTCTTTTTTCGTTCGTGTGCAAAAAAATGAAAAAAAGGGCACCTCTTTCTTTCCTCCAAAATTGTGTCGATGTTGGTCTCTGCAGAAGGACATTCAGAGAGAGAGAGAGAGAGAGAAAGAGAGAGACGAATTCAATAAGTAACAGTAGTAATAATAATAATAATAATAATAATAATAAGAGGTGTTTTTTGTCGTTGTACTCGTTGTTGTTGGTATAATACATGGGACCTTTAGGGGCGGCGAAACAAAAACGAAGGCCGTTTTTGGCAATTCGGAGGAAAAGAGAGGCACGAGAGGATGAGAGTGATGTGGAAGAAGAAGAAGAAGAAGATAAAGACGCGAAAGAGGAGAGGAATTCGTCGAAAAAGAAGAAGAAGAAGACAAAGAAGAAGAAGGCAGGAGTAACCCTCTCGTTCGAGGAAGAAGAGGAAGAGGAAGAAGGTTTAACGAAAGAGAAGAGCGGAGAGGAATTGAAGAAGAAGAAGAAGAAGAAAGGACTGGGCGCTTTAGCCGTAGACGGAGGTCAAGAAGAGAAGAAAGACAAAGAAGAAGAGAAGCGCAAATACGATGCCAACGCGCTGAAGGAAGAGTTCGAAGCGCAACGACGCGTGGCTTTGAACAGACCGAAAGAACACGCGCAAGAAGAAGCGACTTTGACGACGGCGGAGGTGAATAATCCGTTTTCGAGAGAAGCGGAGGGCGACGACGACGACGATACTATTCAAACGGTAGATGATGGCGATGATCAGCAAATGGTACCATCGAATAAAGCAATATTGGAGGCAAAGTTGCAACGACGCGCGAAACAATCTTCGGGTGATGGTGGAAAGAATTACATACCGCTCGATGTTGAGCAGAAGCAGAAGAATACGAAAAACGCGGCATCGCTAACGATGATGATGGACATCGATGACGAAGAAGAGGACGCAAACAAACAACACCAAGCGCAGCCGTCATCGAAAAGAGTCGTAATAGGAGAAAGGAATCAACGCAATACTAAATCCGCTGAAGAGCGCTCGAACCTCGCCTTGGCGAAACTTCAAAACGCGGCGCAAAACGTAAAGAGGAAACTGGACGCGTGTTTAGAAAACGTGGAAAGATCGAATCAAGCGTCCGTAAGATCTTCGGAAACGTTGAAAAGTTACGAAGGAACGTTAGAGGAATCAAAACTACGATACGCCTTAGCGCAAGAACTTGGCGTCTATTTCCGCGCCTTGTCTGGAATGCTCGCGGAGAAACTTCCGATGATTGAAGAGTTGGAGGCGCAAATGTTGGAGACGGTGCAAACGCGAGGGAAGAAACGGAAAGAGACGAGAGAGCATTTTAAGGTTGAAATCGGCGCGGAAACGAGCGTTGCTTTGCATCGAAACTCCTGCGACGCAATTTCCGAAAGCGAACTCTTAAACGCGGTGGTTCGAGCGAGCGGATGCGAGGAGGTAAAAATGGACGAACTCGGTCGGGACGTAAATCTCGCGAGGAAGCGAGAGATTGAAAAGAGATGCAAAAGTCGCTACGAGGCGATAGAAGACGAAGGCGCGTACGAAAAAGTTGTTTTCGATCAGTTTAATTTGAATGAAGAAGATGATGAAAAGAAAAAGAAATTCCAGGAACGAGTCCAAAGCATTGCGGACATTGCAAAAAATGTTCTCTTCAAAGACGTGAACGAAGAGTTTGCTAGCGCGAGTAAAATTTTAGAGAAGATTTCAGAGTGGGAATCAAAAGACAAGAAGTCGCACGACGACTACTTGATTTACTTAGCGGACGTGTTTGAGCTCTTTGCAAGAGTTGATTTGCTGAAATCGTGTTGGATTACGGAAGTCTTTTGTTCGTCGTCGTCGAAATCTGACGCCAATATTAAAAACGTGTTGGTTGATTTTCCGTGGCAAAAGGATATCGTCGAGTACATCTCCTCCTCGCAAAGAACGAAAAAGGAGAAGGATACGTCCGTGGTCGCGTTAATTAATCTCAAGATAGAAGTGTACGCGCGAACAATCGCTAGTCTTTTCGCGAAGTGCATCGCCGATGAGAACGTTTGGGACATTTTCGAGAAACCCGACCGCGTCGCGAAAGCCATCCAACGAGTTCGCGAGGACGCGAATAAAACCATCCTGAATGAAAAACATAAGAAAGATGAAACTAAAGGAGACAAAGAATTAATCGATGTGTCGCATTTACAGGAATTGGTGAACGAGGCTACTCTGAATATTCAGCATCGTATAGACGACGCGTGTGTATATAGCGAATATCCATTTTGGAACGGAGAAAAATACGCCGCGCTCGTTGCTTCCGATCGGAAAGCGGGGAAAGCAATTGCCAAAACGTTCAATGCCTGGAAAGAAAACGAATCATCTTCGCTCGATTTGGTCGTGAAAACACTTGAAATGGAAGATATATAGAAATAGATTTAGAGAGCTTTTAGAGAAAAAAGTAGTAGTAGTAGTAGTATGGGTAGAACAAGTTTAATTTCGTCGTCAAATCATCCCATTTTATCTCTCCCTTTGGCGAACGGGTTCGTCGTCCCTACGGCAACCTCGTTCCCTTCTAAACTCAACGCTATGCTAATCAAAACCACGCACAAAGAAATCAGCACCCCCATGCAAATTGCCATGAACTTCCCTCCGGTTTGCAGCACGATCCATCTATAACTTTGCCTCGACAAGCACGGCAACACCTCTCTCTCCGCGTAACTCTTCGACGGATCTCTCATTGGCGCCTGACTGTACATCGCCCCACTTCCTAAACAAATGAACAAGCTTAAAATCCCCGTCGGTGAGCTGTGTTGGTCCCATATGAACGTGTTCACTAAAATCGTCGCCACTTTACACATGTTCCCGACAATCGCGAACGACGTCGCGCTAATCATATCCCTTAAATGAAAAGACAAAAAGGACATCCCTAATCCAGCGACGCAACTCAACAAAATAAAGAAAACGGCTCCATACGTCCACTCCGTGTTCTCTAAAACCTGCCTTTCTCCTAACAAAATAAACATCATCAACAAAAACGGCACGGACAAAATGTTTTGGTAATACGTTTGCCCCCACGTCGTCATCGCGATCGACGAGACTAAATGTTTCACGTATATAATCTCGAAAATAGACACGACGTACCACACCACGATCCATAAATACGCTTGCACGGAAAAGTTTGAATCGATGTTCACGTACAACAAAACCCCCATCGCGATGCCAATCAAACTCCCGAAACTCTTCGCCGACGGTAAATCCCTCCCTAAGAAAACGTAATCCAAAACCGCTAAAATCAAAGGCGTCGTCGATCGTAAACATATGAACGTATCCACCGGAGCTAACTGTATGCTCTTCATGTTCGCAAATAACGTCGTCACGAACGTAAACACGACCACTAAAAACCCTTTCGCTTTTTCAACATCCAGCTTATCCGCCACTAACACCCTCAGTTCCGCTAAAACTCTCACCGCAACCCCAGAGGCTAAGAGCTGACAGAAAAGCAAAAAACACGGCGCTGGAACGTACGCCAGAGTGATTTTATTGATTATTAAAAGCTGCGAATTGCACAAGGAGTACCCGACGATCGCGGACACCAGTTGCACGTACGTCGGTGGTTTCTTGCTCACCGGTGATTGAGACGATGATGTTTGCGCTTTCGGCTGATGAGAATACTCCGGGATGATTTTATCCGTCGCGTCCTCGACGACTTCGCTCAACTTCACGTATTTGCGGGCATCGTTAGGAAAATCCTTCCCGCTGTTGTTGTTGTCACCATCACCTGAACTCACTAAATCGTTCAACCCGACCGAACTGCGGGTATTTTCCGTGAACGCCGACCGTATCGCGGTAAACATATCTCTTCTTATTAATCTTCGTTCCAGGGAAAAAAAGTGCAGACTTTCGCTTCAGAAAAGAGATGTTTTACGCGCAGCAAAAGCCGCAACAGCCGCCCATTAAAACGGCGACGCTTTTATTACGCGACGTGGAAAAGACGCTACAAAGAGTCGCGAACAAATATTACAACAGCGCGAACGTGAAGCCGTCTCGAGCGTTCACGGGATGGATGAAGCAAAGGAAACGAGAGTTCACGGCGAAGGATGAAACGTCGGCGTTTTTAGAACGATGCGAATACGTATGCGTCGAGAATGAAGAAGACCAACGGCGACTCCCGACCGTGAACGAGAAAAGAGCGCGAGAATTATTCGAGGACTTCAAAGAACAGAGTTCTCCTTTCGCCGTTTTGCTCGTTCCTGGATTGTGGGGGCATCATTATCCAGGATATTACGTCACCGTGAGAGATATGTTTCGTTCGATAGATATCGAGTGCGAAATATCGCGAGTAAACTCGGAAGGTTCGGTGAAGGAGAACGCGAGAACAGTTAAGGACGAAATCGAGGCGTTGTGTGAGAATAAGAATAAAGACGACGAGAAGAGAAGAAAAAGAGTTTTAGCGATGGGCCATTCGAAAGGTGGACTGGACATCGCCGCCGCGCTGGCGCTGTTTGAAACGGAGTTGGAAGACAAACTCGCGGGATTCGTGTGCGTTCAGTCGCCTTACGGGGGGTCACCAATTGCTGAAGATTTGTTGAGCAATAAGTACGTGCGATCGGGCGTTCATTTTGCGCTCGAGGCTGCGTTCGGAGAGAGCAGAAATTCAGAAGCGATTAAAAAGATGGTGAAGCCGGTGGAAGATTTAACGTATCGCGCGCGAATACGATTTCTTCGAAAACACCCGTTGCCGGAACAGTTCAGGGACAAAACGGTATGTTTCCACTCCAAAACGACCAGCAAAGATTCCGCGATGACCAACATCGCTCTGTACAGTTTATCGCAATACAACGAAGAAGGGGACGGTTTAGTCTGTCGGTCCGACGCCGAAATCCCACACACGAGAGTCGTTCGATACGACGAGGAATTCGATCACGTCGATCCCGCCTTTCCGACGTCATTTTCTGACGCGCTCGTCCGAGACCATCGCGAATTCTACGCGAAAGAAAACGACCGAAGAATAAAACGTGGAAACAAAATGCTCCTACCCACCCCACTGGGCATCAAAGGCGCCGAGTTGACCTCTCAAGTTTTAGCCGTTCCGGGTAGAGTGAAACACGACACCGCTTCCGTCCATCTCGCGTTGGCGCATTTAGCTTTAAGCGCGCCCGCGAAGAAGAAGAAACAGAAGAAGAAGAAGAAGGAAAGTATTCAAAACGGAGAGAGAGAGGTAGTAGTAAACGAGGACGACGCGCAACAAACCACAAAAACCACCGCAATAGAAGTCGCTTAAAATTAATGTTTGATACGCATATAGGCATAGAGCAAGCAAAAGCTAGAAAATAGAAGAAATCCCTCACTCTGAGTCACTCAGCGTTGTGTGTAAAATATTCTTATTCTCATCAATTCCTTCATAAATACACACGCACGCAGCACGAAACGACGAGAAGGAGAAGGCACAGACTTCAAAGAGGAAGACTTGAGTAAAAATGTCGAGCGAAACGGTCACGGAACTCCTCAACCGGAAGAACCAATTGGAGAACTCCTTGCAACAAACCGAAAAGCAACTCTACGACTTGGAAACGGCGTATTTATCCAACGAACACGGCGGTTCTCACGGGAGCATCTTGAAAGGGTTCGAAGTCGCCTTGTCGCAAAACAAAACGCACGCGCAAGTCGCCGCCGGAGCTGGGCATCATCGAGAACATCATCATCTCGACGGCGGTGGGGGAAACGTGACGAAGAAAAAATCCGGATCGAACGCGAGTAAAAACACGAAACCAGAGGATAGATTGTTTAGCTTATCCTCGAAAACGAGTCCGGTGCAAGCGGAGGTGGCGAAGGAGAACGAGCAGGTCAGGCTGTCGACCACCGCGAGCGGGAGGATGACGAAGAGTTATAGGAAATAGAATTACTCAATTCGGAGCTAGAGAAAAACAACGTGTAAATGTAAAAACCTGCTCTTCTGTGTATATTATATAATATTACAATTCTCTCTTTCCCTCTCTCTGTCTATCTACTGAGAAAGAGAGAGAGAGAGATGAAAATGCTACGTGTGCGTGTGTCTCGCGTCAGAATATATTCCTGCGTTCTTTCTCTCTCGGAAGAACAACTTTATTACATAATCTTCGCTCCGTCTGCGCCGAAAATCTCCGTCCGAATCTCCGGCATCAACGCCTCGAACGTATTCTTCACCCTCGCGTCGAGCGTGTTATCGCACGTCGTCTTCCCGTTGCTGGAAATCACCAAAACCCCCCCGACGCAACTCTTCCCATCCTTCGATATCTCCGGCGAAGGCGGTAAACTCTCTCGCAAATCCAACGTCGGGTGTAACCCGCTCACTCTCCCCGCGGCTAACGCGATGGCTTCTTTACACACGCTCTCGTCTTGTTTCCGACATCTTACGATGCACTGGAAGTCTTGTAATTTCTTCGCGCCTTGCGCGATTAACCCCGCCAGAAGTTGTTTATATTGCGGCGATTTCGAAACCTCCCCGAGTTTCGCTCTCGACGCGTTCAACAACTCCTCCATCATCTGATCTCTCGCCACGAGCACTTTAATCCTCGCCACGTTCCCAGTCGTCGACCGTTCGATTTTCTTCTTCACCGAGACCAAAGATTCTTTCCTCTCGTACTCTCGCTTGATTTTTTGCTTCTCGAGTTCCACCATTTGGAGTTTTTCGATGTTGAACTCCTCCTCGGCGGCGACTCGGATTTCGTTCGCTTTTTCCTCGGCTTCTTGCTTGATGAATTCAACCATCTGGTTGATTTGCTTTTGGACCTCCTGGTCGTCCATTCTTTCTTTTCTGCGAGTCTTTAAGTCGCACCAAAAAGTGTCAAAAAGAGAGTTTAGGAGTCGTTTTCAGCGAACGAGCAAAAAGTGCGAATAGAACACTACACGGAAAGTGTTTTTGTCGTTTTCTCGCGCTGTGATGCGTGAAGATGATCTCGTGTTTTTCGTCTCTTTTATCCATCAAAAACTCTTCTCTTTTTGTCTGTCTGTCCCTTTTTGAACGCGAGAGTGAGATTTTTTAGGAAACGCGCGTCGTCGTCATCGGGTACGTTTTATGACGATGCTTTTCGAAGAGAGGGACGAGAGGATCAGTGATGGTGATATAGACGGTTTTGATGATGAGTACTAACTGCTTTTCGTAATAACCGGTAATAAAGGTATTACTCTTTTTATATCCTATTATTATATTTTTACGCGTCGTCGCGGAAGAATTTTGTTGGTAGTGTTGTTCATGTTACCAAACTTGGTCGCCGAAGTACTTCAACGCCGGGACGCCTCGAATTTCCAGATCGAACATCGGCGCCTCGATGCGTTTTAAGGTTTTGAGACCAGCGTCGGTGTCTAACATTTCCATCGCTTTTCGTTGGTCTTTTTCCTTCATTCGGACGAAAGAGACCGCTCTTTTAGAAGCCGAGGCTAAGCGTTCGCTTTCGGAGATTAACGTTTGGACGTCGGCGTCTTTGCTCGTTTCGTCGGTACTCGTTTTCAATTTTTCCGCAGCCGCGTTGCAGGCATCCGCGGCGTCTTGGAAATCGGCGACGTCGACGTTTAAGATTTGGTTGATGACGATTTTCGTGCACGGCACCGTTTCGTCTCTCAAAGATTTCAACAGTCGACCGCTTTCGCTCATGCCTAAAACGGTCGGGATAGTCGCGATGACAAACTCCGTCGTCTCTTTATTCCGGAACAAATCTTTCACCTCTTGTAAACGCTTCTTCAAATTTTCCAACTTTTCCACCGCCGCGTCTTGATTTTGGTTCTCCTGACCAAACAAACCTTTCACCATATCACCGGCGCTGGTTAATTTCTGTCTCAAACGAACAATCTTCCCGATTGATTTATCCAAGAACTCCGGCAACGATAACAATCTCAACGTGTGCCCGGTCGGCGCCGTGTCGAAGACGATCCTCGTAAACTTCGCGTACTTCTCATCCTTGGTAAACTGCACAACCTTTGCAATAGCAATCGCTTCGTCCAACCCGGGAGGAGGCGTATCCAACAACTCCCCTAACTTTAAATCCTGCAACGAATCCGAAATGCCGCTCAACCCAACGCTCCCCATAAAATCGCTCGCGCCTTTGGTAAAATCCGCGCTCTTTGAAAACTCCGAAAACTCACTCTTCGCTTGCGACGTGTCGATTTCCATCGCCCAAAGCATCCCGTCCGTACCTTCGACGGCGACGGGAACCCCGGACGAGACGTCCTGCGCCAAAGAATCGCTCAAAGAATGCGCCGGATCGGTCGAGACGATTAACGTCGGGTGTTGCCCAGAAGTTGCAAACTTCACCGCCAAGGAGGCGGACAACGACGTCTTCCCGACGCCTCCTTTCCCTCCGACGAGGTAATATTTCCGCGTTCGAATCGAAGACATTTCCTCGAAAACATCAGTAGAACCACCATTTGCATCCGCAGCAGCATTCGCGATACGACTGCGCCTTCCTCTCTTATTATTCCCACTACTAAAAACGAATGCTCGTCGTCGCGTCGGTAAAGTTGTTGTTGTCGTCGTTCTTTTTCTCCGCGTCGTCGCAGAAAAATCACAATAATAATAATAATAATCAGCGTTATTAAAGTCATCTTTGCTTCTTCGCCTCGTCATCATCCTCTCGTTCGTGTTTTTGGCGGCATTCCTCAAAGCCGCCGGGGGGGCAAACCTTCTCTTCCTCCTTCCTCCTCCTCCCGACAAAAACGACGAACTCGAAGGCGCAGAAGAAGAAGACAAAGAAGCGCAGCAGGAGTCGCGCGACCTCATTCTCTGCCGCGTATTGGCGAAGAAAAACACGGGAGAAGAAGACAAAGACGAGGACATTATTTTGTGTTTGCGTTACTACCAATGCGTTCTCTTTTTTTAACGATGTTTTTGTCGTTCGATGACGACGACGACGAAAAGGAGGATATTAAAGTGACAGAGCGATGAGAGTGAAAAAAAGCTTTCGTCTGCCCTTTTTTTATCATCCTAAACTTTTTGTTTGTCTTTTGTTTCGACACAACTCATCACGAGGTTGAGAAGACCCTCTCGATAAAGTTCTTCAGCGACGACAAATGGGACGACTTCTCTTGGTCCGATCAAGACGCGACTAACATCTTCAAAGTTAACGATGTCACCGCCGCGGACCTTTTCAAAACGTGCGGCGCGCTCGCCATCGGCCGTGCTCTTTTCCTTGGTCGCAACAAGAAACCTGCGGGAACGGACGCTCCCGAGAAAGAGTATCTTCCGGCTACGGTCATAGGATACGACGCTGCGACGCAACAGCATCAGCTCCAACTTCCGGCCGAGGTGGTGCGTCTCGATCTATCCACGGGTGACGTTCGCCTGGTTCAACCCTCGGCCACTGATACGACGGAACCGCCCTCGCCGCCAACTAAGGCGGAGCGCTCTGTGCGCACCGCCGCCGCGCGCACCGCCGCGCAACTTCCTGTACATACCGATATTGCACATACTGCTAAGGCGAAGCGCACCACGCACATTGACGCGCTAATTCCTGTACATACTGGCACTGCACATACCGCCAACATCAACACTTTAATCGAGCGCTCCGCTCTGACGCCAGCTAAAGGCAGAGGCAAGCGCTCTCTTGTTTCCGCTAACGACCTTCCCTCTCCTATTATTGAGAGAAAGGAAAGACAGAACAGAACTGCAAAAACAGAAAACCCAACGAACGACGCTCTCTCGCTCGCGTTCGAAGACCCAGCAAAGCCGACACCCTTAACCAATCCCTTCAGTGTGGATACGTCGCGTAAACTGGACTTCGACATCGAGCTACCAGCGGACCTCCCAGGTTTCCTTTCAGTCTCTTCTCTGCCTCCTGACTCGTTTTTGCCCGACAACGACGACGACGTTTTTTTTCCTTCCACCGACGCTCCGATGCCTGAGTTGAACTCTCGCAAACGGACGTT
>Ga0115556_1003319_pt1 | contig 10433 bp, 6 predicted proteins | sample COGITO_mtgs_1104_5_FD_87282 | JGI IMG/M metagenome (GOLD analysis project Ga0115556, IMG submission 87282) | Pelagic marine microbial communities from North Sea - COGITO_mtgs_110414 | ecosystem: Environmental > Aquatic > Marine > Epipelagic | place: Germany:Helgoland, sampling site Kabeltonne... | reverse complement strand
GGTTTATCGTCGTCTCTGCCCAACTTGATGTTCGCGTACTTCGTAAACAGAAGCCAGAGCACAAATATGAACCAAACATCTTGGGTCAAGATGTACATCCACGAGAAGTTGACCGTGATCCACTGTTTCCATCGGCTAAACTCAGTCGGGAGTTTCGGATTGGTATGGTTTTCATCGTCAATCAATACGGCGGCGACGAAGCCCCACAACACGAGAGATGCGAGCAATGAGGACACCCAGTTGAATCGAAGAAACCTGTTTGAGTTTATATAATAACAGAGTTTATAAGTAGAGGTTAGTTTTAAAAGCACAAAAAGTTTGGTGTATTCCTTGTTTTCTTCTTTCTTTGTTGTTTTTTGCCCCAAAACGTTTTTTTTTCGATTATTTTAAACTTCCTTCTGATGAGTCAGCACAGCCGTTTTGTGCGAGAGATTTGGTGCTGCGTCACCACCAAGGAGGGAAAATTCTCGATCATCGTCACCAATTCTTGACGACAACGCGACGATATGACGGCGGCGAATCAGTCGCGTCCAAACGAAGAAACCGCTCTCTTTTTGCGCGCAATCGATGACGTGAACGTTCAACTTCCATTTTAGACGGATTTTAGAACGAGTTTGAGGACAGAAAGACTCGCGCGCGAGTGAATACTAAAAGCAATGAAGCAATTTTGATAAGCAACACTCCCGGTGTGACACTCAAATTCAAACGGAAAGAAAAAACAACATTTGATGATGATGTTGGGAATAAAAAAACGTACGGTTTTCCTCCGATATCGACGGAAATCCATCTGTTCTTACGAACGTGACGTTCGACGTTTTCGTCTTGCGAATAATCGTCGTGTCTCTTCTCTTTTTCAGCAGTCATATCCGACATATTTATTCTAGATATATACAAGACCTGTCGGAAATTTTAGTGAGATTCCTTTTGAAAATATCTTGAAAACCCAAAAAAGAAGACGAGTTTAGGGTATGTGGTTCAATTTTGACCCCCTAAATTTTACGGTCCTCTTCTTTCTGTGTTCGATTGAATAAGAATAATAATTTAGAGAGTAATATAACAACAACAACAACAACAACAACAATCAAAATCAAAACAGAAACAAGAGCACGTGCAACAGCGCGAAATAGCCAATCAGTAAGACTCTTAAAGTCGGTCTTCGCTGTAAAAACACAGAAAACCGATCGAACATGTTCGCCGCTTGCAAGCAACCGCTCGATTGCAACGGCGGGCAAAACGTCAACGACTTGAACTTTCCTTGCAACGGAACGAACGAGTAGCTTCCACCGGAAATGATCGCGCCTTCGATATCGTTCAACATCGTCTCGTCGTCGTCGTCACCGTAATCTTCGTTCTTTTTATTGGTAAACCTGTGATGCGGCGACGGTTGCTTTTGTTCAGAGGCCCCGGTGTGCTGCGTCGTCGTCGCTTGTTGTTGTTGTTGCGCCGCCAAAGAGGCGGCTAAACGCGCGTCGAGCTGCGCTCTTTTTCCGCGCTCTTCTTGCAACTGCTCCCGCAAAACGTTCATACCTTGCAACTCTTGATCTAATCGAGACTTCAACTCGTGTAATTCTCTCTGTTGTTCCTGTTTTTCGCGTTCGAGTTCTTCCGCCGACGGGCCTCGTTGGACGTTTTCAGACGCTTGCGTCAAAGCCGCGTTCGCTTTCGACAGCTCTTCTTCCAAAAACGTCGCTCTTTCGCTCGCCGCGCGTAAAGCGTTTTCGTGTTCTTCCATTTTCATCTGCGCGCTCGTTTTAGATTCATGATCGAAATCTTTCAACTTTTGTTTCAGCTCCTTCGCTTTCGCCTTTTCGCGATCGAAACTTTCCAAAGCTTTTTCACATTCGGACATGAACATTTCCTTCTCCGCGTTGATTTCCTCCAGCTTTTCCGCGCTGTGCTCGATTTCTATCTTCATCTTTTGCACTTCAGAAACTTTCGCGTCCAACTCTTGCTTCAAACTCTCCGCAACCACGCGCTCTCGATTGCCTTCGTCTCTCGCTTCCGCAATCGTCGCTTGTAACAGTTGAATTTGCTCCGAGTGTTGTTCGTTCGCGGCTGCTAAAGAGCGTTCATCCTGTTCCGTGAGTTTCTTTTTCAGCGTTTCAACTTCCTCGCGCACGAGTTGCATGTTCGCGTTCGCTTCGTTTAGCTCCATTTTCAATCGTTCCTCTTCGTTCAAGTTACTCGCGTTGTTCTCCTCGTAAAACGACTTCAAATCCGCAAACTCCTTTTCTTTCGCTTGCAGCTGTATCTTAGTCTCTCCTATTTCTCTCTCCGCGTTCGCCACGGCTTCGCGCGAGTGTGCTAATTCATTCTCTATTGAAGCAACTTTATCCGCGGAGGCGTTGCTTTCGACGATCAGATCGTCCACTTGCTTTTGAATGGTTTCTACGTGCGCCGACGCCTTCGCTTCTCGCTCGAGCACAGACGCAATCGTCGCGTCTTTTTCCGCGAGGAGCGCGACGTACTTCCCCTCTTCTTCTTGTTGTTGTTGAGGTGTTGTTGGCTCGGCATTCACCAACGCGTCTACGCGTTGTTGCAAATCGATCACTTCTTGCTCCTTCGCGCCGAGCGTTTTCTTCGTCTCTACGAGATCGGCTTGAATAGACTTGCCCTTTTTGACGGCTTTTTGGACTTTCTCCGATTGCGCGTTTTTCAATTTGGTCATCTCTTCTAAATCGTTCAGAATCTTTTCATTTCGCGCGAATAATTCCCCTCGCTCGCTCTCCAAAGCATTGATTTTGCCTAAAAATGTAGCCTTTTCTTCCCGGAGTGAGTCTTCGTCCGATTTGTGCGCGTCGAAAGATTTCTCCAGATCGCCCATTTGCTTCTTATACTGGTCAATCTGCGCGATCAAATCGTAACGTTCGTTCGATACCGTTCTCGCGTCGAGTTCTAACTGCGCGATTTTCTCGTTCGCCTCTCCCAGCGTCGTTTTCGTTTCTATCAATTCGAGTTTCAATCTTTCCTCTTCGTTCAAGTTACTCGCGTTGTTCTCCTCGTAAAACGACTTCAAATCCGCAAACTCCTTTTCTTTCGCTCGCAAGGCAATGGTCGCTTCTCCGAGCTCTTTTTGAAGCTTTCCTAAGGCTTCTTCGTGCGCCGCGGACGAGCTATTCTCTAAATCATCTCTCTCCTTTCGCATAACTTCCAGCGCTTGCTCCGCTTCCGCGAGCTTTCTCTGCGCTTCATCGCGTTCGACGCCGAGTTGGAACTGTCCGGAAATCTCCTCCTGCGCGACCGATAACTCTTGCTCGAAGTGGTCGCACTTCGGTTTCAATTCTTGGTTGATTTCTCGCTCCAACTCTTCGCACTTTGGTTTCAACTCCTCGTTGATTTCGCGTTCAAACGCTTCGCATTTCAGTTTGATTGCCTCGTTTTCCTCCTTCGCGCGTTCAAACTCTGCGCGCAAGGAGTCAGTCGACTGCGCGTTCGCGTGTCGTAACTCCTCGACCTCTGTTTCTAAACTCATGCGCGTGCTCACTTCGTTTTCCAACTCGCGTTCCAACATCTTCGCTTTTTCCTCGCTCGTTTGCGCCGCCGTCGTCAATTCCTCCTTCAACGCGTTCGTTTGCTCTCGCAACGCGACAATTTCCTCCTTCAAACCTTCCTCGCCTCGCGTCGCGTTCGCCGCCGTGTCGTCGAACAGTTGCTTTAAATCGTCAAACTCTTCTCGTTTCGCGCGTAACTCTGATTTGACCGTTTCCGTTTCGTTTTCCGCGTCGTCGACTTTTCGCGTCATTTCCTCCATCTTTGCGTTTGTTTCCGTCAACTCCATTTTCAATCGTTCCTCTTCGTTCAAGTTACTCGCGTTGTTCTCCTCGTAAAACGACTTCAAATCCGCAAACTCCTTTTCTTTCGCTTGCAACTGTATCTTAGTTTCTCCTAATTCTTTTTCCGCGTTGCCGCTTCTCTCGTTTGCGATTTCAATCGTCTTCACCAATTCTTCGCTTTGCGTCGTCAACGCGTCAAACGCCGATTTGATTTCGTCCCTCTCCGCTTGCATCGACTTGCCTTTCTTCACCGCTTTTTGCACCTTCTCTTGCAGCTCGTTGATCCTCTCCGTGGACTGCGTCTGAAAATTTTCCTTTTCCTCTTCCATTCGTTTTCTCATCTCTTCCATTTTCAAATCTTCAAACTCTTTCTTCTCCTTCTCCGTTTCCTCTCTCGCCTCTTCGTGTTTCTGTTTCAACTCGTCGACATCTTCCTCGAATTTCCTCTTCAACTTTGCGGATTCTTTCTCCACGGCTTCGCGGACGATTTTCTCAATCTCGTCTTGCATCACCATCGTCGTCGTTGCTTTTGTTTTTGTTTTTGAATCATCGTAAATCGTCGACGACGACGACGAGACCAACGCGTTTGGCGTGTGAAACTCTTCGTGTTGTTGTTGTTGTTCGAAAATTTCATCTCGTTTAGGTGTCGTCGTCGTCGTCGTCTGAATCGTCGTTTCTCCCTCTTCCTTCTTCTCTTTCTCTTTCTCTTTCTGTTGTTGTTGTTGTTGTTGTTGTTGTTGTTTTAACAATGACTTTCTCGCTTTGAACGTCTCTAATTTCTTTCTCCCGGCTTCCAACTGCGCCTGACGTTTCGCCTCGTCCGCCATACTTTCTTTTCAAAAGAAGAGAGAGAGAGAGAGAAAAAGAGAGAGTCGAAAGAGTGTGTGTGGTACTAAGACGACAAACGAATAATCTCTCTCTCTCTCTTTTATGTGTTTTAAGTGTCTTCTGTGTGTGTACGAAGAAGTGCGTGTGAAGAGTCGGATGAGAAAAGTAGTCTCTCTTCTTTTCTTTTCTTTTCTTTTCTCTTGTGTGTGTGTTGAAAAATGTTGAATTTTTCGATGCATGTGGAAGAATAAAAAAAATTTCAAAAAGTCCAAACACCAAAACAGAAGAGAGAAAGAGAGAGAAGACAAACTGACAAACGTGTCAAAAACTCCTTCTTCTTCATCAATCAATCAATAGTGTTGTGGTGTTCTTCCCATAAAGAACAACACTCTACAAAAGATGAGAACAAGTAGTCATCATCACGACGAGAACACCAACGACAACGACAACGACGACGAGAGGATTAAACTCGTCGTCTGGGACTTTGACATGACCATTCTGAGAATACACTCGTTCGCCAAACGCATTTCCGCGTTGGACGTTCCGAGAAGAGATTACGAGAGAGACTGCGCGGATGCGAATTTCTTCCGAGCGTTTTTACGAGAGATGAAACAGAAGTCAATCAAAGTTGCGATTGCCTCGTTCGGAAAGAGAGAGGTGATTGAAACGTACTTGAAATGTTTAGTGGACGGGAAGAAAGGAGACGAGGATTTAGCGGAGTACGCGTTCAATGAGAAAAAGAAAAGCATAGTGACGCCGAACGACGTGGGCGGAACAGACGGGTGTTCCATGAAGGACAAAAGTCGGATGTTGGATGCGTTGACGAAACGGTACGTGTTGTCGATGAACGAGGAAGATATTAGTAGTGCACAAGGAGAGGACCCGGTCGAATCGTCGTCGGCGGCGTCGTCTTTGTTAGGAAAAGCTAGGAAACAAGTTGTGTTTTTTGACGACGACGAGGACAACGTAAACGCGGCGAAAAAGTTAGGATACGCGTACGCCGTGCACACGCCGAACGCGTTCGAAAGAGAAAGTTGGAGAGAGTTGTATTGGAAAATACCAAAGTTGAGAGAGTTGTTTCCGGAAGTTGACGAAAATTTGACGCACTCGAAGACAAGGAAAGTTTTACAAATGTAATAATATTATATAATTATAGGGGGTGACTTTGTTTTTTTTCCAGCATGCGTGCTAAATTTCCTCTTCTATTTATACCTAAATTAATTTACAAGCTCGATAAAGAAAACGTCACTCATCGACCTTGAAGTCTATCTAATAACCATCCATTCATAGGAATATCGTCGTCGTCGTCGTCTTTATCGTCACCATCCTCATCAGTTTCGTTACTGGAACTGTTTTTGTTTTTGACGTACTTGCTCGTTGAAATCCAGTGCGGACAATACGTCGCCAACACTTTCGGCGTCGTATCTACCCCAAACGACGGTTTCGGTCCGGATATGCAACACTCGTTCCAAACGTTCATTTTGCTCGACGGCCAAATCGAGACGTCGCCGTTTCCGCACGTCTCTGCGATGAGTTCTGCGACGTGCACCGCGTTGTTTATGTTTGCGCCTCGACCCCTACCGGTGGATAAGTTGCAAATAACTCGGCTCACGTTTTCGTTCGAAGAAGAAGAAGAAGAAGAAGACGGAGGATTTTTCAAGCGCTTCGATATGTTCTCCCATCGTTCTACTTCCATCAGTTGAGGGATGACGCGACTTTGGTCGTCGAATAAATCGACGATGATTAAATCAAACTTGACAGTATCGTCCGCGTCGCTCTTCTTCGTCTTGATATTCTCGAGCGCGTCTCCGACGCGCACGTCCACCAACGACCCTTTCTCTTTCAATTCGTTCAGACCGAAATGTTTCATCCCTAAATCAACGATCGCATCGTCCAATTCGTACCCAAACATCTTCACTCTCTTATTCGACGAGTGGTACAAGTCATCGATTAACCGCGCGCAGGTTCCGGCGCCCAATCCAAGAATAGCTACGTTTACGTCTTCTTCTTTGTCTTCTTCTTGGTCGAGTACTAACGCTACCGCTAACGCGAACAAGTCAAACACGCCTCCAGTTATCGTCACTTGAGGTAGCCTCGATTTCTTTTTCAAAGAAGATGAAGATGAAGAAGATGATATCGTCGCGTTCTGTTCGTCGTACACCGTCTTTGTAGATATCTCCACCCCGTTGTCCATTTTCCCTCGCATTTCCGATAAAACCGCATCCGGTGTCGTCGATCGTATTAAAATCGTCGTGTCTCGAAAGCTCGGGATTTCGTACTCTTCGTCGCAGTAATACACTTGCAAAGGCGCTCCGTGTTGACTCAGTTTTTCCTCCAGCAAGTGCATGTGTTTCTCTTCTTCTTTGTCTTTGTCTTCTTTCGATGAGGAAGCTGCTTCTGCTTTTACTCGTCGTCGACGAGAAAGAAAAGCCTTTTTTTCAAATCGATGACGATGACGACGACGATGATAGTGTTGTTGTTTCTGTTGTTGTTGTTGTTGTTGTTGTAAAATCGTCGAGCGTGCGCGAGGAGGAGGTGGTGTGCTCGTACATGTCGCAGATAAAGAAGGACCACGACCGCGCATATTCACAAGTTTTTACTGTTGTTGTTTTTCGTTTGGTCTTACAAAAAAAAGGAGAAATTTTAGTATTGATGAACGAACTCGTTTTTTTTCTCTTTTTTTTTTCCTCTAAAATCATCATCCTCAAACTGACGACGACGACGACTCTGATATAGTAGTACTCTAAAATTTCGAAGAAAGAGATGAACGCAAACGTCGCAGCTCGGGTACGTCTGCATCGTCGTCATCGGCGTCAAAATTCTGTCGTCGTTCAATTATTCTATGTTATTAGTATCGCGCGCGCGCAATAAACCGAAGCTTCTTTTTGTTGTCGTCTTTTGGACGATGATGATGATGATGATGATGATGGATTTTTCAAAAATCATTCATCTCTCTTCTGTAAAGCTTTGACTTTCTCTCTTCTCGAACGACGGACGGACAACGGACTGACTTCTTACTCTCTCTCTCTTTTTATCACGAACGAACGAACAAAAACAACCGAACGACGTTCATTCTTTATTTAACGCAATCAATATACTAAACATATTGATATAGATTGAAAACGAACTTCTAAAAACCGCCTACCAAGTGGAACAACAGTTGGACGATGAGCTTCATAAAATGTCCAAACTGAACGAGGAAGATTTAGAAGACGCGAGACGCAAACGCATGGAAGAAATGCGAGGAAACCAATCGAACAGAAAAGAATATCTGAAACGACAACACGGAGAAGTGCACCAAATACTGGACGAAAAAGAATTCTTCGGCAAAATGAAAGGAGAGGAGAAGATGGTGTGTCATTTTTATCGCAACTCGGAACCGTGTAAAGTGATGACGAAACACTTGCGCGCGTTAGCGCCGATGCATTTAGAAACGTTGTTTTGCGAGATTGACGCGGAAAAGTCGCCATATTTAACCGAAAAGTTAAAGATATTCATGCTGCCTACGCTAGCTTTAGTGAGCAAAGAGAAAGTGATGGATTACATCGTCGGGATGGATGATTTCGGTGGAGGAGGGGATGATTTTCCGACCAAAAACGTGAAACTCGTGTTGCAAAGTAAAGGGATGGTGGACGAAGAAGGGGAGAGAATGTACGCGTTGAAAGCGAGAAACAACGGCGAAGACGACGAACACGCGGCGGAAGTTTTGAAAGAACGCGTGAAGAACATTCGTCAGGGGAAGAAATTCGATTTGAACTCGGACGACGAGAATAGCGATTTTGACGATTGATTGAATAGTCAAGAAAAGGAAGAGGAGGAGGACGACGACGACGCGCCGATGACGTGATTATTAGATATATATAGGAGCAACATATGATAGCAAAAAAACTTCGTTAATGAAATAGAAACCAAAAAGAATACTGTAAGCTGTAGATGATGATGATGATGATGATAGTAATAGTAATAAACACATTAAAAACAATCCCCGTCTTATTAATTTTAAATAGATGATGATGGATTCAAAAGGAGGCGTGTTCGCTCTTTTCCTCCGTCGCTTCCACAACTTTGGAAATGACATCCGTCAGCGAAAACGTCCCAATATCACCACTCTTGTACGTTCTCACGGCTAAAGTTTCGTTCTCCGCTTCCTCTTTACCGATGATGCACATGATTGGGATTTTCTCTTTTTCTGCGTTTCTTACGAGCTTCTTCATGCGTTCGCCGGATTTCACCTCGACGCGAATACCTTTCGCGCGCATGTCGTTCGCGACGCGTTGGATGTAGTCGTCCACGGTATCCGTCACCGGCAACAATCGAACTTGCACGGGCGCGATCCACACCGGAAACGCACCGGCGTAGTTTTCCGTCAAAATGCCGAAGAAGCGTTCCAAGGAACCGAAAATCGCCCGGTGAATCATAATCGGTCGTTGTTTCTCGTTGTTTTGGTCGATGTAAGACAAATCGAATCGATCGGGCAAGTTGAAATCCAACTGAATGGTCGAACATTGCCACTTGCGTCCAATCGCGTCGAGAATTTTAATGTCAATTTTCGGCCCGTAAAACGCGCCTCCGCCGTCGTCGACGATGTAGTCCCAATTTTTGCGTTTCAAGGAATCTTTCAAGGCCAATTCCGCGCGTTCCCAAATATCGTCCGACCCGACCGCTTTTTCCGGTCTCGTCGATAAGTTCACCTCGTAATCTTTAAACCCGAACGTCCCTAACACCTCCTCCACCAGGTCTAAAATTTTCGTAATCTCGTCGGTGATTTGGTCCGGTAAACAAAACACGTGCGCGTCGTCTTGCGTGAAACCTCTGACTCTAAACAAACCGTGCATAGTCCCACTTCTTTCGTATCTATACACCGTTCCTAACTCGGCCCATCGTAAGGGCAAATCTCTGTACGAATAATACCCGTCTTTATACACGACGATATGGAACGGACAGTTCATCGGTTTTAACTGGTACGATTCCTCTTCTACTTGCATCTGTTGGTACATGTTTTCGCTATAAAAATCGCTGTGACCGCTCGTTTTCCACAACTCACTTTTCGCCACGTGCGGCGTGGAGACTAAATCGTAGCCTCTTTGTAAGTGTAAATCCTTCCAAAACGTTTCGATTTGATGGCGCATTAACGCGCCTTTCGGGTGCCAAAACACCAACCCACCTCCAGCTTCTTCTTGTTGCAACGAAAACAATCCCATTTCTTTACCAACCGTTCGATGGTCTCTTCTCTTCGCCTCTTCTTTAAACAACTCGTACGCTTGCAATTGCGCTTGGCTTTCCCAGGCGGTCCCGTAGATTCTTTGCAACATCGGTTTCGTCTCGTCTCCTCGCCAATACGCTCCCGCCACGCTTTCTAACTTGATTCCTTTCTGCTCGATTTTCCCCGTGCTCTCCACGTGCGGCCCGGCGCACAAATCCCACCACTCGTCGCCGATGTGATAAATCGTGATCGGTTCGGTTTTAATCATGTCTAAAATCTCCAACTTGTACGGTTCGTTGATTTCTTTAATCCTTCTCGCGGCTTCTTCTCTCGACACTTCCTCTCTTCGAATCGGATAGTCTTTCCGAATGATTTTATACATTTCTTTTTGTATCGTTTTCAAGTCTTGGTCCGTGAAGCTTTGGTCTGGATAAAAGAAATCGTAGTAAAACCCGCGATCGATCCACGGTCCAATCGTGCACTGCGCTTTCGGGTAGACTTTTTGCGTCGCCATGGCTAATATGTGCGCGGTAGAGTGTCGTATTTTGAGTAAATCTTCGGATTCGTCCGACGTCAACAAAGGGACGGATTGTTCGGCGGCGTTGACTTCCTCACCGACGGCTGCGGCT
>Ga0115556_1003318_pt1 | contig 10435 bp, 7 predicted proteins | sample COGITO_mtgs_1104_5_FD_87282 | JGI IMG/M metagenome (GOLD analysis project Ga0115556, IMG submission 87282) | Pelagic marine microbial communities from North Sea - COGITO_mtgs_110414 | ecosystem: Environmental > Aquatic > Marine > Epipelagic | place: Germany:Helgoland, sampling site Kabeltonne... | reverse complement strand
GTTCCATTCAATCTCGGAAGAATGTGCGTGAAACACACATCGTCGCACTTCACGATCACGTCCCACAAAGAATCTCTCTGACCAATCGTCATCCGCCCGATTTCCTCCTCGCCAGACATCGTGTGTTCGTTTTCTGCGCGCGTCTTTCTTCTCTCTTTTTAGGGGAAAATTGTGCAGTCTTTTCACTCCAGCTGGGGAAATATTCTTCATTGAAAATAAACAGAACGCACAGATATTATATACGCACACATTCACCATTCCTCCCTCGACGAAGAGATAAATTGCGACGAGAGAAGTCATCAACGGAGAGAAGCGTTATCGTCAGAAGAGCAATTTTTGAATGGATTACGCCGAGAACTGCTCCGACGACGATGCTTTCTCATCTCGCCTTGGTGATGTGATGATGAAAAACCGTTACTTAGGGGATGTCGCGCCAGCGGATGAGGTAGACGGAAGGACGACGAATACTTTTCTTCGGCAAAACGGAGAGAAAGAGCTGCGCAAACTCGCGTGCCTGACGGGCGTGCCAGATGCGAGGAGACGCGCGATTTGGATGAAACTTCTCGGCATCGAGTTTGGATTGATTTCGCAAGTGCAATTTGCCACCAACGAACGAGAGTGCGATGAAACGCTCTCGAGAACGATATCGGCGGATTGCGAACGGTCGTATTTTAACTTGGAAAACGAGAAAGAGTTGCAAAACGAGAAGAGGAAGGAATTAGAGCGACTGCTGCGATCGGTGTTTGGGGGGAAGAATAGGAGTGGTGATGGGTTGAGGTATTATCAAGGGGTTCACGCCGTCGCGCAAGTAGTCTTGTCGATTGCAGAGACGGAAGAGGAAGAAGAGGACGCGAACGCGAAATATAAAATCTCGTGCGCGATGCTCGACCGGTTGGCGTCGTTTAGTTTGAGAGATAACACGAGAGAAACGATGTATCCGGTTTTGTTGTCGTTACGAATAGTATTAGCACGATTGATAGAAGAGGCTTTAGGTGAGGACGAAGTGCTGAAGGAAGCGATCGCATTTGGCGCGCGGAAACACGAGTATCAATTCGCGTTGCAGAAAGTGTTGACGTGGCATTCGATGTCCGCAGATAGCAGTAAGAGAAGCGTAGAAAATTCTAGCGAAAAAGAGGAAGAAGAGAGCAGAAATGAGTGCGTGAAACGCGTCTTTGATTTATTTTTGGCATCGCATCCGCTCATGCCGGTCTATTTGACCGTGGCAGTTTTGTTGTGAGAGCGAGAGAGTATCATCAAAGCGAGGAACGAATTGGACGACGACGACGACGACGTGATGTTTTCGTACTTGAGCCGTTTGGAGACTTTTCCAGATTTGACGAGTTACGTTGAAAACGACGACGAAAATTCGGGAACAATTCGTAGAAATGGAATATCCGAAGAAGACATCGACGAAGCGAAAAATGGCTCGGAGCACGAGAAGAAGAAAAAGATGAAGCAAATGATGCAAAAAGTTCGAAGTGTTTCGTTCGGTTCGTCCTCGTCTTTGGCGAACATGTCGCCGAGAAAGCGGCTGAAAAAGAAACGATTACAAAAGCGGCAACTCCAAGCCGTTGACGCGTTGTGTCACTCCGCGTTGAAACTATTCAACGAGTTTCCGCCAACCCAAATCTTGCGCGCGAACGAAATGAAGACGACATTCAATGGTTCCAGTTTCGATCCCAAGCGGTATCCACCGCGTTTTGCGTTTTCTAAACTCGCATCCCCGACGCCGCCGCACAACGAGGACAACAACACCACCGACGAACGAGACATCCACGTCGGCGAACAGATCGAAATCAAAAAAGCCGCTCGATTGAAGCGCCTCCGCCTCGCCCAACGCAAACTTTTCGCTTGCCGCCGTCGAGTGCACGCGTTACCGCTCGTTCTCAAAATGATCCTCTTTTTGCTCGTTTACGTGCAATACTGGGAGAATGTGAGAATCATTCACTACCAGCTCGCGTACGGACCGGACATCCGCATTAGCCTTGCTCGTCCGCGTTGGTGGTTTGGAGAGCTTTTTCGAGCTCTTTTGACGAGATTGTTTGCTTTGTAATCCGCATAAATAGAGCGCGCATAAAACGAAACAAACGTGCTTCACTCTGTCCACACTTTCTCCCGTCTATTTTCATAATCTCCGAGCGATGTTTTCTCGGCGCATTTGTTCGTTTGCACGCCTTTTAGTCTCCCTTTTCCTGTGCGTTTCATTCGCATCTTTTGCAAGTGCGGCAGAAGCGAACGAAAAGTGCAATTCCGAAAAGCAGAAAGAAACAATCGACAGAGCGATACGATCGCACGGTTACGTCAACACCAACGAAAACGAATACGCGAGAGTGATTTCGTTGGCGAGGAAAGAGCAACACTCGATGTATGCATTTGAATCGCGATGCGGGTGCGCAAGCGAGGAGGATATTAGGAAAGATTTAGGCATGAACGAGACGGGAAGAGGAGCGTTGGACGAGGAGGAAACGGAGTCATCGGATAAAGAGCGACATTTCGCGTGTCACGAATTTCTGGGAAAATACGGCAACTACGTCGCGTGGAGGAACCGCGTGCTGTCGAACGACGCAAAGTACGAGCAGGAGCGCAAAGAGGCGAAGTATTTGGTCGTCAAAACGGCGTGGTTTGGACTCGGCTTAGGCCACATGGGGAGTACCGTCGCCGAGTGGTTGGCGTTTGCGATGCAAGTGAAACGAGTTTTGTTCATCGAGGAGTTGGCGGATTGGAACGTTCTGGAGTACTTCGAGGGACATTTAGGAATGGATTTGAGATACAGAGATGCGGAGGAAAAGATGATGAGAGAACGCGTGGGTGGTAAAGAGAAGGAGGCGATTTTGGCGTTGGGCGCGCTCGGCGCTGACGAGAGTACGTGTAGGAAAGGGCACTGTCGAGCGCGGTCGTTTGCAGAAGCGAAGACGTGCAGAGAATATAAAGAAGGGGATGGTGCGAAACCAGAGTATTGCGACGGGGAAAAAATAGCATGCGAATCCGCAGATGTCGCCGGTTGGCAGTGTGAACCGTGCTTGCAATGCGCGTCGGATTTGTTGCAAAACGCAAAGTGGGTGACGATTCGCTCGGACGCTGGTATTAAACCACCGAGTTTGATTAGCGATCCAGATTTGAAGAACGAAGTGTTGAGACAATTTATATGGCAGAGTGGGAATTCAAATAAGCGCGACGAAGATTGGGACGTTTTTAAAGCGCTGACGAAAACGGTCGATAAAAGTCGTTCTCAAGATAACGACGCGTATTTTCCAGCCACGGTCGCTCAACATCCATGTTTACGATGCGCGTTTTTCGCATTGATGCGTCCGAGAGCAGAACTAGCAGAGGCGTGGGGTGCCGTGTTAGGCTCTAAAGCGGCAGATTCGAATCGGTTACAGTGTTTAAAAGTCCGCACGGGTTACCCAGAAAGTTCCACGTGCTTCCCAGACGACACGCCGAAATCGGACGTATGCGTGGAACAAATTTTCTCGCACCCGACATGTTCGGTTTCCTACCAGTTCCACACGGCGGTTCGTTTAGTGTCGCGGACTGATCGAGAGCGACACGTGACCATTAAGGAAGCGCTGAATTGCTTGGCATCTCAAAAAGACGCCTTCATTCATGTTGCCACGGACGCCCCGGTTGTCGCCGACTACGTCTCTCTTTTCTCCCCTCGAAACCACGCGAACGTGTTCATCTTGCCAGGTAGAGGTGTCGACTTGAATAACGGCTATCGCGATACCCAAGAAAACTCTTTTCAAAATAAAATGAAAGTGGCGTTGGATTTTTACGTTCAAGGTTGGTGCGATGATACTTTGATGTTATCTCCGAGCGAGTATTACGTCTCCGCGGGGATGCGTACGATGGTGCCGAACAAGTTCACCAACGACGACCACCATCCGTCGTTGTGCGAGGAAGTTTTTGGATTCAATACGACGTATAACACTAAAGAAGCCAACTCGTGGTCGCACGCGCCTACTTGGCAAGAGAAAGGATTAGAGGCGAGGTCGAAAGCGAAAAATCTAGAATGTTATTCGGGCACGACGGAGGAACCGAATCCGGAAGTTAAAAACATCGGGAAGATTTCCGTTGGAGCGAAATCCGACGACGAGCTAAAAAAAAGTGTGGAGGAGGTTTCAGTCGCGAAACAAATGAAAACAGGGGAGGTTGACGGAAAGGCTTCTAGAAATGAAGGTGAATCATCGAAGATTGTGGAAATTGACGCCTCGACTGGCGAGGAAATTCTTTCCAGAGGGGCGAAAATGGAAGACATCGACCCAGATTCCACGCTCAAAAATAACGAAATGTTGAAACCACCTGAGGACGCCGAGCAACGAGAGCAACACCAAACGCTAACTGAGGAGGAAATCGCGGAAAAGAAATGGCACAAAGACGCGCACGACGCGGTCATGGCGACCATCAATACCCACGCGCAAAAGAGCAAAGAACACCAGGAAAGAAAACAAAAAATACTCGATGAAGAATCGAAAGCGCGAGAGCGGCGCTTGGAAGAACGAGCACACAGACATGAAAGAGAGCGACAGCGCGAACGCGAACATCCTTTGAATAAGGCATACGAGATGAGGCGCTCCAAACGCGACGAGGCTAGGAAACGAATCAACGATATCGCCGCGCAATACGACCGAGTACTCGAAGTTGAAGAAAAACGCCAAGTCGCCAAAGATATGATGCTCATCCACGCCAGCGAAAAGAAAGACGGAGAAGGAGAAAACGAAGAAACAGAAATCGACGGCGAGTTATCGAAAATCGAACGCAACGAAGACCGCGAAAACGAACTCGAGAAAATATCCGAACTCGAAAAGATGCCGCTCGCGTTGGAGCCGCCGAACGTCCTCGTCGACCTCCCGAGCGCGAGCAGCGCGAGACGGAGCGGCAACTTCTTCAACTTCTTCTCGTCCTCGCCGGATAAAAACGAGGACGACGGCAAAAACAACTACGCCTTCGGTACCTTCCTTTCTTTCGTGTTCGTGGTACTCGTCTTCGTCGTCTTCGCGGTCGTGAGAAGACGAAGGAGGAAGAAAATTTTACTCGCCGCCAATCGAGCGTACGCGGAAGGCAGAAGTTTCATAGTTTGATGCGTTTTAGCAGAATAGGTTATTTATCGACACAAAACGCTCGCGTTTTATTTATCTTCTCGTACTCATAAAGAACAAGTACTAAGTACACGCGTTTTACACACGGAAAAGAGAAATGTCGTCATTATCCGCGACGGAGCAAGCGAAACGGGCGAGAGTGGCCAGTCGTCAGCTCCAATCGCTCGCGACTGCGCAACGCGATCGACTTCTCGAGAACATCGCGAATGCGTTGGAGAAGCACGAAGCGAAAATCATGCGAGCGAACGAGGAGGACATTCTTGCCGCGACGAACGCACCGGATATCGACCAGAACTTAATCGCGCGGTTGAAACTCTCCGGTCAAAAGATTAAGAATTTATCGGACGGTTTGCGAGCGTTGAGCGCTATGGAGGAACCGATCGGGAAGCTCGTCGAGCAGACGGAAATTGCGAACGGTTTAGAGTTGAGCAAAGTGACGAGTCCGTTGGGGGTTTTGTTGATTATTTTCGAGAGCAGACCGGACGCGTTGGTACAGATATGCGGTTTGTGCGTTCGAACCGGGAACGGGTTGCTCTTAAAAGGAGGGAAAGAAGCGTCGAATTCGAATAAATGTTTACACGAAATCATCGTGAAAGAATTCGACGCGTTCAACGTCGATCGGGCGTGCGTGAGTTTAATCACCGGCAGAGAGGAGATCAAAGAGTTGCTCGGGTTACACGACGTGATTGATTTGTGTATTCCGAGAGGTGGTAATGCGCTCGTGACGTATATTCAGAATAACACGAAGATTCCGGTTTTGGGACACGCGGACGGGGTGTGCCACGTGTATTGCGATAAGGATTTGGACGCGGAGAAAGCTTGCGAAATTATCGTCGATTCAAAGACGGATTATTGCGCGGCGTGTAATGCGATGGAGACGTTGTTGATTCACGAGGATTTAGTTAAAGTAAACGTGCACGAAACGTTATTGGGGGCGTTGAAAAATGCAGGGGTTGAGTTGTTCGGCGGCGATCGCGCGAGTAAAGAGTTGAGTTTGCCTTTGTGCGAAAAGAAACGGTTGGAATACGGACGGTTCGCGTGCACGGTGGAAATTGTCAAGAGCATGGACGAAGCGATCGATTACATCCACGCAAACGGGTCCTCGCACACGGATTGCATTTTAACGATTAACCCGTTGACGGCTGAGCAATTTTTACAAAGAGTCGACTCGGCGTGTGTGTTTGCAAACTGCTCGACGCGATTTAGTGACGGTTTTAGGTTTGGATACGGTGCAGAAGTTGGCGTGTCTACGTCTAGAATCCACGCTCGAGGTCCAGTCGGCGTCGACGGTTTATTAACCACTCGATGTCTCATGCGAGGACACAACCAGTCGGTGAAAAAAGACACCGGGGTGGAATACACGCACAAGAAAATTAAAACGATCGGATTAGGTAAAGGCAACGAAAAGCACGAAAAAGCGTTGCAAGGATTAAAGTTCGCCACCACTGTCATCACAAACGTTCTGATGATCTTGACTGCGATTAATAAAACCAAGAAACCAAAAGTAGACGACGAGAAAAAGAACAACAAAACCAATTCTGCCTCGGGGAGAAAGAGATGACGAGCCCGCCGCCGCGAACCATGTAGTAATAACACTTTAAAATGGAGAGAAGAAGACGAAGATCACTAAACTAAACCATCTAATATATAATACTATAATAATACATCTACTATTTTCATAACATCAACTGCGTGCCTCGATGGATGTTCATCTGAGAACGCGCCAAATACCTAAAATAGAAGCAAACACATTCTTCATTTAAAGAACGTACGAACAGCTCATAAGCGCATAAAGTGAGAACGACACACCAAAAACGACGACGGCAAGAGGAAGACAAAGAGGAGCATTAAGAGAAAATGATCCACTTTGCCCTCCTCTTCTCCAAGCAAGGCAAAATCCGCCTCTCGAAGTACTACGAGCCGTACAGCCAAACCTCTCGCTTAAAGCTCCAAAGAGACGTCATGAACCTCATCTTACCTCGACCGACGCGCTTATGCAACGTCGTCGATTACAAAACGTACAAGCTCGTCTACAAAAGATACGCGTCGTTATACTTCGTTTTCGCGGTGGACGTGGAAGATAACGCGCTGATAACGCTGGAAAAGATTCAACACTTCGTGGAAATATTGGATGCGTATTTCGGGAACGTGTGCGAGTTGGATTTGATTTATCAGTTCACGAAGGCGTATTACGTGTTGGACGAAGTGTTCGTGGCCGGAGAAATGCAAGAGAGTTCGAAACGGTTAGTGGCGAGGTTAGTCAGCGAACAAGACGCGCTCGTCGAACAGATTAAAGTTCAGGACGAATAGCAGAGAGGGGAGTTAAAGGACTGCGTTACTTCCGCCGCTCTTCGTCTCTCTCTCGAGCGAGCGAGCGCGTTGAAGAGCTTCATAGAACATAATCCCATAGAAATAGAAATAGACGTATAAAAACGAGTCGTAACAACAGTAGTAGCGGAGTGTAGTAGCACTCGTCGATTTAGGAGTGCGTTCACTCTCACTTTCACTTACTCGCTACGAACGCGCTTTTCTCCCTTTTCTGCTCCATTTTTTCCTCACAAATACAACGAGAGAATGCCTCCTCGGACGGCGACGACGACGACGACTCGCGGGCAGCGCGCTTTGGCGGGAACGACGACGACGAGTAACAAAAACAAACGAAGAGCGCTTTCGGATGCCTCGAACGTGAATAGTCTCGATGCTACTGTTTCCGCGTCTCAATCGAAGAAGACGAAGAAGAAACCGAAGAAGAAAGCGAGCGGCAGCCATCTTCAACCGACACATCATCGCGACGCGTCGGAAAACGAAGAAAAAGATGACGATGCGAAAAAAAAACGCCTTCTGTTCGAAGAACTCATGCACGAATTAGACTTGGAGTGTGCGTTTTCGTCGTTTACGTCCTCGTTAGGTCGCGTTATGGTCGCGCTTTCTGCGTGCGCGCGTTGCGTTCGTTTTTAGATATCTTTTTGAAAATGTGTTCCCCCTTTTTGGGTGCAGAGTTGGAGAAAAAATGTGAACACGCGCTTATGCGAATGGCGAACGCGCATAAACACACATAAAACTGACCATTACTTTTCTTTCCTCTTTCCCTCTTTAACAACAACAACACTTAGTTCAACGCAGAATAGACGAAATACGCGCGCAAACGCTCTCGGCGGAGGAGAGCATTCAAAAGCAATTTGAAAACCACTCGAAAAAGTTGAGCAAAGTATCGAGGAATAAACGTGCGAGGGATATGAAAGGGTACGAGGAGGAGGCGTTTGTCGCGGCGAGAGGAGAGACGATTGGTTTCTTACTTCGGGAGGAGGAGGTTTTGAGGGCAGCGACGACGGGAGGAGGAGAGGGTGGTGCGACGACGACGAAGAGGGAGGTGAGTAGCGGAGAGGGTGGTGGTGGTGGCGGCGACGAGAACGGGGGGGTAGTAGAACGGGGAGAAGAAATGGTGGGCGCGGATGTTGCTCCTCTTTTGGTAGAGGAGACGACGGTTATCGAGACCTTGATTGTAGAGGAGATGGAAAACGAAGAGAACACAGAGGAGAAGCAAAAGGATGTCGAGGCGGAAGAAGAGGAGACGCGCGAACGAATGGTTTTGAAAACCGACTCCGGGACCGAGGTGGATCTGGCGAAGCTTAAAAGCGCCGCGGACGTCGCGCCGGAGATGGGAGGATACCTGAAAAAGTTGCAACACCAACTGAGCATTCTTTTGGGTGGCGGAAGTCGCTCGTCAGATTGAGGATGATGATCTTCCGTGTACGATATTTCTCTATTTTTAGCAAAGCGTGATATTACTAGCAGTCGTAAATAATCATAAAAACAACTATAATCAAACAGACAAAGTGCCTTTCGAGGACGCCACTGCTCCCGCGCGTCTGGGATCGATCGATTTGCATTGTTTCAAACACGTTCCAAACGCTCTCATCGCGGCTTCTGCTAAATCTTTATCTGTCGACCCTTTCTCTTTGGTGACCAAGTGCACGGTCATCTGGCCGTTGAAAGTAATCGACATGAATAAGTGCTCGACCATCTCGCAACTCAAATCGCCAATTGAATCACCTGCGAAATCTAAATCGTACCCTAAATACGGACGGTTCGATAAGTCCATGATTACCTCCACTTCGCTCCCGTTTACGCGCGCCGAACCGCTTCCCATGCGATTACAACCGGCTTTGTTCCCCAACGCTTCGTTCAAGCACTGGCCTATAGTGATCGCGACGTCTTCGGTCGTGTGATGATCGTCGATCCACGTATCTCCCGATGCGACGCATTTTAAAGTACCAAACTCTGCGGTTTCTGCCAACGCGTCGAATAAAGCGTCTAAGGTTTCAATACCCGTGGAGATTTCCAAACTACTATTCGCCTCGTCTTTCATATCCAAATCGAGCGCGACGTCGATGCTCGTCTCTTTCGTGCTTCTGGCTCGACTCGCCGCTCGACTCGTACTGTTGTTACTCCCGCTGCTACTGGATTCAACATCGCTGCCTTCGACTTCGTCCATGAATTTTCTCAAACACCTCGCGAAACTCTTAAACGTCGCCTCGACTATGTGATGCGCGTTATCGCCTCGATGCTTTTCCAACCGAATGGTCAATCCCGAGTGTTTCGCCACTTCTCGAAAAAACGTCTCCGTGTACACCGTTGGATACACGCCAATGTGCGTTCGATTTCTCGGTCCGTACGGCGCTAAGGAAAACAGTTTCAACTCCCCATCTTTCTCCGAATCAAACTGCTCAATCAAACACGACGCGTACGCTTCGTCCAACGGCGCGGCGAACCTCGTCCCGTTCGTCCTCGCGTTCGCGGCGAACCCAATCCGACCTTCCGAACAGAGCATATCTTTCAAAGCTTTCCCTACTGCTTCCCCACACGCCATAAACGTCGCCTCCGCGTCCTCGTCCGAGGCATATTTCGCCGTATCTGGTTCGCATTTCACCATCTCGCCTACACGTTCCTTCTCCACTTGGACGGACACTCCGAGCTGCGCGTGCGTCGTCAACTGGTCAATCATGTGGTCCAAAAATGGTTGCCCGGTCGCAATCTGTCCGCGTTTGCCCATATTTTCAATCGACGAGGTAGATTTCATCGAGCTGCTACTATTACTACTTCCGCGGCCGATCGTGAACGGAGAAGTTACGTCGTTTTCATCGTTGTTCTCGGCGCAAACCACCGTCTTTCTTTTGCGCAAATCGAGTGCACGAAGATGAGACAATCGTGTTTTGTTGTTGTTGTTGTTCCTCCTCGACGACGACGACGACGACGATACGAACGATAAAGAGGAGGAGGATATCATCGTCGTCGTCGGGTCGAGAGAAGTATATCGCGCGTGTGTGTGTTTATCTCTC
>Ga0115556_1003317_pt1 | contig 10436 bp, 6 predicted proteins | sample COGITO_mtgs_1104_5_FD_87282 | JGI IMG/M metagenome (GOLD analysis project Ga0115556, IMG submission 87282) | Pelagic marine microbial communities from North Sea - COGITO_mtgs_110414 | ecosystem: Environmental > Aquatic > Marine > Epipelagic | place: Germany:Helgoland, sampling site Kabeltonne... | reverse complement strand
TGTGCGTGATGGAGAGTGTACTCATAACACGTGTCGTTTTGAGCGCGTTGATTATTATTTCGTTTCGTTTGTTTAACTGCTACGTGTTGTTGTTGTTTAAGCTACGCGTCGCGTTTTACTACGCTTTTACGCGCGCGACGCAACAGACTAAAAATGGTGCTACGCAGTAGTGAGTGCTCTCAACTACTTCTTTCTCGCGGTTTCGTCGAGAAGACGTGACTAAGACTTCTTTTTCGTTCCTTTCGTTTGGTCTTCTTTTTCGTCGCGGACAAAAGCCGAGGAGTTGATTCCCCCGATTCCGTGAGTATCGACGACGACGGCTAAAGGCGATTCCGGATCCAACCAATAGCGATACCCAAGCGATGCGGCTCGGGTGAGCATCAACACGGCGATGCCTAACCAGACTCGTTCTAAACCGTTATTATTATTATTACTATCATTGAGCCCTAAAACCCCCAATAAACCGCTGTCGAACGCGTCCGCGAATATAGGCGTTTGAAACGCCGCCAAAGCGAAAAGCGAACAGACAATCATCGCCTTGGAGAGAAATTTGAAATCGTTCGCGCCTTGGAAAACGCCGTCGCCGACGAAGACCAGCGCGTTGAGTGGTTGAAGTGGCGCTAATATAAACGCCAACGGGACGAACGTCGCGGCCGCGATCGCGGCGTCGCCGGTGAAAATTTTCGGTAAATCGTTGGAAAAAAGTTCCGTGACGACGGTTAAAAGAACGCCGAGCAAAAACGACCAAAACAAACACCTATCGACGGCTTTTCGCGCGGCTAAAATGTCCTCCTCGCTTCCGTCGTTTTTCGCCAATCGCGTGGACACTAACGTTTGCGCGGCAACCGCGATGGCGTCCAGCACGAACAGCTCGATCCACCAGACTTGACTGACGATTTGGTGCGGCCCGGAGACGTTGTTTTCCGTCGCCAACGCCGTCGCGCGAACCAACACGAATTGTAAAAACAGCGTTCGCAAGAGCTGATTGGAACCGTTCGAGACTAACTGGCCGAGTTTACCGCTCATGTCTTTCACATCGTTTTCGAGGAAATCCTTTATTGTTTGTTTATAGAAGAAATCCTCCTCGCCGCGGGTCGGCGGTACGTTTAAAATCCCTCGGTCGAACATCGCTCGCGAAAACAAACTAAACTCTAACACCGTGCTCGCAAATGTCGACCATCCAGCACCCTCTACGCCTAAGTGTAGTCCTAAAACCAAAAACCAATCTAAGAAAAAATGTACGGATTCGCTCACCAACGCGACGTTCAAAATCGACCTCGTATCCGCCACGCCTCGAAACGCGCCAATCCCAATCAACGAACAACAGAAAAACGGTAAACCCAACGCTCGTATTTTCACGTACTCTAACGCGCTTTCGTACGCGTTTATTTCTAAACTGTTCCCACCGCTCAATCCTAACAACCACTCCGCGTTCGTCTCGACGAGAAACGTCGCCGATACGCCGACGACTACAGCTAAAGCTAAAGCCGCCGATATTGTCTTCGACGCAGAAGACGACGATTCAACAACGTTTGAATCATTTTCATCGTTTTCATCGTCATTCTTTCTATTCTTCCTCTTCGCTTCTTCCAAAGCGACTTCTCGACTGACCAGCGGCGTCGTCGCTTGCGCCAGAAAGCTTCCAGAGTAGCTTATAAAGTTGAACACCGACGAGCTCACCGCTAAGGCCGCTAGGCCGGAATTTTCCCCTTTAACTTTCATAAAAACGCTCCGATGAGCTTCTGTGAATAAAGTTTCTTCGGATTTGCCGACGAACGCGGTATCTGCGGCCGTCAGTAAAGGGTCTAAGAGTAAACTCAACAACGCTGGAACGGCGAGAAGGAGGATGTGTTCGTCCAAATCCGCATCTGTTTCAGAGGCTTTTTGTCGCACAGTTCTTCCTCTCGATGACGAAAACGTGAATTCTCGATGACGGCGACGATGGTGCGCGCACGCATCGCTCGCTCGTCGCGGAGAGGAGGATAAAAAGACCGAAACGAACGGTCGATTAAGCGTCATGTGGTGCCATTTTTTATGGAGAAATGGAGTGAAATGTAGTCATTTTCCCCATAAAACAGACACACTTTACATCATCAAACGGACGCGTAAATACTGCATAAACACACGAGAGCAGCGGAGCATTCATCGATGCTTCGTTTTGGTTCAATTTTACCGCGAACCAAGGCTGGTTTTGGTGTCAAAAGTCGGATAAAAAGAAGCAGAAAATGCACGAATTTTAGGGGAAAATCATCACAAAAAGACAAGGATACGAACGATGATGTCAACGACGAAAAGGACATGAACGAGGACGTCTCGTACACCGAAGACGAAGAATTCTTCGAAAATGTAAACGCGTCGCCGTTTTTACGCCCAGCTGGGGCGCCAATTTTAGCGAACACGACCGACCCGACCGTTTGGAAATTGATGCAAAAAGTGTTGAAGAAAGCACAGGTGCGAGATGAAAATCTTCCTCTCGATCGAATGGTAATCTGACCTCTCTCTCTCTCTCTCTTTTTATCAGGTGGAGCAAATTATGCCGAAACGAGCGAAAGAGTTAATGCAAAACGAGAACTGGATTTTAGTCGACGTTCGGCCGCAAATCGATTGGTGTAGAAAACACGCGTATCCGTCCAAAAATTGCCAATACTTTATACCGCTCGAAGTGAGAGATTTGAGGACGTTTACGAAACAAGCGGCGTCGCTGGCGATTTTTCCGGAGAGGGTATTCTCCAGCAGCGGGTACGCGAACGTGGAAGAGAACGAGAACTTTATAGAGGAAGTCGTAGAGGAAGGGTTGTGGGGCGAGAAGGTGATTTTATACGACGACGTCGGCGGGGTCATCGGGGAGGAAATGATGGATTTTCAAGACGGAGTGCAAACGCCGTCGCTGATGGCTATTCACGAATTAGTCGCTCGAGGATTCGGCGCCGAGAATATAAAACACATGGCGGCGGGTTTAGAGTGGTGGGACGAAGTCGAAGATTTCGAAATCGGGAGCGCCGAGCAAATGCCTATGGGTATGTAATAAATGATACTAATACTAATAACGGTTTAAACGCAATTAATACTAAGCTAGTGGAATAATCTAATCATCCTCCTCTAAACGTAACGCGCCACTTTTCCGAATGGATTCGTACGCGTAAAAAGAAATCGCCGACCCGGGCGCGACGCTCAAAACTCTCGCAAACACGCCTCTGTATAAAGCCAAAACGCCTTCTTTTCTGACGACATCTTTGAAAACCGTCCGTAACGTCATCACTTTCTTGTTATTGTTGTTATTATTATTATTAGTCATCGTTTGTACTCGTGTTTTGCACAAATCCAACGGGTGCGTCAAGATCGTCGCGCACGTCGCCGCGGCGAACGCCGAGACCGCGTGCGGCGAAATGTTGTTTTCGTACCACCCCCCCTCCCGATAAAAACTACTACTACTTTTAACACTACTACTGCTACTACTGCTACTCTCAAAATTACTGCGCTCAGCATCACCACCAAAAACACCACCGTTATCATCATCAACGCGAAGACTACTTTTGTTGTCGTTGTTGTTTCTACGAAAAATCTCTAAACCTTTTTCGTACGCGACGAAATAACACGCCGACCACGGCCACCAGACGAAATTCTGCGCCCAGTACCCTCGCATCAAACCGTTCTTGATGCCTTCGTTTTTCACGATCGTTTTCAACGCGTCGAACGCGTTCCGGTAATCCACCCCGTTATTCGTTTTCAAATTCGTCGGCAACACCGAACTCACTTGCATCCGTTCTTTGACGACGTCCACCGGCGTGTACGCGATCCCGGCAAACGCTTGCGCGACGACGCCCGTGATTATATTATCTATCATATATATCGTTGTTTTATTATCTTCTTCTTCTTCTTCGTGATCATCATCATTAAACGCTCCTTCTCGTCTTCGTTCTCTGCGTATCTTCTTCAGCGTCTTCTTCGTCGTCTCGTACCCGAGAAAATACATCCCGCTCGCCATCGGCGCACCAAGCGCGGCTGCCCCGAAACCTCTGTACAGATTTTGTATCGCACGTTTTGCGTTCAAAAGTCGAGCGCTCGGCAAAATCGGACGACGATGACTCGTACTCTCGCATCCGCTCCTCTCGGTACTCCTCCTTGTGACGACCAAATTCGAAACTTGCATCTGACTCTTGATCGTATCCACCGGGTGCGTCGCTGCTCTCGAGAGGAGACCGCTCACACCGCCGGCGAGGAATTGGTTCATAATCAGAGACGACGACGAATTAAACATCTTTTTTCCATCGGTATCGTCATCGTTCGACTTTCCCTCCGACATGATGTGTTCGTCGTTTTGGATAAATGTCTGTCAAATCAGAGAGACATTCTATCGATCAAAAGATGACGATTGAGAGGGAAAAGAGACGATTCAGAACGCTCGCAGAGCAGCGCAACGATGCTATTGTTTTTCGAATACATCGCGAGAGTCTCGTCTCGAAAAGTCTCGAATGCTGGCGTCTTTCTTTCAGAAGTCGTTCATACAATGAGGGAAAATACACGAAAGGACAGCGTGAGTGCGCCATACCTGGAGATCTCCAACATCTGACGCAACGTACACAACTGTTGCCTGGAAGAGCTTCATTTCGTATAAAATCTGATTTCAGTGGTAACTCCACAGGATTGCCGATTTATTGGCGATCTAAATAGGGTATTCTCAGTGTTAAATGCGACGCCGTTACACCGACGCGAATACGTCCAGGACGCCAAACGACGACAACAAAGCACTCCTTTCCCAACGAAAAAAAGGTAGCAGTCGCATCCAAGCGCACACCACGAACACATCAAAGTATGTTTCGGACCACCACATTTGTATGCACACACACAGGACATGTTCATCCTTCTACGGCGGCTTCGAAACTCCTCGAGTAAAACGAGTCGCGCGGCGTTTTTCTTTCCAACCGTCAACCGCGCGCGCACGGCGACTTTGGAACATGCACCATACAATTTCAACCAGAGCCACATATATACTCAAAACCTTTCACTCCGAGTCTTTTTCTGCGCATTTAAATCTTCAGTTTCGAAACCGAATGTCTTTCGTACAGCGCACGCGGTCTCGTCGCGGAACGTATACACGACTAAATATGACAGATTATGATACCCTAAACTATTCCGGAGAACTTTCTGGCGCTCGACTGCTTCGTCACTCTGCACGCGCGCGCTCTTTCGTCGCACATTTTAACGCGCGTTTAAAAAGAGTACATTAAAGTCCGAGAAAAATGACTTCTTCAAACGTGCGTTCGTGTTCTCTCGCAAACGTTTCGTCGAAAAGAAGGACGAGAGAGCAACCTATGCGTCGTCATCGTCTCGAAAATCGTCGACGTAATCGTCGAATCTCGTCCTCGTCTTCCGCGCTTTTCGACGCGAATAACGAGACAAACGAGGACAAAAACGAAGAGAAAACGACGAGCGAAACGATAGTAGCCGGTACGACGAAAACGTCGCGAGTGGTGGATTTCGTCGCGGCGTGGGATGTGTTGAGCGGTCGCCTCTCCGAGTCGTCGATGCTGAGATCCGAAGAGGACGAATCGGATGACGACATCGCGAGCTCGAACTCGCCGTCGCGGGAAATGCTCCTCGCGGCTTTAGCGCTGGCGATACCGAAGTTACAACGGATGCCACACATAGTTTTGGATGATTTTAACCGGAGACGTGATTTTAGAGCAAAAAACAGAAAGGAAAAGGATGATGCGTTGAACGGCAGATGTCCGCGCGAGCGAGCGGTGGCGATGTGCACGCAACTCATCGATTTAGGCATGGACGCGGAGTGCTGCTCGGCCGGTTTACTCAGAGACGCCTCGTTGGCGAACGAGATTTCCTTGGAAACGATCGAACAACAGTTAGGTTCGGGCGTCGTGAGAGTCGCGCACGATTGTCAGAGATTGAGAGACTTACCGGAACGATTGCGAAACAACAACAACAACAACAACGCGTCGTCGGCGAACGCTACTACTTTCAACTCGAACGATACTTCCTCCTCGTCGTCGTCAACAAAGAACAACAATACTACTAATTCGAACAACAACCAAAAAATGTTACTCTGCGACGACGAATACGCGGAAAAAATGCGCACGTTTTTGCTCACTTTCCACGACCAACGCGCGATCGTCGTCGAACTCGCCTCTCGATTGGACATTTTGCAACACAGTCGGGAGATTTTCAAATCAACCGTCCGCTTGCAGCAATTCGCGCTGGAGACGATGAAAGTATACGCGCCTCTCGCGTCCGCTTTACACTGCGGACAACTCTCGGCGGAGTTGGAAGACGCCGCGTTTCGAGCGCTCTTTCCGAAATCCTACGAGAGTTTAGACAAATGGTTGCGACAGACGGAGAAAGACGACGCGAGAAAGTTGGAAAGAGCGAGACAGGTTTTGCTCGAGAAGATGAGCAAAGACGCGGTTTTGATGCGCGTTTTAATCAAGGACGACGAAGTGTACGAGGAGTTGTTGAAAACATCGGCAAAAATGGCAAAAACAAGTGATGACAAGAAGAGCGGCACCAGCACCAGCAACAGCGGTAGTGATGGTGGTGAGAACAACAATAACTATCCCGCGTCCTTGCGCGTAGCCTTGAATTCCGCGCTCACCGTCTCCGCTCGACGCAAATCTCGATTCTCTTCCATGAAGAAAATACTGCGCGACGGACGCGACCGCGCGAAATTACGAGACTTGTTGGGCGTTCGAGTGATATTAAATCCGCAAAAAGGCTCCATCGCGGATATAGATTTGAAATCCGCGGATATGGCGTGTTATCGCGCGCAGCAAATCGCACACGCGACGTTTAGTGCGGTGAAAGGCAGAACGAAGGATTACGTCGCGAAACCGAAGAAGAACGGGTACCAGAGTTTACACTCGGCGCTGATCGTGAGCGATGATACCGACGACGACAACGAGGACGACGATCCATCCGAGAAGAGTAAAAATGACTCGCCCTCATCGTCGTCGTCCTACGATAACAACCACAATAACAACTCTCATAATAACGGATCGAGAACGACGATTGAACTGCAAATCCGAACCAGGCGCATGCACGCTTCGGCGGAAATCGGCAACGCCGCGCACTCGTCCTACAAAGGCGGTTTTACCGAGGGCGATCCGGGCGCCGCGAAAACGCTGAAAGACCTCGTGGACGCGGCGAATATTGCCGCGTATGAAAAGTTTGGCGACTTTACGGACGATTCTTTGCGATACGAGGGAGGTAACGACACCTATAATCCGGACGCCGAGGACGCGCTCTTTCGCGCGTTTGACGTCGACAAGAGCGGAAGCGTATCGGTGGAAGAGTTGAAACAAACGATCGAAACGATTTGGTTGAACGACGACGATTCCGACGACGTAAACGACGTGTACGACGATGAAGGAGAGAATGCGACGACAAAATCGACGACCGAGACAGCGGAGACTTTGATGAAAATGCTCGACGTCGACGCCGACGGCAAGATTTCGCCGGAGGAGTTTAAAAAATTTAGAGAATTCGCATCGACGTTTAAAGCGTGTTCGAACGCGGACGAGAAGCAATCCGAACGCATTCGTAAAGCCGTCGAAGTGGAGATGAGCAGCGTCGATGATGATGACGAGGATGATGAGGACGACGACGACGACGACGACGAGGAAGAGATCGTTGTCGTTGACGCCATCATCGAGAGTACTGTTAAGATTGACGACGGAAAATCGATTATCGAAGAAGGAAGCGGCCCCGCGTCGACGTCGAATTCTGCGCGACGACGAATTATTCGAGGACAACAACAACAAACGCAACAAAAGGTCAAAGACGACGACGAAATTGATGTGGATAGATTAGTGAAGGAAGTCATCAGCGCTTCTGGTTCGTTCGATGCAATCAGCAGTTCGCACGACGTTTCCTCGGACGAGAAGGAGGAAAAAGAAGAGATTTTGCAACAATCGTCATCAACGACGACGATGAAAACAAGCATCCACGACGTCACGGACGACGACGATATAAACGAGAAGAATGAGAAAAAAGGTGAAGAGAAGAATAAGGAAGAAAAGAAGGAAGGCGCAAAAGCAGCGCAACCGTCATCATCATCGCCTGAAAAAACAATAAGCCCGGACCAAATCATCTCGCAATCGTACGTGTTGATCTCCGACTCGGACGCTTCCTCTCGCAAGGCGAGAGAAGCTCTGAAAGATCCTCTCGGCGGCGTCGTCGAGTGGCAACTGATTTGGGACTTGCAAAGAGCCGGGCGAGCGGAAACTGCGAGGCAGCTGTTTTACCAGCGAACGACAAGAACGCCGTCGAACGTGCAGTTGTGGGAGCAATGGGCGAGATTTGAGCTCTTGCAAGGAGATCAGGAACGATCTCGAGGTTTATACAAGACGGCTTTGTTGCACTCGGAAGGCGACGCGGCGGTTCGAGGCGCGAGCTTACGGAAATGGGCGACCATGGAATTCGGGGCAAAGAACTTCGAGGAGAGCACGAGTCTATTCAAGAGGTGCGTGTCGGTGTACGACGACGAGATTTGCGGTCCGTCCTTAGGATCGTCGTCGTCTTTATCCTCCTCCTCCTGCGACTACCCGCCCAAGGGCGAGATCATGAAGAATTTAGTCGAAGGTCGTTTGGTGGCGTTACACGCGTGGGCCAAAGGCGAATTCAGACGAGGCAACGTCGAAGAAGCGAGACGAGTTTTGAAGTTGTGCGCGGACCACGTGAACGAGACGGACACCGAACCGATCGCGCGCGAACTTTGCGCTACGGAAAACGTCGAGTACTCCTCTGAAATCTTCAAAGACGTGAAAATCCTGCGCGCGTCGCCACACGTCGCGCATTTGTACGCGCAGTTAGACGAATCCGAGGGACAGTTAAAACCTGCTCTGCGTAAGTATCGCTTCGCGAGTAGAATCTTCCCGAACGACGCGTATATTCTGCAATCGTTCGCCGAAGCGTTGGCGCGAAGAGGTCACGTGGTCAACAGCCGCAAGACGTTCAAAGAGGCGATCGAAAAGTTCCCGCAAAATCACGTCTTGGCGACGTCCTTCGCCATCGCGGAATCGAAACTGTTTTTGTCTAAAGGGAAAGAAACGGTCGCTCGATCGGAGTTTGCCCGAGCGGCGTCGTTAGCCCCGTGGTCGGTTCAAGTTTGGTCCGCGTGGGGCCAATTCGAGTACGCGAAATCGCACGTCGACGCCGCGAAAAGACTCTTCGAACGAGCCGTCGAAGCCGAACTCGGGAACTCGAGAGCGCTGATTGGTTTAGCCAAGTGCTACGATGAGATGGAACTGTTCGATAAGTGTCGAGAAACGCTCGAGTTGGCCATGCTGTCCAACCCGGACAGCTGGGGCGTCTTTCACGAGAGCGCGAAATTGTACGAGAAGCGAGGCAACGCGGCGAAAGCGTCGCACTTGTACAACAAGGCCAAAGCGCTCGGGATGAAATCGTCGGTGAAAAAGAACAACCTTCTTGCTACAACCAATACTACTTCTACTTCTTATAACAACAAGAACAAACGAGGCACGTGGGCGCCGGACGAACGGAACAAGACGGAAGAGCAAGCGCAAATCGCGGTGGACAGAATCAGAGCGCGGAAGTACGCCAGCGGGAGCGGCTCCGGGAAGAGAGACCCGGTCGTAAAGTTCTTCGACGAAAGAAGCAGCAGCAGCGCGTTTTCCGCGGATGGAGGTTCCGCGGACGACTACTACCGGGAAGCGTTTCCGAACGCGTACGAGTACGACGAGGAAGAAGATTTAGTCCCCGCGGAGAACGACGCGTCCGCCTCGAGCGGTAGTAACCGCCGATATAACAACAAGAAGAATTAAAACTAGCAGCGAGCAAAGCGAAATGTATTATTACGAGTAGAAATTTGCGTGCCTGCTGTTTGAGCAGGTACGAAAGGAACGGTGTGAGATTTTTGTATAGTAGCACGTGGATGTGCAACAATGTACTTCTTTTCAATTGTATTTTTACGACCCAAAGAATTTGACTATATATACAAAGTAAAGCGCTCTCTCTCTCTCCTTTCGCTCTCTCTCTCTCTTTCTTTTCTCTGTGTACAAAACCGACGACGAGAGATGGAATTGAACAAGTAGTAGTGTGCGCGTGTATCTCATTTTTTGTGCATGTTATGTATCCTCCTCTCTGTCTTAAACTCTGTCTCTGTCTCCGTCTCTCTCTCTATCACGCAAACGCGCAAAAAACCGAAGAAGAGTTCGTCGCCAACCGAACCTGGGAGATGAAACCAATTGCTTTGGTAGAACCTCTTCGAATTCCGCCTCCTCCGGGTAAGCGTCGCGAATGCCGCGCTTTTCTGCTCGCGGCGGCGATTTTTTTGTTGTTCAAAGCCGCCACAGTAGTGGTAGTAACCGTCGAACTCGTTGCTCTCGCGCTAGATGTTGTTGCGTTACTACTGCTACCGCTACCGCTACTACTCGAAGAAGAAGAAGAAGAAGAAGAAGAAGAAG
>Ga0115556_1003316_pt1 | contig 10439 bp, 11 predicted proteins | sample COGITO_mtgs_1104_5_FD_87282 | JGI IMG/M metagenome (GOLD analysis project Ga0115556, IMG submission 87282) | Pelagic marine microbial communities from North Sea - COGITO_mtgs_110414 | ecosystem: Environmental > Aquatic > Marine > Epipelagic | place: Germany:Helgoland, sampling site Kabeltonne... | reverse complement strand
TTCGCCCTGTTTAAAGGAGAAAGGGGTGGTTTTTCACCCGGCCTTCCCCCGGGGGGGGGTCCACAATCCCCCCACCCGGCCCGCTTCCCTGACACCCCCGGAGAAGGTTGCCGCCCCCCCCCCCCCCTCGTCCTCGCCCTCGCCCGTGTCTAAGTGCTCGACCTCGCCGTCCTCCTCGTCCTCGTCATCGACATCGACATCGACATCCAACCCCTCACTCACGGCGATATCAAGAGCATTAACCGCGTCGACGGTCAAACTCCCGTCAACCAACTCATTATTCAGTTCAGCAATAAAGTGGGGGAGCCAGGCATCCTTCGGCATCGATTCCCTGTAGCAGTGGCGTCGGCCCCGAATCCGCCCGTCCGTGTGGACGGTGGACAACAATCGCAGTCCGAGTCGTAAGGCTAACGCGGCGTACGAATCGGGGGGTGCACGTGGGTACAGGAACGGAACGCTCTCTCGCTCGGCGAGCCTCAACTGGAACTTGCGGAACCAAGGTGATGCGCCCTGAAGCAGGGGGGCGAGTTGGGTGAGGAGAAGGCTCTGCAATTCGGGAACACGGTCTTTGGTTAGCATGCTGTCCACGGCGGGGAACGATATGCACGTGTGTATAGACTGCCCCTCACTCGCAGCTAAGACCTCATTGGCAATCTCTTGGTGAACTTCGTCAGAAAAATTAGAACGAATGACATGGACTGTGCCTCCGACGAGACAGTTCGAATAGCGACGGCCCAGTTCAATCGAAGGCATTGCACGGAACGTGTGAGTGCTCAAGGTATTTTCCGCCATGTTGAAGGAGAAGAAGAGAGAGTTGAGTGAGAGAGAGAGTGTGTGTACCGAGGGGGGGGAAGGGGTAGGCAAGAAAAAACGAAAAACGGTTCGAGGGTTTCCCAAGGATAAATACGCACGTGTTTCGCCAGCTCATTCAGCTCATATTTTCCCACCACCCTCACCACTAACGTAAGTGTATCTCTCGTGCCCCGCATTTTGGCCGCTGACGGGCCCTATCGCTTGTTTCCTCCACCTCGTCCAGCTTATTGGCCACTTTTGTCAACCCAACATCACACAACCAACCTTCCACCCCATCATGGCCTCACCGCCCTCCCACAACCACCCCTGATCCACCCTCCAAAACGAACCTCCACTAACCCCCCCCACACCCACCGCCCCCTCGCCCTGTAGGAATCATGCTCAGAGCCAGTATCACGGACAAGACCACGAAAAAGAAATGGCCATCTGGCCCAGTCACCCTGGACAACTTTGACACCACCCCAGCTAACACATTGCACAGCAACGTTAGGTGCGTGGACGTCTATTGCGACGTGGGGGATGTGGTAAGATCCAGCGAGCCATCCACCTTCAATCCCGTGGCAAGATCTGACGTTGCCGATTTCAAATTCGGTGAGGAGAAGACTCTCCGATCGATGAGGGCGACGACGGGGGGGACGACGGGGGGGAACACCACTTTCAGGTTGAGGAAAGGAATCCACAAGCAGGACGAGAATGGGAATTACCCCAACCGGGACCCCGCGAAGGGGGGGAAGAAGGGGGGGAACACCACTGCCAGGTTGGGGATAGGAGTCCACCTGGTGGAGGATGGGGTGAAGGTCAACGCGGTGAAGGGGGGGAAGAAGGGGGGCAAGAACAACATCGTTGTTCACATCAAGAAGAGGAAGGCGCCCAGCGGGAAGGGGAGTTCCCCCAGCCAGATAGCCTACAACCTTGCCAACGGGGGGAAGCGTTGTGGCGAGTACGCCGCCCGCGTGCACTGCAGGACGTGCAACGATTTGATTGATCTGCATTGCAACAAGGTGAGGTTCTTTGGGTTGCGAAACAAGAAAGGGGGTTGCCGAAACCCAATGGAGAGGCACCTGGAGGACAAGTCGACGTGCAGGAAGACGGAGGGGAGTAGGCAAGATGAGGTCTTCGAGAACTTCCAAGTTTTAAAACACGACGTTTCGGGTTGGAAAGTACGACTGGAATGAGACGACGACGGCGGAGACGACGGCGGAGGAAGCGGTGGTGGAAGTTGAAGGACCACGCGATCAAGAAAAAAAAAAAGGGAAAAAAAACCTTTCAAAGTCTGTTTTTCACTAAAAATACATTCGTAAATTCATTATTGGTGTTAAGTTGCATACACGTGCTCTATGCATGGGCCTTGTTTTGCGTTATATTTGCTGGCAGTAGAGCGTCTTCGTCAAAAAGCCGGCGCTTTCTTCCACTTTCACAATTAAAATTTTTTACACACAATATCTCAAAGCTCCTCCTCACCGTCTTCGTCACTGTCGTCCTCGTCGAAGAGATCCATTTCAGGGTAGTCTCCAACTGTAACATTCTTTCCCCGGATCATACCCCCACAGTTCTCCATTGCCTCGAAGTACACGGTTGCCTTGACGCGGCCACACATCTTTCCAACGGGTTCATCGAATCTAATCCCGACCCAATGCCCCCCTCCCGCTAACTCCGGCACCTCCCCCACATACATAACTTCTCCCCTCCTCTCCCCAGGCATGACCTCGCATCTGTCGCCTACTTTGATCCCCTCCACACTCTCCGCCCCTGGGGCTATATTCTCCTGGTTCTCCGATTTAATTCTGACAACCTTACCATCTACAACCTCAAACTGGGGAGGTAGAGGGAGGCCCCGTTTTTGGAGCTTCACGGCGTCGCACAGTTCCTTGTGCTCGCGGGCGTGTTTCTCCAGAGTAAAACTTGAGTCCTCAGCCTTCTGCTTCTTCGCCCAATCACGAAGGGTGCCTTTCCTGCGTTGAGGTTTCACGTATGGTTTTAGTGTACGTGCATTCGATTTTCGACCCACAAGAGGCATTTTGGACAAAAAAAAGGCACAGCTCAACCTTGAAATCTCCTAATCCTTTCACTTCAATATCATCCTCTCACCTCTTCTCGTACTCCTCATCAGACATCTTGTATTTCTTCACCTTACTAACATCTTCGTACCCTCCCCCCGCACTCGCACTGTGGGGATTATGATCAATACAATGAATCGTCATGCCGCTCTCAATGGAAAAAAACCCCAGCATCTTGTCATTGTGCTGCCCCATAGGGATGGTGCACATAATCATCCCCCCGGATTTTATCTGCAGCTCCTGAAAGTCCGGCGGAGTTCCAGTCTGACGGTAGATTCGGTGTCTGAGCGCCTCGATCTTCTCGTGCTTGTCGAATCTCAGCTCAATGTGCCGCTGCACCAGATTGCTGTGGGTGCAGTCAATCGAAACAGTACCCTCTGCTAGATTCGAGAACTGCTGCTGGTCACTCGCCATCACGTATTGACGCAAGGCCAGCATATCCTGGTTCTTCATTTCACTCGAGTGAAAGGTAGCCATACTTTTACTAGGGGCAAGGGTTGTTAAGCAAGTTTAAAGTTTTGCCTTGTCTTTTTTGAGAACTGCGGAGAAGTGTATAAAAAACAATTAACGCTGAGGCGAGACGAGCGAGTTCACGCGTTTGTAGAGGTGTAAAGAGCAAGCGGTGAGATGATGAATTCAAGACAAATACCCCTTCTTGGGGGCTCGAAAAAACGAAAAAACCGGTTTCCCTAAAAGAAACATTTCCGAGTTTAACCTCGGACCTTTCGTACTTATCCCATCCCTACTCGCTCAAAGAAGCACCAATTACTTCTAAATATTACATTGGAGGGCTCTGAAACCCAGAAAGCGGCTTTTCCTATTTGCCCCCGGCACGGATGTCTTCTTCACTCCCTCAGGCTGCCCTTCCCATGACGACGCTTCCTCCCTCTATGCAGAAGCTGCTTCAAACATTGCTCTCTCACCCACCTTCAACGATTCATGAGGACTTGCACCGTTCTCTTGAACCCCTCTTTGCCCCTCCTCCCCCAGATAATGCACACCACAATAACCACAACCACCACCAATCGCTGTTCTCCGGACCTTCCTTTCCAAAGACACCAGAAGTGACGATATCATTCCTCACAGCAATAGCGAGCTGTGTTGACGACCCTGCAAAAGTCGGCGGCATTGTCGAGAGAACTCTTGGGCACTTGTCACGAAAGAGAAAACTTGGTGGTGATGATGAGGGCGGTACTCTTCTTGACATAATCAGTTCTTGCTTTGCGGCCCTTAGCTCTGGCAGGGCTCAGTGGCCATCTTCCGTGGCCAATACGCCCACTGCTGCTGCGGCCTCGAACCCATTGAAAAACAATCCAACCAGCAAAAACAACAATGCCAATGCCGTTCCCGACAAGCTCCTACCCACAATTAGACAACTAAAAATCCAGGCGTCATCGCGCTGTCACTGCCTTCGGAAACTTGGGGAGTACGTAAGGCTCGGTTACTTAGGGCCTTCACCTTTTGGAACAGCTCAGATTGTTAACAATGTGGATGCCTTGACAGAAACAACAGAAATTGCGAAGGGCATATGGTCCCTCCACTCCAAAATCTATGAAGATTCAGGTGACGAAGGAAAAGGCAGCAGCAGCACCGATGTCGACGATGAAATCGGGCAAAACGAAACCAGGGAGATTGTGAGAAGATTCAAATCTATGGTCGGCTGCGTGTGCTTTTTCGCCGGAATTTTCGTTGGCCCTTCTGACTCTGATCCTAAAGAGTTGGACACGGAGAAAGATAACAAGGACGACGACGGCGAAATTGGCGAGGAAAAAAAGAAGAGGAGTAGGGGAAAAAGTTTGGAAGACGATGGTATCAACGCATTAATAATGATGCCATCGTCGATATCGATGCCTTCCGCTCCCTCATCCCCAAAGAACAACAACACCAGCAGCAATTACGACAAGTGCACCACCCATCTTTCTTCAGCCGCTCATTTGACTCCCGAGGAACTGTCTACGATGGCTACTGATTTTGGTGGGAAGGCTTGTGAATTTGCTGGTATCAGTGATGAAAATTCTATTTCGGACAAGATATGGAAGGAATATTTTGGTCGTCGCTCGGAAGGTGGCAGCGACGACGTTGTTTTGGAAAGTTCGGAGTCAAAATCGGAGCAGGGGTTTGTCCCAGATCCGTCGGTTTTTTTCGATTCTGGTGGGGTTACGGGGGGAGATTGGGAAGGATTACTCTTGGAGGGCTCAACTTCGGGAAACGGAGACATTTCTAGCGGCACTACAAACTTAGGGGAGGCAGGCGATCTGAATGACCAGGGAATCGAGTCGCTTCTCTCCAACTTAAAAAATACGAAGGGAAACTTGACGGAGATCGGGAGAGATTTCGAGTCATTCAGCGGCGGTTTCAGCACTGGCAATGTCAGCACCGGCAGCGGAGGCTTCGGGGGCGGGGGCATAAGTCTATTTACTTCTCACGTTCCTCCGCCTATTAACACCTCATTGCCTCCAACACCCAATGTCGCCGGATCGACCTTTGCACACTATTCATTCCCACCATCGGCGCCAATATCACCGGCGCGATCTCTCTCACGGTCCGTTTCACTCCCTCCCTATCTACCATCAACGCACTATAACTCTGCGCACCCTGCTTCCTCCGCCAACGACGTCGCATCGAACAATCCCTCCTGTGCCACTACTAACGCCAACAAGACCAGCTCCTCCGCAAGTAATGGCGTATGTGGCACTCCCATGTCCTCAGCAATACAACTCATAGACTGGGTGGCTCACATTGAGAGGGAACTCCCCGTTCCCGACGACCAACTCCTTGCTTTCTTTGGCGTGGAGAGGGGGAGGGGTGACAGCGGGTCCACGCCGCCTCGAGCTCAGTCAGAGACCTACCACGGACCTGGCGAGGAGGTATTCAGGAGGACAGTCAAGCTCCTCGACCGACTCCTGCACGATCTCTCGTCTGTGACCTCTGCGGAGAATTCATTCAGGGCTGATGGTTCGGAGGGCAAAACTATATCGTTGAAACCGCCTCTATCATCGTCGACGTCATTGAAGACCTCGTCGAAAAAAAATGCCAAGGTAAAAAACTCGACCAAAAATTCCCAAGGCGATGATGACTACGGCGATGATGACAACGGAAGACTCAAATATCTCACTCCTCTGGGAGCCTATTCCCCCCAGATTCCTTCATTTGGCCGTCTCCCTTCTCTCCGTCTCCGCTCAGTACTCTCTTTGTATTACAAGTCACTGACTCTCATTTTGTCATCTGAGTCCTCCCGTCTCCTGACAAACGAGCACCCAAAGCTCCTCTCCAATCCCCGCTTCCACAAAGCCGTCCTAGCAATGTCAGCCCTCTCCATCTTCCACGCGTATTCTTTGACCCGTCCCCGCCTCCTTCGCACGGTGATGGACAGGATCCACCTCGAGCCTATCGACTTCGTCAAGGTCTGCGAGACGTTCGTGAGGGTCTGGATGAATGGTGAGAACGGCGGAGGAGGGTTGGGAACGTCCGGATTGATGCCCGGCGCCGTGGGAGAGTTTCTTGGAAGGTGCGAGGGGAGGGTTCTCGAGGAGGGAATATGGGAGGGGTGGGAGGGTTGGGATTATGCGAAGAAAAAACCGAACAACTCCAATGGCGACGACGTTGCCGCCTGCAACGATGATGTCGAGTACAAAGATGAAAGTATATTTAATAGCGATTCTTCAACGACGGTTGACGCCAAGTCAAAGGGCCCAAAGTATACGAAGTGCAGGAAGGACTCGAAAGACACATCAGAAGATTCATCAAAAGATACCTCAAAAGACACCTCAAAAGACGACGGTCTCACTCCCTCAGATGTCGAGTCGGATTGCTTGTCTGACACCTCCACGTCCAACACGGCATCATCCCTTGTGTTCCGCAAGGTTCTTACCCTCGCTTTCCACCGCATCCACAAACTTTGTTCCCTGTCATTGTCCCTTCCCCCCCAAACCGTCGCCAAAATTCAGGAGGCCTTCTCCCACCTCCTCGCCACCCAACAAAACCAACTCCTCCCGAACCGGCACCTCGACCAACTCATCCTATCCACAATATACGCCGTGTGCAAAATCACTCAAGTCAAACCCGAGGTATCATTCAGCAGAATCATCGAGGCGTATAAGCAGGGGAGGAAGGGTAGGGACTCGGAGAATTACATGGTCATCAGGAGCGTCAGGCTGGAGGACAGCGCAGGGGACCGTGTGGAGGACGGCACGGAGGACGGCACGGAGGGTGATACGAAGCCACTGGTCAACAAAGAAGGCGCGAACGACGAGAAGCAAGACAGCGAAAAGCATACGGTAACGACGGCGACAATAACAGCTGGTGCGGTGAGGGGCAACCTCATCGAGTTTTACAACCAGGTCTACGTGCCCAGGATGAAGAATTATCTCGTTGAGCTGAGGGAGGATGACCAGAGAGGCGGTGGAGAGGGAAAGAGGGGAGAGGAGGGCGGATCATCGATACGTACCGCGCAGGACGCTTTGGCGTTCGCGACGGAAATCGGCAGAGGAATGGTACCCCAAACGGGACACAACCTGCAGGGTATCGACGAGATGGAATACGTTGACAGGACGATCAAAAGAGCCTTCGGGCGATTGTCGGGCGATTGTACAATCAAGGATGAAAGGAAGGACGCGAGAGCGAGAGACTCACAGCGCAGCAAGAACAACAAGAACAAAAACAATCCTGTCAAGGTCGGGATGGGAGTTAAGATCAACGAGAACTTATTCCTAAGGACCAGGGAAGACGGGTGCGGCGGCAGCTTGAAAGATTCTACAGGATCAGGACTTGGATTCGGCGGCCCGGGATCCGGCGGATTCGGATCTGCCCCCACAGGCTTCGGATCCGGGAACCTCACCCCTCGGACCAGGAGCCTGTACGCCTTCGGCGGTGGCGATGAGAGGACCACGGAACTCAAAGCAATCAACGAGACGATCAAATCTCTTGCCGCTGCTTCTCCTCAAAACTGGGAGACAACGAGCGCGCCGGGCAATAAAGCTACAAGGAAACGTAGGACCGAGGACGCCTATGAAGACAAACAAGCTGAAGGGGAAGAGATTATGCCGAAGACTGCACACCGCACAAGACGACGAAGGACGTAAAAAAGCAGTGAAGGAAGCCCAATATAAAAATAAGGCTACTTGGGAACGAACTGAAAATGTAAAAATTGATTACGAAAGAAGATTTAACCGGAGGAAAAGCGGGCTCTTTGTGCAAAAAGAAATCTAAGCGCAGCAGGTCAATTCGCATTAGCGTTATCGTCAACATTCTCCTCTTCATCGTCATCGTCACTTTCGACCAACTCAACCCCTTTTTCCAAAATAAAGCTTCTTCTTTGCCCCCTACTACTGAAGGAGAAATTTGGTGGTTTGTCAGTTGATGATGCACAAATAGCGTGCAGTCAGCTCCTATTTGGGCTTACCTGTTTTTTTTGCTACGTTTCGACGGGCTGGGGCTCAACATGCACCCGATGTCTTCATTCATTTTCTTTAGCTCTCGCTCAATGTTGTCAATGTCGACCTCACCCGTAGGATTAGCCTCACTGTTCTCTTCTTTGTGCATGTCAATATTCTGAGCCTCCCAATAGTCCTCGGCCTTCTTAATTTGTCCAAATGAGCCTCTTCGCCACTTGTTCTTCTTTTTCCCCTTGCCCTTACTACTTTCATTTTCCTGCGCACCCGTCTCGGGCTTTTCAACAGTCCCCTCCTTTGAGCCATTCTTATCGTGGAGCTGGTGAAGAAGCAACCTTAACCGCTTCACCTCTGAGATGGCTTCATCGGCTGTTTTGAGGTCCCCGCAGTCTAATGGTTTGGAGAGCTCTTCAACAAGGTCTACTTCAACGAGCGAGGCGACGGATCCCGCGCTTCCCATAGGCAGGAATGTAGCTTGAGGTTAGTGTCTCTAAATTGCCCAACTAACTTACTGAATAAGAAGACTTTGAAATCTTAAATTTTATCGGTTTTGAATATAGCTGGAGGCAATTATATTCAGAAGCCGCAGAAAAGCCACAGTTTACCTAAAAAGTGGAACGGAACGGAAAGGAGCGTAAGCAAAAACTCAAAAAATCCCACCACATCAATCATACACAAATGATTTAACACAGACCTTGACCAAACACTGGAAGCGAAAGTCATAATCGCTCATTCTCTTTCTTCCTTCTGTGAAACTCCTCCGAGCATCGACCACCCCCCAACCCGCATTCCCTCCTCTCCCTCCTCCTTTCTTTTCGTATAATGCTGATCCCTGCCTTCACTTTCAAGCTCCCCTCCCAGATCTCCACTTCCCTCATTACCATCGGGAAGTATGACGGCAAGCACTCTTCACTCACTGTGGGCACTTCCGCCGGCAAGGTCCTAATTCACAATCCGCACGAGCATGCCACGAGCAATGAGGGTGAAGAGTCCAACCATCAGCTCAAAACCTTGAATATCAACAAGGAGATCACTGCGCTATCAGCCGGGGCATTACACCCGGAGAAGAATTACGATGTCATACTCGTCGGAACACAGACCAACCTTTTCGCCTACGATGTTGAGCAGAATGCTGATGTTTTTTACAAGGATGTCCCAGACGGTATCAACGCGCTGATCTTCGGATGTGTGCAGTCGATAGAAGAGCCACTCGCGGTTGTGGGGGGGAATTGCAGTATTCAGGGCTTCGATCACCAAGGAGTGGAAAAGTTTTGGAGTGTCACTGGAGATAATGTCAGCACCTTGGCCTTTTGTGACGCCACCGGGGATGGGAACAGCGAGCTGCTTGTTGGCAGTGACGACTATGCGATTCGAATATTTCAGCAGGTGAGATATATTTTGCGATTCTTACACAGTTAGTCCACAAGGGGGGAGAACTTTGTGTTTTTCTTTTCTAATCTCAAGACACCGCCGTGTTTCTCGATTGTTTTTTTTAGGAGGAAGTAATCTGTGAAGTAACCGAGGCGGACAAGATCGTCTCTCTGTGCCCTGTGAAGGAACAGAAGTATGGCTACGCCCTTGCAAACGGCACAATAGGTGTCTATGATCGCAGCAGCCGAGTATGGAGGGTAAAGAGCAAGCACACCCCCACGGCTCTCGAATCCTTCGACCTGGACGCGGACGGTGTGCCCGAGCTCATCAGCGGCTGGAGCAATGGAAGTGTCAACGTCAGAAACGAGGGCACAGGGGAGGTTATCTATAAAGATTCTTTTGGATCTCCCATCGCCGGCATTGTAAAGGCAGATTACCGGAGTGACGGCCACGAGAATATCATAATCTGCGCAACTGATGGAGAGGTTAGGGGTTATCTACCTGTGGCGAAGGACAGCGCTGCCAGGGCCATGGTCGCCGATGAGCAGAGGGATGTGAAAGCTATCGAGCAGCTGAATAAGAGGAAGAAGAATATGATGATGGAGCTACAAAATTACGAAGAGAATATGGAAGAAGAGGGGGCAGCTGAGGAAAAGAGTGCGTCCGGGTTTGGGGGGATAAAGGCTGGGTTCACGAGCATGATGGGGGGGGGGGGGAAGGGAAAAAGTAATGATGAGGACCAAAAAAAAGGCAAAAGCAAAGGGTTCGCCGTTAGGCACCCCAACAGCAAGTTCTACGCCCCCAACTC
>Ga0115556_1003311_pt1 | contig 10442 bp, 6 predicted proteins | sample COGITO_mtgs_1104_5_FD_87282 | JGI IMG/M metagenome (GOLD analysis project Ga0115556, IMG submission 87282) | Pelagic marine microbial communities from North Sea - COGITO_mtgs_110414 | ecosystem: Environmental > Aquatic > Marine > Epipelagic | place: Germany:Helgoland, sampling site Kabeltonne... | reverse complement strand
TGACTCGGGCAGTTCACCACTTGAAAATGCATCTTTCTTTCTTTCTTTCTTTCTCGCGAGAGAAGAATTAAAATGATGAAAAATTCTGAAGAGAAATTTTTTTTTTTGTTGTTGTTTTTTTGTTGTTGTGAAAAACGCTCGCTTTTTTTGTTGTGTTGTTTTAAAACGAAAGTTTTTTGCACTCGCGATTTTTTTTTCTCTCTTTTTCTTTGCCTTTTTGAAAAAACAACACAACACTTGACTCTCTGCTGACTGTAAAAAAGAGAGTAAGAGAGAGAGATTCAGAGAGAGAGAGAGAGGATCATCGTTCGTTGGCAGCTCTGAAAGACCAAGCAGTGCGACATCCCGCAAGATTTCGAGATCAATTTTTGTTTCTTAACAGCGTTTCCTCGATCTCGTTGTTGTCGCGTGTGTTGTCGTAACTTTAGTACACAACTCCTTCTGAATTAGTGCGCGGCAAGTGGACCTTTCGTTTTACATGGAAAGAAATCACGAGAACGAGAACAACACCAACGACGACGCGAAGAAAGGAGGCGCGTGGGAACGCGGCGGGATTTACTCGCTCTCGGACGCGAAAATACAAAAGCGAGAACAACGCTTTAAACGAACCACTTCAGAGGAGGAAAAGGAGGAAAAGGCAGAGGATAAAAGAGAAGCGGGAGGATCCTCTCTTCTCTCCTTTTTAGGCTTCAACGAGAAACAAACGGACGATTCCGTGTTCCAGGAACGATTGAAACCTCGGTACCAAGCGGCTGGGTCGAGAGATTCGTGCGGATTGTTTTCGTTAGGGAGAGGGTGGCAGGAGTTGTACGCCGCGCGTGCGGGGTGCGGCGGGAGTTCGAGAGGAGGAGGAGCTTTCGAGGACGAGGAAGACGAGGAGGACGAGAATACGCGTGATAAGAACAACACGAATACTACGAAGAAAAAGAAGACGACGAAGAGTAGTTATTTCTTCAGTACGAAAACGAGTACGAAGAAAGCGAGAGAACGGTGTTAATTGATTAGACGCCGAGAAAGAGAGAGGAAGGTAAACGCGATGACGGATCGTCGTCCTCAGTTTTTTGAGGAGTTGTTGATCGAGATCAAGGATAATGGACCGAGTTGTTCTTACGTACGCGCTGTGCACGATTATCTAAAAGGAACAGACGCGACTTTTGCGTCTTTTGATCATTTAAACGCGTGCAGATGCTTGATGCGTTTGTGCGTGAAGGACGAAGCGTGCGCGAGCGAGGTGTTTGAATCGGACGAGATTTGCGAGTATTTAAGGCAAGGATTACGCGAGAGAGAGGATGTGGTGAGATGTAAAAATACCTTGTACGTGATGATCAACGCGATGCAATGCGCGACGAAGTTTGTGAAAACGCATATCGTTGAGGTAATTGTGATGGACCCGCATTTTAAGGATTTGCCGAGGACTGTGCCGGCGGTGCGCCCGGTGTTGGCAAAACTCATCGCACTGAGTATGCGTAGCGCAGAATTTGTAAATAAGCAACGCGATTACGAAGCTGAGGGTAGATGCTTACATTTAGTGAACAGCTATGACTTTGTTCAACACTTCTTCGGCGCTTTACTTCTATGGACGCGCGAATGGACTTTGGAAGAAGAGGACGAGGCGCGCGCGGACGTTGAGTGTATTTTCGAGCGCGTGGTTGATGCGGAATACTTCCCGACAATGTTTCGGAACCTGCACGAAAAACAGGAGGCAAACGCTCGAAGGAAGGAAGTGTTATTGCGAGAATACTTGTTTAAAGACTTCGGGGGGGATGCGACGGCTTGTTTTGCCAAAGTCGAAAAGATGGTACCGGTGTTGTTTTGCGACGCGCAATCGACTCTGTTGCACTTCTTGGGGAGACTTTCGGTTAAAACACACCGCTTTGATGGTAAAACGGTAAACGACAAACACCCGTACGTGTTGCCAGAATCCGTGATGGCGTTCCTTTTGGATACGACGAGGGAAGCTGCGAAAGCGTGCAAAAAGTATGCAAAAAACGACGATGCGGGGTTCGCCGAGCGAAACGTCTTGCGCGAGTGTTTGTTTACCTTGCGTTCGATTTCCGAGATTGAGTCTACACCGCATGTTCCGGATACGGTTGGGTTCTTAGCTGGAACTGGACTCGCTCGTCTTCTCGTTGGGATGATTATTGCGTTAGATCCGCCCTCGGGAAGCCGCCAATCGATGAAGGCGAAAGGACCAGCCAAGGCTGAAGAGATACCTAAATTCCCAATCGACGACCAAGCGTTTGGAGGTCAAAATTTCGTACGCGACAACTTTCCGACGGTGAAACCGTACAACGGATATCGCGTCGACATCATAGCCACGTTAGCGAACGCCTCCCACAGACGTCCGAGAGTGTGTGAAGACGTTCGAAAACTTGGCGGCGTTGCCGTCGTGTTATCGCACACTCGAGGCGAGGAAGGTGACGACGGCGCCATGGACGGATGCGAAGAGGAACCTTTCTTGCGCGAGTGGGCGTTGTGGGGTACGCGAAATTTGTGCGAGGCAGACGATGTGATACGGAAAGAAATCGAAGTTTTAGCGCCGGAAAAGATCCTAGAGGCTGAAGAGTTGATGAAGCGAGGGTTAAGAGCCGAGTTGAATCCGGAAACTGGGAAGCCGAGAGTGGTTTCGATAGAGAAATCGAGTAAAGTCGAGATGGAAACGGTGAGCGCGCTTGGAGGAGGTCCGATGGCGACGCGAAGGACAAAAAAAGTTCGCCACGTGGAAACGCAAAAGAATGAAGATGACAGGAAAGAAGTAAGAGCAGAAGAAGAAGAGTTTCAGATTCCAAAGAATTGGAAAGTCGCCGAGCTTTAATAGAGTGTCTACGTATTGTACATAGGTAGATTAAATTATCATCCCCTACCGGGATGGCAAGGATTTATGATTACTCGTTTCTTTCTTCTTCCGACTACTGCACACAACGAAGCGAACCAACGCAACTAACGCGACACCCCCGGCTAGAACTATCATCCGCATGTCTTTCCTCTTTCGCAACCTCTCCTCGACTCGATCGTCTTGCACCTCCCTCACCGCCGCCTCGTACTCTCTCTCCGCAACCTCTACATCGAACGTCTTTTGAATTTTCACCAAACTCGTCTTCTTTGACCCCACACTCGCGTTCGTTTCGTTCGTCACCACGACACTTTCCGCGCCGTGTTTCTCATAAAACCGAACCAACTTTTTCCTCTCCCCATCCGCAGTCGCGCTCACTTTGAAAACATTATCCTTGGCCGCGTGCAACTGTCCGTAATACATGAGCAAGGACCCGTATTTCAATCCGCGGTACTTTCTCGAGATTGCAATATTCACGCCGTACCACGAGTCCGTATATTTGCACCCTTGCGCGAACCCAATCACCGCAGACTCGACTTGTTTTTTCAACTTTGACGGCGAAAACTTCTCGGTGAGTACTCGATTTTTCTCGCTCGTCTCCGCGTTCGTCTCGTTCCGTTTTCTCTTCTTCTTTTTGTTCTTCTTCTTCGGTTCTTCCTTGACCAACAAAATCCAAAGCTGATCCGATTCTTCGTGCAGCGCGCACAACCTGTCGAAAAACTGATCGTCATCTACTTCTTCTCCTCGATAGTCTCGTTCGTCGCCGTCTCTTTTTTGTCGTCGTCTCGATCCTTCTTCTCTCGTCGCGAATCGATGTTCCTCGGGGAAACACTGCGCGTGTATCTCTTTCACGTCTCGGGAAAATTTGCGAATGGTGTTCCCGCTGCCGTCGTTGAACGGGTTTAGGACGATTAAGGAGAGAGATTGGGATATTTTCTTGGTTAACATTATTTGTGCGACGATAGAATGCGGCGATTGACGTTGAAAATGTTCTCTCTTTCTCTCTCGCGCGTCTCGAGTTAGTTGTGACGATGATGATGAGAAGAAGTCACAAAAAGATACGAAAATGTGGACCAACTTGTGGTAAAAAATCGATAGTTGGCTTTTCTTGCTTTTTGTTCTGTTCTCCTAACGTGGCATGAAGATATATACACACAACACGAATACTACTCATTATGCTCTCTTTCTTTTTCTCACACATTCTCTCGCTCGCCTTTTCCTTCTCTCTTAGTTAATACGCAGCCTCGGCGGTGATGACGTCGTCGATTTTCAAAATCATCTTCACCACTTGCGTCGCGAGCGATACTTGCTGAATCTTACCAACCATAGTTTCAAACACGCCTTGTTCTTTCATGTCGCACGTGCCGGTTTCTTTGCAATCGATGCCTAAGCAAAAGTTCTTCTCTTTCAACTGTCTCGCTTTAATCGTCGCCACGGTTTCGATGGGAGGTAAACCAGAGTTTTCGGCCAACGCGTTCGGGACGGATTCCAACGCCTCTGAGAACGCACGCATGGCGTATTGTTCGACGCCTGGAATGGAATCGGCAGCCGCTTCGACCGCGATACCACAGGCAATTTCCGCGCTCCCACCACCGTAGACGATGTGGTTACTTCTGACTAAATTTCTCGCCACGCAGATGGCATCGTGCAGCGATCTTTTCGTCTCGTCAACCATCATTTTGTTCCCTCCTCGGACAAAGATGGTCACCGCTTTACTCGCTTTGCAATCTTCGACTAAAATCATGCGTTCTTTAATGGTACCGAACGCGACTTCTTTTACCGACCCAGCTTTACCTAACTTGTCCGCGGTGAGCTCTTGAAATCTAGGGACGATTCTCCCGCCCGTCGCGATGGCTAATAACTCCAACTCGACGCCGCCGACCCATCGAATAGCTGGTAAATCAGCTTGCATCAACAAGTGGTTCGCCTCGTCGTCAAAACCCCACTGGCAAACGACTAAAGTTGCCCCAGAGTCTTTACACTGTTGCACCATATCCGTAAAATATTTCGCTTCTTGCGCGCGCAACTCTTCGTACTTCTCGGGAGTATCGATGTCGATTTTATGTTTCGTTTTCGGTTTAGGCGGTTCAAACGGACACGTTAAAATGGCAATCTTCGCGTCTTCAATTTCCTTGCGCATTTGCGGGTGCGAGATGTCTTTATCCAACACGATCCCGTTCACTAAGCACGTATCTTCCAACTTCCCTCCGACTTTACCTTCCAACTTTATCAAATCTAGATTCACGTCTTTCCTCTCCAAATCCGCGACGCCCATGACAGCTTTGACGCAAATCTCCGCCATCTCTCGCTTACATCTGTTCACAATTTTCGAACTCAACGTCGTGCAACACGTTTGCACCAACGGCTCGATATTTTCGCGACTAAACTCAAACTCTTCCGAGATGCGCTCCAACTCCGTGATGGCGACTTTGGACGCCATCTCGTAGCCTTCCGCGATTCTCAACGGGTGAATCCCGCGATCTAACAACGTCTCCGCTTGCTCTAAAAGCGCGCCGGCTAAAACAACCACACCCGTCGTCCCATCCCCGATTTCGTAATCTTGTGATCTCGAAAGTTCGACCAAAAGCTTCCCGATTTGATGTTCCACTTCCATGCGTTCTAAAATCGTCGCGCCGTCGTTGGTGATGGTAATATCGCCGTCGCCGGATTGGAGAATTTTGTCCATGCCCTGTTCATGTTAATATGTTGTTATTATTATTATCATCACCATTGTTAGTATCAGTATCATTAGTGTGTTCGTATTCGAAAGTAGAAGAGTCGCAGAGAGCACCGCTTTAAATGGGGCGTCTTCGACAAAGTCACCCGTCGATCGAAAAAGTCAACAACAAACGAGAGTCAACGGAAGAGGAAAAGAGGAGAAAAAAAATCATCATCCTCCGCGCTTTTATTATAATAAAAAACGAATAATCATACCTTTGGTCCGAGACTTGATCTCAGCGTCCTCGCCACGCTCTTCGCGGCGAGTATGTTCGCCTTTTGCGCCTCGATCCCCCGGAGTCTTTGTTTAGAGCTTTGTTCCTGTTCAATAATAAAGAGAGAAAAGCGATGCGATGAGACGTTTGTTTTCCGATCTCGATGCGATTCTTTCCGCCGCCGCAAAAGCACCACTCGGCAAAGAATAAAAGCGCGCGAACGAAAAAGAGAAAGAATTACGAAAAGAGAGACGATTAGAATTCGTACCTTGATGATCAAAAACGGTCGCCCGTACTCGTCGAATGCGAGGGACATGATGAGATTTACTCCTCTTTAAAAGTTGTGTATAAAAGTGGTTGTTGTTTAAGTGAAGGAAAAATTTTGCACCAAAAAGAGCAGTCGAAAATTTTTTTGAAAAAATTGAAGAACAAACAAACGACAGAGAAAAATGCGACTAATATGTAGGATAAACGCGTCATACGCGTGTATAGTATACTCTATATATTTACGTATATTTAAACGATTTATATTTAAACCCCGAAGACTTTGATGCTCCCTTTCGTGTCCGCGATGGCGAACGCGTCTTTGCCGAACGGTTCTTTCGCGGAGGCGTTAAAGTGGCCCCAACAGGCGCACGAGATTGGCGAAGAAGTCGATGTGGATCCAACGTCCCACGAGGCAACGACTGCACCGGTGGACGTGTTGAAACACTGGACGCCGTTACCGATATCGCCGGTGGAAACGAGGACGTGTGCACCATCCGCGGAGGTTTCTAAGATGCCGCCGGTTTTGACGAACGACTTTGAAGCGGCGGAAGAGAACGGGGAGGAGGACGAAGGAGAAGCCATTTGGAACGGAGCCGAAACGCCGGCAAACGCCGAAGTGGCTTTAAATTCACCGGACGCTTCAAACGTTGCCGCATCGCCGTCGCACGCGATGGCAAAGATTTCATTTGCGGCGCAAAACTTTGCGTTTACCCATCTCGGTTGTTTCTCAAAGTTTGGCACGGACAAACGCGAGATTTGGCCGCCGCCGCCGCGTTCTCCCGGACTCGAGCTGCTCGAATTGACGCGCAAATCGAACGCGAAGAGACCACTGGTTGGCGCGGAAGCGAGTAAGGTCGTGTGCCCACTGTCACCGCCGCCGAGTGCAACTGAACTCACGTTCCGAGCGCCGGGCGCGTGAAACGTCAACGGCGCGGCGCCAAAATTGGCACATCTCGCATCCCACACGCGAATGGCGCTTCCTTCGCCGGCGCAGACCAAGATATTATCGTCCGTACCCGTCGTCGTCGACGTTGCCATGCACTCGATGCTTTTATTCACTCTGAGCTGTTCATAGTTTTGCACCACTGTGCCTATTTTCTCTCCAGTCGCCAAATCGATTTGCGAGACGCCGCCAAACTTCGTCGCGCAAAACGCAACGCGATCCTTCAAAGTTGTACCCACGCAGCTCAAACCTTTCTCGGTGCGCATTAACGCGAACGGTTTTCGACTGTCCGAAGCGTAAAGGCGGATAACGTCGTCCGCGGACGCCGCGAGTAACGAGGTTTGGCCGTCTAACCAAGAAGATGGGTCGAGAAACTGCATCGAAAGGACGCTTCGATGGACGTCGTACGTTTGTGAGATTTTGGAGGTGAATTTGCGAGTGGACGTGCTCGCCGACGCTCTCGACGCGTTTCGTCTGTCCTCCTCCATTTGGTTTTGTTTTGTCTCTTGTTCTTCTTTTTCGGAGTTTTTTGTCGCCGTCGTCATCGTTAGCTCTTCTTCTTCTTCTTCTTTGGCTTCCGCGGCGACGCCGCGCTCCTCCTTCGTCTTCTCCTCCGCTTTCTCTTCCCTCAAAACGTCGAAGTCGTCGCCTAACGGAGGAAGCGCTTCGAAAATGCTCGCCCCACCGAGCTCGATTGCTTTCGACGGGTCTCTTCGCAGCAATTCTCTTTGCATTTCCGCGGCTTTTGCGTACAATTTCTCCTCCTTCTCGCGAAGCGCGATCAGCGTATCTCGCAACCGTTTTCGTCGATCTTGACAATCCAAAATTTCCGTTTTGGTTCGACGAAGCTCCGCGGAGAGCTTTTCGTCCGAAGATGGCGGAAGATGATGTTTCTCTCGTTCGTTGTTGTTCGTTTTCATCATCATCGCGTCTCTGTGTTGATTATGAAGAGTATACAAATTCGTGCGAATATTGCCAACGCTTCCTCCATTTCCGCTCGCGGGCGTTCGTTGGTGTTGAAAAATCGGCGTCCTAGGTAACGGTCCTTCCCCTCTCGCAAAGTTCGCATCGTCTTCGTTAAACCCGCCTTGAAACGATGCGATGCCGTTCAAAAACGCCTCCGTGTTCATGCCTTCGTTCGTGTGCTCGTTTGGCCACGGCACCGCCGTATTCGCCAACGGCGTCGGCGGTATGCCTAAAACCGCGGAGCGCTGCTGAGCGTGCGAGTGAAATCCAGGCGTGCTCATCAACGTCCCCATCATCTGCGGCTGTTGCTGCCCAAACTCCACGACGCCGCCGTAAAACTTCGCCTGTTCCGGCTGTTTATGCCACGTCAGATTTCTCGCATTCACTCTCGCCAAAATCTCCTCCGTCGCGTCCACGTTCTCGTGCGTTTCCTTCGGGGTCCCGTCCTCGTCTTCGACCACTTCTTCCTCTTCCTCGCCGTTCAAAACCGCGTGATCATCATCCAAAAAATCCAACTTGAACCCACCCGCATCTTCACCTGTGTTACTCATACCACGCGCAGGAGTCTCGTTTTGATGTTTAACGACAACACTCGGAGACTTATTATCGTCGTCCGTCCATCGCTTATGCGTCGACGGCGGCATGTTAAATTCTTCCTTCCTTCCTTCCCCTTTGACATCAAAATCATCATTTTCCAATGTCATCAGCGGAGAAAACGGAGGCTCTGTGAACACTTTCTCTTCTCGTTTCTTTGTCTTTTTCTTCGTCGATCGCGTTTTTGGTGTTTTCATTCTCGTCTTCTTCGCGTTGTCTGTCTCTTTGATGATATTATTCGTGTTAAACGTCATCGTCACGTCCTCTAAATTTCGCATCGACCGGAGCGGCGAATTGATGTCGTCTTGGTCTTCTTCTATCGCCTCGCGAACGAGTTGGACGTTGGAAATTTCCGTGAGATCGTTCGATTCTTCCTCCTTGACAGATGCTTCTTCTTTAGCTTTATGTCGACTGCTCCGTCGAGACGAGTGTGCTGCTGTCGCGCTCATTATTGTGTGATTTTGTATCGTTTTGCGCTGAATTTGTAACGTTTGGATTTTGAATTTTGAGGGATTTTACGACGTACAAAAAATGTGGTGAGCGCTCTTCTTACTTTACTTTTGTTATGCGTACATTGTGATTCTACCATTGATGCTGCTGATTAGATTATTATTCTTTTTAAGTTTCAGCGTCGGTTTGGGGCGGGCCGACGGCTTTCCACATGGCCAAACCACCGCCTCTTCCTCGAGCGGCGACGCACTTTTCATCCGCGTAGACGAATTTGAAGAACGGGTTCGCGCCCGGCTTGGATTTATCGTTGGATTTTGTGATTTTGCCTTGACCTTCGGTGGTTTTCTCCTCGGTCGCTTTGACCGCGTCCCATTTGCCGTCGTCGATGTCGAAGCCTTTGACGAAAGAGAAGACGCCTACGGAGCACTTCGTGAAGGTGAACTCGAGCATTTTTAAGTTTTGTCTCCAAATGAAAGGGCCGTCGAAAAAGAATTTGATTGGGCCTACGTACACGCCGTTGCGTATGCGTTCGTTTTTTATGTCGAAAGATTGGACGGCTTTGATTGGGAAGTAAGTCCCGTCGCCGTTTCGGTTGACGTTGGCTTTGTTTTTGTTCGTCCCGGTGGTGTACACGAGTTCCCATTCGCCGTTGAGCATGTCGCCGGTGACGTTGAATTTACTCTTTTCGCACGCCGCGATGGCGTCGCAGACGTCTTCGACGTTTACGTTTTTCGTTTCGCACGCTTCGTGCATCACCGAGATGGCGTCAAACGGCGCTTTCGGGTCGCCCTCCAGCAACGCGAATTGCGTCAATCGTTTCGTATCGCAGTACCCCAAAATCCCCGGATCCACGTGGTCAAAGACAATCTCTCCTTCTTCGTCCAAGACCATCGACCCGCCTCTTTGCACCAAGAGCTGATCGTCTTCGCACACTAAATCGTCCCAGTTGTTTAAAATTTCCGTCATGTTTGCCAATCTCAAGGTCGCCATCTCAAACGGTCTCAAATACTCGGCGCCTAAAGTCGCGTCCATCAATTTCCTCACTTCCGGTACGTCCGCGTTCGAGCCTTCCACTAACACGGGCGGCTTATTCTTCGATCCAAAATACCCCGATATCACCGTCTTCAAAGTCCCCGGAGACCCGATACCGGCGCACATTACCAACAACTTCACCATCCCGGGAAGCTTCACCGGAAGCGCGTCGCCGAACCCGGGCGAATACTCCATCTTCCGATATAACTTAGAACTTGTCGTCACGATTAACTTCTCCTTGGGAAACTTCGTCCGTTCGCAAAACTGTTCCCCGGCTTGAACTGAACCTAAACCAAACGCGATCACGTTTACGTTCGCGGCTTCCAATCGCGGTAAATCGTCCACCATAAATTTCGCCTGTTCCCACGAGTCAAAATCCGCCAGTTGCGTCAGGAATAAAACAATCGTTCTTTTCCCACTTTCA
>Ga0115556_1003310_pt1 | contig 10443 bp, 7 predicted proteins | sample COGITO_mtgs_1104_5_FD_87282 | JGI IMG/M metagenome (GOLD analysis project Ga0115556, IMG submission 87282) | Pelagic marine microbial communities from North Sea - COGITO_mtgs_110414 | ecosystem: Environmental > Aquatic > Marine > Epipelagic | place: Germany:Helgoland, sampling site Kabeltonne... | reverse complement strand
CTGTATTTCTTTCCCGAGAAAGTGCGAGAGAAACGACTTTTACTCAGCGCACACGTGAACGATAAAAATACTCGGAAAGGCACCGCGAAGAAGATTTTACGCGACGAGGAGTACGACGACGGCATTTGTTACATCGACGCGTCGATGACACCGTCTTTATCCTCCTCGTCGTCGTCTTTATCGTTCGAAAAAGGAGGAGGAGGAGGCGGCGTCTCCGTGTATTACTCGCCGGGGCATCGATTAAACTTCGCCGCCGCGGTGTCAAAATCCAGCTGCAAAGATAGCAACGGCGCGGAAATGTTGGCGTTTTTAGCGTGCATTTTGAGGCACGATTGGCGAGAAAGACTGACGGTGTACACGGACTCCAGGTACGTGTTGAAAGCGGCGGAAAGTTTTCGAAATCAATCTCGAGGAGGAGAGAAGAGGAATCCTAGTTTTGGGAGCGTCGTCGAAAACGTGAGAGACGGGAACACGAGGTGGTATTTGAGGTGCGTCTGTTGGGCGTTACTCTCCCGAGAAGGGCGGACGGTGGTGCATAAAGTGAAGGCGCACGCGGAAGGGAATGCGAATAATGGGAGTATTCGATCAAAGAAGAACCAAGGAGGAGGATCGTACACGGCGAGGATGAATAACGCGCGAGCGGACGCGTTGGCGAATTTTGGCGCGAAGAGTAGCGCGGACGTGTTTCAGAATCTAGGGAGCTTTTGGGGGATAGTGGTGGCGATGTACCGGTTCGCGGGCGCGAGGAAGAGAGGCAGAGGAGAAGAAGCGCCGTCAAATTCTACTCCGAGCGAGAGGAGAGGGAGGTACGAGGACGACGAAGAAGACGAAGAGGAGAAGGAGGAGAGAGAATATTACGACAGGATGGCGAAAAGGAGACCGTTTGGGTTGGGCGCGTTGCGCGTCGTTCGAAACGGGCGGATTATTAACCTCTTTGATGCAGAGGAAGAGGACAAAGAACGCAAGCAACGAGAAGTTCGCTCGGGACCTCCGATACCGCTCAACGATGATTTCTCCATCACCGACTGTCTCGCGTTGGATTGCGAGATGGTAGGCGTTGGTTTAGGCGGCGTGAAGAGCGTGTTAGGTCAAGTATCCGTGATTAATGAACACTTGAACGTGGTGTATACGAGCTATTGTCGTCCGACGGAAACCGTGACCGATTACCGAACGCAATGGTCGGGATTGACTGAAGTGCATCTCCGCGACGCGCCGAGTTTTGAGGAAGTTCAGAATAAAGTCGTGGAACTTTTTGGAAGCGGTGGTACCGACGGAAGACGCAAAATCATCATGACCGGTCACGGATTAGAAAACGACCTCGAGGTTCTCCGAATGACTTACCCGAAAGAACTCCTCCGCGACACGGCGACTTGGAAACCAATCTTACGCCCGCCGCATTTCAAAAAACCGCAAAAGTTGAGAAAGTTGGTGAAAATCCACTGCAACTTTTCCATTCAACGAACGACTACTACGAACGAAACGAACGGGGAAACGACGTCAAAAAGTGTCCTCGGTCACGACCCATCCGAAGACGCGCGAGGCAGCATGGTTTTGTATTTGAAGTTTAAGAGCAGATGGGAACATGACATCGCGACGAGAGGTGTTCTGAGAGCAAACATTGCTTCGAGCAGGTTCAGATGATGCTCGCCGCGAACGCGTAGATTTAGATATTTAGAGAAAGTCTTGATATAATACAACACAATACAACACTACTAATTGCGCGACATGAACACCATGAACACAACGAAAACAAAAGCATGAACAACAACAGATGACCCTGACGAAAGATGACCATCGACTATTCTCGATTTGATGCCATACGCATTGACACGTCGTCGTCTGAATCGTCGTCGCCAAAATCATCGTCCAAAAAAGCTTCGCCGCTTGGGAAAAGAATCTCAGACGAAGAAGCAAAGGTTTTAAGGACGACGTTTAATGCGAAGAGAGTGCCGTGCACGACGCACCGACGAACCAATAACCTCCTTTTACTCTTGACGGATCGTGCGGAGAGCGTAAACGCGTTGGCTGGATACGCGAAAGCGTTTAACTTGCCGCAAACGGAGACGTGGGTCGTGCCGCTTTTGGATGAAAGAAGAAGAGTTTTGTTGAACGAAGAAGTTTCATCAACGTCATCGGATGATGATGATGATGATGATGATGATGATATTGATGATTTGAAGAATGCGAATAGTAAGAACATTAACGACTTTTCGAGAAGAAAGAGACGAAGACGATTAAGACGAGTAGTTTGCGATATCGCGCTCGTCGCGGCGGACGCGTTGGACTTTGATTTGGAGACGCAGATTCATTTTTTAGCCCGCGGAAGAGAAGCTTCACTGGCGTCGATGGAAGCGTGCGCGATATTCGGAGAGTTGTTTGAAGGCGCGGGTGGTGCTTTTATGATTAACGACGTTGACGACGAGACGTGTGTTGATACGGGGCGGTGTATGAGTACGTCCTCCGCGATGGCGTTGAAGATGTTTGGTAGAGGGTTTGTACGTACGATTGAGAGGAGGAAGAAAAGGCGGGAAGACGTCAGAAGAAGAAAGACGCGGATGACATTTTTACAGTATTCCACCGCGGCATCAAAGAACAAACTCAAGGACGCATCCACGTCCTTGGACAACCCCGAATTCTTCCGACGAAACTATTTCGAAACCTTCCATCACGAGTCCGCGCGCACTCCGCTCGAGAGCGAAAAAGAAAACTGCCTCATCGCCAACGAAACCGAAGCCAGAATACTGTTCTCACATTTAGGGAAGACGTTGAAACAAACGCCCGACGATCCCGACGTCGTAGATCTAACGCGTCGACCTAGAGAAGAAAAATCGTACGCGTACGATTTCGACGTTTCCTCGCATCCGAGAAGAAAACTCGTCGCAAAAATAGGAGATTTAAACGACGTCTTCGAGGCGATGTTCGTTCGCCGCGTCGCATAAACGCGGTATATAGAACTTAGCAACAAATCTCGCGACTGTAACGATACTAATACTACTAAAGACAACACCGCCACCGGCGCAACAGCGAGAGCGAATGAGGAAAATTTCACTCAAATCCACACTAAAAATCATGACTCAACCGCAGTCACATCCCCCTTAAAAGCTGACGATGGAACCAATATCGGAGGACGCCTTTTCCTCCGCCGTTTTGCAAGAACAACAACGAGAACAACAGCGACAACCGCGAGTTGGTAAAGCGTCGCCGAAACCTTCTCACGCGTACGTGAAAGCGAAAATGGAAACGACGACGACGGATAGAATGGAAAAAAAAAACGGCGACGGTGATGACTCAGCAGATATGGAAGAAGAAGAAGAAGAAGAAGAAGAAGAAGAGTACCTCCCGTTCCACATCTTACCGCACATCCGCGAGCGATTACTCCTCCTTTACCTCAGCGTTGCCGTGTTTTTACTCCGCGGAAACTACTGGTCTAGGTTCAACGCCTCCGTCGCTTTGGAAATGTATTTCGTGGTGTACGTGTTGCTGAGGTTTGTGTTACCCGTGGTGGTTGAACTCGCGCGGATGGGGTGGAGGCGAGCGAAGAAGACAATTCTGTTTAGTGGATGGACGAGGAAGAGTATAAAAAAGAAGAAAAAGAAGTCGGAGGAAAGGACAAAGCATTCGAGGAAAAGAGCATCATCGCGTTGCGGTACGAACAGCAACAACGCGAGCTTATTGTTGAGACGCTCGATCGATTTAGGCTCCCGGGATTTCATTCAACACCATTCGTCGTCGAGCGACCAGACGACGGTTCTTCTCCGAGTGGACAAACAAAAGAGCTGGACGAGCGGTAGTGCGAGCACGACTGTGCCGAAAATGTCCTTGAATCTAGCCGGTATTGTTAACGAGACGCATAAAAACGCGTTTGTAGAATCTGTGGTTGAAAATAACAGCGGAAGGAAGAATAGCGCGGCGGATTTAACCGAACGCGAGGACGTCGTTTGGGAGAAGATTCACACCGGGAGCATAGAAAGTGCGAAGATGCCCTGCAGATACAGAATGTACTGCTCGACGTCCACCTCTTCTCGCGCGCACGGGAAGCACATCGCGCGGATCAAAACAGAAATAGCCATCGATAACATCGACGCCGATGTCGTGGCGAAAGTGCAACTAGACGAGCACAGACGAAACGTTTGGGGCGATTCCAGCACGACGAGTAGAATTTTAGCGAGAGATGAAGAGAAAGAGTGCGATTTGATATTTTGGCGCGTCAATTACCCTCGTTTAATGGCACCGAGAGATTACATCGGCATTCGGCGCGTCTGGCACGACGAAGTGACTCGGTCGACGATTTCCGTCTGCGTCGACGCCAACGGAAGCGAAGAGGCCTATAAGAAAAAGAAACACACGCAAGTACAATTAGGCGGAGGTGGGTACGACGTGCAACATTTATACGCGGCGAGTTTGATACAGCCCAAATTTGACGACGACATGCCGAGAGGGAAGAATGGTGAGAAGGTTGAAAATGGAGCGATGTTGGTTTCCACGTATTGCGAAGCGCCGGGCGTGCCGAGGAAGTTAGTCCACATGACCGCAGCAAAAGGTTTGGATGAGTATATGCTGTCGTTTCACAGAGAGTTGAGAAGGGAGATAAGAATGCGGAAACGCCTGGAGAGAGAGGGTGGCATACAATCGGTGAAGAGTTTTGACAGCACGAACAGTTTAGGAGAGCCAGGAAACGACGCGAATTTGAACAAAAACAATAACAACAACTACGGCGGGGAGAAAAATAGTAATAATAATAATAGCGATACGGACCTAGTAGCAGAACGCGAGCAACAACAACAACAACACAAGCAACAACAACATCTCTTCGACGATGACCCGGACATCGTCGACGAAGAAGAGCGCGCCGAGCGACGCCGCCTTCGCGAAACGCCTTTACACTTGCGTCGAAACGCTCGATTTTTACGGAGCATGCTCCGAAACGGCCTTCGCAAACTCGCCAATCGACTCGAAGAGAAGGAAGAACGCGAGAAATTGAAATTCCAAGCCGCGGCATCCTTGACCGATAGCGAAAAAGAGCGAGTGCGAACGCGTCAGGAAAACAGACAGAAGAGAAGGGTTGCATTGAAGCAGTGGACGAAACGAACGATTGGCGTTGGTGTCGTGTTTGTGGCGAAGGTTTTGAAAGACGGGAAAGAGGAATAAAACATTAAAGAACAACACGACAATTTGATGATGATACTAACAACAACATACTAACACTAATACTAAAGATCAATTTCTTATTTTTATAAACAAGAATTGAACTACACGTACAGCACAACTCGTAAAACACATGCCTTTTCTTACACAACGCGCGCGAACGACAAGAGCGGCGCGTTTTTTTTTATTTCTCACTCATACACCATTCTATCGAACGTGTCCAATATTAACCGTATCGCTGGTCCTTTACGCGAAATAGCCACCATGTGATCGCATTCTAAAACTTCCACGATCGGCTTCGTTCTCGACAAAGCGTTCAACTGCTCGACTTCTCTTTCCATTTTCTCCTTCGAATACGGGATAAACTTATCGTGACGGGCGTGCGCAAAACTCACCGCGTCTAATATGCCATCAATATTCAAAAGCTTCTTCTCAGTCTTTTCCTCCTTCGCGCGTTTCTTAATCCTCCACTCGAATTGACTCCAACTGGCCATATCGTCCAAAAACAACGCCAAAGTTTCGCGCATTTTAATTCGTTTTTTTTTCAAATTGGTTTCCTTCATCGCCCCGAGGTACGCCTCGCGCACATTCGTGGTCATCTTATCTAAAGAACTCATCCCTACGTTCGCCAACATTTCTAAATTCGTCAGAAGTACGGCCATGGGCAACTTTTCCTCGTCTTGAAACCAATTGTCAAAACTCAACCACCCGCAAAAAGCGGAAACGCCAATTTTCAAATTCACCGAACGTTTACCCTTCCTCATTTTTTTATTATTCTTCGTCAACAACTGCGCCAAGATCGCCGCTGGAACGCAATAATACCCACCAATGGAACATCCAGAAATGACCAAACTTCCGCTCTCGTGATTGTGCATCGCCAACGTCTCCTTCACGTGCGCCGTCAACGCGACCACGTCCGCGTACGAAACCAAGGCTTTAGTGCTATAATCCGAAATAGATCTCATGAAAAACTCCGTTTGCCCTTCCAAAGCACGTCGACTGCCGTAATACGGCAACTCTGGAATCAAGCAACACACTCCTTTCGCGACCAGCTCTTGACTCCTATCTTTCCTGAGGTAAAAGCCTTCGTCGCCGGTAAACGGAAGCAAAATACAAAATCTCTTGCACGTCCGCAAATCCTCATCCGTTCGCCAAACGCGCATAACTTTTGTCATTCCCAAGCACGACAACGTCGCGTCGTATTTAAGCTCTTTCGTGCTAATTCCGAAACTCGCAAACTCTCCGATTTCGCAACACAACTCGTACTCTCTCCGTTGCGCGTAACTCCAATACTTCCACTTTTCCTTCGTCTTTTCCTCCCACTTTATTTCCGCCGCCTCTGCGGTTTCGTTCTTCGCGCACGCGTTCACCAACCTTTCTCGTATGCTCATCGGACATCGAAAACCTTCTTCTTTATCGTACGTCCACCCGTGCGACATCATCATCCGCGTTCGGTTCAGACCTAACCTATTCATGAATCGGAGCACGTAGCCAATGCAGACGAAAACGGCATCCGGGCCGATGCCGAGCATCAAACGAGGGAAGTGGTGAAAGAGATAGAACAGGAACGACCACGACTTGTGACCGAGTTCCAGGTCGAGAGTACCCATTTTCCGTGCTCTGTTCTGTTGTCTTCAAAATTATCGGTAAAAGCGACGCGAAACAAGCACAGATGAGGCACGTTAAATTGGGGAGAGAGAATTGGTGAATTAAAATAATGAAGAGTCCAGTGCGGCTGCTTGAGAAAAAATGTCGAACTTTGGTAGACAATTAATACCCGAAAAAGAGTCTCGTACTCGATTTTCTTGCTTACCACTCGTACGACGACTCAAAGTTCTTCTTCTTAATACAAAAAGGAAACAAAAGTAGTATTATGCGTGTTGTTGGTGTTGTTTTACGACTCTTTTACGACTCGTTTACGACTCTTTGTCGTCGTCGTTTTTTTTCTCACTTTGTCTTTGTTTTCTGCGTTGTTCTTCTTTCAGTTCTTCTTCGAAGACGGTGCGTCCGTGGTAGGCGACGGAGCCGACGCCGAGGACGCGAGAGGTTGAGTGGTGATACATAACGACGGCTTGGCCGATAGAGACGGCTTTTTCAGGACTCACGAAGGTGATTTGGAGGAGAGGTGGAGAAGAAGAAGGAGGAGAAGAAGACTTTGCTGTTGTTGATGGCGATGATGGCGATGCCGTTGTCGTCGTCGCTTTCTCGTACGCCGAGCGGCAGAAGAGAGACACTTTTTGTTGTTGTTGTTGTTGTGGTATTCCTATCGTCGCAGAGACGAGGGGGGAGGCGTAGCGCGTTTTCACGCGGACTTGTTGCGACGAGTTGAGGGCGTCTGTGTCGTCCCCGTGGACAAAGTGGATGTCCTTTATGACGCACCAATTTGTGAGTAAAGCCGGGTGGTCGCCGCCTTCGCACACGTACACTTTGGACGATCCTTTCTCTTCTGTGCTCTTTCCAACGACAAAATACGGTTTGGGAAGACCGCCAATGCGCGCGCGTTGGCCCGCGGTCACGGAGTGCACGCTCTCGCACTCCCCCAAGATGTACTTCTCGTCGATGGTGTTAGAATCGCCCTTTCCTTCGAGGCCACCTCTTTCGCTACCGCCGCTGCTGATGCCGCTGCTGCTACTACTACGACTGCTACTACTACTACTGCTGCTACTACTGCTACCACCAATACTGCTATTCTCGATTAATAACGAATTTTCTTCTGTTATACATTCAACGTCCACGAACCACGCCGGATCTCTTTGGACGTACTCGTGCACGAAATCCGAAAAGTTCCTCTTCTTCCCGACGAAGCAAATCCCGGCTGACGATTTTCTGTCCAACACGTTCGCCACGTTCCCTAAAAGATCCCGTGCAATCAACTCGATCACGTCTTCTGCTTTTCTCAACTTTGCAAGCGGGAAAATTACGCTTTGTAACGCCTTTGACGGCACCGAGGCTAAAAAATACGTCTGGTCTTTCGTCTCGTCCTTCGCTCGACGCAACTCGATTCTTTTCAACGACGACGACAATTGCTCGATATTATCGTCACCGTACTCCCTCAAAATCTCCGCGTAATGTCCAGTCACTAAATACTTCGCCCCAATTTCTTCCCCTTTCACGTGCTCTAACAGTTTCCCAAACTTAATCTCTCGATTACACCACACGTCCGGGTTCGGCGTTTCGCCTCTCCCCACGCTCTCCGTAAACGGCGAAAACACCGACTGCCAATACTCGCGACAGAAATCCACCTCGTGTAAGTCCATAGATAAATAGTTCGCCAGTTTCTTTGCCGATCGTCGGTCGGCGTCGAACATGCATTCGCTGTTCGTCTCCTCGCGCTCGTCCCAGTTTTTCATCAAGATTGCTTTCAGTTTGATATTTTCTCCTTTTTCTCCCACTGCTGCTGCTTGTAACGCGTTCTTCAACAACCACGCGCTGACGAAAGAGTCCACGCCTCCGGAAAGTGCGACCGCCACGACTGTTTTCTTATTCGTCTTCGATGATGCTAATAAATCTCGAGGGATTTGCGCCAAAACCGCTCGTTTGATGCGTTCCGGAAGTTGAGCGTACAGTTGACGATGATGATTTTTTTCTTCCCAAAAGGTTCGATTTGTTTTCTCATCAAAAGAGACCGACGAGGTTTGAAGACGACGATTTCGTCGCAGGAAAAGGAAAAGCATGTGCTGATGATGATGACACTGTCGCCGGGAAGGGCGCAGAAGTGCGCGCATCATCACAGGCAAAAGAAGGTGTTGTTGATTCGCTTGAAAGAAAAAGAATGCATTCTTGTTTGTGAGGAGGAAAGAGAGGAAGAATTTCGCAAAATATACCGGCGTAGTCCGCTGCTCAAAACAACAACAAAAGAAAATTCTCAAGAACTCTCTCTCTAAGAGAGAAAGCAAGGAGGCGGGAAGGATTCCACGTCTAGGTAGTAGCTATTGTAATCTCTTTCTCTCTCGGGGTCTCTCCCTTTTTTCCTCCTTTTTTTTCTTTCGCGTGTATTTTCGCCGAACCAACAAACTCTTTTGCTTCTTTCCTTATTATTATTATGTCTACAAAATACTCTCTCGCCCCCTCTCTTTTACTCTCTCTCTCTCTCTCTCTCTTTTTCTCTCTCTCTTTCTCTCTCTCTCTCTCTTTTTTATGCTCAGCGTTAAATTAATATATTTATGCGACCGTGAACGAGTTCCACGTTTGCTTCAAGTCGCGCTCTTGACCTTTGAACCATCTCTTGTCGCCCGATTGCAACTTCATGATGTACAACGTGCCGTCCGAAACCGTCGCGGCGATCAATTGGTGACGTCCCCCTTCGTCGCCATCCGCAGTTCTCGTCAAGATTTCAAACATATAGAACGTCTTGCCCTTGTCAGTTCTGGTGAAAACGTCCAAGACAGCCGCGGTGGATACCTTGTTGGCGGCGAAGCCGCCTTCGGATCTGGTCTCGCCGGCGTACGATTGGACGCCCAACAAGTAGCCAAAGTCAGCCAACATAGCTTCCGGCTTACCGTACGATTCGATGGAGTTACCCTTCGCCTTGGTGGTAATCACCGAGATGTTGGACACTTGGTCAAAGTTATCCTCGAAATACGAGTCCGTGTCCGGGAACGGTCTCTCCTTGGACGGATTGTACTTGGACGGGAGCAAAAACGCGTACCCGTTGCCGGCGTACGGGATGAAGCCCGACGTGTTGGAAACGCCGCCAAAAACGTTGGCAGAATCACCGTACGCGGCAAACGACGGCTTCGCGGCGGTCAATGCGGCCGCGCCCTGTGTTCAAAACGGAGGATTCCGAGAAATACATTTGGTCAGATTTTTGTTCGCTAAAGCGATGATTCACCCGAAAGAGAGGAAATTGGTGGATACGAGAGATAAAATCTCGTTTTCGCTCCCAAAAACTCTCGAAGCAAAAGAAGAACACATTCGAGAGCAAACGATTTCGATCAGCTGCTGCTTTTCAACCAACCCCCTCTTTTCTCAAAATCGAAACGCGTATTGCTTCGAGGATTTTGTCGTCGCGCGCGAATGCGCGTCCGTCGGATCGATCGAGCGTTCGCATCGAGGTCGGGTTTGTGCTCTTTCGAAACGAACGCGCGACGCATCATCGTCGCGTGCACTCGAAGAAGAGAGAAGAGTTTTGCAACCGAATTGAGACAAAAAAAACAAAAAAAAAAAGCATCTCTCTTTGTGCGTACCGCGAACAAAGACATCGCGTGTCTTCGGTCGACCGTTTCTTCGCTGGACGCGAAGGTCACGTTCGAAGTTCGCGAAACCGATTTCACGGAACGTTGTCGCTTCAAGCTTTCG
>Ga0115556_1003309_pt1 | contig 10445 bp, 6 predicted proteins | sample COGITO_mtgs_1104_5_FD_87282 | JGI IMG/M metagenome (GOLD analysis project Ga0115556, IMG submission 87282) | Pelagic marine microbial communities from North Sea - COGITO_mtgs_110414 | ecosystem: Environmental > Aquatic > Marine > Epipelagic | place: Germany:Helgoland, sampling site Kabeltonne... | reverse complement strand
CCTTCCCCCCCCATATCCTCCCCAATCTGAAATTTTGCATCTTCCCCGGCGAGGAGGAGGAGGATTCCCCCCCCCCCACCGCGGGGGATTTTGACTGCGTCTCTTGAGAGGGAATGTCCTTCGGGTCGCTCCCGGACGCAGCCTTGTCGTCATCTGAGCCGCTGCTGTCGTCGTTATCGCCGCCTTTGTTATTCTTGTTATTCTTGCTATTCTTGTTATTATTGTTCATATCGTCGTTGTCGTCGTTGTCGTCGCTGACGTTTAAATTGCCGGGGGTGGAATTCGATTTTCTCTTGGTTTGGGAGGTGGAGGTGCTGTCCTCTGTCTTTGATGAACCCGTTTTGGCTTTGTTCCTTGTTCCGTTGTCTCCGCCGTTCTGCGATTTCCTTGTCCTCCTCCTATTACCGCTCATCACAACACTACTCCTATTAATAACACCCATACTGCCCCCTTCCTCCTCGTTGTTATTATTTTTATTTTTATTTTTCCCCCCTTCCCCCCCAACGACCCAACCTAATGTCTCCACCTCCGTTCCTGCGAAGCTTCTCATTAGTTCCTCGACCGTCTTACACTGCGCGGTAGCAGGACTGCTCCTCTGAAGGCTCAGGGTCTTTCCGTTAAACGCGTTGTCACGCGCAGCTTGTATCTCCTCCTGAATCGCCTGGATCCATACACCGAGTGTTACGATATCGGGTGCCTCGACAAGGAGTGTGTGATTCGTCGTCGAGCACTTTACACCGAAGGTCAATGATCGACAGTGAGAACCGTCGACTACCGAACCACCCGGACCGGCAAGGGAGTCGGTACCGGTACCGAGGAAGAGGTCGAGGGCAGATTTGCTAGGTGATTTTTTTCGGGGGTGCTGTTGGAGTAGCGACGACCCAGTATCGACGGCATAGTCGCCGATTTTCTTCGGATGGGAGGAAGACGAGGAAACTGACCCGGCAGCTGACCCGTCAGGGGGATTTATTAGCTTTGCATCCTTCGGAATTCGTGATCCGTGCCAGCACTCTGAACCAGTCGATATCACAACTTCACCGAGACAGAGCAACTCCACATGATTGTTGTAGTAGCAGAGACTGTGCGTATCACCTCTGAGGATAAAATACCTCGTCTTCCAATTCTTTCTCCAACTCCCTTGCTTCTCTAAATACCCCCGAGCCAATACATCAGCACTGGTAAAGGTCGACCTACTGGAGCTCGGGGACCAGGCCCTCCTCCTCCTAAACCACCCCCCAATCGTCGAGGGCCGGGACGTCTTGAAAACATTGTCGACCCATTCACCATTCGAGGTTATCTGCAATGCGTTGTTGTTCGCGTTGTGCACGGTCAATGACTTGGTGGGCTGGTGGATCTTAATTGCGGGGCTGAATGGGGCAGATGATGAGGAGGAGGAACTGCTTCCTTTTTGCGACTTGGAGGGTTTTGCATCAGACTTCGGGGAATCCGAGGGGGACATTCTTGTTTCTTTGGATTGAGATTGAGTAACTTAAAAAAACCCAGGAACAGATTGCCAGGGAACTTGTGACCTAGAGGCGTGTCTTGGGGGGCTTGAATAATTCCTACGTATTAAACAAAGGGAAAGATGACATCTCTTTGGTAAAGAGACATGGCGCGGGACTAATGATTTGCGATGTTGTGGATTTTTCTGGACCAGTAAATGAGGAGGAAGAAAATCGTCAGACGGAGAGAGACCTCGAACCTCGAACTCCGGCTCCCCCTCTGTGCAACTAACTACAGTCTCAAAGCAAAGCAGACAACTTCTAAAACTTTTACGATTCAATCCGCCCATAACTCTATTTCGAACATAATCGTCGGCAGAAACGGGAATTATGGCTGGATTCCATATCTCAGATGATTATTGTGGTTACCTCATCGTGATTGGATTAGCTTTGCTGATCGGTTGGTTCTTCTTTGAGGTGATCCGTGTCCGATTCAAAATTTGGGGGAAAGGACAGGATAAAAAATCCGACGACGATACAGAATATGACGATTACGAGAGTGAAGTAAAGCCTGCAAAACCGAACAAGAACGACCTTTTGGACAATTTGGGTGAACCTCTTCTTGACCCAACAAATAAGGGCACTCCTCCTAGCAGGGCAAAACGCTCCTCCACCAGCAGCAAAGGCACGCGCTTATCGTCATCCCCTGACAAAACCGACAGAAGGATCTCCCGTTCGCTTTCACGCATTGATCACTTCATCCTAGAGAACAACTCCTCCAATCAACGCCCACGAAAAATCACCAGCTCCATCCCCTTCACTTTTTATCAGACAAAGTTTTTGAACACCGGGCAGGTGCAGAGGCAAGGTACACCCCTCAGAAGGCATCTGATTGCATTTCAAATAATGATTCAGTTGCTTTCATTGATTAGCACAGAGCTGGCCAGTAGTGCTAATACCAATGACCACAGCAACAACATTGGTACTCTTTTCACTGATAGCAGCTTGATAAGTCACGTGATTAAAATGTCCGTCTGGCTCTTAGTTCTATTGACGGATATAATTAGAGGAAATGCGAGCAGGTGTAGTTGGGTACTACCCTGCGCGAGCGGTTTGTTCGCAGTGAGTGCAAGCGGTACAATTGAGGTGAGTTGAGTCCCAAGAAAGTAAAATCTGACAAGACGACGTGACGTAACCTTTCTCACCCCGACTCGCCTCGCTTGCTCTCAAAATATTTGTGTAGTGGCCGCCTAATCCAGCCAACATAACGCCTGTATTTCAGATTCTAGACATTGTTTTTCTCTATCTGGTGACTATTGTGACCCTATGGAGTTCGATAGGTTGCATCGAACTGGCACAAATCGGCGGTGTCACTGCACCCAAAAAAGGTCTCGGAGAAAAGTTGATGCTTGTCGATGATGATGGAGAGAGTGGGAGTGTCAACGGTGGAATCCTAGAGTAACATCAGTGTATGTGTGTTTCATTTCAGTTTCATGTGACTGACTGCTGAAAAGTAATTGTAGAAGGGGAAATTGGAAAGTTTAGGACAGTTGGAAAGTTCGGGCAAATGTGCTCATCATTTTTAAAAACACTATAAGTTTGTGCCACTCCCTTCGCTGCTACTATCACCATTGAAATAACTCCACACAAAGTCAAAGTACCCCTCCTCCTCACCCACAACTGTTTCTGTTTCTGCTGTTGGCCCTTCACAAATACCCGTAACGCCGCATATTTTCCGTAAAGCATCAAGGACACAATCAAAAGCAATCTTACCACTGTCACTGCTTTGCACGAATCGATAACAACCGTAACCCAATAGTGCAGCCACAAGGAGCAAACGGATCAGACCCTCCTTCTCACTTTCGCCACCCCCAATATCTTTCAGTGATGGCCGCCGTTTTCTCTTGGCCGCGAGCCGTTGCTTTTTGCGTTCTTCTTCTTCCTCCTGTTGCCTCCGCTGCAGATCAAGCGACTCACGCTCGATAACTTCAACTTCCTTTGCATAGTCTGAGATGATGGAGTCCCGAGCGTACTTTTTTGCAACAGTGCTGGGGCTATAGCCCCCTGATTGGGTTCTTTCCGCCTGCCGAAGTCGTCGCCGTTTTTGCTGCTTTGCCGACCACAGTCCCTGTTTAAGTTCGAATTCCTCCCATGTATGAGAGGCAGAATTTGTTGAGGGTGAAGCCATCAACAGATGAAAGATTTTTCAACCGTTTGGCTTTTTCCCTTGAAATTAGAGACTGTCTGGTTTGAAGGATCACGAATAAGAGCGTTTGGAGTTGCGAATTTTCAGCAGGACGCCTCTATTGTCTTGCTCGGGAGGAACTACAGTTGTACTTTTTGATCGTTTGTCTGTTTTCGTTTTCTCTTCTTCACTGCAAATTTTGAGTCCAGCAAGAAGGCCTGTTTTTTCGCAAATAGCAAAATCCTTTCTCATGGACGATAAAGAGAATACGCCTTCCTCATCTCAAGCTGTTAAATCTGACGAGACTTCTATTCCAGCCCTGAAGCCGTCGTCAAGCCCTGAAAAGAGATTAAAGAAGAAGAGGAAGGAGGCCAGCCCTTCTCACCCCAAGGCACTTGCATCCGCTACTGTTGCAACCTATAAAGAACTAGCTTCAACCGAAGACGAGGAAAGTTGGGACTCATCATTGAATCAGGTGAGAGCCTACAAGGAACATCAAAACCAGAAACGAATACTCCAGCTGAAGTTACAAGAGGAGAAGAACGCCGACTTTACGCCAAATTCTAAGGAGCGAGAGGAACGGAAAAGTGTCGAAGCTTATCGTCAGTGGAAGGAAGGCGAAGCTAGGAGGATTCGGTTAGAGAAGAAGGAAAGATTCTTGAGGGAGAGGGAAGTAACGGGAGACGGGAGTTACACTTCCAAGGAAAAGAGTGGCGCTGTAGCATTTCAGTCTGCATTCAGCCCAATCGCCAAGTTCGAGGAGGAAGAATTAAATACTAGTTCCCTCCCTCCAGCAGCGACGGCAGTAATGTCCGACATTATGAAGGAGGAGGAGAAAGAAGATGGCGAAGGGGTTGGCATGGCTGTCGAGGAAAGCCCTCGAGTGGAAGTGGATAGCCCTCGGGTGGAAGTGGATAGCCCTCGGGTGGAGGAAGTTTCGGTACCATTACCTGGGAGTGTAGGCGGCAGCGATGAAAACGAGACAAATAATGAATCAGATGACGATGACGATGACGATGACGAAGACGGGCCACTAGAGCAGTCGATTCGTGACAACAGCAGATTAATTGAAGACCAGATAGAGCAGAGCGCTCCCAAACAGCAACCCGACGCACCGCATCAAGACGTAACAGACCGGCGTTCCGAGTTGTCACGAGATAAAGATAAGATAGAAAAGCATATCTGGCCAACTCCACTCTCAGATTTAAACACAGAGTATGAGCTCCCCCCTCTCCCGACGCAAGACTCTGAATTGCTACAACAAGTTCGTTCGACAAAAATCCTCCGCGTGCGAGTGGTAACTTGGAATCAGCAGGCAAAAGAAGTAAAAATTAGCCCACAAATACTGACAAAAAAACTCTTCAATGGAAAGGACAACGCACATATTGTTGCCATCGGCACTGAGGAGTGCGAAAACACTATTGCCAAGTCGATTGTCAATACATCAAAGCAAAAATGGGTCGCTGTTTGCAAGGAATGTCTGGGGGAGAATTTCAGTCTGGTTCGCTCGCACACCTTGCAGGCAACAAATTTGCTAGTTTTCATCCGAAAGGCTCTTCTTCCGCTTCTATCTTCACTATCCTCTTGTGCGATTTCCACCGGTTTTTCCGCCAAGAAAAATGCGTCGCAGTCCATGACGCTCGGGAACAAGGGTGGCATCGGTATCAGCTTCAATGTGGGGAGCACCAGTTTTATCTTCCTCAACGCGCACTTGGCGGCACATCAGAACAAGGCCGACAAGAGAGACGAAGAGTTCCTTTTTATTTCCGAAGGAGTTTGCAGCAAGCTGAAAAGTGACCAGGTGAACATTGTCAAGCCCAAAATTGACGAAAACTACAGGAACTCCTTACTATCGTCATTCGATCAGGTCTTTTGGGCCGGCGACATGAACTACCGAATCAATGGAACTCGTCAGGTCGTCGATGTTTTGTTAGAGAGGAACCTGCACGAGATTATGGTTAACAACGACCAGCTCACACTGAGCAGGAAGTTCTGCCCCGCCTATCACGGGTTTGAGGAGGGGCCGCTTTTTTTCAGACCGACGTACAAATTTGACAAAAACTCGGATGAGTACGACACAGGGAAGAAGAGGAGGATACCATCCTGGACAGACCGTATTCTGTACAAGCCTGACAACGCAACCTTAGTGAATTACTGTAGCGCCGATATTCGGCTGTCTGATCACCGGCCTGTTTATGCAACACTGAACGCAAAGGTGGACGGTGTTGGAAATGGTGGGGGGGGGGAAAGCAAGGCGATGGGGGCGGACAACATAGGGACCACCGAATCGCAGGTCTGTATCATTCAATGAGAATGAGTGAGAACGAGTTAGGGTTAGGGAGAAGATATATTTTGTTGCAATACTGTTAGAGATAAACTGCTGTAGTTCTTTTGTCGCTAAATCTACCCCTTAATCTACCTTTTTTCATATTCCTATTCCTACACGACACGCCTTCATTCTTGAATTAAAAAAAGGCTTAATTAACCTCAGTAACCGAATTCTTTCACGCGCTCCTCGTCTGCTCTCCATCCCTTCGCTACCTTTACTGACAGTTCCAGCCTACATTTTGTTTCGAAAAATTCTTCTAGCTGCATCAGACGAGGGCGAGTGAGATGTGAGTGAGATGTGAGTGAGATGGGAGTGAGATGGGAGTGGTGAGTACAACAGCTCAGCCGAAAAAAATGACCCACCCATTCATTCTCTTACCTTCTTTCTGCTCTCAATGCCAATCTCCTTGATTTTCGCCCCCCCCTTCCCTACCACAATTCCTTTCTGAGATTCTCGACTGACGTATATTATTGCGTTCACAAAACGCGGCGATTCTTCGGTAAATGCATTGACAACCACCTCCGTAGAGTAGGGAATTTCCTTGTCTGTGAGGGAGAAAATAGCGGAGCGGATGAATTCAGATGCAATGAACCGTTCCGAGCACTCAGTGTAGACGGACTCCGATGCAAATTCGTCGTAGCCGACCTTGACTAGCTCTCGAGGCATGACGTCGGTGGCACGAACGCAAGGTGATTTCTTGTTCGATTCGACGAATTCTGGGGGCACACAGCCACAGCTGAGAAGGTCCGGCCCAACGAATTCCTCCATTTTTTTCATGCTCTCTTCCACCGCATCCCAATCATTAAGTATAACAGACCTGAAAAATTCTACTCCATGCCCTTCCTTCGCCTCGATTGGAACAACGCACGTGGCCGTAGGAAATGCAGCCCTGACTTGAGTTATAGCGCGTCGGCAAAGGTCAGGAGAACCGCTGAACAAATCTCGCTTGTTTACAGCGAAGAGCAGCGCTTGATTCGGATTAGACGCGACCGCGAGGAAAGCTTGAAGGGTGGCAACCGTATCTTCCCATTCTGCAGCAAAAGTTTGCCTTGGCGGCACTGATTGCACGGATTCAGCTTCCTTATCAGCAGCAGAGTTTCCTTGGTGAGTACGGTCATAGTCATCAGCCAAGATCTTTCTCTTCAAAAGCGAGCCGTCTATCACAACCACGACGGCATCGGCATAGCTCAGCAATTTTGTCACTCGCTCCATACATACACGCCAAAGGGTGCCCTCATCACGTTTTGGGGCTGTCGAGGAGGAGTCGAAGTTAAAATATGTGTCGACAACTCCGGGGCAGTCGTACACCCGGGCAACTCGGTTCCCCCTCTCTACGACCCCAAAAACACTGCGTCGCGTTGTCTGCGGACGTGGAGAAACAGCATTGTAATCAACCCCGACGAGCTGGTTCAGGAGAGTGGACTTGCCCGCATTAGGCAGTCCTAAAAGGAGAGCAGAAGAATACATAGTTCTTGGGGTTTCAGGGATAGACAGAGGCCGAGAAGGAACACACATGAGTAGCAAAAGCAAAAGCAGCGGAAGAGTCATTTCCAGTTTAATTCACCACTTTTCTGGGGGTGAAGACGGAAAAACTAGATCAAATATGGTCTTTGGAGCAGAAAGTGTCGAGTCGCAAGGTAAATACTGAATATACGCAATTTTCTCAGCAGAGACACTCCGTTTTGTAAAATTGGGAAATTGGAGTCGAGAGGTGAGATTTTTTCCTGGCACATCAAGCCCCACTACGCTTTAGAACTGTTTCCCCACCCTACCGTAATATACTTCACCTCAGTATAAGGCATACAAAACCGTGATGAGTTTCGCTGCGTCCCTTACTGTCGACACAAATACTGAGGTGCCAGGGAAAACAACGCCCTCCCCCATGGCTTCATCTGAATCCCGGAGCTCTTTCCTCGACGACCTCGACCAAGCGCTCGATGATATATCCTCCGGAAGTGAAGACGAAGACGACGCAGATTCCGATAGTGCGCGCAAAAATGCATCCTTTTCGCATGATGATTTTAACAAAGAATTTCATCAAATAGTTTCATCAGAAATAGCGAGCTTGACCCCAGGTGATTTGAACGACGTGCGAAGACCGAGGCTACCGAGAGACCGTGGCTGGGCCGCAGCGTTTTTCATTCTCATCCCTCTGAGCCTTTTGCTGCCCTACCTCTGCAACATTTTTGATGGCCCTTCCTCACCAGCAACGAAATGGGCCTGGGGTGTTATGCCTATTCTAAATGTCGTACTTACCTACCTTGTGACCTTTAAAATTGTATCGATAATGTATAGGAGCGACATGTCGTCTGATAATTCAGTAGGGGATTTTGATTCTGCTAATCCCATGTCCGCATCCATGTCCACTGGTATCAGTGGTTTCAGCAGCGGGGAAAATCTTGGCGAAACAGAGCGGGATGTCGGAAATTTGTTGACGCGAATCAATGTGCTGAAGCCCCTTGTCCTTTTTGTGTCAGTATTATTTATCTTTACGTTCCTATCGGGCGCCTGGGCGTTTGCCATTCCTTTGATTCTTGCTCTTTTAGGGGATGTCAGGAGCAGGTGGCGAGGGAGTAGGGGAGGGGGAGAGGATGAAAAAGGCCGGAAGACATTTTTTAACGCACTTACGAATATGGCGCTTGAAATTTTGCAGAATTCTCTCCGGAAACCGCGGGTCATGGCCTTGGTCGTGTCGGCTCAGGTCCTCCTCTTGCTGCCATTTGCAATGCTTTGGTCTTTCTCATTCCTTCGTGCAGCCCAGGTTGAAGGGGGTTCTGGGTTTTTGGTGATGCTGGTCTGTGGTTTAGGCGGGTACTGGGGGAGCCGGACGGTAATGAAATTGCTGACCATCGTGGGCGGCGGCGGAGTATATCTCTATTTTCATCGGGCGGGGAAGATTATCGAGAGCGTAAGTGGAGGGGGGGGGGGGGGGGAAGAAAACGGAAGAAGAGGAACAGCTCATGAAAACGGTAACGATGAAGGCGACATCAGCGGTTTAGGCGACGACAGCATAAAGATGCACACCCCAGCCAAGTCTCCCGGCTCAAGTAATGGGTACACGCCCACGCAAACCATGTCAACGTATGATTACAACAACATAATGTCCGATCCAACAACGCCCGACTCTGATGACGAAAAAGACGAACATTATTTATCTTCCAATATCGAGCTGTTTGCCAAGGCAGCCAACAGCAAGCTACCCCTCGAGGGCGCAGCCAACCGCAACGGCGCCACAATAATAATCGGAGCTTTTACAACGAGTTTCGGAAGCGCAAGTAAAGCTGCCCTTCTTGGAGGGCTCGCCCAATGGATGTGGAGTGTCGTAAGGTTCTTCGAAACAACAAAAAACCAAGGCTACGTTAGCATGGAGGTAGAGGGGAATAGAAGCATGACAAATGAAACAGGAGGGCACCTGAAATCTCTGGCACTGGACTTTATCACGAGTCATACTGACTTCGCCCTCGCTCATTGTTCAGCCTACTTCAAGAGCTATAGCATCGCAGCATCTGACGTCACACAGCTCATAGAAGTTGCAAGCATAGAAGCATTATTGAAACAAGACATAACATCAGCAACGTGCATATCATTCAGTGTCGTCATAGGATGTGTGCAGACTATGGTGTTTGCAGCCATCGTAGTTGTCCTCAAAAGCAATGCAGACAAAAACGACCAGGGAGAGGACTCAAATGACGTCGGATTCGCAATATGCTTGACAGTATCTTTCCTCGTTAGTTTCTCCATCCATACGCTTACGCTCGAAATCATGCGCGGCAGCATTAAGGCCGTTTATGTTAAATTTGCGGAAAAGCCTGAGAGCCTAAGCCAGGCATTCCCCTTGATTCATCAGCGCTTCAGCAGAATTCGAGAAGTCAATGAATAATTCTCGGGAGGGAGCATGGAGCGAAAAATTACGACACGACTTTTAGGTAAACAAAGCAAACAGTCGGGCGGGGGATGCGCAGCAATAATATAATACGTGCGGAGCAGTTTATGAAAGTAATTCTCGTTGTGTTATTCACTTTTATTACCATAGGGGATGAGCGTCGAGAATTCTAGAAATTATTGCTGTTGTGGCTGCTACTGAAGCTACGAGTACGCTCGAAGCCGATGTGCCGAGGTCATGGAGAGGTGAATCAGGAGGGGAAGGGAGGGGCAATGAGCAATGAGCCGTCGTGAAAGAAGTGGGTGATGTTTAAGGCCCATGTAGATCTCCTGATTGCGACAAAAAGGACATTGCGAGCGACAACGATAGCTCTATTTTGTTTTTAATGAAGCACATATGGCTATGTGAGATGTTTTTGGAGAGGAGGAAGGGACAGACGGCCGATCCATCGTTCGACACACTACCATTCGTGTAAACGCCCTTTTTATAACACTTGCGTGATAACGTTTTTCGTCATCGTCCACAATACCGCAATTTATCCTCAATCAGTCATCTTAACCCAAAACAATGACGTCATCGCCATTCGATCTTGAACAAGAACTCCTT
>Ga0115556_1003303_pt1 | contig 10454 bp, 8 predicted proteins | sample COGITO_mtgs_1104_5_FD_87282 | JGI IMG/M metagenome (GOLD analysis project Ga0115556, IMG submission 87282) | Pelagic marine microbial communities from North Sea - COGITO_mtgs_110414 | ecosystem: Environmental > Aquatic > Marine > Epipelagic | place: Germany:Helgoland, sampling site Kabeltonne... | reverse complement strand
GACAATGACAATGACAATGACACTAATGACATTGACGCGTTTAGCCAGGGCAATTATCGGTCATTTTACCATTTCAGCGAATTTAATTATGTCTACATTGCCTCCACAAAGTACAACTGCGACATTTTTGTACTCATCCACGGGATATTTTGTCTTGAATTCGTCAGAGAGCAACACTCCCAAACCAGTCCCGGCAGAAGGCTCGATGCAAACCTTCATCCGTTCCCAACAAACCCTCGTGCAACGCATAATTTCTGCCTCGGACACAGTCATGATTTCGTCTACGAGATCGCGAACAATCGGCCAGGTGTTGGGTCCAAGCGTTGTCTTCAACCCGTCAGCAACAGAATTGGGCGGAGTCGCTGTGGGGTGTCCCAAGAGCTCGCCCGCAGCCTTGCTTCTGAAGGCATCATCCGCAATCTCGGGCTCAGCAAGCACGATCTTCACACCGTCTCCGAGCAAGCCGCGGAGCCCAACTGAGTTTCCGCTCGCCAGGCCCCCCCCTCCGACGGGGATGATCACAACGTCGATTTTTTCGCCATCTGGAAGCATCTCCTTCACCTGCTCAACCAGCTCTAACGATACCGTGCCTTGACCGGCAATCACACGAGGATTTTCGCTCGGATGGATGACGGTGGCACCGGTAGCTTTAGAAATCTTGGAACATTCAGCTTCTCGCTCAGTAGGGCTGCAAATAGTGACGTTGGCGCCATAACCACGGACTGCTGCCTGTTTGGGGGCAGGAGCGGTGTCTGGCATAATGATATGTGCCGGAATCCCTCTGTTCCTTGCCGCAACAGACAGCGCCTGCGCATGGTTCCCCGAAGAATGGGTACACACACCTGCGGCAGCCACTTCATCACTTAAACTCTGCACCGCATTTGTCGCCCCACGAAATTTGAACGATCCAGTCTTTTGGAATGCTTCAGCCTTGAAGTACACACCCGAGCGCCCGCTTTCTCCGGTAAAGTAGCTATTGGTAAGAACTGGTGTGCAGTGGACGAAGGGTTTTACTCGCTCGTGGGCTGCTTTCACATCATCAAACGATATGCAGTGAGAGCTCATAGATTTTCAGTTGTTGTTATGTATATCGACACTGTGGAAGACTGATCAAAAAAAAAACTCTTCAAAAGGAAGTACCAAGCAAAAAACCATTGAGGATCCGATAGAGAGATCCGATCCTGGCTGGATCATTCCAAGCCACGAGATTCTTCAAAAAGAAGTCAATTCAACTTCTAGTACGATAAAGAGCATTCTACAACGTCGTTTATCGCTCACTTCATAATCAATTTTCTTCAACTTCTCCCTCTGCACTGTTTTTACATCAACTGATCGCCCAGATCCTGCTCTCACAATTCCTCCATCCCCATGAGTTTTAAGGCGATTGCCAAGTTCGCCTACGTAGCGGATCCCAACTATGCACAGACAATCGGTATCGACATGGGGGAGACCCTAGTTGATGTAGAGGAAGCTGGGGACGGATGGAGCTGGGGAACATCCGAGAAGACAGGGAAGCGAGGTCTATTCCCTGCTTCCTATGTTGACTTGATTGAGGTGAAGAAGGAGAATCCTCCTCCCCTCGGCGGTCGAAAGCCTCCGCCTATCCCCCCGAAGCGTGCAAGCAAGGTCAAGGCGGCAGAAACAACTACGCCAGAACCCAATGAACAAGAGCAAGGACAACAAGAAAGGCAGGAAGATCAAAAACAAGAACGGCCGACATCCAGCATGATGTCAAAGGTCATAGATAAGACGAGATCTTCATTGACCCTCGGGCGGTCTTCTTCTTCTGTCGCGAAAGCCGAGTCCTCTTCCTCATCCTCATCCTCATCCTCATCAAGCAAGCGCATTGCCTCCCTGAAACGAACCTCAACCTCTACCTCAACCTCTGCATCCGCAACGAACCGATCCTCTCATTCCCCCTCCAATGCAACCGCTTACAAGCCACGATCTGTAACGACTACGACACGACCCCCCCCCCCTCCCCAAATCTTGAAGAAAAATGTGAAAAATACTGACAAGGTTGAGGAGGATGCCCAAGCAACCCTGAGTCAGGATGTTGATACTTTCGTGGGAAAGTGGAGGACGATGCTTGCTTACGCGCTCAAGAACCAAAATTTCAAGGATTATTACACGATAAAAAACAACATGAGCACGTTACTCGAGTGGCGGCGGCAGGTGAGAATATTTTCTTGATTTATCTTTGTTTTTTTGACAAAAAGCTGGTGCGGAGCTGGGTAATGTTTGTCCCGCTCCCCAGAGTAGTTTGGACGTGACGTCCCCTCCCTCACCGAGTTACTAACGCGCATCAACCCTCATCCCCCTCCAATAGATGTACCTTGCTTACGATGACGTGACGCACGGCAAAACCGACGACACCCAATACACAGCCGTGAAGAACTCCATCCTGAAGCTTATTGAGGCGACCAAACAGCAAAACGAGAGCTTTAGTGTTCCTCGCACGGAAGACGGCCACCCCGCAAGCGTGAAAGAGTGCGCGGTTTCCAAGCTCGTTGGCCTGCACAAGGAGATGAGGACGAGAATACTGGACGGCTCCAAGCTTCCCAAGTCTGCTCTCGAGCAATACATGAAGGAAGTTGAGATTGTCGCCGGGGCGAGGTCCAAGAACAAGGATAAAGGAAAGGTAGGCGTCTTTTTTTTTCTCCGCAAAAACAAGTCCTTGCTCTGCTCTATTGGGCTACTAACCAATCCACTCGCTGAACGTACTCATGAGCGCAGCTGCACCTTTTCCTTCACGTAAAGATGATGATGTTTACCGCGGGGGATGGCTGCCAATGCCTTTTCTCCCTCTGGGACAAGAAAATAAACGCCTTCATTTCTGATGAGTTTATGGTCGCTGTAACTGGACAGGGAATGCCAGACGACATTTCTTTAATGGACAAGATGCATACGCTCTTCACGGACCTAACGCAGACGGACTTCGAAAGTCTATTTTTGGTCTGCAGGATTTATCGAGTAGGGAAGCTGAACGCGGACAACGATATGAAGGGGAGTGGGATGATGGCCATGGGAAACGCAGCTAGCCCCGTCACTGATGAGAGGCAGGTATACAAGCGTCACTTTGGAGTGAGCGTGCTGAATCTGACTGATCTCAAGGTCCACCAGTCCCTCATCGGAGAGGAGAGGAAGCCGGACAATATGCCGATTTATCAGCCCAAGGGAGGATACGACAGTAATTTCAGCACTCTGTACGAGAGCATCGCCAACGGCAGGACTGACGAGTACGAGGTCGTACCGAGGAGCAACGGGATCGCAATTGGAATGAGCATGTTCGACGGCGAAAGCAGCGCCTGCTTAAGTAAGGAAGCGAAGCTGGAGGGCGTGCACGTCACAATGAGACGCCACATGCGCGATGTCATTGAGACAGGAGAGAATCGAAACGATCTTTACGTAACGCTATCGGGCGGCGACTTTAGTCAAGACAGCAAGAAGACTGCCAAGAATATCGAGGTGAAGGTACAGGCACTCATGGACACTGGATCACCGATTGAGTGCCTCGTGCGAGGCAGTGGTGCGCAGTCTCTGATTGGCAGCAACTACCGTTCTACGGTGTATTACCATACCAATTCACCTCCTTACAACGAAACCATCAAATTACTAATTCCTCCGGAGCCCGACAAGTTTGAGCGCTCTCATCTTTTATTTACCTTCTACCACGCAAGCGGGAGCAAGCCAAGGGCTCCGTTCGCTTTTAGCTTCCTGGAGCTTGCCGACAGCGAGACAGGCGCGAGCATCAAGGACGGCGAGCACACAGTTATGTGCTACAAGCTGCTAGAGAACATGGCCAAGAACAACATGATTGTCCCGAAGTACCTGCAGCAGAAGGCAAAGCTGCAGGTTCGGACTTTCCGCAGCGGTCTCAGCAAGCTAGACGAGAACTTTCGCGTCCACACGACCATGTGTAGCACAAAGAAGACCCAGAATGGGACTCTGCACGACTTGATGAATTGGCGCCAGCTGGAGCCCAAGCAGCTCGAGATTGTCATTCAGAGCTGTCTCGGCAAGTTGCCCGGTTCCATTGGCCTTCAGCAGAACGAGATCTTCAAGTTTTTGAGGGAGATCCTCGACGCGCTCTGCGCAATTTTCAGCGAGAAGCGCGCCAACCTGAAGGCCGTCCTGCCCGTATTTCACCTTTTTGTCCACATCCTCGAGCTCTTTACCAAATCCCACTTTGAGATGTACACACCCATCCTCACTACCTACATTGTCGAGAATTTTAAGAACGACAAGCTCCACAAGGTATTGTTACAGTGCCTCGACCACTACCTAAAATGGGTGGACGAAGCGAACAGCAAGACGACGAGTCCAGACGACGTGAAAATCTTTAAGAACGCCATGAGCGGGTTTAATTTTATCTTGTGGTTCATCAACGTCAGTAGGCAGCAGGATCCAAATGCCAACCCAGACGCCTTCAAGGCCGCGCTCTTAGAGCTGATGACACGTGTGAACAAGTTGATGACGCTGAACGAGGAGAAAATGATGACAAACGCCATCAAGATCGTTCGCGGAAAGACCCTAAAGCACTTTCCGAGCGTTGTCGACCACTTGTTGGAGATCTTCAGTCCCATCGAAGTCGGCGTCATCGTGGCTGGTTACTTCGACGCCGTCCCAAAGAGCGAGCTGAGTGGCAGTTTCAATTTCGATAAATTGACGTTGGTGCAACATATTGCTGATTCGGCCGTCTTCAAAGACAAGGTCGCCAGAAGTCAAACACTTCCCGCTATAGTCAAGACTCTACAGCAATTCTTGAACAACGAGGTCTCTGATGGAAACCTTACTTCAAAGGAGAAAGAGAAAATAAAGTCGGAGGAAAATTGGAGCATCAAGGCACTGCTATCCATGTTGAAGGTGATCCAGGAGGCCAATGACAAGCAGGCCATGAACGAGATCATCCCTCTGCTGAGCTGCCTTATCATGCAGTTGAACAAGATGCTGGACGTTACACACCATGAATTTTATGACGAAAAAATAGTGGACACTGCGACTGCGTTGTTGACAATGGTTTACTTGATGGACGACGCACAGTTTAGCAGCTACTTGATGAGCAACCTTCACGAGATGGGCAAGAAGGAGCGGATGCAGAGCATGCTGGAGTGCTTTCATCGGCTGATAAAGTTGAATACGGTGGTCTTCCCTCACATTTGGCTGGTTGTGCAGGTGTTCATGACCGAGGTCACTGTGAAGCTGTTGGAGTGGAGCAACGTTTACATGGTGGGGGAATTTTTGGAGCAGAAGGAGATAATGGACGAGAGCGGAAGTTCGACGAACGGAGGCGACTTGTGGGATGTTTTCTACGACATTAGCATGAAGATCATCATGATGGATCTGCTTTCCAACGAGAACGAGAGCTCTTCCAACGATACGCGCAGAGAGATTCTCAGCTTCAATAACTATGGAATGGACCTTCGTGTGCACGTGGTTTCTCTGCTGGAGCAGAATTGGAGCACTCTCAACAATGTCAGCAAGTTGCTGCTCGCGGACAACATGGTGCAAAACCTGTTGAGTAATATCGGCTGCAAGGTCCCAGAGATCAGCATCATGTGCAAGGAGATCTACTTTGACCTCCTCAAGTGTGAATTTATGGAGACGAGCGACTTCAAAAAGGTTCGAGACCATACAATAAGCAGTGTGCACAGCATCGTTACCGAGCAGCACCACGATCACGGCGGAGGGGGGGGGATGGAAGACCCCATGAAGCTGAACGAGGCCAACAAAAGTAACCCGCTCTTCTTGTTCTTCGAAAATGACCTCGACGGGAAGTTTCGGGAGGACAATGTCTTGAACAACGACGAGTGTTTGAAATTCTTGGAGGAGACGAAGCAACTTTTCCAACTTCTCGTCGCGTTGGCTCAGTACCCCAAGAACCACGCGCACGAGCACGAGCGCTGCTTTGCCTTCAACCAGCTGATGGACTACTTGAAGCAGATGAAACGCGAAGAATCATACACTAGGTATGCGCATCGCATGAGTGCCGAGTTGAAATCGCTGGGATTGAACATCGAAGCCGGCAAGGCTCTTTTGCTTCACAGCAAATTGCTGAAGTTTGCTGATTACGAGCAGGACACTCTGCTGGACGAATTCAAGGTTGACTCCGTCCTAATTTATCCCCAGCAGACGGAAACGAAACGCAAGGAGCAGATTATGCTCGCGGCGATGGCCCTCTTTGACGAGGCAAGTTTCTTCGAGGGCAGCATCGAGCTTTGCGACGAGTTGGCTAAGCACTACGCGAACAATGTATACAAGTATCGAGATGTCTCCCAGATGATGAAGAAGATGGCACACTACTACGAGCAGATCGAGGAAACAGACCGTTTCTACCCGTCGATTTTCCGAGTCGGGTATTATGGTGCCTACGGTCGTGAATTTAAGAACAAGGATTTCGTGTATCGTGGCGACGTGCTCGAATCGATCGGCGACTTTACGACTCGAATTAAGCTCAAGTTTCCTCGCGCTACAATGCTACCGGTGAAGGTGGATCCAGACTCTTCCCACTTTGACAACCAGACGGAGCAATTTCTGCAGATCAGCAAGGTATCTGCAGGTAATACTGTCAGCGAAGACCAGGCCATCATGGACGTCGATCAGTCCGAGATGATGGACGGCCAAGGAAAATGCACAGCCAACATGCCCCCGTTCGTTCGCAGTTACAGATCGAACAACAATGTCAACGTGTTTTGGTACACCCGACCTTTTCGGAAGCGTGAGACGAAGAGCAAGAACGAGTTTTTGGACCTCTGGGTAGAGAAAAAGTTCTTAAAGACCGAAGAAGTGATGCCTTGCTGCCAAAGGCGCTCTGTTGTAGTGGCCAAATCCACCCTCCTGAAGAACCCTCTCGAAAACGCCTGCGTTGAGATCGAAAAGAAAAACGCCGAATTGCGCGAGAAGTTCGAGAAAATGGAGGGTCTCGCGGATGGATCGGCCGATAACTCGTACACCATGGCAATCAACGGAGTCGTGGACGCGGCAGTAAACGGAGGGCTGAATAATTACGTCACCTTCATTGATGGGACCTACAAGACTGAGAACCCTGAAATATACGATGATGTCATGTCCAACGAAATCAAGCGGAAGGCTCCCAGGCGCCTCATTGTTGCTCTTCAGGAGCAGATGGTGCTATTGACATGGGGCGTCGGAGTTCACAAGAGCAAATGCAGCGAAAGTCTTCTCCCTCTGCATGAACACATAGAGATGATGTATGCTAAACTCAAGGTTTCGGTCGAAGAAATGATTGCAAAAGCACCAAGGGAGTAAAGTTGGTGTGGTGTTGGTGGGGGCAAAAAGAAGGAAAGAATATAAGACGCTTCGACGGTGGTCTTACTGTAGCAGTAATGTAACACGCACAAATGTAATGTTGTTGTTCGTTTGGTTTGGTTGGTATGGAATAAGAATTATTTCGTTTTTGTCGCTTTTCGTAGCAAACACAACAATAATTCCATTTACAAATTATACAGTTTGTAGTTCCGAAGCTTTCTCTTCGACGTCCTGCAGAGCCGCTTCTGTCATACTATGTTTGATGGTGTGTGTCCTCTTCCAACACAGCGTGTTCAGCGTTTTCGGCTTCTTCTATCAGCTCATTCACACCGCTGTGCCCGACAGTGTGTGTCCTTCTTCTTGCGGCGTGTTCAGCCTTTTCATTCTCTTCAATCAGCTCACTTACACCGCTGTGCCCGACAGTGTGCGTCCTGCTTCTTGCGGCGTGCTCTGCCTTTTCAATCTCTTCCATCACTTCGCTCACACCGCTGTGCCCGACAGTGTGCGTCCTGCTTCTTGCGGCGTGTTCAGCCTTTTCATTCTCTTCCATCACTTCGCTCACACCGCTGTGCCCGACAGTGTGCGTCCTGCTTCTTGCGGCGTGTTCAGCCTTTTCATTTTCTTTCAGCTGACTCACCCCGTCATCACTTTCATCCTTCAAAGACGATGAATTCACGGCACCACTCAACCTCCTCAAGTCATCCTTTGCCTTAACGAGCTCCTCTTTCACCCCCTCGAGCTGTTCTATTGTCTCTCTCTGAAAGATTATACTCTTCCTTTGCACTTGGATTTCATTTTTGCTTTCCTTAATAGAATCAGCAACGCGCTGGAGGACTTGTTCCAATCGGGATATCCTGGACCCCTGATGCGCCACCTTACCGTCGAACTTCCGCACAACATCATTGCTTTGCTTTTTTAGGAAATCACTTATTTCGTTGCAAGCCTTCTTGAAATGGTCCCTCTCCCTGAAAAAATCCTTCTTCTCTGCCTGAAGAAAGTCCCTCGCCTCCTTCATCTTTGCCATCTCCATCTTCATCTTCTTTTCCTTTTCCGCGAAGCCCTTGTTCAGCGTCGTGTACCTCTTAATGCTAATGTTCAGATCTTTTTGGAGCGCTTGATTCTCTTCCGTTAACTGTTCTGATTTGCCCTCTGCGACCTGTACTTCTTTGACAAGTTGTCTGCTCCTTCTCCTCATGGCCACGTGTTCCTCCCGAATTTTTTCGCTCTTTACCTCGGCTCTCTTGACCACAATCGTCCTCTCTAGCTCCTTAAGCTCCTCGTTCGCGTGGAGCACAGTTTTTGTCGCCACGACGCCACAAAGCGTCTTGAGCCACTGGATGCGTTTTGTCTGATCTTCTTGCAAGTGGAACGGCACCAGCCGACGGGGTGCGGCAGTAGGGCTGTTGGAATTACTACCGTTAATGCCCTTTTTAATGGTTTTTCGCAGCGTTTTCCGATGCTGTCTATCCTCTCTGTTTGCAGTAGAGACAAGCTGCACAGGACTTGCCATACAAATGCTCTTTTTGCCATCATTTGAGAAACGCAATTTGGGTGATTTACCCGCATCGTCATCCTCACTGTATCTATCGCTGTCGCTGTCACTGTCACTACTACTGTCGTCGCTGCCGCCAGTCCTATCAGCGTTACGTGCGGCACTCATGTGCATTCTCGCCAAACGAACCGTCGCTTCGAGAACCTCGCTGCTCCTTTTATTGCTCTTCCGTGCCCCGCTGGCCATCTCCAAGTCCTTCCCGCTATCCAAATAGCACTTCTTCAATTCTTCTAGATGATCACCACCAATACCAGTGGAAGCGCCATCAAACTTCCTCATCAACCTCCTCAAATCGACGCACTTACGAAATAAAATCTTATTTGCCTCCCCAACCTCCTTCAACATCTGGTTCCTATCTCTAGCTGCCATGGTGATTACATTACCTCCACCACTCTCGTCTCCGGTTTTATCGTCGTTCAAACCAAACGCGCCCCCCGGATCATTACCGAATTCTGCAACCAAAGATGCGTAGCCATATTTCGCGGAATAACTGGGGTCAGTGAAATCAGTTGTTAGGATTCTGGTGGCAGGTGCGACATCCTGGGAGGGCAAGGAGTTAATTTCGGAGTCCCACGACTGAACCTCAGATCGAATCAGCGCGGCCAATTCAACATTCGAAGGAGTGCGGGGAATGCGGGACAAATTCTTTTCTTCTTGCTGATCTTGCTGTTGCTGTTGCTGTTGCTGTTGTTTCTCCACCTCTTGTGTGCGTCGTTTCATTTTCTGGCCTCCTCTCAACTTCCCCTTGCCTTTACTCTTTCCCCTACTCTCTCCACGCGGCCTTTCGGCAGCTCCTGCCCTTTTCATATTCTCCCTCCTATCTAGCTCCCTCGAAATCTCAACTCTCCTATTCTTCTCCTCCTCAGCCAATTTCTTCATAGTGTTGTTGTCCCCCGTTGATGATCCAGGCAGAGGACCACGAAACTTACGAGAAGGGTGAGAGCGTCGCTGAGAAAAAGTGTTCTGTTGCGAGCTTGAACGAGGACGGTGTGGGGGGGCTGCAGGGGTTGTGGAGGCGACCATGGCCAGAGAGAAAAAATAAAATAACAGAAAATGGATATTTACAACTATATTTGGATAATAACTTCCGCCTTCCTGGGGTCAGCGAGGTCCGGGTCTGGGTCCGGGACCGGGGAACTTTGAACTGAAAACTGCAACACAAAATTTCCACCACAAATATATTTTATTTGCCACCATTCGCCACCAATATTAGTTTAAACGCTTTCAAACCTAGTAATTACGTGAATATACGTAATATAGTGTACACTCTTGAATTTATCTATCTTCCAGGCAGTTAGCAGTTAGTCAAGTTTTTGTGGTAGTTTTTGGTATTCCTGGCCAGTTCGTCAACAGGCAGGGGCAGCTGAGAGGGCTTTTGCTAATTCGGGTACTTTGACGTCTGACTGGCCTAAAGGAGTAAGAGGAGTTGACTTTACTTTTTTCTTTCTGTCTCGGTAGGGGCGCACAATGTTCCGCCTAGCCAAAAAGGCAGCTTCCCCTGCAACTTCCTACTCAACCCCCCCCCCCCCCGGGGCGCCCCCCCTCCCCCCCTCGGGGGACCCCCCCGATTCCCCCCTCGCACCATACCCCTTTTCATTGTTTTTTCACTGGGGCCCCGTCCGCATCCGTTGGG
>Ga0115556_1003294_pt1 | contig 10466 bp, 8 predicted proteins | sample COGITO_mtgs_1104_5_FD_87282 | JGI IMG/M metagenome (GOLD analysis project Ga0115556, IMG submission 87282) | Pelagic marine microbial communities from North Sea - COGITO_mtgs_110414 | ecosystem: Environmental > Aquatic > Marine > Epipelagic | place: Germany:Helgoland, sampling site Kabeltonne... | reverse complement strand
TATAAAGGGCAGGGGAAGTGGTGGGAGTGCACCGTCACAGGGTATGAAGGGGGAAGGGGGGAGTATACCGTCGTCTATGATAATAAGGTTAAGGAGACTAACGTGAGGAAGCAGAATATTGTTTTTCTTTGACACAGAGGAATCTTTGACACAGAGGAATCTTTGACAAAGAGAAATCTTTGACACAGAGAAATCTTTCAACAGAGAGATAAGCAAGCAAAGCAAATCTCTATTTGGCATTTATATCTATAATCTTTCCCCTCTCGTCCCTTGCCATCGTCCCACCGTCCAGTTCCGCCGTACCCACGTGCCGGTCGCCTCCCTCCAATTCCCCCCTTTCTCACTTCCCCCCCCTCCCATTCCCAATGGCCGTCTCCGCGAACTCCAGCGTCCTCTCGAGCTGGTTGAGCTTCTCGTTGATGCGCGCCAGGGAGTTCCGGGCGCTGGCGTCGAAGCGGTTGAGGAAGGAGGTTATCTGGAGGATGTTGAGCTGGACGATCTCGGTGAGCTCGCGGTTTGACCAGTCCGATTGGACCGGGGTGGACATTGGGGAAGGGTTAGGGTTAGGGTTAGGGTTAGGAAGGGACAGAGGGACCCGGTTGGGGGAGCGAGGATTTATTTGGGTATATAGGAAGGTTTTTGGGCAAGGGGCTTTGTCAATGGACGTCAAACAACAGTGCACCGTCTGAGGAAAGTGGATAAAGTGTATAAAGAAAAAACTTGGTTTCTAACCAAAGCAAGATTTTTTTCATTCCGGTTCGCGATGAGCAGGTCATTACCCACTTAAATCCCTTTTTCGCGTGCTAAAAACTCTCCTCGCTCTCCAATCTACATTCCTAAACCAGATTTTCCGTGCTAAAAAGCTCTCTACACTCTCTCCACTCTACACTCACTCCTAAATCAGATTTTGCTTCATTTGTCATTGTCATTGAAATGGTGACGTACACGGGCGATGGCAATGGCCAATGTCCTACCTATACTCCCCTACTAGGATTTACAGGGGCTGCCCTCTGCTTGATTATGGCGAACTGGGGGGCGGCTGTGGGGACTTGGAAAAGGTAAATTTGTGCTGGAAGGCTTTTTTTTATACTGCTTTTAGTGTGGCTCTTTGGGGCGCGTGCGCGTGCAAAGTGTCAGAAGGAGCGTGGTGTATTTATCACAACAACTGAGCCCCAACCCCTCAAACTCACCTTACAACGAATAATCTCAATCACAGCGGCATGGGTGTTTGCAAGATGGGTGTCGACCATCCAGCCGGAATAATCAAGAACCTGATTGCAGTCATCATGTCCGGTGTGCTGGGTATATTTGGTCTGATAGTGGCGATCATCATCGGAGGATCAGTCTCAGGTCCAACGATTGAGGGCTACACAACCTACTCTTTGTTCAGCGCCTGGTCTCACTTTTCCGCCGGGATATGCTGTGGGGGTACGTGCCTGGCCGCGGGGTACGCGACGGGAATTGCGGGGGAGGCTTCCTGCATCGCCTTTGGGGTCCGCGCGGCAGGGAACAGAATCAAGAAGGGGAAGTATGGAGGCGATGGTTACGAGGGTGACGCGACGAAACTATACATTGCCGGTGTGACGATTCTGAGCTTTGCAGGAGCGTTAGGCCTCTATGGATTCATTGTCAGCTTGATTATCGTCAGTTCTGGTGGTTATTCGTGCGAATATTAAGGAGCCTTGTGTGCGTCTTGTCAAGAAAGAAGCTGCTGTAAGTCAGATAATTAATTGTTAAGAGAGGATTCTTTTTCGTCAAAGAAGCCACAGCAGTTTTTTAAATCTTCAACAGGCTCGCTTTATTGTCAAACCTAAACCTAATATACTCTACTCTCCGACTTTCTTTACTACTCTACTCACTCTCCCTACTAAAAAAAAACTCCGAAACTATCCCAGAGCAAATTGCCCGAGATTGCCCAAATGCTTGCTTCTTTCGTCTTCGCTAAAGACAGGGTTCGGAGCGCTTTTTCGGTGGGACAATACTTGACTCCCGTGTCCCCCTCCCTCTTCGTAGCTTCCCGGCCCTGTGAAGCTCTTGAATTTTTCGTCTGGTCCCTGCCCAGTCTCGATTCGCCCGACCAAGCCCCACGCGGGAGATTTTTCGCGAGTTATGGCATCCCTAGGCCTGTACGTTGTGCTGCTTGGTTCTATTCTCCCCGGATCCTTAAAGTCGTCTGGCCTTGTCCCCGCTTGCATGAAGCTCATTCCATGGGTACTTTTGTTGTGGCTCAACAACTGCACTCCAATGGAGCTGCAATCTGGTGGCTCACTCTCGCCGAAATTACTCTCGCCCTGGAATTTGTCTGAAATTGTTGCCTTCTTTAAATCGTCGTTGATGCTAGCAATTGTCCAGCTCGGGGCGGTTGTAAAGTGGCTCGTCTTGGTAACGAATGGAGACTGCATTTTCTTCCTCCTTCTCATTAAAAGTGCCTCTGACATTCTCCTGCTAGCCAACTTGGCGTCGTCCAGGGCGCTATTCTCCTCCCCCATCCCCCGCCCCAAAATTCTATCCCTCTCCCCTTTCTTCTCTGACCAGTACTGGGCCTCGTCTTTCTCCTTGAAAATGTTAAACCTGAGCATGTATCGGACTCGGTCGACGATTTCCTCTGTAGGCCGGTTCTTGAAGAGAACTCTGTGTCTCTTTGCATAAAGGTGCAAGTGATCGTTCAGGGCATCGGCACCCGGTCTTTTCGGTCGATCTAGCTCCCAGTATAAATTATTAAGCTTCTCTCGCTCGTAAGGTCCCCACTTCATTCCTGCAGTCTGACTGAGCGCATTCTCACTTTGCCGCTTGAGGGCGCTCAATTCTTCCTGGTGTGCATCGCTATTAACAACCTCTGTGACATCCACTAACCCCTTGTTCTTAACTGCCCATCTGTCACTCTTGCCGAATGCCCCGCCTGATCTGGTAATACGCATAATTCTATCAGATGACTCAATTTGGTAGGCCCCTGGCCCAGGAGTTACACCCCCCACAACGTCTAAATCTTTGGCATCCACCTGCTTCAGCTTGACGTCATTTTGAAGCCTATCATACTGGGTCCAAACTTTGTCGGGGATCATGTTGTTTCCTTTCTCGTCATTCAAGTGGCGGCCCATGTCCCTTACCAGACCGTTCAAGGTCTTGCTGTAAGCCAGCCGCTTCCGAAGGTTCTGTTTGTCATTGACTACCTCTCGATGGGACTTTGTCTCCCTCTTCTTCGGCGCCTTCTGTTGCCTCAACCCTCTGTTCCGGGCAAAAAGTCCCAGTCCGGCCTTTCCGCTGTCGAACTGGGAAGTGCTCCCAAGGCTATCAAGTAGGACATCTTGGGGAACGAGCTTGAGACGAGCAAGGACAGTCAGGCGCTCCCTCTCATAGGTTTTGTCGGTAACAGTTGTGGTAGTGAGCGATTTGTAAAGGCCACTGATGCCTTCGCGAAGGCCGTCAGCCATTCAAATTGTGTCTGGGCCTGTTTGGTCGATGATGATAAAATGGAAGTTAGTTGGCTAACAACTCACTGAAAAAGAACAACTACTTATCAAACAAAAAGTTGTGATTAAACCGCTTCTGGTGCGCTTATATATGGTTTGAACCACTGTCTGGTAATATACGACGAGCAATATCCAAAAGAAGTCAACAATGATGTCCTTCCCAACCTCCCCAACCTCCGCAACAAACCCCCCTCAAATTGGCCGAGACCAACAATACATCCAAGATCTCCTCTCTGAACTTTCCGCGCTTCGTGGTCGTCTGAAGCGGCGTAACTTTGTAATTGATGCAATTCGGAAGGCATACCTGAAAGATGTGGTCACAGTCAAGCACAAGATCCTCTACCAACAAGAACACCCAGACTATGATGCTTCATCAGACACGGAGCTGAGGGACAGGGTCCCATCCCTTGACCTCCGCCCTACTCTAGAGCTGTTCGCCCCTTCTGAGTGCTCCCTAAGAGTCCGGTCCTGTGAGTCATGCGGGGGGCAGCTGGAAGTTGTGCACAGAGAATCAAAGCGAGTAGCAAGCCTTCAGAAATCGTGCCTAGCGCTACAAAAGATAGAGCAGGAGGTTCGGTTGAAGGCGTCCCGGTTTGAGATACAGGCGAACAAGGACCGGAGCAGATATGAAATTCTTAAGGCCAAAAGTGAGGAGGATAGAGGTGTCTTTCTGGAACAGATTGGGAAGCTCCGTGAACAGCTCAGCAGGGTCGACGTCGAAAGTTTCGAGCAAATGAAGAAAGACATGAAGGAGCTCGAGAGTGAGTTTGGGATGGCGATCCAAAAGCTTGGAAGCTTCGAGGAACTCAAGAAAACCTTTGCCGAGACAGAGAAGAGCAGAAAAGAAATGGAGCAGCGGCTGCAGGATGGTGAGGTGACGCTGAGGGAATTGGAGCAGATGAGGATACAGGCAATTCGAGAGAAGCAACTTGCCGAAGATATGGTGAAAGAAAGAGACTCGGAAATCGCCAGCATGACAGAGTCCTTGACAACACAATCAGCAGCCAATGACAACCTCCAGGACGAGCTGAACCGAGCCAACGGAAAGAACCAGAGGATGCAACAGCTTCTAGACGAGAGCCGCAAAAATGAGGCTTATCTGAAGCAGAAAATAAGCAGTATCGACGCCGAAAATAGGGAGGCCATGGAGGGAGAGGCCCATGCCCAGGAAGCCATCAACGACAAGCTCGAGGAGACAAGGATCGAAATCAGGAAATGTAACAAGGAGCGGGATAGACTCAAAAAAGAGCACGAAGACTATGTGGTTAAGGTCACGAAGGAGAGAGAAGCGGAATTGGAGGAGAGTGTGAATAAAGTGAAAAAGCAACTCACAGAAAAATATGAAAGCCAAGTCAACACTCTCATCGAAGATTCCAAGAAGCAAACCGAGGACTTTGAGAAACTCACGAAGAAGTTTAGTTCTGAGCAGTTGAAACGAGGGGAAACGGAAAGCAAATTAAATGAGGAGAAGAAGAAGAAGATGGACATAGTTGAGCAGATTGGCACGTTAGAGCAGCAGCTGACGGAGGCCAGAACGGTAATCGAAGAGCTTACGGAGGAAGTTGAATCCAAGGCGCATTTAAAAGTCGAGATCGAGGAGGAGAAAAAGGAAGAGGTACCCACCATGGACGATGTGGTCAATGAAGTTAACGAAGAGAATAATGTCGACAAAGATGAACTAATCCGAACCCAGGAAGAAACAATCAAAAGATTAGAAGAAGAAGTCGCCCTTCTCAAGATCCAGCTCAGTAAAACGAACTTCCAGCAGCACCATGAGGAAATGAACGAACAGGCTCGGAGAAAGAGTGTGAACGGAGCGCTCGTGGATGTCGCTATGGTCGCTGCCCCGACGGAAGAGGACAGCATATTATTGCAGACGCAAATGTCATTGCTGATGGATAAATTAGAGCATCAGAAAAAGGAGCATGACAGGCATAAGGCCGACATTGAGGAGGCCCATAGGAAAGAGATCGAGGCTCACAAGAAGGAAATCGAGCATCATATGCATGCAATTGATGAGCACAAGACTTTGTACGCTCGAAGTGCAAGCGAACTTGAAGAGGCCAAGCTGAAGTACAATAAGCACGAGGATACCATGAGGGATATGAGGAGCGAGATCCAAAAGCAAGAAATGCAGCTGAAACTTTTGAGTGAGGAAGGTCAAAGCGGGGACTCCCAGCGAGCTGTGCTGGAGGAAATGCTCGAGGAAAGAGACAATTCTCACAAGCAAGAGATCGAAAGCAAGGTGAACGAGTTGAGAGAAGAACACGCCGCTGTATTGAAACGGCAAACGACAGAAACTGAATTGGCCCTGGCCGAGAAGCATAGAGAAGAGGTCAAAGCGAGAGAAGAAACGTTGAGAAAGGAACATGCCGCGGAAATAGAGTTGGTTGAGGCGAAAATTGCTGATATGGAGAAGGCACTTCTCGAAAAGCAGGAGCAATGGAAAAAAGAAGAGGAAGAAGAGGACGCCAAGGAAATGGGGAAGGCGGAAGATGGTGAGGGGGGTGGTGGAGAAGGTGTGGCTGGTGATGAAAAGCCTGCGGCGAATGAAGACCGCAGGCCGACCAACGCCCAAGAGTCTATTTCGAATTTTGCCCAAATCGAGCTTGAGCTTGACAAGATTCCCAAATTGGAAAACAAGGTGGAGTTGTTGGAGAAGGAGAACACAAATTTGAAGAGCATAATTGTTGAAATGAGCGAGAATATCAAGGCAGCGGAAGAAGCGGCAGCGGAGGAGGAGGCGAAGAAGGAGTTGGAGGTACAAGGGGAGGAGGTTGTCGAAGAGAAGAAGGAGGATGCTGCCGACGAAGGGCAGAGAAGGATGACAAACGCAGGAAATGGAGCGATTACGATGATGCTCAAGGCGCAAATTCAAACCCTCCAAAGTGAGAATCAGATGCTGAAGAGTAAGTTGGAAGAACTTGATGACATTACGAGAGAGAGGGACGAGGTGAAGCTGAATGCTGCTGGTTTAGAGGAAAAGATCAAAGCTTGCGAGGCATCTATTGTCAAGTTAGAGGAAGAGAAACTCGAGCAGAATGCAGGAGGAAACCTCATGGAAATTATGGAGAAGACGAGGCTAAAGAAGGAGAAAGAGGAGGAGAAGAAACAAAATATGGATCAAATTAAACTGCTCCAGACCATGGTTGAAAATTACAAGCGTATTCTCATGAACTTGGTCAGCTGCAACTGCGACTACGTGACGATGGCCGAAGAATTGCTCAGCAAAGATGCCGTAGATTACGAACCGCCGTCGCACGATGAGGACGTAAAGTATGTAGATGCGGTTGCAGGTAAATTGTCATCAGGGACGGAAATCGAGCAGATTGATCTACATCTGTACTTCGAGGAGGAAATAACCGCGGGGTTGATCGTTGATTACATCGATGCACGAAACAGGGCAGTCATGATCGCAACTAGAGAAGAGATGGGAAAATTGCGACACCACCGTGACAACAGCACTTTGAATGACAAAAAGAACAAGGCGAAAGGGGGCGCAATGGACTTCATGGCGAAACAAAGGGAGTTCAAATTGAACAAAAAAGTTGAGGACTTGGAGAAGAAGATGTCGGTTTTGAAGGAGGAGAGCAAGAAAGCGATTAAAGATATGGGAGGAAGGCTTGAGGAGGCACTTGACAAGAATGGCAAGATGGATGAAGAACTGAAAAAGCTGAACTCTGAGGCAACTAAACTTAGGCCGCTTGTTAAGATCGCGAAAGATCAGAAAGAAACAAACATTGACATCCAGCAGAAACTCGACAAGTCGAAGGTATTCACAGGTGAGCTGACTATGGAGTTAGAAAAAACCAGAGCCGACGCCAAAGTCGAGAGCGCGGCCTTGTTCAAGGCGAACATTAAACTGAAAAACAACGCCACGGACATCGATGAATTGGAGAAGGCGAACGTCAAACTTCGGTTCGAGAAGAAGGACCTCGAAAAGGAGAAGAAGGGACTGCAGAGAGAGCTGAAGGATATCATCGACGCAGAGAAGGAAAGGCTGGAGGAAGCGGAGGATGTGGGACTGCAGTTCAGTCCGGAGATGGTCGATATGGACTGTCAGACTGATTTTGTCGGAAAAGAGACTAGTTTGAGGCAGAGCAACAGCCAGAGCGGGATGTCACTGGGGAAGACTAGGTGGGCTCAGCCTGTAGTTATGGCCACTGTAAGCAGTGGGAGTGGCACAGGAATGGGAATGGGAATGACGGTTGCCAGCGGACTCAACACCGGCAGTTTGATGAGGGGCAGCATAGGTAATGTCAGCGGTATGGGTATGGGTATGGGTGTGGGTGTGGGTGTGGGTGTGGGGGGCAGTCTTCGTAGATACGCCAACGATACCAGTAATTTGCCCAGTATCGTAAGCGGCATGGGAGGGGTGAACAACCGGAGTATCGTTCGGTCTGCCAATGCCTCCATCCGACCGAAGATGATGAAGTATTAATTTTTTGTAGCAATATAATTGTCGTTACTTTTGCCAGCTATTGATGCAACACACACTATCTCTGTTTGTTTGTTTTTTTAGATTACCCAGCGAGGGTTTGGTTTACCTAGCGAGGGATTACCTAGCGAGGGTTTGGTTTACCCAGCGAGGGTTTATCCAGCGAAGGTCTTCCCCTTCCATCCACAATTTTCTCTTGGTACGTCGAAGAAATTGATGTACATCCTATCGTCCTTCACCCCAAACGGCTCGAGCAAATCATTTACGGCCTTCGTTATCTTGCCATTTGGCTCCTTACCAATTGCACCCAATGAATACAAACAACCAAGAGCTGTCGGATCGTCAGAGCCCCCGAAGATCATGGATTGGGAGTCGTTGATTTGCACAGCGACATATTGTTCTGGCTTTCCCAAGTGCTCGCTGATTGCGGCAGAAATTGCCTTCATAATCCCAAGCTTTGCGTCGCCAAGTGATATGTTCGTACTCAGTATCAACGACGGATCACCAGGTAGTAGACTTTGATCCATGCACGCCGTCGTATCTCGCAGTGATTGCATCGTACTTGCTCGTTGATGATGGATCAATGATGTTCCTGGATTAACAAATGAATAGAAGGGGGACAAAAGGGAGAGACGAAGGATGGAGAATAATATTTTCATAAGGAGAAATTAATGTTCTTAAAAAGCTATATACCCAGAAAACCCTGTTCTTAACACGTGCTTAAATAGCAATATACCCAGAAAACCCCGACGAATATACCGGTACGGCAGCAAACCTCGCTCTAATAATGTCCATCTCTCCCACAGAACCCCCCCTCCCCTCACCCCTCCTCGACATCCTCCAGACGACATCATATCCATCCTCGCGGTACCTCCCCCGTCCCCTCTCCCTCCCAGACTATCGGGGTCGCCTCCTGACGTTCTCTTCCTCTCCATTGAAGTGGTTGGGGAAGCCTTTGGAGCTATCGCCTCTGGTGTGTGCTCGGAAAGGGTGGTTTTGTAGAGGGAGGGACGAGTTGAAGTGCAGTAACGCCAGGTGCGGGGGGGGGATTGTCGTGGGGTTCGGGGAGGAGGATGAGAATGAGAATGAGAATGACGGCGATTTCGAAATGGCTTTGACCCAGAAATACGTGGACTTTGTCAACGGCGAGGGACATGATGAAGGTTGTGTTTGGAGGGGGGAAGCTTCTCCTGAGGAGTTTGGTTTGGAGTGGGAGACTGTAAAGGTTGTAGGAAATGGTTGGGTCGGTGTGAGGGAGGATGATGTTACGGGGTGGGAGGAAGTGAAAGAGAGGATATCGAAATGTGAGGATGAGAATGATAATGAGAATGAGAATGCCGATAATGCTGAGTATTCTGTGGAAATGATGATGGGGGTGATGGGATGGGAAGTGGCCAATAAAGTGGCTAATGAAGGGTCAAGAGAGGATGGATTCATCAAAGCCCACTGTCCCACTTGCGGCGGCAGTGGATTCGTCAAGATTAATACAAAGGGGGGGAAGAGGATTCGCGAAGAAGATAAATTCGACGTGGTGAATGGGCATAAATTTTATTGTGCGGTCGTGAATGGGGGATGGGAGAAGAGGGTGGAGAGTTTGGTAAAGGAGAAGGAAAAGGAAAAGGAAAAGGAAAAGGAAAGAGGAATTCGGAACGATGGAGGTACAGCAGAAGACGGCGTTAATGAGAATGGCGTCGAAGTCCGGATTGATGCAGTTTCGAACGCAAAGCGAATTCTGTCCTTGTTAGCAGCTTGATAATAATTAGGATTTTAGGTGATAAAAGCTCGAAGAATAGGTTTCAAAATTAGCGTGCGTTCTAGCTTACTTTCTTCGCTAACCCAGCTATATCTGCTTCTATCTATAGAAAACCATATATAGCTAACCTGCCTACAAGAAGAACTTTCACCTACTTTCGAATATGTGACGATCTGCTGCTTACAGTGCCCTTTCTCTACACTCAGAAAATTCACGTTTCCCCCCCCCCTAACGTAATCACACCTACTCCTTCTTCCTCGTAAGGACCTTAAACTCGTCATACCCAACAAGCAAAAGCGCGCTCCCAAACCCCCTGACAACATTCGGTCCCAACCCCTTATAAAATCCCCTCCCCCCCTCCCTCTCCCACACCCATTTAATGCATCCAATCGTGGAGTCGTAAAGCTTATTCTCGTTCCCTGTTTGCATCATGAGCCTTCTACGGACGGAGTCGATGGGGTAGCAGAGTGTGCCGGCCGCGATGGATGCGAGGACGGCGATTAAGTAACGGTCGAAGACGTGGAGAGATGTCAGGTCGTTGTTGTGGAGAGAGCGGTAGTTGATTATTTCTTCCTGTTGTTTTAATTTGTTTGGTTTTTGTTGAGGTGTCGGTGTCGGTGTCGGTGTCGGTGTCGGTGTCGGTGTTGGTGTCGGTGTCGGTGTCGATGAGTTGTGTGTGTTAGTTGAATACTCTACGAATGTTCTTCGTCCACTGTTTTTACATCCACCACCACCCCTCCCCCCCCCCACACACACAACACAACACAACACAACACAACACTCACCTTCGCATAATCATAACCCC
>Ga0115556_1003282_pt1 | contig 10488 bp, 14 predicted proteins | sample COGITO_mtgs_1104_5_FD_87282 | JGI IMG/M metagenome (GOLD analysis project Ga0115556, IMG submission 87282) | Pelagic marine microbial communities from North Sea - COGITO_mtgs_110414 | ecosystem: Environmental > Aquatic > Marine > Epipelagic | place: Germany:Helgoland, sampling site Kabeltonne... | reverse complement strand
TGTTTTTGTTGGCGTTTTTGTTGTTATTGTTGTTGTTGGCGTTGTTGTTGTTGGCGTTGTTGTTGTTTTTGTTGGCATTTTTGTTGGCGTTCTTGTTGGCGTTGTTGTTGATGCCTTTGTTTTTAGCGGTGCCTGAAACTATAGGAGGGGAACCCGCTGGGGGAGGAGGGGGAGCTGCTATGTCGCTGCTTTTCACGACCTCCCCCCCCCCGCTTTCTATTGATTTGTTGTTCAGTGGCTGCTTCCCTCCCGCTTTTTTCTTATTCATTTGGGAAGTCCCCTTCAACGCTGATAAAGTTTCGGCCATATTGATTAGGTGAAATTATCGCGTGTCTATCTGGCGTGGGCGTGGATTATGAAGTACACCCTTGAAGCTGCACACAGACGTTGGATGTAATTTTGTGAACCCCGAAAAAATGTAAAAAAAGGAGGCACAGACCAGAAAACAGGCTATCCCGCAAAATTACACCGAACGTCGGGAAGAGCACTCCAGTAGGAGGTACACTCCATCGCCCCTCTCATCCCTGCATTGAATAAAGCGCAATGCCTAAGAGCGATGTGAAGGTGCAGAAGCGGCGGCTAAAAAAGCTGCGCAAGAAGGTACAAGATGAGCAGGCATTCCCGAACGGTGTGACAACTGTGGAAGAATGGGACGAACTCATTGGGAACCGAGGTTTCACAAACACAAATGGGAGAGATGGTGGTGATTGTGATAACGACGAGGACGGAGACAACAACACCAATGCTGACATCAACAAGGATGTCAACAATGATCATGCGGGGGCCGGCGACTACGGTAGTAAGGAGCAATACATTACCTTCACGCAGCGCCGCCCTGCAGCAACATCATCCACTTTAACATCAACATCAACATCATCATCAACATCAACATCAGGTCCTGCTCTTAATTCCCGGACGCGTCTTCCTATTTGTACCTCTGGCCAGCTATTTCGCGTAATTTGTGGCTTTATTGCGGGTGATGTGGAGAAGAAGGTCGATGTACCCACGAAGAAGAACACTACCTCTGCACCGACCCCCACTACCCATGCAATGGAACCAACCCCTATACCTACACCAACCCCAACCCCAACACCAACAACAACACCAACACCAACACCAACACCAACATTAACACCAACATTAACACCAACATTAACACCTACACCTACACCTACACCTACACCTACACCTACACCTACACCCGCAACGGACTTAGTAGTGTCGATTAAAGATGAAGCTCCAATATCATCGACTTTGCAAGAAAAGCCTTGGCGTTGTATGAAATGTGACTGGTCTAATGCCGCCACCAACAGCATTTGTGGTGGTGTGAGTGGGGCAGAGAAGGGGTTTGGTTGTGGAAAACCAAGAGAAAGTGAAGACCCTTGCACGTCCTTAGGATCCACAGCTGATTGGAAATGCGTATCTTGTGGCTGGAAGAATAAAGCCATGAACACAGTTTGTGGTGGGAACTCTAATTGTAACATAGAAGAAGGCGGAGAGGGCGGGGGGAAGAAGACGAAGTACGGTTGTGGGAAGCCATACCAGCACAATCTTCCCCAACAACTCGCCTCAGAAAAGCCTCCTCAGCAGCGGCCTCCGCAACCCCCTCATTTACCACAAACTCAACAAAATTGGATCTGTCAATGCGGTTGGAAGAACCGCGCTTTCAACACAATGTGCGGGGGATCCAACCCAAACTACGGCTGCAACTCCCCGAGACCCGCACTATCATTGCTAACGTCCACCACAACAAAGACAATAACGACAACTACTTTGCTACTCGAAAAGCAATCCACGAACCTCGTCCGAACATCATCAAAAACCTCCCGGACTTTAACTCCAATTGCCAACTCAAAACGAATAATGAAAAAATTCAAACTCCCTCAAATAAATCCCAATCCCCTTGCGAAAAATGATGGCAGCATTATAACAGAGGTTACTGTCGGCTTTCCAACCTGGATGAAGGGCAGAAATTTGCCCGGGGTCAGGAGATTGAAGATTGTCGAGGTGAATGTCGACCTTGGGCTTGGGGACAGTGGCTTCTGGTGTGGGGACGATAGCGAAAGCGAATGTATAGAGAACGAGGTGAACTTTTTATATGAGGTCCTTGGGAAGAACGAGGCCTTTCCAAAAAAGAGGAAGGCCGAAGGCGACGACGAGGATTCGGGCCCTGGCAACGGGATCGACCTGAATGCTAGCTATAGAGTCGAAGATATTAAGGGTGGGGTTCTGTCTGTTAAGGAGACTTTTGGGGGACCCCGAGGTGGGAAAGGGAGATATTTTGATGTTTTTGTCGAGGAAGAGAGCGATAGCGATGACAATGATGATGATGACGACAACGGCGATGGCAATGGCGACGGTGATGTCACGAAAATTACCTCGGAGCTACAGAATAGTCAGGAGAAATCCGTTCACGATAAAATGGTGGAGAAAAATCTGTTCCTTTCGCCGGAAGACCTTGCCATCAACGGGTTCCCCCTGTACAAGTCAGTTTCGACTGCCAGCGAAGTATATATAGAGTCGAAGCTCGTTTCTGAAGATCTTGGCGACTGGTATTGCTATCCTAACAACGTTGAAATTGGCGTTGGCAGCGTCTCCCCCCGGGTGTTTGGCATCGACTGTGAAATGGTTCGCACAAAGGTAGGGTTAGAGCTCGGTCGTGTCACTGTCGTCGACGAGCACTCGAAGGTAATCTACGACAAGTACGTTAAACCCCAAAACAATGTCTTAGACTATTTGACGGAATACAGTGGTCTGACCCCTGCGTTGTTGGAGGCAGAGTCGGTGTGCAGCATCAAGTCGATCCAGGATGATATATTTGGGAATATAATACACTTGGGCGACATCGTGTGCGGACACAGTTTAGAGAACGACTTCAAGGCGATGAGGGTCGCGCTCCCAATTTTGCCGAGCTGGGAGCAAGCACCTCTGATAATCTGCGATTCTAGCTTGCTATTTAAGCGGAGGGGAGGAGGCAGGCACGGCCTTGCTCATCTGACTTCGATCGTTCTCGGCCGAGAAATTCAGAAAAAGTCTCCCCCCGCCAGCTCTGCCGTCGGTCACGATAGCGGGGAGGACGCCATCGCAGCCCTGGAATTAGTTATGAAAATGACCGAGGAAGACTTCACCTTCGAGGACATCCGCTTTGGCGACAACAACAGCATCTTCGGTGAGCAGACGTTCGACCTCGTCGATGTCGTCGAGGCGGTACACTATTCGAATTCGGACGGCAGCCGGAATATGGTGGCGAGGAGCAAGTGGGGGAGGAAAGTAACTCTCGTCGAGGAGGCTTCGATGGAGAGCGGGTGGCTGAAGTCGTACGGTAGCTCGACCGCGGACTTGAGTAGTACGAGGGAAGCGATCTTCAAGAAAAACAACAACAACTCGCTGCTTGTGTGGGGGAGGATCAGGGTGAGTGAGAACAGTGAGAAGAAGAACAGTGGCAAAAATATGGATGGCGGCTTTCGGAAGCTGATCGAAACGATCAAAGCCACGACGCCAACGGACGTCTTAGTCGTGGTTCTATTTCAACGAGGCGTCAAGGATGTACGGGGAATGATCGCCAGAAAAAAAGCGTTTATGAGGTCCGGGGGAAGAGGGACGCTGATGTGGGGAAAGGACGACGAGGAAAAGTTAAAGGTGGGCGTTGAGAAATGTAGAATGGGACGAGGGGTTATTTCCATGGGGGGAAGTAATTGCGGCGGCAAGAACGAACAGAAAACGAAGAAATGATGATAAGAGATGATGGACTATTTAGGAGAGAAGAGATTATTTGGATTTGTGTCGTGGCGTCCCTCAAAGAATTTTTCTCTCTTTCCTTTTTTCTTCTTCGGCCTCGCTACTTAATTTTCACTGCTTTCAAGCTCTCCTTCGCCTTCTCCAAGAGGGTGCTTCCCTCATGCGTGATCTCCATCTTTCTAACCACCTCTTCAAAAACCCCGGCGCTCTCCTCAATCTTACCATTCTCCCTCTTCAAGTCCGCCAGCGTATACTGCTGCAGCGTGAGAAGAGGGTGCAGTGGAACGTGCTGCAAAGTGTTTTCCAAAAACTCGCACATTTTCGTGCAGTGGTCCTCCGCCTCGCCGTACCGCCCCAGCAGTAGGGCATTGTTGTGGAGCATGCAGTGGGTGTGGTAGATTCTCTTGTCGAGGGACACCAGGCCCTCGTTCTCGTAGCAGCGGAGTTTGTTTTGGTACTCGAGGTATTCGTTTTCCATGGCCTCCACGCTGTCCTCTTCGACGGTCTCGTCAATGCAGCGGGCGTAATTGTTTAACGGCGTGTCCTCCTCCTCCTTGTCCCGGTACATCCCGCCCGTGTAAATGATCCTGTCGATCTGTTTGTACTTCTCATCCGTGCATCGCTCGCAATCGCACTTGAACCCGTACTCTGCCTGTAGAATCTCCCTCCTCTCTTCCGTAGTCTGGCACAAATCGATGTAGCTGTGCGTAAGCTCTTCCCCCTCCCTCACATCCCTTATCGTTCGAATGGTGACCGTGTCCCCCCGGTACGTCAAAATGCAATTCGGCGAGCAGCTGTGGTTCAGCACCGACGCCGAAGGGTATAGACCGCTCGCGACGACGTTCTGCAGGTCGTTCAGTATGCCAAAGTTGTTCAGGGTGAACCTGCGGAGCAGCTTTCTAAAGAACTCACGCGCCTCTGACGCGTCGCCCTCGTCCCCTTCGGTAAAGTACTCACGGAGTAATTTCTTCGGTATCAGCAGTATCAACAGCGTGTCCACGCTAGCCCTCTCAACATCCTCACTCCCCATATAAAATTCCTGCGCCTCCATCTCCTCCACCTCAGGAGGGATCTTTCCCTCGAGAGACACCAGGCACCGCAGGGCGAGGAACATGTCCAAAACCATCTGGGGGGCCATGGAGGGGTCGTAGACGGCGTTCACGTATTTTTGGAACTCGCTGCCGTCCTTCCAGTGCCGGCATTCGCATTTGTGGTACTTCCAGTCAGCTTGCTGGGGTGGTGGTGGTGGTGGTGGTGGTGGTGGTGGTGGTGTGTGTGTGGGGGGAGGGAAGTGTGCGGCGTGTTAAAAATTGGTGTGTTCATCCTATGTCACATGGACATGGACATGGACATGGACAAATTATTATTAAGGTATTAACAGCAACCCCCCTGCTGTCTGTATCCTCTCACCTGACACTCCCTCCCACAATAACACGCCGTCTTACACTTCCCACAGCTCCTCAACTTCCCCCCCCCTCCCTCCTCACCATCCACCAACCCCGTGGACTTGCAATTCAAACACCTTACAGGCATGTTACTCACAGTTACCATCGATGCCGTTGCGACCTCGGTCAGCACGGAAGAACCGCAGGGGAAGGGACGAGGGGCGATGGCGCAACGGCCACGTGAGGGGGAACGGTTCTTTGTGAATTCCATGTTTTTTTGGGTTATATTTGGGGTGTTTTTGTGTTTTTAGTTGCTGATATTTTTTTGTGTTGTCTCTGTGTCGTTCGTTGTGTCCTTCGTTCTCGTTGTTGATGTCGACTTTCGTACGGCAATCGTATCTTCCGAGTATAATCCCTCCCAAGAACTCCTCGTCTTCCGGCGCACAAACCTCCTCCCTCCCCCCCCAACACAGAAGAAGTTTCCTTATTTCCTCTATGGATACCTCTCCCCCTTGATTCCAAGATTGATGTTGTACACAAAAAGAGACAATTTTCAAGTATTTCTTATACCAACGTTCGAGCGTCCCGTGGTTTTTATTAATTCGTCCACCAATGCCGGTGCTTTAAACTAATTTTTTCTCGCAAGATGGGAAGATGGCCAATGCTTCACATTGACTTCTGGAAGTATCCCCAGTCCGCATTTGAAAAATTATCGCTGCCCAGAGTATTGCGACAACATATTTACCTCCCAAGGACGGATTAGAATCGAATTCAATTGGGTGAACAGAGTTTGTCGGCTGAGGAAAGTCATCTTTGTCCCCACTTTTTGCCACAGTTACAAGTGTATTGAAGGCAGTGTACAACAGTGCGCTCCGCACCTCTCTCTTCCAGAAATTAACAACCACCGGAGTAGCCTACGGACGGTACACATGTCCCTCCTCTACCTCCTTCTCCTCCCCACCCTTGTCTCCCCATTCCTCACCTTCCCTTCCTGCCCTCTTGCTCCAGCTTTCCTTAATCTCTACAACCCCGTACACTCCCCGTACACGCCCTCTCGAGGTGCAACTCGAAGAGGAATACCCCCCACCAAATTTACCTCCTCCCCTTCTTCGCCTACCTCATTACACTCCTCGTCTGTGGAAGAATCCGAGACGCCGCCTTCTTCGCCTTCTTCCCCTTCTTCCCCTTTGTCTTCGTCTTCATCTCCGTCTTCGTCCGACGAAGCACCCATAAAACCCAAGCGCAAGCGCGGCCGGCCCCGGAAAGAAGAGGTCGCAAGTGTGCTCGGCGCTGAGGGGAATGACGGCGAAGATGATACAGCAAGCATAGAGGACCTGATGGACTCTCCTGACTACGATTACTTGTTTTCAAAGACGTCCGAACTCCCCTCGCTGCCTCGTGAACAACCCTCGAACTTCGACCGCTTGATCCACCTGAATTCCGAGCTCATCCGCCTGACTGAATCTATGGAGGAGTTCGTCCAGGAGCGTTACGAGAGTCCGAGGTATGTTTGGGGCGTTAAGGACAGGATCCATAAGGTCGATCCCGTTGTTAGGGGGTTGATTGTCGTTGTTACCAGTAAGGACGGGGGGAGGGAGGACGATGAGGGGCAAATAGGAAAGCTCGTCGAGGGAATCGAGAAGACATTTGGGGAGGTCGTCGAGGTGGAGAGAAGGTTCATGGGTAGTAAGGAAGATAATCTCCTCGAGGTATGGATTGAGAGCTACGAGCACACGCTATTGTTCTCGAGAAGGTCCGCGACGGTCGATAAGAAGTGGGAGGGGGGGGACGTGCTCGACGAGAAGGAGAGGGGTGGAGTTTTGGACAGTATTGGGGAACATGTGTCGGATGGGGCGAGGTACGGATATTTTATTGATGATGTTATGGACGAGTAAAGATGCAGGTGCAGGTGCAGGTGCAGGTGCAGGTGCGGGGATATTTTTTGACTTACAATAGCATTAATAAGGCCAACGAACGAGAGATATGGTAACGATGAGAGTTTTTTATTTTACTTTTCTACTTTTTTTGTGTGTGCATGGAAAAGAGGGATTATGGAATGAAGGGAATATAGCACAGCTGCAGTAACAACAAACAAATGAAAGAAAGAACATACCTTTTACCCTAAAGCATCTACTGTACCCCTAATCTAAAAAATCTGATCCCACTAGACGCTACCTAAAATTTATAAACATCCCCTTCCAACAACCCAAGCTCCTGAAGCACCCCGCCAAGTGGGCCCTGAGTCTTCTTTCCGTTGGAATCCCTCCCCCTCGGACCGCACCAGTGCGAGATGAACGGGTCGGAGCCGCATATATAGGTTATATTTTTGCGCGGTGCCGGTGAAGACATTGACGCCGAAGCCGACGCCGACGCTGTCTTTTTACCACCGCCGTTGAGGAATTCATAAGCACACAAATTATCTCCCCTACCCATCACATCAGTGTAGACATATCTGACAGTCATCCGTCCCCCATCGCCACCCGCCTCCCCAATCAAGTCTTCAATCTCCTCCCTCATCAATACATCATCTTCCGACCTATTGACAGACATTAAATTCACCATGCTCACATCACTACCATAGATCTCAGCCCTGGCAATCTGCAACAATGGGGCAATACCCGTGCCGCCACCGATGAGATAAATATCGTCATAGACGCCAGGATGCACTTCCGTCTTACCGTGTATCTCACGAGGTTCCTTCAGGTAGAAACTCGCCGTATCTCCTGGTTTCATCTCGCACAAAAAGGCGCCGAATCCATCCGACCCCGCAGGCGCAGGGTCATACGGCTTCACCAATAAAGTCATAACGTCCGACACCGCCCCCGGAGTGAGTTTTGGGACGTCGACGGGAGAGTAGCTTTTAGTACGACCCCCGGGAACGCGGGATAGCTTTACTCCCCACGGCACCGGCGGCTCGGTGAATTTAGGGGTAGAGAATTGTAGGATCCGGGATTTTCTCCCCGTCGGATGAGATTTCAATAGACGAAAAGTGTGGAAATCGGGCTCACCACCTGGAGACATCTGTGTCGAAAACCCGCGCAGTAGGCGGAGCAGAGGATAGGTACGAGGAAGGAGACACATTTTCCACCTCAATTTGGTGTTGACGGGCGATAGTTATGATTCGTTTTAATTTTACTCTCTAAAAGTAAGTCACAAATTGTTATGTTTCTTCGAAGGTTCATTCCGACATGACCGTCGACAAAGTCAAACTAAGTTGTCAACTTCAGGTCATTTCATTTTGTCCCGGAAAGTCCTGGACCAGGCTTGACCAGGCTTGCTTCCAATTTCCTTGCACTACCACGACCCAACCAATAAAAAACTGAATAGCCACTACATTTAATAAAACCATCCCTCGATCCTCCCACCTCCCCTTTTCGAGCAACTCCGTTTCCGAGTGTCCCCGGGTGAACTCGAGAGTCTACCATGTCTCAAACCGCCTCGCGCGACATCACGGACCTATTGGAATGCATGGAGGAGAGGAACGTACCTTGGGGGTACGAGGACGTGTGGGTCAAATCACTTGGGGTCGGGGCCGGGGAGGGAGACAGGGAATGGATGGACACTCTCGTTTCTTCGTTGGCTAGCGTCGGGGGTGATCCGGGGAGGGGGGGAGAGTTCGGCGCGCCCGCGTTTCGAGACGAGAATGTAGGCGGGGTGCTTAAGAGGACCGTTTGGATCAGGTTGGGGGAGGACGGACCTATCGCTGAAATAGGTGTGGAAACTGGGGGGGTATGGGAGGATGTTAATGGAGGTTTTCCTGGGGAAATTGACGAGAAGGTGAGGTTTTTTTCTTCGAGGTTTTGAGATTCGAGGTTTTTTGAGGTCGGCCCGATGTATGGAAGAAGAAATAACGAAACTTAAGGTGTAGGAAAGTCATCTACTCCACTTCACCTTTATCAGGCAGCTATCATCTAACGAATTCCCCTCCTCTCCCTCCTCTCCCTCCCACCCCCTCAGTCCCCTACAACAACAACAACCTACACCCCGTCCTCTTTACACGGTTCCACCCCCAAAACCCTCACCATCACCCCCTACACCCCCACGGGCTCTCTCAGCCAATACTACGCCACCCCCTCTTGCCTCTACGACCTCGGCCCTCCCTCCGTCGGCCCCTCGCCGAGCCGACGTCGCGGCTCCCTGGTATCAAAGTCCCCCGACTCCATCACCCTCTTACCCGAGGACGAAAAATTCAACCCGGTCATCCAGGCCCTCGACACCCTACTGAAAGTCTCCACCCCCAAGCCCCTTAAATCGTCCCCGCGGTGCGCGGGTGGTGATGGTGGTGGTGGCACCGGCGGCACCCTGATCCTCCACCTCTCCGGAGACGCCGATGCCGACGCCGACACCAACGCCGACGCCGACGCCGATGCCGAAGCCGATGCCGATGCCGATGCCGGCGCCCCCCACAGCTCGGAAGAAGCGACCTTCCTTTCGGAAATTCACGCCGCCTTGAACGTCCGCTGCGTCGTAACCTCGCTCTCCCGCTCCTCTCCTTCCCCCACCGTCGTCCCTCACGCGTCGTCGTCGTCGTCGTTGTGCGGCGGCTACGACGGCGTCTTCATCGTCGGCGACTTCACGACGTCGTCGTCGTCGCACATGGCGATGCAAGATATCGCCACCCGCATCATCGCCCCCGTGGTCGACACAAACTCCGTCAAAGTAATCGCGTGCTGCGTCACCGGCGACGTCGAAGGTTCGGTTCCCCGCTCGATCGCCGGGGTCGTGCACGGCGGCGGCGGCGTCCCGGAGAAATCGGTTGTCGCGGAATCACGGGGCGAAAATTTACCCGACGAACACCGTCCCGTCGTTATCGGTTGGGACCGACCACCGTCGCCGGAGCTATGCCTGGCGTTCACGACTGCCTTCTCTTCTGCCCTCCTCTCCCCCTCCCCCGTGGCAGGCACACACGGAGGCATCTCCCCCGTAGGAACCACCACCACCACCACCACCCCGCACCGCACAATAATAACCTCCGCCCTCGCCACGTCCCTCCACCTCACGGTCCTACCCGGGGAGAAGGAAATTCCCACCCCCCGGGTATTCACACGAGACGACGCGCGACCTCCTCCCCCAAGGGCCGTTGCGGTTGCCGGTGAAAAATCGCAAACGCAGGGGCAGCTAGACGACGGCGACGGCGACCTGGGTCGCAACGACTTGTCGTCCGAATGCGAATCGTCGGGGAAGAAGGGAATGCCCGAGGACGATACGTCGTCGTCGTCGTCACCGTCGCCGTCGCCGTCGTCCTCGCCGTCGTCGCCGTCGTCGCCGTCGTCGTCGCCGTCGTCGTCCTTGTCACCACCATCCTCCTCCTTCCCCCACTCCCGATTCCTCCCCTACCCCCCCACCTTCACCCCCCTCACCCCCC
>Ga0115556_1003279_pt1 | contig 10493 bp, 7 predicted proteins | sample COGITO_mtgs_1104_5_FD_87282 | JGI IMG/M metagenome (GOLD analysis project Ga0115556, IMG submission 87282) | Pelagic marine microbial communities from North Sea - COGITO_mtgs_110414 | ecosystem: Environmental > Aquatic > Marine > Epipelagic | place: Germany:Helgoland, sampling site Kabeltonne... | reverse complement strand
GCAAGCATCTGGAGAGCAGGTTGTTGTTAGGTGTGCATTGCTGCATGGATATTGCTTGCATGGTTTTAATGTCTTGGGCGAGGCTGTAAGGGAGCTGTTGCGAGCTGTATGCGTGTTATTGATCGCATTTGTTGTGTGTGAGGCTCACATAGGGTCCCCATTGGTGAGCCCACTATTTCGCGAACGTGGTTAGTGAGGGCTTGTGGTGGTCTTGTGGTGAATGAATCGTAATATAAACGCGTGTTGGGTTAGAATATCGTGGATAAGCTGCCCTGGATGCGTTTTTGTTACATGAAAGGCACCCCTGCAACCAAGCACACCTGATGAAAAGGAGGTGGTCTCTGTGATTATTTAGCCTCCCTCGTACGAGTCTAGAACTGGTCAATTCGTCCGCGTGGTCTAGCGGCATGATACCTCTTTCGGGTAGAGGTGGTCCCGGGTTCGATTCCCGGCGCGGACCAATGTACCAGCAGGAGGAGACGACGAGAAGAGATGGCAAGCATGAGAGACAAGCATGAGAGACAAGCGAGACAGCAAGAGAAGAGAGAGAATGGACATAAAGTACTTAAGTACACCAAAGCTTAACCGCGCACACACAAGCTTAAACGCGCACGCACACACACACTAACGAAATCACCATCGCACCACAGAATATAAACATGCAGATCTTTGTCAAGACCCTCACAGGGAAAACCATCACCTTGGATGTCGAGCCTTCCGACACCATCGACAATGTCAAGCAAAAAATCCAGGACAAGGAGGGAATCCCCCCTGATCAACAGCGTCTTATCTTCGCCGGAAAGCAGCTCGAGGATGGACGGACACTTAGCGACTACAATATCCAGAAGGAGAGCACCCTTCACCTCGTGCTGAGGTTGAGGGGCGGAGGAAAGAAGAGGAAGAAGAAGACCTACACCAAGCCCAAGAAGGTGAAGCGCGTTAACAAGACCATCCCCATGCAGACCCTTAAATACTACCGCGTCAACGAGTCCGGAAAGGTCGAGCGCCTCCGCAAGTACTCCCCCGTTGCCGGAGTCGGATCCTTCATGGCCCAGCACAAGGACAGGTACTACTGTGGAAAGAGTGGTGTCACTTACATGTATGACGATATGAAGAGCGGAGAGTGAGTGAAATGCTAGCAATAACAACGAGGCTTTTGGCTGAAAATATCTCAACTTTAATGTTAACTTTGTGGATGTGACAAATTATCTCTGGCATGGATGCAAAAAACATTTCCGGATCCGCCGTCAGCACCACTCCTGCAGGGAGCCAGGCCTTGCCGGCGTGTTTGGCATGATCCCTGACGAGAATCAAACATAGCGCGGCCCCTTCCACCCCTCCAGGCATGGCTTCATGCTTTGGGCACAGCACTGCAGCACCTTGGCAATCATCTCTCCAATCGCACCCAACCCAATGAGGCCCACCCGACGCGTTCGAGGAGGGGTTGCAGCGGCGGTGACGGTCACCATCGGGATTGCCGTGCACCAATGCTTCTACTAAAAAAGTGAAAAAAAAAGAAACGCCTGGATTTTTCTAATGGGTTTCTTAAATGCCCAATATTGCCTCGTTAACGTCTTAAATTGATTTTTGTGACATAACGTACATTATAATACAAATATGAGCGCGTTCGCAAAGTCTAACGATGATGAAATGGATGCTGGAGGTAAGTTGAGTCCGTCGGTTGTCACCCGCCACACCCCCTACTTTAGCCCCCCTAACACACTAGTTACTATCTCTCTCAGTGGCCTTCGTTGTTAAGAAGCTAAAAGGAGAACTCGGTCGCCGCGGGGCGAAGGGAATGGTGGGTCTTGGTCGCAAATTCAAGATTATGGACGATGATGGAAGCAAGGCTCTGGATCTGTCCGAGTTCAAGAAAGCAATGAAGGAGATGAATATGGGGCTGAACGATGTTGAGTTGCGTAAGCTGTTCGAGCACTTTGATCAAGATAGAAGCGGTTCGATCGACTATGAAGAGTTTGTGCAGGGCATCCGTGACCCCCTCACTCCCCGCCGATTGGATTTGGTCCACCAAGCATTTGCCAAGATTGACATTGATGGGAGCGGCGAAGTACAACCCCATGAGGTTGTTGATAAGTACAATGCTGACAAACACCCCGACGTCATTAGTGGTAAGAAAACAAAGGACGAAGTTATGCGGGAATTCTTGGATACATTTGATGTTGGGGGTGTGAAGGATGGTGTTGTTACGAGGAAGGAATTTGAAAATTACTACACCAACCTTGGCGCGAATATCGATAATGAGGATTATTTTGAATTGATGATTCGCAATGCCTGGCACATCAGCGGGGGCAAAGGTGCTGCTGCAAACAGTGCCAACAAACGCGTACTGGTCACACGCCCTGACGGCACGCAGGCTGTGGTTGAGATTGAGGACGATCTAGGACTCGACCTGGTCTCCGCAGATAAGCGCAAAGAGGATATGATTCGCCGACTGAAGGCGCAAGGGCTCGATGTAGCAAATATTGACACGGGAGGTAGCACTGATCAGGCGGAACCCGAGGTCAAGACGGGCGGTTTAGCAAGTGGACAGACCAAAACGCCTGGGAAGGCCCACCACCCCAACAATCCAACGTTCACAAGCTCCATCACTTTGGCCGGGGTTGGAGAAGGCGCTGGAAGAAATAGGGTTGGTAAGGTGAACAAGTTCAACATCCAAAAGAGGGGAGCTGTAGCGGCAGACCACCTAGATATTCACGCAAGTGATTTGAGGAAAAGCCTTGGCACTGCCATGAAAAAACCGGCTTCCAAAAAAGTAGTCAGTTTGGCCGAAGCGTCGGGAACTGGGGGGGTGTCCGAGACTCTTAAAAAATTGAAGGAACAGCTTGCTACTCGTGGCGCGCGCGGAATCATTGGCCTCGGTCGCAAATTCAAAATCATGGATGATAATGGTAACGGCGCGCTCTCTCCAGACGAGTTCACCAAGGCAATGAACGAGTGTGCAATTTCTCTCAAGAGTGATGAGATGACAGCTTTATTCAAATACTTCGATAAGGATGGAAGCGGGGACATTGACTTCGAAGAGTTCTTGAGTGGAGTTCGTGGGGTTTTAAACGCACGCAGGCTAGACATGGTCCAGCAGGCCTTCGCTGTAATCGACAAGGACGGCAATGGTTTTGTTGAGCCTCATGATATAGTGGAGTGCTACAATGCCGATAAGCACCCGGATGTAATGTCTGGAAAGAAAACTGCGGATGAGGTGCTAAGGGAGTTCTTGGATACCTTTGACGTCGGTGGTGAGAAGGATGGGAAAGTGACCAGAAATGAGTTCCAAAATTACTACTCGAATGTCAGTGCCAGCGTTGACAACGATGATTACTTCGAGCTGATGATGCGCAATTCGTGGCATATTTCTGGCGGAAAAGGTTGGTGCGCGAACAGCGCAAACAAGCGCGTATTGGTCACAGACTCACGTGGCAACCAGAGCGTCCAAGAGATCAAGAACGATTTGGGGCTCGATCTCATTGATGAGAAGGACAGGAAAGATGAGATGGCGCGAAGGCTGAAGGCCCAGGGCGTTGACGTAGTAGGACTATCTAGCAATGGTGCTGTGGAGGAGAAGATGCGAAAGCCCAAGAAGTCAAACCCTAACTTTTCCCAGAAACAGTGGTAAATGAGGTCGGAAAAATGTAATATTGTACCCCAACTGCGCGATAGTTTATGAAAGCTTAATTTTATCCTTGAAGTAAGTAAAAATGAGTTTGTGTACTATATTTGCGGTTATTGAGTGTAGCGGCAACCCATTTCCCTTGTAGTTCTCTTTGGCAGAAAAATTCCTCAGGTTCAGGGTTCGGGGAAAAACCTCGCGCGCAAACTAAAACCTTGACAAAATAGAAACAAGCCAAAAACAACCTGAAAAGTAGATTGACCTTGAACTACCCGAACTACCACTACTCCTTGACCATTCGCCGATAGTAAATAATCCAACATCCTCCCAAATTAATCAAACTCTCATCAGATCATCGTGATGTCCGAAGATGAAACAACCAGCGCAAATCGAATGTCGGTCATCGCAAGAGTACGTCCACTGGCTTCTTCTGAGTCTCGGCCGGTTGTTTACGTGAAAGATTCGACCATCGGTGTGAATTTAGATGCAGAAGTTACTGCCACCAAGAGTTCAAAAGAATACTCACTAGACAAAGTTTATGGGGAGGATATTGGACAAGAGGAGGTTTTTGAGGGTGTTCAACCCCTGATGAGAGCAGCGCTTAGTGGTTTTAATACGACAGTATTCACTTACGGGCAGACCGGGACCGGTAAGACTCACACCATGCTTGGACATGATTTATGGGAGATGGCTAGTGAGAATGCCCAAGATGAGAGTGCCGACGATCGATCCCGAGCCTCGTCGTACAGGGCTCTAAACCGTGACCGAGAAGCCCGCGGTATAATACCTAGAGCGTTGCACTACGTGTTCAAGCAGATCAGGGTGATGGTGGAACATTCATCTCCCTCTCATGCCTCCAAGCATCCAGGCTCAGATAATAATGTCAGCGAAAAAAACAACTCAATTACTGTCAGTGTTTCGTACACTGAAATTTATAACGAACGTGTGCGTGATTTGCTGGCTGTCCAGGCTGCCGAGAACACAAACATTACGGTGCAGGGAATAGGTGCAGCCGCCCTAACCCCTTCTAAGGGTGGGGGGGGGAGTTATTTTGGGATCAAGGAACAAGATGAGAAATCCCTGGACATTCGAGAAGACAAGAAACTTGGAATTGTAATTCCTAACTTGACGGAGGTATTGGTGGAGACTGAAGAAGAAGTTTTCAATGTTTTGTGGAAAGGCGCTCGGAATAGGGCCATGGCATCAACAAACATGAACGAGCGGTCATCAAGGTCTCACACAATATTCGGAGTCCGCCTGACTGTCGCCCTCGGTGGCGTGGTCCGCCGGAGCAAGATCAACTTGGTCGATCTGGCTGGTAGTGAGCGGTATAAAACGCACCAAATGGCGCGTTTTAGTGAGCAGCGGATTAAGGAACTGACTTCCATCAATCAATCGCTGTCAGCTCTTGGGAACTGCATCAGTGCCCTGACAAAAAGGGGAGGGACAAAGCAGCACGTCCCTTACCGCAACAGCAAGTTGACACGCCTGCTGCAGGACTCTTTAGGTGGGAATACAAGGACGATGTTCATCGTAACAGTTTCTCCCAGCGCGATAAGCGCCGACGAGACGGTGTCGACACTACAGTTTGCGGACCGTGCCATGCGAGTGCGAGTTTTTGCCACGTCCAACGAAATCCTCAGTGATGACGACCCACTTAAACGCGCTCATCACGAAATAGCACGGTTAAAGTCCTTATTGCAAGCAAGCATAAGCCGCCAGAAACTCACCAAGGGGGGGGATGGAGGGGGAGATAGCAACAAAGGGGATGACAGGGGTGGCAAGGGCGATAGTAGGTCTGATAGCGGCGGGAACAAAAGCAACTATAACAATAACAGAAATATGAATATGCAGATGCAGATGGTGGAAAAGATGGATGCCGAAGCTCAGGCCGAAGCAGCCGCCCTCCGAGACGAAAACTTGAAGTTGGCGGAGGAAGTTTCCAGGCTGCGGGAGGCACTAGTGAGAGAGAAAAATGAGAAGGCAAAATTGCTCAAGGCAATTTACAAGGGGGAAGGAAATGAGGACCACGAAGAAGTACTCCAGCACGAAATAGATGTCGTATTTGGAGTCGGAGATGACAACGGCAACATTGCGCTCGATTCAGACTCGGCCTCGGGATCATCAACTCAAATAGCTAAAGTTGATCACATGGCTCAGCTGCGAGTCTTGTTAGCCCAACGAAGCATGCTTGAGCAGCGCCAAGAGGAGATAGAGGCGACGCAGAGAGATCAAGATGAGCAGCGAGAGTGGCTGGACCACTACCACACTTGGCTACGCAACCTGCCTGTCTCCGAGAATCATGAGACGAGCAGTGAGGGTGAACCATTGACCCTTTATGACCGACTTTGCATGATGGAGACGTCCGTGTTGCTTCAGAGTCAGGAACTTAAGAGGACAAAACGTCTGTTCCTGCGCGACAAAGACAGGTTGGAGAGGCAAATCAGTGAGGGACTGCAGAATATCGAGGAGAGGGATATTTTGTACAGCCAACAAACAAAAGAGCTGGAAAATCAAGGGAGCGAGAACGAATCCTTGAAGATAGAACTCGACGACATGAAGGTCAATTATGCAAAGCTTAAACTTGAGTCCATGAAATTGTCCTCGTCCACCTCCTCCGAAAGGAAGGTCGAATTCCACCCCCAATCAAGCATTCGACACAGCGACTCCACAAATTCGGTGATAACCGACTCGCCTACAAAGACCAAAACCGAATCGAAGGGTGATTTTCGCTTCAATGACGAAATAAACGGTGTTACCAGAGGGAATGGGGTTGGAGGAAGCGTCAGCACTGCTAATTTGGACCGTTTAAAACAGAGTGGCGGTCGTGTCCGGCGCAGAACCAGCAGCAGCGACGATATGAAAGCGAAGGGAAAAGTGAATACAGCGACAGTAGTGACAAAGAAGAAAACGAACCCTTGGACAAAACACCTTGATCCAACTCATAATGTGTACTATTATCACAACTCTGTCACACAGGAAACAACCTGGGAGACACCAAGTGACTTTGTGGAATAAATGTTAAAAGTTTGTTTTTGGAAACTTGTGCATGCATTCATTCGAACATTCATTAACGCTGTGTTTGTGGTTTAGGTACAAAAGATGGGATTCCAGTAATGGCACGTCCGAGAATTAAGGCATGCACATCGTGAGTACCTTCATACGTGTTGACGGCCTCCAAGTTCATGACGTGCCTAATGATATGGTATTCGTCACTAATTCCATTCCCCCCAAGCATGTCGCGGCACTCCCTTGCGATGGCCAGCGATTTTCCGCACGAGTTCCTCTTGATCATACTGATCATTTCCGGAGCAGCCGCCCCCTTGTCCATAAGCCGTCCTACTTGGTAGCAGAGCGCGCGACCCAAAGTAATCTCTGTTGACATGTCCGCAAGCTTCTTCTGCATTAACTGATTGGCCGCCAAGGGGCTACCAAATTGTTTCCGCTCTAACACGTACTCTCTCGCCTTTTCCATGCAGAACTCTGCGGCGCCGAGCGCCCCCCAACCGATACCATAACGAGCGTTGTTGAGGCAACCAAAGGGGCCGCTCAAGCCGTCAACAAATGGCAGAGCATTCTCCAGCGGCACCTTGACATTGTCCATGAAAATCATTCCTGTGTCGCTTGCTCGCAGGGAAAATTTTCCCTGAATCTTCGGCGCGGTGAGTCCTTCCATACCCTTGTCCAGCACGAAACCGCGGATCCTGCCGTCCTCCTCGCTCTTGGCCCAAATGACGAAAACATCAGCGATGGGACTATTGGTGATCCAGTTCTTGCTTCCGTTCAAAACGTAGTGGTCATCCTCCTTCCTGGCCCTCGTCTCCATTCCACTGGGATCTGAGCCGTGATTAGGCTCTGTCAAGCCGAAGCAGCCGATGAGCTCCCCAGCAGCGAGCCCTGGCAGGTATTTGTCCCGCAAATAGTCTGTGCCGTAGGCGTGAATGGGCCACATCACAAGAGAAGACTGCACCGACATGGCAGATCGATAACCGGAATCAACTCTCTCCACCTCCGTCGCGATAAGACCGTATGCCACATAAGATGTCTCTGCGCAGCCATATTTCGAGGGAAGGGTGGGTCCAAGCAAGCCAAGCGACCCCATTTCTTTGAAGATCTCCAAATCAAATTTCTCGTTTCTATTAGACATCAGAACCCGTGGCATCAGTTCCTAGTCGGTCGCATCGTGAAATAGTGTTACCATCGCAAGTTGACACCATAAAATCATCGCATGTCGGCAACATGGCCGCATGGCAGGCAACATGGCAAGGTTAGTCAGTGAGTCACAATATGCCATCGACGCAGAGGGCTGCTTGAAGTTCTCCAATAGGAATAATAACCTACCTGCTGGCAATATGCCCTAGCGGCGTCTCGTACGATTTTCTCCTCTCCCGTTAGCAAATCGTCGCCGTTCTCCATCTGAACCGGATCAGCCCAATCATAGGTGCCGAGAGGGCCTGTCTTCGGGATGTATTTCTCACTTGGATCCACAGTGGAAAGAAGGCGAGTTGTCGTGCTTTGTATACTTCGCGGTGCGAAGATTCGTCTGAGGCTTGGTGAGAACATGGTTTTAAGCACTGTAAATGGGTTTATCACCTTCACCCTGCGTGGTTTTGTTTGTCCCAGGAACTCAGATGGGTTAAGTTTTAGAAAAGCACTCAGGAGCTATTAACATCCGTTACAAAAAACCCTCGACCTTCTATCATCGACTAATTGTACCAAAAGAGGCAAAAATCTACGATTGTCCTCAAACTTCCACAAAACAACAGCTGACCCAACTTGCTGTTAACAACATTCTCCGCCCCCCTCCAACCCCCCCAAAACAACCATGAATCCTCGCGAACAGGCCCAGATGAACACGACACTTGCCGGTCTTCAGAAGCGCGGTGATGTGTTCACTCGAAACATGCTGAACGCCAAAATTCAAGTCCAGACCCTACAGCAGGCATTGAAGGACGCTGATGCACTCATTGCCAAGAACACTCAGCGCAATAAGAAGAAAGCTATCGGTTTGTTGAATCTACACACCCAGACGGCGAATGAAGCGTACCAGCGTGCCGACGGATTGGATCCCACCAAACTTGCGGACATTAACCAGAAGAAACTTGTAGGCAATTTGGAAGCTCGCCTTAACAAAGCGCTCATTAGACACAGCGAGACGGTTAACGAGAACAATGCAATCAAGGCAAAGATCAATAAGTGCCGTCGTAAGCGTAAGAATGACGATTTCAATAGGATGGCATTGGAGAAGAAATTACAGATGGTGCAGGACAAACTGGATGTTGTCATGAATACAGCTGCAGAGGCCAGCGAGCAGCGGCAAAAGGCCACTGACCAGAAGCTGCAAATTATGGAGCAGAACATTGACGAGCAGAATGAATTCAACCGGGAGTATAACGATCTCAGCGATTATATTGTGCAGGAAAACAATCTCTTGGAGGAATCCATCAGCAAAGCTGCCATGGCGGTAAAGTTCGACGATGCGATTGGAGACGTCGACACGCGGGGTAGTTTGACCGTGGACCGGGAACAAGAGATCAAAAATAACCTTGCTACGTTAACTCGGGATCTGGATGGAGGCGAGAAGGAAATTATTTCTTTTGACAAAAAGATCGCCTCTTACAAGGCCAACTTTGATCGACTACGTGACGTGAGTGGCTTGCAGAGCATCGACGATATTGTTTCTGTCTTTATCAAGAATGAGGAGGAAACATTCAGTTTGTTTAATTTTATACAGACAGTCAACCAGGAGACCGATCACCTGGCTGAGCAGGTACGTTTTGTGATGATTGATTATTGTGCCGAGAGGGGGAGAAAAGAGGGGGAGGGGTTGATGTGACGATGGATGGGTTGATGTGACGATGGATGAATGGATGGATGGATGGATGGATGGATGGATTGATGGCTGTTTCTCTGCTCAACTTTTTCTTTTGCTCACACTTAATTTTTATCAACGTCAACGCAGCATGCTCGCTTGCTGAAAGAAATCTCCACTTATGAGGAACAACAAATTTCGGAAGAACAGGGCCGGGTTGAAACCCTAGAAAGGGAGCGAAAGAAGGTTGAAGACAGCAAAGAAGAGCGCGAGAGGATGACCATCCTTGCTGTTGATGAACAAAAAACCGTCGAAAAGATCGCCAAAAAAGTACAAACCTTGTTCTACAAGATCCAGTGCGATCACGCGCTGGAGCAGCACGGAGTAGGTAATAAGGGTGGCACTGAACGAGAGGCCAGGTTAGCCTCCATTGCATCGCAAGGCGTGTCAGAGAGCAACATCCTTGCATTCATGGGCATCATTGAGGAGAGGGCTGTTCAGATCATCGGAGAGTACGCAAGGACGCTTGTAGCCAGCAAAGACGGCAGGCGGCCCAGCGTAATCATGAATACCAAGGCATTCACCGCTCTGAACAAGTCTGGGCAGCCTAATAGCCTCGAATTCAGCGATGATGAGTTCGAGGATGATGAGGGCGCGCAAGCAAAGCCAATCAGCATTGCAGAGTTCCGGCAACAAGCCAAGGAGAGCAACATGGGAAGCGCCACGAAAATTAAAAAATCGCATCAACGATAAGTAATGTACAGTGTTATACTACATGTGATATTTTGCAGCGGAAGTAGATCTTTTTTCTAGTCGATGTTAGATAATAATGTAACAATAACCACACACCCCCCTGTTAGATAATAAATTTTCTTGCTTGATCGCGTTTTTTGACCATAGCTATCAAGGAAATCTCTGAATGTTGAAATTTAGTACTTAAAATACATTTTTGTAATACAATTTTATTTCATGCTATTATTTAAGTATATAATATGATTAATTTGAATATATAATTTTAAAATAATTTAAAAATATATATTATACTTTTTGTATATT
>Ga0115556_1003278_pt1 | contig 10495 bp, 10 predicted proteins | sample COGITO_mtgs_1104_5_FD_87282 | JGI IMG/M metagenome (GOLD analysis project Ga0115556, IMG submission 87282) | Pelagic marine microbial communities from North Sea - COGITO_mtgs_110414 | ecosystem: Environmental > Aquatic > Marine > Epipelagic | place: Germany:Helgoland, sampling site Kabeltonne... | reverse complement strand
CGTGATTTGGGATACTACCAACTATTGCTTTATACAACATATATGCTACAATCCCAAAAACCGCCCAAATCACAAATAAGTTTTCCAATTAATTTATTTTAAAATTTTGAGTTCTTTTATTCATCTTCGTCGTCTGTGTAAATCTCTATTGTGTGTTCCAGTAAATCCGCACATTCCATACAATAAATTAATCCATTTGGAAAATGTAAATGTTCTTCGTTCGTTCCCAATTCTTCCCTACATTCACTACATACAATTAACACAACAATATCTTCAATTTGCTCTTCATCGCTACTATCAATATAATCATCTTGACTATCTTGACTTGATACGCTCATTATCTACTATAAAGACTATTAAATGAATAAGTCTAAATAGAGAGTTATGGAAGTCTTCTAAATTTACTACTTCCATAAACATTATGGAAGATTTAGAAAATGGAAGAATTTACCACATTCTTATAAATCTTCTATATTTTACTAATTAAAATATGGAAGTTATAGAAACTTTATAATCTTTTAATGGAAGTAATGGAGCAATTTACTTTTAACATATTTTTATGGGAGTTATAATCTTAATTATGTTCGGTAATGGATATTATTATTATTAATAATGATGATAGTTGTTAATTTCTTTATTATGTCTGTAAATGAATAGTTAAATAAAACTACTTGATGATTATATGTAAATATATAAAAGTTTCTCAAAATCGCATTATTTACTATTAATTAAAAAACAATAGAATTATAGAAAAAGATTTATTGATATTTATATGAAACTATTGTAATAATATATATATCCAACTCGCAAAATATATATATGATTTAACATAACATATATAGTTTATGTTGGATATGATTAATTGAAAAATAATATAGAAGATTATTGATATATTTATTTGGAAATGAAATATGTGTTTTAATATTCATCAATAGTTGGAATAGTTGGGATAGATTGTCTTTATATTCATTTAATGTAATTTGGATAGATTGTCTTTAAATTCATCGCCCAGCAACTTTTTAATGAATATAAATACAAATAATTAATAGTAAAAACACCCAATTTATGAATATAAATACATTTATTAATTGTCTTTATATTCGCTTTTTTACTTATTTTAATTATTTATGTGAGTTATGAAATTAAAAAGTGTTTTTTGGAGCGTTTTTGGGATTGCTCCAACTATTCCTTTATAATAGATATATGATGAAATCCCAAATTCGCTCCAAATAACAATAATGAATATAAATACAAATTATTTATTCTCCATAAAATTAATATGATACTTTGATTTTTTATGTCTGTTAATTGTTATTTTTAAAATTTCTTTACCACATTCACAAACCATACGCTCTTTTAATTTTTCCGCATTATCTTTATTATATTGATTTGATTTTTCCAATTCTTTATCTCGGTTCGCTTGATAATAATTGCTTTTTTGCTCTTTGCGTTTTAAAACATTTGCTTCGCTCATATATCTTTCTTCGTTTGTTAATAGTCGCCCATATAAATTTAATTCTTCCATATTCTGTTTATGAATATTCCGTGATTGATGTTGTTTTAATTTAACTTTATTCATTTCCATTCCACATTCACAAACAATCTTTATTTTATTTCGTTCTTTAATTTTATCGGCATTATTAATCCTATATTGTTTCTGTCGTTCTTTAATTTTATCATCATTATCAATCTTATATTGTTTATAATATTCTGCTTTTGAACCCATATAATATTAAATAAAAAAATCTATTTATATTCATTTATTATATTGTTTTATCCCAAATGTTATTATAACCCCAATAAAACCCCAAAATACAAATTATTCAAATACTTATTTTACGCAACGGATTTATTTAATGTCCCCATAGATTAATATTTAATTCGTGATACTCAATAGCATTCATCATTTCTTTTCTTGCGTTTCTCAAAAATATAAAATCCAATTTCTGTTCCAACAAATCGTTTTTACCAATTTGATATTCATATTCATCTTTATAGCATTTATAAACATCTTCAATACATTTAATCAACTCGTAATCAATCTCATTCTCTTCTAAAAAATCTCGTCCTCTTTTTTTGCCTGTGTTCCATTCTTGATTATACATATTATACAAACCATTAACAATTGCTTCTTCTTCACTATCATTTGTAAATTCACTCAAATAAGATTGCTCCCACTCTTTAATAACATCTTGAATAGTGTTTTCGTTATTGTAAATGCTGTTTTTGTTCCAATTAAATATTAAGTCCATTTTGTTTTTATGATATATATATATCGCAATAATCTACTTCAATTTTTACATTTAATCAAAATAAACCACATCATCACAATCACAAAATATTTTATCAACAAAAAATTCAACGGATTTATTATATCCGTCAAAAGTTTTTGAATTTTTTATTTTTTATTTTTTATTTTGTTTTTTTATTTTTTTATTATTGATTATGCTTTGTGATTAATTTTGCGTCGGCAAATCGCACACTTATCAATTTGTTTGAAACACCCATCACAATATTTATGACCGCAACCACTTATTTTTAATCCACCAACTTCAATCACCTCAAAACAAATGGGGCATTCAATTTGCTTTTTTAACTCCGCCGTCATCTTCTCAATCTCAATAACTATGTGTTGGGGCATTTCATCAACCCCATTCAATATCGTCGTGTTCGTTTGATAGTTATTTACATTTTGTTCGTGATGACTTGCGGTTTCTTCATAATATTTCGCCCACGCATAAGCGGTTTGTTTCTTTGAATAGTTTAACTTGCGTTGTAATGCTTCCATTATGTGTTCTTGATTTGATATATATATATCGTGTAAATCTATTTCAATTTTGTTTCAAATTCAAATTCAATCTCGTTTGATGACTTGTTGTCTTGTTTTCTTGTCTTGATGCTCTATATTATATTGTGTGATTTTCATTTCAATTTTTTTTCAAATTCAATATTCAAATACTTATAATCCAATAAATCCGTTAAATTTTTTATTCCAACGGATACAATAAATCCGTTAAATTTTTATATCCGTTATGTGTTTCAATCCCATTTCGTTTTAATATAATCATCAAATGCTTCTGTGTTCTCAATAGAATATCGTTTTACATCGCAATTTGTTTTAAATATTTGTTTCGTCATATTAATTCTCTTATCTAAATCATCACATATCAGTTCGTCAAAAATCCAAACCAATAATTCTTCATCTCGTTTAAAAGTTTTCAAATCTTCTCGTGTCTTAAAATAAAATCGTTGAATAATATTGTCTTCGGTTAATTTTAAACATTTCATTTATATATTAATATATTATTTGTCTTTATATTCATAATTATAGAATGTATTTATATTCATTTATTCCATCATCTGTTCTATATCATCAATATAATCTTGATAATCCGCCATATGTCGTTCTCTTATTTCATTCATTCTTCTATTATATATCACATCGTCTTCGTCAGTCCATAATTTATTTTTATATTTATCCGCTCCAATCATATAATAACAAACAATAACGCTTCCGTCGTAATCACTTTCATCACAATAACCCTTCATATCAATATATTCTAATAAAATTATATCTGTTTCATCAATTCCGTTTTTCAATTCCATAGTCTGTATTTTATAAAATTTAAATTGGGGATTTTCAATCAACTCATTTTCACTATTTCTAATCATTTTCGCTTGAATTAAATTTCTGTATCGCTTCCCAATAAAAAAAGATGTCGCATCACAACAACTATCACAATAACGCAATTCTCTTTGCTCTATCATTTTATAAGAATTTTTATATCTCGGTTCAATCATAAATTCTTTAATGACGGAAAAAATATCATCATTAAAATCTTTTTTTTGATTAATAAATAATTCAAATGCTTTCTTGTTTCGTGTATCATTTTTTTTGAAATCTTTTTTAAATGATGTTATTTGCTCCATTCTAATATAAATATATTTTTTGTCTTTATATTCATTTTACATAAATATTCGGTCTATGAACCCACATATGAGCGTCATTTGAATTTGTAATTGGATATTCATTAACCATATCATCATCACGCAAACATTCAATTCGTTTCGCAATTAAATCTTGTTCGCCTCCCAATTGGATATTTTCATTCAACATATTTTTCAATTCGTCTTTTAAAACTATTGTATCAATAATTTCATTCAACACATCCTTTACATTATCTTCATCAGTCTTGTAATCATCAATAATAATATTATCAATCGTTTTATCATTTGTCGTATATTTATTAACTTGCTCTTTTACATAATAATTATTTTCGGTTTGTTTCCAACTAACATCTTTATATTCATAAAATCGTGTATCATTTTTAGTAGATTTCATATCGGTCATATTGTATGTTGGAATTAAATTTGGATTATCTAATTCAATTTTTAAATAAATCCCAATTCTTTCATCATCTGTTTTCTTTTTCAAATCAATAATATTATCTTCTTTATCGTGTATAAAATCCGCACTCAATAAATTAAATGGAATTTTAATGCTTCTCTCGGTTTCACCAATTTTATATGTGATGTATCGGTTCTTTTTATAAATCGCACTTCTATAAGTATGAAACTTTTTATCAATTTGTTTTTTTCGTGTTTTAGTTGCTATATTTTTATTTAGTGTTTCTTTATCAATTGTTTCGTTTAATAATCTTTGTGTGTTGAATTGATAATAATATATATCGTTTTTGAGTGTATCATAGTATGTATTTATAAATGTTCGTTCAATTGTAAAATCGCTTTCATTATATAATTCATATTGTATGACTAATAAACATTTATCATCTTCATAATTATTTTTTTCTGCTCCACCACTTCTATTTAAATGTCGTGTTTGAATTCCAACGGAAGATAAGAATTTAACTATCAAATTCTTTACATATTTATAATGTATTTTGTTTGATGATGAGTATTTTTTAATTTCCAATTTTTCTTTATCAACGCTTGATGTGTCTAATTTATTTACAAAATATAACAATTGATTAATAATAAATTTACTATTTTTATTTAATAATTCTTTGAAAAACTTATTTGAGATTATCTTGCGTTTGTAAATTAAATCTATTCTATCTAATCCCAATATATCCATAATAGATTTTGTGATTTTTAGTTTATTTGTTTCAATATCGTATTTCACAAAATCGCTTTCCGTTCGTTCAACATCATAAATATATTCACTAATAATCTCATTATTGAGTTTAAATAAATTTTTAAGATGTGATTTCTTCCCAATATTAACATCGTGTTTTATATTCATAACGCAACCGCTATATTGAATTTTTTTATTCAAATCATAATCGGTTCGTATTATAGCATCACAATATTCGTTCTCTTCGTCATAAAAGAATGTTTCATTTTCTTTATTTGTAGTGTAGTTTTGAAATGTTCCACTCGTTTTTCTATCCGCAATATCTAATGCGTTTAATAATTCTTGTTTTATAATATCTTTATTTCGTTCATCTTGTAATAACTTATTTGTTGATTTATTAATATGTAATTTATTAATTGTTTTGTATTTCAACTCTTGTAAATATGTATCGTTGTTGGATTTATCCGCTTTCATTCGGTCATATTCGTCTTTTGTAATCATTTTCTCATATTGAAATAATGCGTGTTTAATAACTTCTTGATGTTTTTTCGTATCATCATATTCTTCTTTTGTAGAAATAATTTCTTCATCGTTTTCAAAAACATTATTTACAACAACATTTAAATTGTGATTGTATTTGAGTTTCCCCAATATTTCTTGTGAGTAATTCCGCTCACTATCAATCATCTCTTTAAAATTCGTAATTGTAATTTGTTTATAAAAATCATCTATTGCGTATTTTAAAATATCCACATTATCTTTCCACCATTTATCGTCGTTGAATTTTAATTGATTATTTTTTTCTATCAAATTCTCAATAACATCTTGTTTAATTAATTCGCTCGTTGATGTTAAATCATTCTTTACATAAAAGTTAATTTGTTTATCTCTCAAATGACGGCATCTATGGAGCATTTGTAAAAATTCTCTTGCGGTAATTGAACCATTTGTTGCGTATCCATATAATGTATCAAATAACAATTCGGTTTCACTATTTCCAAATGAAATTCCGCACTTGATAGATGGAGTATAAATAAACACTTCAATATTTAATTCTTTTAAGACTTGTTCTAATTTACAAAATAGTTTTGCTTTATTTGTTGAAGCATAAGAACCAATATCTATTTGTTTTTTTATTTTTTGTTTTTTATTATCATCTTCGGTTTCTTTATAATCGGTTTTTAATGCTTTTAAAGTTCTTGGATTATAAAGCACATCATTTACAAAATATTCAACTCCCTCACTTGAAACAACCATTATATTTTTTGTTATGTGTTCTCGTAATGATTTCCGCCACATTAATTCAAATATAGTTGATGCGTCCGCTTTTGATGTTGTAGCATAAATAATGCGTTTATTGTTTTCAAACACATTTTTATTTAATTCACTCATCATTTTCGCATTTTGTCTATAAATATTATATGTGTAATCCGCCCAACTATTATGAGAGCAATTAAATAATTGCGGTTTCTCGTCATCGTTATTTTCAATAAATATATTTGTAATTAAATTCATTCTTGCTTCGCTCAAATCACAATCTAAACAAATAATTTTATCCGCAACATTAATTAATTCTTTTATTTCAACGGAAACTTCAAATGGCGTTGTTGATGTAGAAGCAAATGTTCCAGTTGATAATAGATGATTAATAATGCTCTCATATTCATCAAATAATATAATCTCAAATGGCGTTTTATTATTTTTATATAAAACTTTATTTAAACTTTCCATAGATGAAATAACCAAAGACGCACTATCCAAATTATCTAATTCTTCTTTATCCGCCAAATGATTAACGCCGTCAAATTTTGCGGTCATCTCAATATTTAAATTATTGTTCTCGGTAATAAATAAAACTCTCAAACCATTTTCTATTGCGTATTTATTAATTGTATCAACTCCAAAATGTGTTTTTCCACTTCCCCATAACATTTTCCAACCGCTTAATCGGTGTATGGATTTTAAAAACTTATTCATCTCATCAATAATTTCTGCTTGGGTAATTGTTTTAAATTTCGTTGTATCAACTCCATATTGATTATTAAATCCAGTATCCAATCCATAATGATATATCGTTTTCGTCAAATCATTAATTAATGTTTGCTTTTTCATATCATAAACATAATTGTTCCCAACATTTATTTTATTAATGTTTTTGCGTTTTTTATCTTGCTCGGTTTTGTATCTCATAACAATAACTTTTAAATCGGTTTTTGATGTTTGGGTTCTATCACATATCCAATTATAAATATCGTCGTTGAAATAATTAAATAAACTCCACATAAAACAACAATTAAAATGCTCGTTAATTGCGGTCAAATATTTATTGATGTTATTTGAAATGTATTTATCATTTAATTTATTCCCCCATTTAATATTTTGTTCGTGTGTGTAATCTTTGGATTTAATAGCACTTTGTTCTAACCATTTCTCGTATCCATTAAATTTATTTAATATTATTTGTCGTGATATATTATTCCACATCGCATCATTATAAAATTCAATCGGTAAGTGTTCCAATAATTTCTCCACTATGTTTTGAGGATTTAAATTAATTAATTCATTATCTTCAATCGTCTTTTTAATCTTCGTTTGTTTGATTTCGGTTTTAATAATTTTATTCTCAACCACATCTTTATATTCAATTGGGTTCTCGTGATAATCATTTAACACGCAATTCTTCACATCATTAATTAAATATTTAAATGTAATATCTTTGATTGCGTATTTTTTATTATCATCTTCCCAAATATAAATCCATTCAAAGAATTCTTTACCACCCATTTTATTTTGATGGGGCAAACAAAACAATCTATTATGAGTATAAACTTTTCCATCTAATGAACCAACAATTTTTTTAAACCCAGTTCTCTTTTTATTAATCCCATCAACAAAATCTTTATTTGCGGTTTTTGTAATTTTAAATGTATCAATCACAATATGAATGCTTTTCCACTTATTCGTTTCATCACATTTTTTACCATAAACATAAGTAATATCGCTCGTAGCGTTCAATCTATAATAACTATTAAACTCTTTTAAAAACTCGTTAAGAATTATTTTAACTTCATCATCGGTCTTGTATTTACCAATTTTATAATCAATATCAAAGTAGGGTTTAATAATGTCGTTTGTAATAATTTCATATAAATTTCCAAATTTCCAACTCTCAATAAAGTTAATTTTATCGGTAATATGTTTAAAACAAATATAGAATTTACCACTTTTAATATTTTTATCAATTGCTAATATGTGATAGTCTATGTATTTGCTCTCGTTTGTTTTGTTGTATGATTTCAACACTTGATGAACGCTCTTGTGATTTTGTAATTTTTCCAACAACGCCCCCTCATCTATCATTCCGTGAGTGATAGTTTCGGTTGAATTAATCGGTTCAATTTTATTTGTTAATAAAACATTATTTGTCTTTTTATTCATTTATAATATAATAGATAATTTGTCTTTATATTCATTTTTTATAATATATATATTGTTGTTAAATTCATTTATTGTAATTTCAAAAGAATTTGGGATTTCAGCATATATTTTGTATAAAGCAATAACTCGTAGCATCCCAAAAACGCTTGAAATAACACTTAATGAATTTAAAAACTTTTCGTATGTCTTTTTAGACTTTGATTAATCCAACAGCATTAATTTTATTTTTAATCGCATCGTCTGTTTCTCCGTTATTTCTTGCGTCAAATTCAATCGCATTTAGTAGTGTGATAAAATGTGCTTGAAATCTTTTTACAACTGCTGGACTATAAGTCTTATTTTGTTTCTGTGCTTTATTAATCAATTGATTTGTGTATTCATCAATATATTCTTTATAATAATCCGTAGCATCAAATCGTTCAACGGATTTCACGCCCCTAATAACTTTATTTTTATTGTAAAGAATTCCATTAATTGTATTGATTGTGTAGGGTTTAAAATCCGCAACATCTTTATTTACTTCGTTTATGACTTCAACCAAATTATTTCTATCATCTGTATAATAGCATTTATCGTCGTTCATAATAATTTTATAGATAGTAGATTTCATAATTGATATATATATATATAAAAAGATTTGTCTTTATATTCATTTAACTAATAATGAATATAAACACAATATATTTCAACTCGCAACACAATCGTTTATTTGATGTTTTACTAATTTTTTTATTGCTAAACAATCGGCAACTTTCTTTAATGTTAATTTTTTTCGTGTAGCGGTCATCATAATCGGTTTGATATTTTCAACATTAAAATTGAAATGCTTATCTTCGTGTCTGTATCGTTTTTGAATAACTTGTGTTAAATCAATAAAACATTCAATATCTGTTTGCGTATTGAAACCATTAAATATTGAAATAACATCAAATAGTTTATTTCCGTGTTTATCTCTCGGTTGTAGAAATCCAACACTTGTTAAAAATGAAAATAAATATTGAAAATCCAAATCATCATCAGCACCAACAAATTCAAATCTATTATCGTTTTTTAATATATAATGGAATGTATCAATTGATGTTTCTTCGGTATATGGAATAATCATATTATCGTATTTTACATAACCAATAACAACATCTTTATATTGCGGTAATTCAGCACACCAATTATCATCGTCAATATCTAAATAATTTCTGTATGTTCTAACTATATTATCTTTATAGTTCTTATTGTATATTCTCACTTTATCAACACATCTATTTCTTAAAGAGCGTTCATCGTCATATTTATCAACCATATTATAATTAATCAACATTTTCTTTTTTTCCATATTATTATTATCAAAAAAGTTCATTTGTATATATTATATATCAATAAAAAAATGTATTTAAGTTCATTAAATATAATATCACACCAACTCACACGCCAAAAATAAAAATATTAATAATTAAATTTACACGCTATTTCGTTTCAATCATAACCTAAAAGAATTCTAAAAATAAGTAAATGTTATATTATATATTAATTGAATATTTGAAATGCTTATTTTCCGCATTCAACGGATTTATCAATCTTCCATTAAAACATTTATCTCTTCTTCATCATCTGTTTCTTCTGCTTTTTTATTATTAAAATCGGTAGTTGAATAATGTAGCAATTGTGTTTCCATATTATGACCTCTCGCATCAGCAATATTTTTTAACATTTTCATATTTCCATTTGTTTCTGCGTGATGTTGAATGATTTTGTAAATCACCGCTTGGGATAAATTGCTATTTGGAAGATATTTTAAAAATCGTGATTTGATGAATTTTCCAATTTCTGTTTGCTTGTAGGGTTTCTTTTTATTATTAACAAATAAGTATTCATTTCCATTTAGCAATTCTTTCATCATAAATTTTTGGAATTTCTCATCTCGTATCACATCTTTTTTCGTTCCAAATGATTTCGCCGTCTTATAAT
>Ga0115556_1003269_pt1 | contig 10509 bp, 6 predicted proteins | sample COGITO_mtgs_1104_5_FD_87282 | JGI IMG/M metagenome (GOLD analysis project Ga0115556, IMG submission 87282) | Pelagic marine microbial communities from North Sea - COGITO_mtgs_110414 | ecosystem: Environmental > Aquatic > Marine > Epipelagic | place: Germany:Helgoland, sampling site Kabeltonne... | reverse complement strand
CCATCGCGAGGGAAGGCCTCGAATTAACGCGGTGCCGCCTGATCTGTTGTTGTTCTTGTCGTCGTCGTCGTCGTCCTCGTCGTTGTTTTTGTTGTTTTCATTCAAAGCCTTCGCCTTCGCTTCCTCCGCCGCCACCAACGCATCAACTCTCGTCCTCTTCGTCTTTTCCTCCTCCTCCTCTCCTCTCGGTCGCTTGCACGAAAGCGCGTCGTCGTCGTCCGCGGTTGCAGCGGCAGAGGGAGGCGCGTCGTCGTCCTCTTTCCCCGGCGAGATGATCATCAGGTCGATGATCTCGTCGCGTGAATCTTTTCCCGTCGTTTGCCCCGGAAAAAGCTCAAGGAGTGGAGAAGTGCGTCGTCGTTCTGAAGTTTTTCGTCTCGCGTCACTTTTGTTCGCTCGCGCGCTGACGCGTTGTCTCTCTTTTGCGCGCAGTTTGAAGAGGTATACATATATATACATACAGAGCAGACGCGAGTATCGCGAACAACAGCGCGCGCGAATTGTTCAGAGAGAGAGAGAGAGAGAAGTCTCTCTTCGATGATGATTCGTTGGAATCCATCGCACACCGTTACGACGGGAAGACGACGACGGAAACCAACGGCGTTGCGGAATTCTCGTTCAAGAACTCCGACGAGACCACCTCTGCGAAAAGGAGGAAAAGGAGGACTCAAAGCCGCCGCGAAAAAAGGAGACGAGGAGGAAAAGGAGGACGCGTTGTTTGCATCGAAGTCGTCGTCGTCGGAAGACGCGTTGTCGAGCTTAGAGCAGCTCGGAATAATCACCGAAGCGAAAGAAGAGGAGAAAGAAGAGGCAAAAGCGACAGTTGTAGAAGCGAAAGATGAAGATGCGACGACGGGAAGAAAAACCCCAAGCAGTGCGGAAGGAGAAGGAGGCGAAGATGATGTGAAGCTTCCGGTGCTTTTCCGGATGATTAAGAAAGGGTTTCGCGGCCCCCCGCGAGCGGGAGAAGGAGAAAAAAGCACTACGAATAATCCGCTCAATCGACCCAAGTATCAACGAGCGGAAGGCGTGACGAAGTATTGGAGTCCGTTTTTTTCTCCTCTGTCGAACATATACAACGTGCCGACGGAAGAGCCGACGGCGGCGGAACGGTTGGCTGTTTTGCACTTGTTTTTTTTCGCGGCGGATTTCGTCGCCGTGAAAACTGGAGCGAATATGGAGGGCGGGTTTTTCTTTAGTAATTTTGCGTTGTTCGCGGATGCGGTGAAGACGCAAAACGAGTGGTGGCGGTTACCGTCCGCTGCTTTGGCAGATTTTGGGTTAGAGCACGTCTTGGCGACAAACGTGTCGCTGTGGCTGATTGGGAGAGAAATCGAAACGTTGCTCGGGACGACTTCGTTTTTAGCGGTGTACTTTCTCGGCGCCACGGGAGGCGCCATCACGACTTTAGCCTTCGACGACAGCTCGAAATTAATCGCGGGAAGTTCTGGTGCCGTTTTCGCACTCTACGGCGCGATATTAACGTACACGGTCCTCAACCTCGAATCCGGATGGAACCAACGCGGCTTTACGACGCGTCTGTTTCGAATCGGCGCTTCCTCCATCGCGCTCTGTTACATAGCCTCCGAAACCGCCTCCGACGGCGCCACCCACGTCGTGAACAACTGGGATCATCTCGGCGGTTTCCTCTCCGGCATCTTGCTCGCCTACTACGGTCTGTGCCCGTTATTCTCCTCCATCCAGTTCAAACCGGGTGAGGAAAAAAACCGAGCGCAGCGACTGAATTTGGAAGATAAAACGTTAGAAGAACCGTTCGCGAAAACGAGCGCGATTTTATACGGCGTCTGCGCCAACCTCGTCGCCGCCAGCGTCGTCGTCGCCTTCAAGCGCGCGAGCGGAGTCGATGATTTTTAATCATCGTCACGATATAACGTGCGATCATCGTCGCAGTCATCATCACGGAACACACGTCGACGACGTAATGATACAATATTAATAATACTAAAGTATACGCACCACCGCGCAAAATTTTTCATCCGTAACGGAATATCTTTCACTCTTTGGATAACGAAAACTGCGCTTCACAAATCTCTCTCTCGACGTACTACAGCGACGCACTACTACTTTGAGGCATTTTAGAATCAGACTTTCGCTGCTCTACCGTTACGAGAATGATGACGACTTTAGCGATGGTCGGTTGCACGCCTTCGACCGCCGCCGTTGCGCGACGAAGGAGCAGCGTTAGGACACGCACGCGACGAAGAAGTTTCCCCGACGACGACATCAAAACTCTTTCATCTGTCGACACGAACGCGACCGCCACGGAAGAAGAAGAAGACAAAGAAGACAAAGAAGAACACAGTTTGAACAACAAGACGTCGAGGCGAGCTTTTTTTGAAGCGTCCGTTGTGTCGTCGTCAGCTTTGGCCTTCGTGCTCTCGTCGACGACGTCTTTGTTCACTTTCCCTCCCTCAGCCTTTGCGATTGGCTTTCAGAAAGAGTTGAAGCCGAAACGCGCGTCGCTGAGCGATTTGAATTTACAAACGTCCATACCGTTTCAGTTTCGGGGCGAGGAACATGCGGGCGTTCAGTTTGGAGATTCAAGAGTGGGAGACGGGAAAGAGATAAAGTCCGGGTCTTTGGCGACCATTCACTTTGACGTAAAATTGAGAGGTTTGACCGTCCTCTCGACGAGGACGGCGAGAACGCTAGGCGGGAACAGGACGGTATCGGAACCGATGCAGTTCTCGTACGGGAAGTTGCCGACGGAGTACTCGAAGGCTTTGAAGAGGAAAACGGTAAACGGTATCGGTGCAGAGGTGAGGATTGATCCGGAACTTGGGGAGTTGTACGTGGTGAAAGTGTCGCCGGACGGGCCGGCGGCGAAGGCTGGATTTAAAGCGAACGACGTGATTTTAGAGATTGATGGGACGAAAGATTTGGCGAACTTACCAATTCAAGAAATTGGAGCGTTGTTGTTGGGACCAGTGGAGACTACCGTGGACGTGACGGTACAAAAAGGTGGTTCGCGCGCGGGACCGAACTCGCCGGTGGAAAAGTACACGTTAACGAGAGAAGCGACGATGATCGTGCCTAAAAAACAAACCGCGAACGCAAACGTCGAAGGCGGTGGGGGGTTATTTAATGGCGAGACTGGACCGGCGATACCGCCGGTGGTGTACGTTCCGGGTGCTTTAGAAGGTATGAAAGTTGGCGGTCGCAGAATTATCAAAACGCCGGCGGATTTAGGCTACGCCGACCAAGGCGAAGGCGAGATTCCTCCCGGGAGCGAGATTATCGTCGAGGTCGAGTTATTAGACGTGAAAGATGCCGCGTGATGAAATATAACGTTTTAACGAATAATGTGTAAAAAAGTACTTACTACTAACCCGCCGCGCAAGAGGAGAAAGATTTTTTTTTACGTTGACCTTTTGCGAGGATCCAAAAATAGACGCACGCTCCCCAACATAAATACTCTTTGACAAGAGAGGAATCGATACCCACGCGCATTCGATACGCCGCTCACGAGTACTAAACCCAATCGATCGATTGCCGATTATTCGAGCGCCTTTCGCGACACGACATGCCCGCCGCCACGTCGTCGTCGTCATCGAACAACAACAACACCGGGAAGAAGAAAAAGAGTTCCGAAACCACCGCCAAGAAGACGAAAGGAGGAAAGAAAGAGCGCGCTTCGTCGTCTTCCTCTTCTTCAAAGTCGGCAAAGACGGGAGGAGAGCATTCCTCTTCGTCGTCGTTCGTCCTTTCCGAACTGCAAACGAAAATCGTAAGATTGGAAACCGAACTCGCGAAAGAAGCGGCGTATCGAAACCACGCGCAGTTGGAACGAGACAAAATAAACGCGTTTTGGGAGATTTCTAAACGAGCTTTGGAGCGAAGCGAATCGATCGCGCGAGAGTACGAGAGACGCATCGATGACGTGGAAGATGAAGCGGACGTTCGAGTGCGAGCGAAGGTGCAACAGATTAAACACGAGCAGAAAGAAAACGAAGGGAAGGTTGACCTTTCGCGCGCGGAGAGTACCGAGGCGATCAGGGAGGCGAAGAGCACGTTCGAGAAGAGAGTGGAGGAGATGAGAGAGAAAATACGCAAAGAAGAGAGGAAGATTGCGGAGAGGGAGGTGAAATGTCAAGAAATGGTGAGGAAAAGCGAGATTGAGCGGATGAAAGAGATTACGAAGTTGCGCGTGGAGTTTGAGGAGAAGAGGGAAAAGGAACGCGAGGTCGCCGCGAGGAGGGAGAGGATGCACTTCGAAAAAGCAGAGCAGACTTTAGCGGAGACAGTGGAACGATTGACGAAGAGCAAAGAGAAACAGCTTGACATTTTAGAGAAGGAAAGCGAAGAGCACATGAAGAAGACAGAACTGTATTATCGAGGGTTGAAGGAATCCGCCGAGGCGAAGACGGTGGAGTTATCCGCGAGAATCGCAGAGTTGGAGAGGAGGGTGTACCACGCGGAAACGGAGGCAAAGCGAGCAAAAGCGAAAGCCGAGGCTTCCGAAACGCCCGCAAAGCTCGCCGAGGCAAAGGCGGAATGCGAGGAGAAGAAGCGAATTCGCGCCGAGAGGAAAGTCCAACGCCTCGATTTCCTCGAAAAATCGATTAAAACGTGCGAAGAGAAACGAGAGGTGGCGGAAAAGAACTTGGAAAGAGCGATACAACAGTTCGAGGTGGTTGCCGCGGAGAACGCAGAATTAAAATCAGCGTTGTTTCTCCGCGAGCGAACAACCGCAAGTGGAGTCGTCCTCGGGAGAAGTGCATCGGCGAGAACTCCCGGAACGACGAGAGTCGCCGCGGCGTAGCATCGAGAAGGAGACGTTTACACACAGTACTCAACATCGATTCATGTATAACACATACCACTCAAACGAAAGACGCTCTAATTCCCTACCACAACCATCCACGGTCGAATCGTATATGTCGGCACCAACCCCGCTTTATAATACGCGTCGTTTCTCACGAAGTTTTCCACGTAGTCTTTATCCACGTTTTTGAACACGAACACGCCGGTATCCACCGGGTCGGTCAACGCGCCCGCCATCGCGCACGTCCCTTCCTCGAACGCTTTCTTCGCCCCGTTTATGTGCTCCTCTCGGTACGGACCTCGCTTTTCCAGCATGTTTGGAACGTACTCTAAGGTTAACAAAACGTACGCGTTTTCTGTTCCTCCTCCTGCGTTCGCGTTGGAAGCCATTTCGATATGTGTACGAACAGTTCTTCTCGATGATGTCGACCGCGCTGGTGGTCGCCTGAGTCCTCCTCGACTGGTGAATTGAGATAAAGATGTCGTTGATCGACAAAGTGACATGCGCGCGTTGGAGAGAATCTGTTGGAACAGAAACAGAAAGAAAGATGTGAGGGAAACTGTCGTGAAACGATGATGGTGTTTTAAGTACTCTGTATTATAAAAAACGATTTTATTAAAGCTTTCTCTCTCTCTTCTCTTCCTCCTGACTTCTCTTTCTCTCTCTATACTATTATTGCTTAGTGTGTTGTTGTTGTTGTTGTTGTTATTATTATTATTCATGTTATTGTTATTATTAGTATTAGTATTGTTACCGTTTACGCCGCGTCCATGGGTTCCGCTTCGTCGCCGCCGTCCTTCTCTTCCGCCATCTCTTTCTTCTCTTCGTCTTTGACGTCTTTCTTGTCCTCTTCCTCGTCGTCGGTCGCTTCGGCAGTTTTCTTCTCGATCCACGCTCGGAATTTCTCGATTTGAGCTTTGGATTTCGCGCTCTTCGCTTTGCGTTTCTCTTTGCGCGAGAGCGGTTTTGCCGCGGGTTGAGGGACTGCGACGGCTTTGTCTTTGCTGTTGCCTTTCTTCGCTTTCTTAGCCGGCGGCGCGGAGGATTTCGCCGAATAGCCGCCAGGTGGGACGCGAGAACGGAAGAAAACGTCTTCGGTATCCAAAACGTAAGACACTTTGGACGTTGAGCAGGAGATTTTACACTCCAACGCGTTTTGAATGCTCGCGTTGGTCATCGCGCTTTGGTAACTGAGCTGCGAATCCGCTTCGCCTGCGGCAGAGTGGACGACGAAACCGGCCCCTTTTTTCGCGCGGCGCAAAAACACTGGCGCTCGCTCTTTTTCGTCCGTCTCTTTATCGCCAGTTTCCACGAGCGTCATGTCCTCGTGCGCGGCAACGTGCAAGAATCCTTCTAAGTGCGTCGCAAAATGACCATCCATCGCTCCCGCTTTAACGTCAATCTTATCTAAAGACGGTTCGCAGAGTTGAATTTGGAGCGTCTTGCCGTTGTTTTCGCTGCCAATCCTATACGCACATTCGTCAGCGAGCAAAACGCACGCGTTGGCGTGGTATACTCCCTCGTGGAACGGCGCGTCGCGCGTGGCTTCGTACTCCGCGAGGTGTAAAAGCTTCGCGTCGATGTCTTCCGCTAACAAAGCTTGAACTTGTTTGATTAACTTGTAGATGAGTTTATCCAGCGTAAAGAGTAAGTACGAGTTCGCGCCTAAGAGCAAACGACAATCGTCCTCAAACTGCGACTGGTCCGTCGATCCGTTCAATAAGTTAAACAAAAGAGTCAAGAACTCTTTGTGGACGTCTTCGGCTTTCTTCCCTTTCGTTTTCTTTGCCATGGCCGTCGCCGAAGCACGGGCCGTTTGAAGACGATCGTACAAGTGCTGATGCAAGCGCATGAGATGATAGAAACCTTCGTCGCCGTAAAAGACTTTACCGGGCAAATCAACGTATCGAGTTTTCGAGTTTGAGCTACCGTCGACAACGAACCCGGATACCGGCCTGCACGATTTGTACCTCGCGTCTTGGCCGTCTTCGGAATCGGAAGAATCGTTCTCGTCGCCGTCGCTTTCGCTGGAATCCTTCGTCTTGTCGTCGTCGTCGTCGTCGTTGCCGGTTAAGCCGAGAGCCTTCTCCAAAGCCTCCGCGGCGGTCGTTTCCTTGTTCGAAGCTTTCGGCGTAGCGGCACGTTTCTTGACGCTCGCGACGCCTTCGTCTTCTGGATCTTCTTCCTCTTCCTCGTCACCTTCGTCCACGGTTTCTTGATCCGGTTCTTTCTCCATTTCCTCGTCTTTGTCTTCGTCTGCGTCATCGTCTTCCGATGATTTCTTCTTCGAATCTTTGCTCGCGCCTTTCTTACCTTTCTTTTTCCCATTCGGAGAAGCGTTCGCTTCTGCAGTTTTGACGGCTTTCGCGCAGTTTTCAGCCGTCATATCTTTAAAATCATCCTCGTTATCGCGCTTGATTTTAAAGAACGGTTCCAGAAAGTCTCTATAGAACGTCATGACTTTATTAGCCGGTTCCCCCGACATCATTTCGCGAGCGGAAAAGCGCGTGACGGCGTAGACGTCATCGTGGACATTGCGCTCGGCGTATTCAAAGGTCAAATCTGGGGATTCACCGGGCGATTTCGAGGCTCTCGCACCAATGGCGTCGTCTGCCGTTTTCTTCTTGTCCGAAACTTCCTTGATCTCTTGCGTCATACCTTTGCCGGATAAGTTCTTCTTATCGGCTTGCTTGAAGTAAAAGGATCGATGGTCGAGAGATTTGTTGTAGTTCTTCGCGCAGACATCGTTCCAAGTCGGAAGCATTTCTGTTTTCAAGATTTGCCACTCCTCGGATTTTTGTTTCAAACGTCTCAAGACTACCGGGATAGTAGCCCACGGCGCGTTCATCGTCAAGAATCGCATCTCGCGTCCGCGGTCGCCGTAGATTCGTTCAACGGCACGTAAAACGATTGTAGAAACCGTACCTTCCGGAAGAAAGTGTGCTAATCTCTCGCCGTGAACTTCTTCTTTCGACTTTTTCACCGGTGCGGCAGCCGGCTTTTCCACGGCAGCGGCTTCCGCCGGTTTGGCGGCGTCAACTTCCATACTATCTTTCTTGTCTTCCTTAGCTGCACCTTCCGCGGGTTCAACTGGAGCAGACGCTTCACCTCCAGTAGTCGCGGCGCCATCGGTCTGTTTAGCAGCAGCGGCAGAAGCTTCTTCTTCTTTCTTCACCGGCGCGGCCGCGGGCTCTGGAACGACTTTCGCCTCTTCCGTGTACATCTCGGCGATTTCCTTGTGCACCTTCTCTAAAGCCTCAATCGCAGACTTGTTCGTTTCGAGCACCATGTCGATTTCCATGCGATCGTCTTCACATCGAAACAACGCTTCTTCGTACTGGTTCTTTCTCATGGCTTTAAACGAGTAATCTTCGGACCCAGAGGTCACCGCGACCCAATTGTCGTTCAATACTTCTTTGCACAAAGGCGTTCGGGTGCTCGCGTGCATTTTCGGAAAGTTCTTCGGCAACAAACGGTAGGACGGACCACATCGTTCGCACGTCGATAAATCCAACTCAGAGATTGGTTTGGATAAGAACTTTTCTCTCGCAGCGGACGCTTTCATCTTTGTGACTTCCCGCGTCGTGAGTTTCATCCCGGCTGCTTTCTTCGCCGCCGGCGCCTCGGCGGCTTCAAAGTCCATCGATTCGCATCTCGCGACAAACTCGTTCCATCCGGTCACCAATTCAGGAAATCTCCCAATAATGTCCATCACCAAACCTTGAAGTTCCATCTTGGAAATTAAATCCGCGTTGAATAGAGTAATCAACTTGCAAAAATCCGCGTATTGGTCTTTCGAACGTAACCTCGCTTTGACTTTATCAAAATATGAAAGCTCCTTAGCTAACTGCAACGCCGCTCTCTTCTCCTCCGTGATCTCATCTTGCTGCGCCTGGTCAATTACCATGCCACCTTTCTGCTTCCTTCTATTTTGCCCCGGAACTTGTTGCGCCCGAGCCGCCTTCGCGCCAGCGCCTCGCCCGCCTTTCCCTCTTCCGGTGGCGCCTTGCCCAGCCTGTTGCGTCGAATCCGGCAAAAAGTACGTAAATTGCTCCAACAAATCGTTGTGTGACTTGAACAATTGCGCGACTTCCTCGTACACCTGTGAAATTGATTTCAAATTCTTCCTATACATGTTCAAAATCTCCAAAAACGTCTTGTACACTCTCTCGTCGCTCGCGAAACGAGTTTTGATTTTGTTCACGTACGAAATCGCGTGGACAAACTCCACTTGCGGCTTTTGCCCTTGCGCTTGTCGCTTTGCCTCTTCCCGTTCTTCTCTCTCGATATCTTCCACGCGAATTTCGTGCCCTCGAGGTAAAAACTGATTGAAGCCTAAAATCAAATCCCGATGGCCTTTGAAAATTTTCTTCACGCGTTTGATCACCCCTTCCGTATCAATCCTGTTCAGTTCGTATATTAAAAAAGACAAAAGGAAAAAGTGTCATCACGACGCGTCAGCACAAACACACACAACTATCAAGCAACGAATAGAAAGCGAGAAGAGATTGGCGAGGTTTACATCCTCTCCTTCTTCGCGGCGAGCGCGTTCAAAAACGTTTTGAAAAAATTCTTCTCTCGTAACCCAAAACCAAAACCAAAAAGCAGCCCAAACTTTGTTGCAAAAAAAAAACTCACCTCTGCGCTTTGAACTCCTTCATGATTTCCAAAAACTCGTCGTACGTTTGTTTCCTATCTTTCAGGCGATCTTTCAAGTGTCGCAAATAACTCAAAGCGTCTTGTTTTCTCGCGGCGTCGTCCACTTGCGCCCCGCCGTTCGTTCCTATCCCCGCACCCGGGGGCGGGTTATTCGTTAACGTTTGCGGTTGTCTGTTTGTGTACGAAGAAGAAGAAGTTAAAAGGGTCAGTCCAAAGTGTTTCTTCAGAGTCGTCCGCGGAAAAGACTCTCGCATTGGAGGCAGCCGCATGTGTGCGTTTTTCAACTTTCGAGGGGGTTTTTGTAATTTTCCAATCTCAATCTCACCCCGACCGTCGAACGAAACGTACGAACTTTGCGCGCGTTTGCAAAGCAAAGAAGAAGATCGATCGCGCAGATCTTCTCGCAACAACACATCGAGAGATCAACTCTTTCTTTCTCGAAAGAAAATATAAACACGTACCCAGCCATATCTCGCCTTCTTCCGATGAGGATGCAAAGAAACTCTTCTTCTTTCGGTCGCCGAGATGACGAGACGGAAGACCGGAAAGAAATCTATCTTTCAATTCTTTTTTTTTCGAACTTTTCTCCGTTGGTGCTCGAAAAATTACACACAAGACACCACCACGCTTGACTCTCGCAACTCGAGAAGGAGAGAGAGTAAGAGTTGTCCTAGACTTATCAGCCGAGGGGGTGTCTCTCCTCGCGGCGTCGTTCTTTTTAACGTGTTCTTCTTCTTCTTTCGTTGTGAAGAGTTACGAAAATTCTTTTTTTTGTTTGAGGCCTGATCGTTGGTCGCTCGTGTGGCGTCGCGTTTTTCAAATGGCAAAACGTGAAGGCTCAAGAATTTTTCACCAAAATTTCGAGTGCTTTCGAAGGTCGTCCGTCCTGTATTGGAGGGGGGGGGCTGCATTTTATTTTCCTTCTTTGTGAAGAGGGTGTTCAATGTGTGTTTGTTCTCTGGCGCACGCGCGTATCGCTTATTTATAGAAAATAGGATCACAATACGCATTATTATCTAGCTCTAGCTGGGGTTCTATTGTCGTCGCCATTATCATCCTCGTCT
>Ga0115556_1003264_pt1 | contig 10518 bp, 9 predicted proteins | sample COGITO_mtgs_1104_5_FD_87282 | JGI IMG/M metagenome (GOLD analysis project Ga0115556, IMG submission 87282) | Pelagic marine microbial communities from North Sea - COGITO_mtgs_110414 | ecosystem: Environmental > Aquatic > Marine > Epipelagic | place: Germany:Helgoland, sampling site Kabeltonne... | reverse complement strand
GTTGTCGTTGTCGTTGTCGTTGTCGTTGTCGTTGTCGTTGTCGTTGTCGTTGTCGTTGTCGTTGTCGTTTTCGTTGTCGACCTCGTCATCGAAAGCCAGCCCTCTAGCCACCCCTTCACTTTCTCCTTCCCCCCCCACACTCTCTTGCGCTTCCCACATTTGCCTGAGCTGTTCTTTGAGGTCTGCACTGCCTTTAGCGAGTTCGTTAGCGTGGCTAATTCCGGTGGGACTCTGCATTATGCTGCTGTCCATACTTATCCTCGAGTTGCTTTTATTACCCGAAACAGGGCTGCTAAACTTCGACTTTACTGAAGACGACTTCTGCGCTAGCTCTGCCGAGGGATTTTCGATTCTTGCCGGAGATTTGATAGACTCATCAGAGAAAAGTCCCTCAATGTCGTGTTTCATCTGATTTCCATCGAAAGTATCGAAGGTGTCGAACGTCGTGTTGCTCATTTCCATAGATTTTTCTGATTTCCGGGCGCTTTCGGGGCTCTTGGAAGACTCGGGCATCACTATCGTTTGCTGCGTGGCATCGTTCTCAAGCCAGCTCCAAAACTCTCCCGTCTTCAACGGGCTGTCACTAGGTGCCTCATTTGCCACCTCCCTCAATGTCTTCCTGATGCTCATAGGAATTACCTGGTAGTTATTATTATTGGTATTGTAATTCTGGTAAAGATAACTATTGGGACTGCCGCTCCTGCTTCCCTCCTGGTACTGTGACAAGACCTTCGTCAACCCCTCCAGCTCGCTCTCCTTGAGCTTAATAATATCTGAAAATCTCTCACACCTAGCCTTCAACTCCTCAATCTCCTTCTCGCTGGCTCCCAGCCTCGCCCCCAGCGTTCCTTCCTCGTCAATACCGCGGCGCATACGGACCTTGTCCGCTATACTTCGCTCCAAGCCAATCTCCGCCTTTCGCCGCCGTTCCTTTTCTCTGTCCACTTGTTTTGTATGCGCCACACTCAAACCCCTGACGACTTCCGCCAACGCTCCGGGCATCCTCTTGTCTGTTACTTTAACCACTGCTACAGCGGCGGCACTAATCGCAGCTGCATCTGCGTCTGCCTGCTCCTCTGTCCTCTTTAGCAGTGTGGTGAGGTCTGACCCATTCTCGGACAGGCTCACGGCAGCATTCTGTGCCTCGTTTCTGACAGCGTCGCGGAAAGAACGCCAGCCACCCCACAGTGACTCTGACAAAGATGAGTACAGGGGATCGTTACCAGTGCTGCTGCCATCGCCATCATCGGGCGTTGATTGTGGCTTGGATCGTACTCGAGGTGTTGCAGTACTAACATCTCCATCATAGTCATCCTCGCGAATAGAAATAGTAGAAGCTTCCTTCTCGTCGCCTTCCTCCACGTATTGTTCCTTCCACCCGTTTACAGCATCCATCACTCGTTTGTCAAAGAGCTCGTAAGCGGCCACTTCTACAGTCGCTAAGCTGTGTTCACTGGTTTTCAGGGCATTGCTTCTGCTAGCATTATTACCACTAATGGTTCCGTCCATCGAGGTCGCCCTAACAGCTTGCTTCTTCACAAACGAGGGTGGCGGAGACGGGGGGGGAGGGGGCTTCAAAGGTGGCTTTCCGTTGTTTTTATTTTTAGCACTAAGGAGGAGAGCTTGCTTCTTTGAGAGCAGCTGAGGGGTTTTGAAGGCACCATCTTCGATAGCCTTCATAGTTTTTGGTGTGTTGACCGATTGATCGGCAGTTGTATCTTGTTGTTGCTGCTGTGCTGTTGTCGGGGGGGTCTTGCATTTTGCCTGCTCCACAAGCTCCCTGTTGGAAGGGCTGGTGCCCTTCGGGACAGGGTTGGTATCAAAGGTACTGGCCACTTCCTTCACCGAAGATCTTCTACCCCGAACCGCCGCTTCTGACTTTGGTGACAGCGGAGACGACTTGACCATCGTCTTGCCGCGGTCTGATCTTGCTCCTCTTACTGCTTTGGAGGGGCCCTAGTGTCAAAGGTTTGAACTGCCTGCGTGATATTCAAGCATGGATCACGATAATCGCCGTTTCTGTGTTGAGGCACGGTCTAATGATATGAGTATGCGTATTTTATAGGGGTATAATTGAGCCTAAGGCATCTAATTATGAAGCCGGAGTTGCTTCTTCCAAGCTCGAAAGCGTCTTCCGTCTTCCGACTTTTCAAGAAAATTTGATTTATTGAATTCATGCAAGAAAACCGAGATTCAACGAAAAACGAGCCCCCAGCCAGCACCCCCCCCCTCAAAAACTCAGAAACAATGTTTGCGGTAGAAAAATCGATGGGGGATGGTCTCATGAGGGAAGCGGTTCAGGAACGAAATCCTATCCCAGAAGAATTTATAACTAAAAACCTTCCAGCGCAGTCAAAAGCTACGACATCAGCGAGGAGAGAGAAGACGAAGACAGATGCCAATGTCGTTAAGGCAATGAAGAAAATTCAAGAGCTACTCCCTTACTTTCTCACCATACCTCAGATTGTATCGAGGCTTCAGCAGCAGAATATCCCCCCTAATGTGACGCTGCAGGCCTATAGTCAGCTGGAGAAACACAATGCAGATTTTTTCAAGGCGTACCACCTTAAATTGAAGATAAGGGACCAAGTAGCGTGCTACAACTACCTAGTGCTGAAGCAGAGAGAGGCATCGAACAGGGGAAAAAAATAGAATACTAACAGAGTAGAGAAAAGCAAGGGAGAAAGGTTCTTGCAAATTAATTTTCTACCTACACACTCTCGTTTATCTCTTTTATTCCATTCAGATCGGCAGCATCGAAACTCGCCGGCTAAACTTGGCTGCTTCCACGAGCTCTTTTTTGAGAAGAGCTTGAGCACTCTGCTCTTTGGGCGATGTGCCTTGGGTTTTTGGCGCCGGCGACGTAGGAATTGGAGATAACATCACACTCGGCTCGCTCTTGACTACTACGATTTCATTTTTCTCCTCCTTGAGCCTAACGATGATCTCCTGTTGTTTTTCCAAAATGTTGAGCAATTCCTCACACTGCTTTCTGAGCTCAATTTTCTTTCTCCTCTCCTTTTGAAAGTCTCCGTCCCGGCATTTGAACTCATCGTTTTCCCGCCTAAGGCGTCGGTTTTCTTCCTCTAACCTGACATTTTCCCGCTTTACGGTAGACAGACCGCCGGCTATCTTGCCGCTACAAGCTTGCATCTTCTTTATCGCATTTCGCTTTCCTTCAATTTCGGTAAGGAGAGAGACACAGTTTCCCCGCAGCGCATCATTCTCGCTTGTTTTGTCATCGATTAGCTTTCTACTCTCCCCCACAGTTCTAATCGTTTCCTCCAGCCGTATATCGAACGCAGTGAAGCGGCCGATTTGCTTTTGCCGGTACAGCTGAAATTCTCTTTCGATGCGCAGCTTCTCGGCAAGAGTGGTTTGTAACTTCGATTTTAACTCAGCTATAGTGCGAGATTGGTCACGGTTTTTGTTCTGCAACCCCATCATATCAGTGGCAGTGGACGCAAGGAGCGTTTTCTTGCGGAGATTCTCGAAAAAGGCAGTCTCAGATTCATCGTTTATTGGATTCACTGTTGGAGTTTGCTTTCGAATCACTGAAGATGGTGGGAGAGATGTGGTGGCAATGTTTTCACCCGTGAAACCGTATCTTTCACTCTCGTCGTTGGCATTACTGTTGTAGTCTCCGGAACCAAACTCCTCGCCAACACCACTATTTTCGTAGTCTCTGTTTATATTATCATTATTATCATTACTGTAATTAGTACTTTTGTTATCGTCACTAACATCATAATTATCATCGTCATCCTCGCCATCATTCGCGTAAAGAGGCGCTGGATTCGTTTCAATGAGCCGATCAAGACTGGAAAACTGCGACCCGTGCAGGATGGGTGTCTCCATCGCCTCCCCACCTGATCCATTACTGTTGCTGTTCCTGATCGACTCCTCTCGAATTCCCAGTTCACGAATTTCCGCATTAGCCTCCTCTAATTCGCTGTCGAGGCTCATAACCTTACTCTCCAAAACGTCGTTTTGTTTTGTGGCCGATTTCATGGTTGATTTCAGTAGAGCATTTTCAGAAGTCAACTGCTCCAACCGGGAGAGAAGTTGTAGCTGGAGGTTTTCCTCATCCGTGGAGAGGATCCGATCTCGGGGCGAAGAATCCATAAAAAAGACAAGAATTCTTGCTCTTAGGGAAGCACAACAAACAAATTATGTCCTTTTCCTTTTCACATTTATTTTCTGAAAGTCACAGTGTGTTTAAGAGATTATACAACAAAATGGACACATTACATCGCTGCATTACATCGTTTGCGATTGTATACGGCGCGCAATACATTCTCAGTAAATGGGCCAGTCCTTCCCCAGCAGAGAATTCCACCGTCGGGAAGAAAGAACATAGTCTGTACAGTGAGCACACACGACGCATTCAGCATTTTGCTACTGGTTTACTCATCGCCGTACTGCGCTTATTCTTTGTGCCATGTCCCTCAGCACACCAAATCCTGTTTGTTTCATCTGCGATCCTTTACTCACTGCACCTTCTACGGCTCGTATTCCCAAAGCTACGACAGCATTTAAAAGACTCTTTCTCCGAGCTGCTACGTCCAGATGAGGTCAACGGGAAGTGTCCTGGTGCTTTCTATTTTTTGTTGGGGTGAGTTAATTGTTCAACCCTAACTAAACGTTAATAATCCTTTCTGCTCACACTGCATGCAATTTTGCAACACTGCAAAATCGATAATAAAAATAATAATAATGATAATAAATGAATTCAGGACCGGGGCAAGCTTCTGGCTATTCAGCCCTCACGTTGGAGTCCTGGCGCTTCTGCATTTGTCTGTCGGGGATCCAATGGCAGCTATGACGGCTGGAGGGTTTCGGTACTCGAATGGGAAAAGTTTTGGAGGGTTTGTGGGTTGTGCTTTGGCCTGTTCAGCTGTGACGGTGATTTTTTGCTATCTGACTGCGCGGTATGAGTTTTTGGATGAGTTTGCAGTCGACGGAATCGAGGGAATGAAGGTGGTCGTGTACTCCATCGTTGGAGGGATCATCACGGCAGGCGTTGAGATTGGATTCTTAGAAATGTTAGGTTGGCCTTTGGGAAAAGTAGATGATAATTTCACGATCCCTGTTATTGGTGGCTTCGCACTCAGTAAGTTGGGGGAAAGCTTGGTGCTATCAAGCCAATAGATAGTTAGTGAATACGTATTGCGAATGCAAGTAGAGAGATTTTACAGACCCAAACCCGAAAAATCAACATACACTTTATATTTATCATAATCATATAACCCAATCACACTTATTTAGAGCATGTTGCTGCTATTATCAGGTTTGGGTTTCATTCCCGGTCCCAGTCCCGAGGTGGGACTCTCCACATCATCATCATCGCTGTCATCTTCGCCGTTTGTGGCACCTTCTCCCATCTTCCTTTTGTCACGGGTCTCCAAGGCCTTGGCCGTTCCAGCCTCGTAGTCGACGAAACGCATGATGAAAAGGGCGATGAAAAAGAAGAACCCACAGCACAGCCCGAGCCCAACCTCCATGCCTATTCCCTTCTCGTTCAAGGTTGTGAAGAGCAGTGGCGGGAACCAGACGATGATCTGGCCGGCAAAGATGTACAATCCCATAAGTTCACTCTCCTGCCCTCCAGGGATCAACTCGCAATAACAGGTACGCTGTGTGGGGTAAATCCATCCAAATCCAATCCCCCACAAAATGCCGAAGAAATAGGCATTGGTGGACTGTTCAGGCTTGTGCATGAACAAGGGCGCGACGCAAGTCACAACGCCCCACCAAATGAGGGCGTACTGGTAAGATTTGTAAGGTCCAATCTTGGCGGTAAGTTTCTTGCATAAGATTGACCCCGGAACAGCAAAGAGCAACGTGCACATGAAGACAATTCCAGTCTCCTGACTCTTCATACCAAGCACTTCGACCAAGTACGTAACAGCAATCGTTGCAAATGCGCTTGCAGCGGCTTCGCTGAATGCCATTCCGAGCAAAAAGGTCCTGACATCAGGATATTCACCTCTGAGCTCTCTAAAAGTACTGCTCATCCTTTTAAAGCCAACATTGAGCAAGCTGTCGCCACTCTCAATTTCATGCAAAGCGGGGCGATGACCGAACAAGTAGGTCCAACTGTATCCCAAAAAGAACAGGCAAATCAAAACGACTAAAAACTGGCTGATCTGAGCGGTGCCAACATCATCAAGCCCAAGTCCAATACCCAAAGCAACCACCACCATCAAATAGAGAGTTTCAGCCAAAAACTGCCAAAGGTTAAAGCTCGCAGCCATCTTGGCTAGCTCCTTGCTGCTATTGGTGAGCTCCGGGAGGTACGCGTACTGGACCACACTGTGGAAAACATAAGTGTAGCTTGCGAAGACCTGCAGAATAGCACAAAAAAACCAAGTGCTGGAGCCAATAAACATCTGAATGAAATTAATGAAGCACAAAAGGAAGGCACTGACAGCCCCTGCATGCCAGCGGTATTTCGTATGGTCCACAACCGCTCCTGCCAGCGGCATGGTGGAGGCAGTCATCAAGCCAGAAGCAGTTGCCATGACAGACAAGAGGCTGCTGGGCTTCATTCCGTAGATTTTGGCGTCAGCGCATTCGGTATCATCAAGTGTCTCGAGTTCTGTTACAAAGTCAAACCCTGGGTCTCCTGCCTTCATCCTCTCATTGTAGGCAGCAAGACAGGCTGACCCAGCTGCCTCCTTGGACAAGTACAGCAAACCAGACCCGAGGAAGATCCCACTGATTATTACACAACCGCGAGCTGCAGAGTCCATCGACCATGCTGTAGCTTCCAAGTTTTTCCAAGTGCAACAAGGGTTGCATGGGCAGATCCCGCTCTTGGCACTCATCTGCTCTCAGATTACGGAGAGAGAGGGTTGTTAGTAAAAGCAGGGGTGAGCGAGGAAATCTTACTTAGATATCGTCCTAATAGATGTCGGGTGGCCTCACCTCTGAATTATTCTCTCCTCCTCTGGGTGAAAGAAGCACAAACAGGAAGAATCTTCCGCAAACCGGTAGGGATCAGGGATCCCAAAAATCCTGAAATCTGAAATCCTCGAAGTTGGTTGTTCACTTTTAGAAACTCTACTTACTTGTATTAAAACTGTTATCAAAACCCAAAAATTGCCACTACTTGGTGATACCTTTCTCAAATCACAATCTTAGCTCTGTGGCTCTGTGGAAAGCACCCAAACAGCCAAAGTCGACATGAAGCGACCTTTGAGCGGTGACCCAGAATACTACCTCGATCAAATTAGGCGATTTGAAAATAGCTCACAACTTGTCAAGTACATGTGCAATGTGGATGCTCCGAATGTCTGGATAGGTTGGTTATCTCCTGATCCACCTGACGAAGATGTCCCCGACCTTTACACTGATATATTTAACTATGAACCAATATGTCCCTTTCCTTATTACCCGAAGGGCTGGCAATATGGAGAAGACCGAGCCTTGAACAGGTCTTCGCCGATCGAAGTTGGTGATTGCAGTGTTATCTTGGCCGACACGACTTTGGGTTTCTATGACAAGCTATGCACTACTTATATGGTGCTAGCGTTCGTACCAGGAGCCATCGTGATGTTCTACCTTGTTATTTTGTCTCATAATCGAGGCGTAACATTGAACTCTCGGCAGAGAGAGGAGATCACAATTTTTGTCCCATTTTCAAATCAGACGGTGGGAATAACAAAATTTAGTCACACTAATCTCAGCGAGCATCTCTGTTGGCTCGGAGTTTTCATAAGCCTTTTGCACGTAGCTTTGTGCTATGATATCGACTGCTGGGCAAATCGCATTTCCATGGACTTACGATTTGTTTTGATGAGTACTTGCACCGCATGTTGCTTGCACGTTGCTGTCGCTTTGGTTGTAGCTTGGATAACTATTGTAGACGGGTGGCAGTCTAAAACGAGGCCTGCTTGGGTATCAAAGTACTACAAAGTCACCCTTTTTTTTCTCTATGTTGTGGAGGTCATCATGAATTTTGCCATGTTCGCATTTGGCATGTCAACAAATTATGAGTACCTAATTCATGGAGGAGTCGAAGCGATAAAGAACTTGTTCTACCTTGTTATTGTCGCGACCTGGGGGCGTTTGAGCTGGTATTACGGCCGCGAAATCACGAAGCAGCTCAAGTCAAGTAATAAGAAAAGCCCGGAGGAGAAAAAGATCCGACGATATTGCTTCACTTGCGCGACTCTGATGATGATTGCGTTCTTTTGGAAAGGTGAGAGGAGGGTGGCTGTTAAAACCTGTGTATATTTGGACTTTGTATCGTGGTTCCCAAAGTAGTTTTGGGAAGAAGACGCACTGTGTGTGCTTCAGCCAAAATATGTATGAGTGATCTAATATAGCATTCCTGTCTTCGCTCGACCTCAATGTAGGACTTCCAATCATTACTCGAAAGTTTCGCTATTACACTATCAGCTATCTCCTCCCCAGCTGTAAGCTGGGTAGCGTGCGGATTATAAGCTGTTTCTTTCTCCTCATACAGTACTCGATCTTATATGTCCAGCAACCTGGAAGGAAGAAGACGACAACCCGTCTTGTTGAGGCAATTGCTTCCACCTTGAAATCCGGAATCACTGCCGGCAAATCCTCAGGAAAATCGAGTAAAAGCAAAGACAGTCTGGGTTCTTCTACTGGCAGCGCGTCTTCGGCGTCGGCGTCGGCGTCGGCGTCGGCGTCGTCAGCGGTGTCAATAACTTCGTCAGTGGTGTCTTCTTCTTCGTCGGTACATCCGATTGACGAAAGTGAATTCGAAAAGTAGCGGAAATGGGGGGAGGGAGAAGGCCGTTGGAAGGCGATAAAAACTTGAATGGCGGTGCGTTTGTTTTGTTTCACTTTTGCTATTTTTTCGTTTTGATTTTGACAATCATTAAATTGATTTAAAATGGCCAAAATTGGTCTCTCACACTTTCACCAAATTGATTGTCAGCGAACCAAAATTTGTTGGCTTTTAAACATCAGCTCCACATATTTACACAAATATTTAGCACCCCTGCGCCAGCATATTCACCTTCACTCTCGGATTTTCATCCCATCCCCGTCCTTGATCAAATAAGCACACTTCATGTCCTGTTTGCAGTACCATCCATCTTGTCCCCACTGGCCTTTTTCGAGGTCAACAGGCACTGCTGATGACCAACCCTCCGACTTGGCCACCTTACGAAGCCTACTGCATATGTCTTTGTAATCCTCTTCGCTTATATGCTCGAACTCATTGATCCACTCGCCTTCTCCTGTTACCCGATAGTAGAAAACGCTTTGTGAACTAGGGTTCAAGTACCATCCGCTGAAGCCCTGTGCAGTTCCCGCTAGTGCCATCATAACCCCAGCCTTTGCTGTCAACTCAAGTTTCACCCTAAACCATCTATCATAAGCAAGTTTTTGTCTAAACCTTCCCTGGAGCTTCCGTACCATCGTGTCTCTTTGTCTCCTTTCCTCCTCACTATATTCGCTTTCCGGTTTTGGTTTGAACTCGTCACTCTGGTGGAACTGTTTATGCATAGCATCAAGAGTCTTCTGCTCAGACGATGTTAGGTTTGCGTCCCCAGCTGGGGCCGTTGGCGGTCTGCTCCGCGCGTCTTTCATTAGAATTGCGAGCTTGGAGCTCATCTCCGCCTTCGCTTTCGACTCCTCCTCTAGCTGAGTTTCAAGAATGATGATCCGTTTCTGAGCCTGGTTGAGCATATCATCACTGTTCTCTAGATCTTTTTTCAATTCTTCGCTCGCACGCCCGCCTCCTTCTGCTAGCACCTTTTCAGCCGTCGCTAGCTGGTCCATAAGACTATTTTTTTTGCTGGATTCAGATGCCAACTTACTGCATGTACTGTTGTGTTAGTGCAGTGATTGATAGATTTTGGTGAACCTACACAAATATTTCTGTTGCTCTCGCTCTAGCTAGCTGTACATTTAAGCGACTACTCACCTTTCCAAACTTTCCACTTTCTTCTTGAGCGCTTCTATTTGTCCCCTTTCGTCTCTTGAATATTGATTAATTTCCGATTTAAGAATGCTATTTTCCCTCTCCTTAGCCGCCTGTACATCCTGCAATTCTTTAGCCGCCTGCATCTCTTGCGCGTGCAATTTTTTGGACATTTCAACCTCCAGCTTATGGTAGGCATCCGCCTTGGCAGACACAATGTTGTTTGCCTCCACTAACCTGGATTCCACTTCCATGAGCTTACTCCTTAAAATCTCGACTGCAAGGAGGTAGTAAAGGTTAGATCCTACAATAATCTACCAGACCACACCGCAGCGCAGCACACTGCAGCGCATCTCATCGCATCTCATCTCATCGCATCGCAGCACACTGCAGCGCATCTCATCGCATCGCATTGCACACTGCAGCGCATCTCATCTCATCGCATCGCATTGCACACTGCAGCGCATCTCATCTCATCGCATCGCATTGCACACTGCAGCGCATTTCATCTCATCTCATCTCATCTCATCTCATCTCATCTCATCTCATCTCATCTCATCTCATCTCATCTCATCTCATCTCATCTCATCTCATCGCATCGCATCGCATCG
>Ga0115556_1003253_pt1 | contig 10542 bp, 12 predicted proteins | sample COGITO_mtgs_1104_5_FD_87282 | JGI IMG/M metagenome (GOLD analysis project Ga0115556, IMG submission 87282) | Pelagic marine microbial communities from North Sea - COGITO_mtgs_110414 | ecosystem: Environmental > Aquatic > Marine > Epipelagic | place: Germany:Helgoland, sampling site Kabeltonne... | reverse complement strand
GATTTTCCTAGTACAGGAACAGCATTTCTTCTAATAGCGATAGCATCAAATACTCCTTCACATATTATTATAGGCTGGTTCCAGTTAATTAGGTTTTCAAAGAAGACTATGTCTTTTGATGTTTCTGGGTTTTTGTATTTAAAGTAGCTGCTATCATAGCTTCTTGCAACAAAGAAATTGAGTTGATTGGATGAAGTATAACTTGGAAATATAATTCGTCCTCCATATTCTCCAGTTGTACAGTATCCAATACTATATTTAATAAAATCATTATCGTTAAGTCCTCTGTCATATAAGTACTTTTTTACGTTTCTTACAATATAGGATGTAGTTGATGCATTCCAGAGGGGTTGGTATTCTTTTGGAAGTTCAACAATAGTTACAGGATTGTAATCTATATAGGATCCTTTAGGGATATATTTTAAAATTTCTTGTGATTGGTCGGAAGGGATTCTTAATTGCTTCAGGAAAGACCTAATAGTCTTACCTTTGGTTTCACAAACCCAGCACTCCCAAGGATTGAAGCCTTCACTGTTAGGAGCCATATTGATCTCTAACTTAGGCTTACGGTGATTGCAAAAAGGACAATGGAAAGCATAATTATCTCTTGCTCTCTTTTGACCCTTGCCCAGTATGCCTTCAATAGAGCCTAGTAAAAATGTATAATCCATATAAAAGTCCGTAACTAATACTTAAATATACGAACTTTTATTCAGAAAAGCAACTAAATGTTACTTATACATCAACCATCTTTAAGTTACCTGTTATAGGGTCAATCATTATGTTGTCCCCAATAAAATCAAGTTCCTCTGAGTCTATCCCGTATTTTTCTGCTTCTTGTTCTGCAGCTTGTATAAATTTTTGAGGTACTTCACCTTTAAATTCTTCTAGGTCTTCCATTGTAATAACAGCAAGGCGATCGTTTATCACCCTTATATCGTAAATATAAACAAAATTATTTGTTTTCTTACCTTTTAAGAGTTTTACGTGAAGTATTTCATCAGAGTCTGATGTGATTTTTACTATTTTATCTCCAAGTTTAAATACTTTTCCATAGTCTCCTTGGCCAATAAATGTTGCTCCTTGGTCTTTTAACTTAGAAACCTCCTGATTAAACTCAGGAGTAGCATCGAGAACTTCGTTAAGGAGTATGTTTAAAAGTTTCATTAGCTTACATCCATTGCATCGTCAAAGTCTGCTTGGATACCTTTTGATTCAAGCTGTGATACTATCTTGCTTAGTTTTTCTTCATCATACCTCATATCAATTTCTCCATTTATTTCAAGCATGTTTAACAATTTGTTTGCTTCGTCTATCCAAAGTTTACTGCGGTTGAGTATAGGGGCTGAAGATCCTTCTTTTTTATAATGAACGTATGTGCCGTAGTATTTTCCTGAGTCAGTGTATGATATACTGATGCTTTCAATACTTTTTAGAGATGAGTTATTTTTTGATGCTTCGTTAATGCCGAGATGATTATGAAGATCTTTCATAAAAGGATCAATATTATGTGAACCATACTGATCAAGTATAATTATAGAAACAGCTTTAGCGAAGTCACCGTAGCTCATATTTTCATCTACACTGTTAATTGCTGCGTCAATTGCTTTAGCAGCTGCTTGAGCAACAGGTTCTTCTAGTAATATTTTTGATAGTTTTATCATTTGCCTTGGCCCACATAGGGTTTTTTATAGTTCTTACCGGTCTTGTGTACAGAAATTTTAGTTTTTGCGTGTACTCCCGGTCTTTTTTTTCTTTCTGTACGTAAAAAATTACCTCCTGCTGTAGCTTTTGCCATTTTTAATTTACTTTTATTACTTTTAATTTTAAATCACCAGTTCCTTTTATTAAACGGTGATACGTTTCTTTGGGTATAAATAGTTTCTCCTTATTTAGGGTAGTAGGAGTTTTATTATCTAATTGAAATTTCCAATCAGTATTGTCTAACGATTTAATCCATCTATCTTCTCTATCTCTATGCCAAACAAATTCGGCACTGGGGGACGCAGCTAGGAAAGTTCTAATGTCTTCCTGTTCTATATACGGTCTAGCCATTTATTTTATCACCAATATCCTGAGAAGTTAGCACTTCCACCGAGGGATTTCCAATACCGGCCTATATTACATGACCAGTAACCTGCTTTAGTTTTATCCTTTTTAGTAGAGCATTTATGGCGTGCGGCAAAAGATGCTCTGGCGCCTGGTTGTTTAAATTTTACAGAAAGATTAGTGTCACCGAAAGAAACTTTTTTAACATTACCTGTTTTTGGATTCTTAACATAAACGTAAAACTTTTTAGAACCTCCACGTTTTGGTTTGTTTAGTTGTACTTTTTTTCCTTTGTACTCTAATTCTGCTATATAGTCGACTGATGCTTTTATCATATCGTAACCGTTATAGTCAAGCTCTTCTTTGTTTAGGGAAACAGCTTGTCTGAACTTATCCATATTTATCTTTGCACCTATAGACTCTACTAGTTCTTTGATTTCTTCAAAGTTAATTAATTCATCTAAAGAAGCACCTTCGTCTAAAAGAGCTTCATTTTCCATCATTTCATCAATATATGCTCCGATTTCAAATAAAGGATTATACTTTGATGATGCCATTGGAAGATCTAAAGGAACTCTCATACCATTATAATCTCCGTATTCACCAATGTCTGTTGTCTCTAGAAGCTCTCTATCCTCTTCTTCTAACTCTATATCCCTGTCGCTAAGGGCTTCTCTTGCTTCTTTAAACAACTGTATAAAGGCTTCAGAGCTATAACGGTAGACATGCTCATGTAAAGAGAGTTTGTTGTCTAAGTGGTACTTTAGAGAGGGGTATCCGATTACGTCTTTAAGTTTGATCATTGTGTAAAATCTTTACGGTAAAATTTACCTAAAATATTATCATTAATATAAAGGTCTGGTTTTTCTAGAACTTCGTATATAAATAGGTATTTACATTCAAAGTAAGTTAAAAGCTTTTTATTGGGTACATATTGTATTATTTCTCTTTCAAATTCAGATTGTTTACCTTCTTTTACTAAAGATAAGATATCTTTATGTGAACCGTAATACTTAAGCCAATCTGATTCTTTAATTATTTTACGTTTACGTTTTGTTCCTTTTAGAGGAGGAAGAGTTCTATTAAATTGTAGTACCTTCCTACCAATATACTGTTTACCGGTTGGTGGGTGTATTACTTTATAAATAAACCCGTAAGTATTTTCGGGCATATCTTGAATACTCTCTACAACCTTATCCTTATACAACCACATAACTTTTTAATTTTCTATTTTACTACTTTAATTTTATAAGAAGTTCTGTTAAGCGTCTTCTATCTCAAGCACACCTATGGTTGCCGAAGCAGCTTGTCCCCAATAGAAGGTTCTTCCTTTTGCGGAACCAATATTAAATGTAACTCTATACTTATCATTATATTCTTCGGTTCCTACACCATTGTAGTTATTAGTACCGTCAGTTATTTTTAAACTACTAAATCCATCAATACCTCCGGTCGGAGTATTATTACCTTGAATTATAAAATATATTTCCGATAATGATGAAGTACCACTCATATTAAGAGGTTGTGAATTAGTGTTACCGGAAGTAGTATTAGTGTTTGCATAGTTAACTTGGTTATCAGTAATAGAGAATATTCCAGAAGTACTTGACAATGTTAAGCTCCATAAACTGCCACCCCCTAAATTTAACATAGGGTATATTGGTGCAGCTCCATTAACGCCGTTACCAAATGTATTAGTTGTAGCAGTAGGAGTAGGCGTAGGAGTTGGAGTTGGAGTTGGAGTAGGAGTAGGTCCGGCTGCTACAGGGTAATTCCTATACTGTAAAGAAGCAGAAACATCTGAAAGACTGCTTATTGTACCGGAATAAGTAGAATCAAATAGAGATGCGGTAGATGCAGCTATTAAATCTTCAAATGTAGTTATACTTGATACATTACTACCGCCGGCTTCTATGGCGCCTGCTATCGAAGCAGTAGTAGCAGTGCCGAACATATTAAAATCACCTGATGTAGGAACTCCCATTTTATTTTAATTTTTCTTCTATAGCTTTGAGTCTTACTTCTAATTCTAATATAGCCTTATGCATATGAGCTAATATTGGCCTATCATTCATAGTTAAATATCCTTGATCATCTTCCATGACAGAATAAGGTATAACCTCTTGTACTTCTTGAGCTATAAATCCAGCATCTTGTTTATCATCTTTTATGTATTCGTAGGAAGTAAATTGTTTTAATACACTCAGTCCATCTTTTATAGGTTCAATATCTGATTTTAATCTTCTATCTGATGTTGTTATAAAGTTTGCTGCAGTTATAGAGTAATAACCAGTGCTTGCGGCTCCGGCAAAAATACCAGTAGTCTTAAATGCCATTGCTACTTTCTCGGCATTAGATGCACCTCTGGATGTTATATATAAGCTCTTATGGCCGTCTGCTTCAAGTCCACCGAAAAGTATTTCACTCTCTTGAGTCCCAGCGCTTCGATTCCAACCTATATGCACTCCTGTGGCAACGGGTGGTGCTGTACCTTGAACATTAGATGCAAATGATGCCCAGCCTCCGTGTACAGAAAGTCCGGAATTAGATAAAGCAGAGCCAGTGCCAAAGTGAGCTGAGTCGGTTGTTGTATTACCTAAAGTAGTCGTCTGTTGAAGAGTTCCAAAACCAGTGTCTGTGTCTGTCCAAGGAACATTTATAACACCTTGATTTGCAGAGTTTAATTGTAAACCGTAAGTTCTACTAGCGGTAGCTGTGACTGCGTTTGCTGCTACTGATTGATCAGTATTACTAAATAATTCTACTAGACCTAGAGCAGTGTCCGTTGCTACACTATATGTTGTATCGGTCCAAGGAACATTTATAACACCTTGATTTGCAGAGTTTAATTGTAAACCGTAAGTTCTACTAGATGTAGTTGACACTGTATTGGCTGCTACTGATTGATCTGTATCACTAAATAATTCTATTAAACCTAGGGCATTGTCCGTTGCTACACTATATGTTGTATCTTCTGAAGCAATTGTGATTGTATCAGTAGAATCATCTGTAGTAATTGTTACATTAGTTCCTCCTACCAGAGTTAAAGTATCATCATTAATTTCAGATGTTACTGTAGTTTGACCGGCAACGGCTATATTTTTAAATATATTTTGAGATGAACCTGCATCAGTATTTGTAATAGTTACTGCTCCGGTTGCTGATACGTTAGAGCTTAAACCTGTATTTGTAGTTAGTGCAGTAACACCTGTATTTGTAATAGTGACATCTCCGGTTGCTGATACGTTAGAACTTAAACCTGTATGTGTAGTTAGTGAAGATACAGTATCGAATGGTGTTTCTAGTAATATGAAATCGGCCATTGTACCTGCAGCTCCAGATGAACGCATATAAGTTTTACTTTCATCTGTTCTTACAACTACATCTCCTTCTTGGGTTGTTAATGCTAATTGTGCAGCTTCATTTGCGGCAGTAAATACACTTGTTAATGATAGGGAAGTCGCTGATATGGTTATTGTATCGCCGGCGGTGCCGATGTTTATTCCAGTTCCTCCGGCTATAGTAACATCATCAGTCGTTGAGTCACTTCCAGTTAATCTTATTTTACCGTTACTAACGGCAGAAACACCGTATGTAGTATCTGCAGGTAGAGTTACTGTTTTAACATTTACAGCAGTAATATGGCCTTCTGCTGATGAAGTAACACTATCAACTATGGCAATAGTTCCTTCAGCAGTTGCAGTTTGTGTATCTGTTGTATCTGTTCTAGTTACACTATCGTGAGTTATTGTTATAGTATCCGTATCACTCGAAAGTGTTGATATAGGACCAGTTGCTAGTAGACTTAATGTATCTCCACTAGATATTGTTTTTGTACCGGCGTTATCGCCTTTTACACTAAAGCTGTATATATCAGGAAGAGTTACTGTTTTTGTATTAACTTCGGTGATATGTCCTTCGGCAGAAGATGTAATACCGTCTACCACAGTAAATGTACCTCCATGGGAGGGCGAGGTAACACTAGTCGTATTAGTTCTAGATACACTATTATGAGTTATAGTAACAGTATCAGCATCTGTGGTAGTTGAGGTTATAAGAGTTGAGTTAGCTAAAAGTACCCTATCGCTGTATAACTCTGCACTATTATCTGGATTTCCGTCTACAGTAAGCCAGGATCCTTGGGCTGAGACATGAGCTAGTGCTGCAATTTCATGACCAGGTAATGGTATGGAATGAGTTATGGCAGTTGGGGTGCTCCCGGATCCTTCAGAAAATAGAGAAAGAATGCCGCTGCTAATAGAACTCGATACATATAATGTAGCGAAGTTTGTATCCATCTCTACATGAGATAGAGGTGATCCTTTTGTATTTCTAAAAATAATTGCCATCTTAAATATCTAATTTAACTTGTATTGTCATTTCTGTATTTGCAGATTTAGGTAAAGGCTGTGAAAGCTTTCCTACTGCTATTAATTGATTTGCGTCATTATATAATCCTACTGTAGTAACATAAGGTTGAAAAGCGGACCCTGTTATATTGTTGGCTAACTCACCACTTTGGTTAACAAAATTTCCTATATCACTTACAGTTACTGTTTTGTTTTTCTGTGCAGTTGGATTGAATGTATGATTAAACTCATAATCACTAATTTTAATATTGAAATTATGTGTATAAATAGGTAGGTTTGATTTGTAGCTAAACTGGTGATCTGGTTCACCGGTGTAATATGAAATCAAACTTGGATCTGTTATTACTACCTGCCCGTGAGAATAAACTACATTTCCAATAATTGGATTAGAAAGATGTCTTTCTCTCAACACTCCTTCTCCATCATCAATCATAAGTTTTGTTCTCTCTACATAATCATTTTCGTATGAAGGAACATAATCTTCTTGGTCTATAATATAACCAACTCCTCCTAAATTGAAAGTTGCTGGCTCTATATGAGTGCCTATTTTATTTCTAGGTATAGAATAAACTATCGCTGAGGAGGATAAAAATCTAGATGCTGAGGTAAAAGAGGATTCTAGGTGATTATCAAAAGAACCAGTCTCTATTATACTTCCTGAGCCAGAATCAAAATTAGTATAGTATAATTGCTTTATGCTGCTGTGTACCAGCTTACTGTAACTACCGCTATCTAAGGCTAGATCTCCGGTGTACTTAGTATCTTTGTCTATTATGTAATCTTCAATGGCAGACTGGTCGTTTGCCGGGAGCATCTTCACACCGCTGTTGTGTGCTTGAATAGTCCATAGTTTACGCGCTACATAGGTAGAAACGAAAACATCTTGTTGATTTAATTTTTTCCAGACGCTCATTCATTAATAATCAAGCTTAATTCGTATTAAAGCTTCTTTAGTAAAATCTTTTAAAAGAGGTGATGACAGTTTACTTATAGCAATAAGATCGTTATTATCGTTATATAGACCTACCGAGGTTACATATGATTGAGGTGAGTCGATCATTATGCTGTGTCTCAATTCTCCTGATCCTGTGATGTTAGAGGGGTTTGTTGAATAATTGAATTCACTATTTCTTGCTCTAACAAAAACGTAGTTAGATGATAAAGTTTCTTCTGATCTAAGAGTAAAGTTTGAACCGCTGTTTAACCCTCTGTAAAGACTATTCATATTTGCGGTGGTAGGTGCTATTCCAGTATCAATAGCAGTTACAAAATTATGACCGTGTTTACGTAATTGATCTCCACTTAATACAATCAATCCGATATCTGGAAACAATTTTCCGTATTCAATAGCATTAGATGTTACGACTCCGTTTGATCCAGCGTAAATAGGGTATACTCGTCCTCCATCTGTAAATGTATCTACTGAGGATGTTAGGCTATTATCTGTTAGTGCTAAAGTGTTTCCGCCGTCCTTTCCTTTTAACGAAAGTGATAATGAACCGGGTAGTATTTTCTCTTTAAATCTTGCTCTATCTACTGAAATAAAGAAAACACTATCAGGGGTAACTGATGTACTAGCTGATACAAATGTAAAGTTAGTATCTTCATCTCCGTTAACTAAAGTTCTAAATTGCCCGTATACCGTAGCTGAGGGTGATTTACCGATTACTGTACTATTATAAGGTACAGAACCTGAACCTACCCTATTGCCATATGCTACAGAGAATTGAATTGCGGCGGTGCTACCCGTAGGATCCGTATTATACATATTCCAGTAGTATGTTCCGCTAGTTCCTCCTGTTTGACTTCCTTTAGTATAGAAATTAGTCAGTGTAACAGCATTGTTACTCCATGCAGGGGAGGTAATTGAGTCTGAACTAATTACAATGTCTTCGGTATCAAATCTTTTAAATGACATATCTATTAATTATTTACTTTTATGATTGTAATTGGAATTGTAATTCTAGCTCCAGAATCTCTTCCTACTAAAGTTATTGTAGTCTGTAATTGTGTTCTGGTTCCAAATAATGTGTTAACTGTGGTAGCAGCTAAATTAATAGAAGTACCAATAACTGTTTTAGAAACGTTTGTTCCAATAGTTGTAGTACTGTTTAATTTTGTTGCTTCGTCGGTATTAATACCAACCCCAGCAAAGCTAGATAAAACTCTAACATCAGCAACTTGAGCTGTATATCCTCCTGATTCGAAGGTTGAGGTTGCACCTAGGTAATTTAATGTCTGTGGTGTGATTGCAAGTGATGCTCCTTGTTTAAGTCGAATTTCAGAATACCCAGCCTGTAGTAAAGGAAGTTTAGATGTTCCTCTAGGTAGAGTGGCAAGCTTGTATTTCATTATTTGATTTTCATCAGGAAATGCTTCTAATAGAGGCATATTTTCAATTGCTTCTCCGTAATAAGCTGATCCGGATGGATGAGCAGGATTATATAGAGTGTAATCTATTTCATCATCTGATAGAGCAAATTGAGTAATCTTGAAGGAACCATCTCCTCTTGCTAGAAGCTCTCTTCCTTTTTTAGTTAAAATTGCGTCGACGGTTACGACAGAGTTATTTAAGTATCCCATTTTGTATTACTATTTTATATAAATATGTATTTTTTTTAGTTTTGTACTTTTTATTTAAGTCAGGTATATAGCTACAACTTCACAAGTTAACGAAGATTCAAATAAGTTTCCATATTTATCTATTAAATATACGGTATCTAAATCACGAATCCAAATATATTTAGAACTAACTTTGTAAAGTTTATTATTAACGGACTTATATATACCATCTCCTACTAATTTACCAGTAGCCATTTTAGTAGTATTGGTAAATGTTGGGGCTGGATCGGTAGCGTTTGCATAATTAGAAAGAACTGTAAATGTAATTGTGGTTTCTGTATCAGTAGAGTGGGTTATGGTTTCGACTTCTGCTGCGAAAAAGCCTGTGGTGTCTGTAAGTGATCCTAAAATTAAAGTATCACCTGGGCTTACATTATCAATATACTTTGCATTTGACCCTGTAAATTCTAATTTTTCAGATCCAGTATCGACGTTTCCCCATTCTGCATTGGATGGGGCGAGGGGTATTGTTCTTAATTTTGGAACTTCTGATTTAGAGGATCCTTGAGTTAGAGGTCCTGGTGCAAATATAAACTCTTCTAATGTTCTGTCTGCAGTAGATTGAGAGCAGATGTACTGAGGATCTGTATCAAGGCTGTATGAGGAGCCGAAAAAAGTTGTACCTGATAAAGCTGCTTCTATACCGTAGGATGTAATGTTGGTTTTAGATCCTATATATCTTCCGGTGCTATTTGCTAATGAGCTATAATTAGAATCTTGAAATGCAGCAGGGAGAGCATTTGAACTTAAAATATTGTTTATATTTGTAGGAACAATAGCACTTTTTTCTCTATCAACATCATATATAAAATCAGATGTCCTGTTACCTTCTATATTATTAAATAGTATGTTATAGTCGGTATTTTTAAAATTTAGTGCATTTTCAAAAGGTAAAAAAAGAGCTAGGGTACAGGCAGCTACTGTGTTTCCGGTATAAGATATAGGTTCAACTTCAAAATAGTACCAAGAATCTTGTTCCTGTTGATCGGTTATTACTATTTCTCCTATACCTAGAGCACCAACCAGAAGAGTTTCGGCTGTTGCTAGAGTTGTTTGTATATTATTTCCAATACAATCAACTGTGCTGACTGTCATGCCCACAATCTCATTACTACTGTTTCTCAGTAGAGAGATATTACCGGCTAATGGGTCTGTAGTTTTAAATGTATCTACGGTTTCGGCCATGCTTTAATTTATTATTCACTTACTTTTTACTTATGTATTATTATATTGTCTCAATATATTTTATTTTCAAAATTTGCTATTAATTTCCATTGCCTATTTGAATATTACCGGGAGTTGTATCAGTAACAGTACCCCATCTAAAGGTTCTTCCTTTTTCCATCCCAATCGCAAAGTCAATTTGGTATTTGCTGTTACTACCGCCGAATTGTATTAATGTACCAGTGCCTGGGTAATCAGTTGTGCCGTCAGTTATCTGTAGAGTATCGGCAATGATTTGCATCCCATCGGATGGTGAATCAAGGATTTGAAATGTTAT
>Ga0115556_1003250_pt1 | contig 10545 bp, 8 predicted proteins | sample COGITO_mtgs_1104_5_FD_87282 | JGI IMG/M metagenome (GOLD analysis project Ga0115556, IMG submission 87282) | Pelagic marine microbial communities from North Sea - COGITO_mtgs_110414 | ecosystem: Environmental > Aquatic > Marine > Epipelagic | place: Germany:Helgoland, sampling site Kabeltonne... | reverse complement strand
ATTCCGTCGACTACCTCCTGTTTGACAATAGCAAGCGACTGTACGAAACCGTCACCCTAACCACTCACTTTGCCCCTGAGTTTATTTCTGCCACGTCCACGTTATATTCGACAGCTCCGCAACCACTCGCTGTCGGCGCGCTGCTGCTCAATTTTCCAATGTGTTGGCATCCGACAATGCGCGCACAGATCAGAAATGAAAGGCAAGTGGCTTCCAACAGATACCCCTCCGATCACCATTTTTTAACCTTTCTTGATCTCCTAGACGATGATGTTCTAGAGTTAGAATCGCGCCTATCGGACGATGCGATGCCCTACCTGACCAATAGTGAATGGCGGGCGATAGCCTACAAAGCGCTGGTGAAACAGCACTATACGCTCGCCGCACTGGTGTTCAGACAGCTACCGCAGTCAGTAGCGTTAGATATCATTACCGCCGCGTTTGCGAACTACAAAGCGGACAACATTGCCACCGCCCACGATTTACTGGTACTCCTCGGATCAGGGTATTGGGAGCAGATACTGGCATCTAAGAAAGAGCGCCTAACCGACTCGCAAAAACGTCTTGTGGTACAGCTTGCCGACCAACTGGCGGCGCAGGCATCAAACTATCCCAAGGACCCTATTGATGTCGGTGGCAACGCACTTGTGGAGCGGGGTATCGAACAGTTCAGGACGGAGACCCAAGCAATGCCCAATGACAGCCCCTTTATCTACCGGAAACACTGTTATGCACTGGTCAGCGCCTTAAATATTTTTGACGCCGATGTGGTGGCCGACATGACATTTGATAATGTCATGATGTAGACACCCCTAGCAATCGGCTCCACACCGGCTTGTTACGCACATAAACGCCATCGTGCTTTACGAAACGTTGTTTGTTAAGCTCTGTATACCAACCATGGGTAGTCACCTATAGCGATGAACACACGTGCAGCTATTTCATCCTCCTCTAAGGCGTCAGGCCTAGCTGGCAGCCTCGCTCGCGAATCCATTATTTCTGATGACCAGGCGCATGGAGCAGCCAAAGAAGCCAGCCAATTGGGCCTATCGCTAGTGCGCTACTTTATTGATGTGTTGGAGGTGGACAGCCACGCGCTGGCAGAAGCCGCATCTAAAGAGTTTGGCATTCCCCTGTTTGATGTGGCCTCATTAGACCTCACCGCTATGCCGGAAAAATTGGTGCCCCATGCACTCATGGGTAAGCACCAAGTCCTGCCCTTATTTCGGCGCGGCAATCGCTTGTTTGTCGGCATTTCCGATCCCACCAACCTGACCGCCCTCGACGAAATCAAGTTTGCTACCGGCATAACCACCGATGCAGTCCTCGTCGATGAAAAAATCCTCACCAAAGTCTTGGAGGATGTTCTCGACGAGCACGACTCCCTGGATAACAACATGGGTGAGTTGAATGGCGATGAGGAGTTTAATCTTGAGATCACCGAAGGTGGCGCTGGTGACAACGATGAGGATGAAGACAGCAGCAATATAGACGACACACCTATTGTTCGCTTTATAAATAAAGTGCTGTTAGACGCCATTAAGCAAGGAGCGTCCGACATACATTTCGAGCCCTATGAAAAAGACTACCGCGTGCGCTTTCGAACCGACGGGATATTGAGAGAGGTCGTGCGTCCACCACGCAACTTGGCACCGCGCCTGTCCGCACGCCTCAAGGTCATGTCACAAATGGATATTTCTGAGCGGCGGGTCCCGCAAGATGGGCGCATTCAGATGAAACTCTCTAAGAACCGCTCCATTGATTTTCGTGTTAACACCCTGCCCACCATGTTTGGTGAGAAAATTGTCCTGCGTATTTTGGACCCGACCTCCGCGCAAATGGGCATTGACGCACTCGGCTATGAGGCCGAGCAGAAAGCGCTGTACATGGATGCCTTGTCGCGGCCTCAGGGAATGATTTTAGTCACTGGCCCAACCGGTTCGGGTAAGACCGTATCGCTCTATACCGGCCTGGGGATTCTGAATACTCCCGAGCGCAATATATCCACCGCTGAAGACCCGGTTGAAATTAACATGGAGGGGGTTAACCAGGTACTGGTAAACAACAAAGTGGGTTTGGACTTTGCGCAAGCACTCCGCTCCTTTCTCCGACAAGATCCAGATATTATTATGGTCGGTGAGATTCGCGACTTGGAGACCGCAGAAATTGCCATTAAGGCCGCCCAGACCGGTCACTTGGTCCTGTCTACGCTGCACACCAACAGTGCCGCAGAAACGATCACACGCATGCTCAACATGGGTGTTCCCGCCTTTAATATCGCCGCATCCGTATCGCTCATTATTGCGCAACGATTGGCTCGGCGGCTATGCAAGCAATGTAGCGTGCTTGAAACCGACGTGCCTTATGACGCGCTCCGAGAGCTGGGCTTTACCGATGAGATATTGGAACATGCCTCGATTAAGCGACCGGTCGGCTGCAATGCCTGCAAAGACGGCTATAAAGGCCGAGTAGGCATTTACGAAGTCGTTAAGCTGACCAAAGCCATTGCCAGTACTATCATGGACGGCGGTAACTCAATAGAAATAAACCAGCAGGCCAGAGCAGAGGGCTTCGATGACTTGCGTACGGCAGCACTCAAAAAATGTGCAGCGGGTCTTATTAGTTTGGCTGAGGTCAACCGCGTAACCACCGATTAACTTTCAGAGACATTAAACGCACATGGCAACTGACAATAAATTCGTCTGGACGGGAACCGATCGCAATGGCCGAAAAAGCCAGGGCGAAGTTTCCGCCGCCAGTAAAGCGCTTGCCCAGGCTCAACTGCGAAAACAAGGCATCAATGCTAAGAGTGTTAAGAAAAAAGCGAAGCCCTTGTTCTCCTTTGGTGGCAAAAAAATAAAGCCTGCGGACATTGCCATTTTTACCCGTCAAATGGCCACTATGATGCGTGCGGGCGTACCGTTGGTACAAAGCTTCGATATTGTCTCCGAAGGCGTCGATAATCCGACGATGAAAACGCTGGTGACTGAAATTAAAGATGAGGTATCGGCTGGCGGGGGGTTTGCCGCCTCGTTAGCCCGCCATCCAAAATACTTCGATGAGCTGTTTTGCAGTCTTGTCGGCTCCGGCGAAGATTCAGGTACCCTCGAGGTCATGCTCGACCGGATTGCCACCTATAAGGAAAAAACCGAAGCCCTCAAGGCAAAAATCAAGAAAGCCATGACCTACCCCGCCGCGGTTGTGGTGGTGGCGATTGTCGTTACCGGTATTTTGTTAGTCAAGGTCGTACCGCAATTTGCAGAAACCTTCTCATCCTTCGGCTCCGATCTGCCCGCCTTTACGCTGTTTGTATTGGGTATCTCGGAAACGATGCAAGAGTGGTGGTTTATTGTTCTTCTTGGCCTATTTGCTGCCGGTTGGGCCTACTCGCAAGCCATACTGCGCTCGAAGTCGTTTCGAGACAGTGTCGACAGGCTGGCATTGAAACTGCCCATTGTGGGCGGAATTGTCCACGACTCGGTAGTCGCGCGCTTTTCTCGAACATTATCGACCACCTTTGCGGCGGGCGTACCATTGGTGGAAGCGCTAGACTCTACTGCTGGGGCTGCAGGCAATGCTGTGTATGCCAGGGCGGTGCGCCAGATCCGCGATGATGTCACCTCAGGTACTTCGCTCTATCAAGCGATTCGCTCGACGGGGTTATTCCCCTCCATGCTGTTGCAAATGACGTCTATTGGTGAGGAGTCAGGATCACTCGATGAGATGCTCGCAAAGGTGGCCGACCAGTATGAAGCGCAGGTTGACAACGCAGTCGACAGTTTGAGTTCCTTAATGGAGCCTATTATTATGTCTATCTTGGGGGTTTTGGTCGGTGGATTGATGATTGCCATGTATTTACCCATTTTCATGCTTGGCTCCGTGATTTAACCCGCGGGCATCAAGTCATAAATCCGATCCATTAGGAGCGACCCGTGCTTGAAGCGCTACACACCCCGTGGTTTCTCAGCACCGCCGTGACCCTATTAGGTCTGGTAGTGGGTAGCTTTCTTAACGTCGTGATTTTTCGACTACCCACAATAATGGAACAGGGCTGGCGGCGTGAGTGCTGCGAGCTGCTCGACCAAGAGACGCCAACCGACAGGTCCATCTCGCTGGTGTTCCCCAATTCGAGTTGCCCTAACTGTGGCGTCGGTATTAAGCCCTGGCACAATATTCCCATTCTCAGCTTTATCTTCCTCGGTGGCCACTGCGCGGCCTGTGGTGCAGGAATTTCTTGGCGTTATCCACTCATCGAACTACTGACTGGCATACTGTCATTAGCTGCCGCACTGACCTTCGGGTTCACCTGGGAGCTCACGGGGGCATTGGTCATCATATGGAGTCTAGTGGCGCTGACCGCCATCGATGTGGATACCCAGCTATTACCCGACAGCATCACGCTACCGTTGCTATGGCTGGGCTTGCTTTTTAATCTGTCCGGCACCTTTGTCGACCTCAACTCATCCGTATTGGGGGCCATGGGTGGTTATCTCGCTCTGTGGAGCGTGTACTGGCTCTTTAAATTAATCACCGGTAAAGAAGGTATGGGCTACGGCGATTTTAAACTGCTGGCAGCGCTGGGTGCTTGGTTTGGCTGGCAGTCCCTCCCCCTGATCATTATTTTATCGTCCTTTGTTGGCGCCACTGTTGGTATTGGCTTGGTGCTCATCCAACAGCGCGGCAGAGAAATACCCATGCCCTTTGGGCCGTTTCTGGCGGGGGCGGGGTTACTGTGTTTGTTTTTTGGTGATCGGCTAACAGGCTTCTATTTTAACGCCGTGGGTTTCTAGATGCTCGGCATCAGCCCGTCACTCCCATGACCCATCTATGCAGCCTATCGATAGCCCAAGTTTCATTCAGGACAACGACCTTATGCGCTTCACCGTGGGTATAACAGGAGGCATTGGTAGCGGTAAATCTGCGGTCACCGACCGTCTCCAAAGCTATGGCATTGCGGTAGTCGACGCCGATGTCGTCGCCCGAGTGGTTGTCGAGCCGGGACGTCCCGCCTTAGATGCCATTAGAGAGCGCTACGGGCAGTCAATAATGCACGCTGACGGTACGCTTAACCGCGCGGCACTGCGCAGCATAGTGTTTGAAAATTCCGCCGAGCGTCATTGGCTGGAAAGTGTGACTCACCCGGCTATTCGCATAGAAATGAGCGAACAGCTTGCCCATGCCACCTCACCTTATGCCGTGCTCAGCTCGCCTTTGTTGTTGGAGTCAGGGCAAAACATCTTCGCCCATTACGTGGTGGTCGTGGATGTTCCAGAGGCCGTTCAGCTTGAGCGCACCATGGCTCGAGATAACAACGAGGAGGCCTTGGTGAAGCGTATTATGGCCGCCCAACTGACACGGGATGAGCGCTGCGAGCAGGCAAATGAAGTGCTTGATAACAGGGGCTCATTGCAGGACTTATACAACGCCACCGATGCGCTGCACCAGCGGTTATTACTGCTCGCTGAAGGCTTTTCAGCCTAGCCGGTGTGTTTAGCGTTTATTTTGTGGTGGCTTAGTGCTCGGCGTCAGCCCCCCACTAGGACGCTGGCCTAGCCCTGGGTGGCAGCACTGCCACCCAGGGTTTGCCCACTGAGTGACAAACCCAATAGCTAGGTTGTTGTTTTTTACCGTCTCAGCGAACCGTCCTCAGGGATCAACCCACGTTCAGTTGCCCCCGAGCTGCCAAAACAGGAAGGCGTAGATGTCGGCGATTTGCTCAAGTACCTGTGCCCGGGTAGAGCCAATGCCATGGCCTGCGTCAAAATCGACCCGCAACAACACTGGCGGACCTTCGTCACCGTTGGCCGCTTGCAGCTTCGCCGCCATTTTCCCTGACATCCACACGTTGACCCGACTGTCGTTGTAGCCATGGGTGAGCAAGGTGGCGGGGTAAGATTGGCGCTCATCGACCTGATGATAGGCGCTCATTGCCAGCAAATGCTCAAAACCGTCCTCCTCGGTGACGGTACCAAACTCTTTAATATTGGGTACGCCATTGGTAGTGGTCTCCGCGCGGATGGCGTCGAGCATGCCCACCTGCATGACGGCAGCCCCAAACAGATCGGGTCGGGTCGTCACCGATCGGCCGGCTAAAATGCCACCCGCACTGCCGCCCATAGGCGCCATATGTGCAGGGGCGGTATAGCTCTCGCGCACCAAGTACTCCGCACAGGCAATGAGGTCGAGCCAGGTATTGGGTTTGTTGCCCATGCGTCCTGCATAGTGCCATTCCTGCCCATACTCGCCGCCACCGCGGACATGGGCAATGGCATAGACGCCACCGCGCTCAAGCCATGCCAAGCGCAGGGGCGAAAAATTTTGGTCCATGGAAATGCCATAGCTGCCGTAGCCGTAGACAATGGTGGGGTGACTACCATCGAGCACTAAGTCTGCCCGGTGCAAAATACTCAAGGGTACCGGGGTGCCGTCGTGGGAGGGAACAAGCACCTCCTTGGCGACCAAGCCGTCCAGGTTGTCAAATTGGCCCTTGGGTACCATGCCGGTGTCGGTGAAGGTATTATCCTTGGGGTCATAGGCGTAGCGAACCCCGCCCTGAATCCAGGCGCTTTCATAGAGCAAGATGCCGTCCACGTGGGGGGAAATACCCGAGATATACCCGGCGCCCCCCCGGGGGGTCACCAAGGGTGTGACCGTCCCGTCTTGCGTCAGCCGAAGCACGCCACTGACCCCATCACGTTTGGTCTCGACATACAGGGCATCCTTTGCCGCCGCCACACCACTGAGGACCCTATCGCTTGGACCAATAACGGCTTGGGCGGTATCCAACCTGGGGGCCGAGAGCGCCGTTTTGAGCAGCTGGTAGCGTGGCGCATCCCGGGCGGTGAGCAGATAAATGAACTCGCCTTTTACCGCGAAATCACTGACCCAATCGGCCTCATTGGCAATGCGCACCCAAGGAATATTGTCGTCCAAAAGCTGATCGACCGGCGCAGTAAACAGTGAGATTTCGTTATTGTCACCGTGCTTGACCTTTAACACGGCGTGCGCTGAGTCGGGAGTCAGCCACAGGCTTGGGAAGTCGGTATCGAGTAGCGGCAACCGGGAAGAATGCCCAAAGCCGACAATGAGTGCATCATCTTTGGGGTCGGTGCCCATGACATGGTGGCGCACCTCGGTTTTTTTATAGATGTCAATGTCGTTCGCATCGTCGGGTAGATCTTGGCGACGACTGTAAAAAAAGCCGCGATTATCTGCGCTCCACATTGGCCGATTGTAGGCCGTCTCTATATGACTGATGGGCGCATCGAGAGGCTCTCCCGAGAGGACATCTAACAGGTGGTAGGTGGTTTGCTCAGACCCTCCCTGAGCCAAACCATAGACCACGATGCGTCCGTCCGAGGAGGGCATGTAGCCACCCAGCGCGTAGTGCTGCTCCTCAGGGGCACTGAGGTTTTCCGGATCAATAAGGAGCTGGGGGGGCTGCTTGGGGGACGGTTGATAGTACAGCTTAGCCAGATTTTCCCCGGCATTGCGGCGCAAATAAAAGCGCCCGCCATTCGCCAACTGGCGAACACCAAAGGTGGTGTAGGGGGCGCCCTCGTCCAGCTCCACTAAGCGCGCATAGAGGGCGTCGCGCTGGGGCAGCTGGCCAAGAACTGCCTGGGCATGGGCGGCTTGACCCTTAAACCAGGACACCACCTCGAGCGCGTCTTGGTCTTCTAAATACCGGTACGGGTCTTGAACCTCGACCCCCCAGTGGCTGTCGGTCACTATACGGACCGGAGCTTTCGGTGCGGGCACAACGGCAGCGGCGGTGATTAATGATGAGGTAGACATGATAGGCGGTTCTCGGTCATTGAGTGGGTCGCGGGGAGTTGGGGTTCTATCGCAGGCCACTAGCAGCGTCACGGTGGTCAAAGACAGTAGCAGTGCGCCCAATACCCTTTGCCAAACCGCCACTACCGCAGGTCGAGGGTTCTGGATGTTGGCCGGCATATTGATTGTCGCAGCAGTCGTCGCCGGCGTGGGCATGATTGTAGACAGTGGATGTCTGTGGGGTGCCATGGCTTCGTCCCAGCAGCAAAAGACACCGAACGTTAGCACAGCTTGTCCCAATAGGGTAAGCGTTCCTGTGCCGGCCAGTAAGTGTTAGGCAGGCGAATCGCGTCGCTGATGAGAGATGGACAGTGCCTGCAAATGAGAGCGATTATGGCGACCCAGATTTTTATGGCACTCGGCATGAACCAAACCCTTGGGATGGCCTCAACAGGCGAGGGGCTACAGGTTCTTTCACCGCGCCATCTCCGCTACCATGAAACCTGGATAAGTCGGGGGAACGGCATGCATTTTTTGGTCACTGGCGGCGCAGGTTATATCGGGTCGCATACGGTGCGGGCACTGTTGCAACAAGGCCATAGCACCACCGTGTTAGACGACTTTTCCACCGGCCACCGCTGGGCGACTCAGGGGCAAGCGGTGATAGAGGTGGATCTGAAAGATCTGGGCGCGCTGCGTACAGCGCTCGCCGGCACAACCTTCGACGGGGTGTTTCACTTTGCCGCCAAGTCGCTGGTGGCCGAGTCGAACCGAGAACCCCAGCTGTATTACCAGAACAATGTAGACGGCACTGCCCACTTGTTAACGGTAGCATTGGAGAACGGTTGGAACCGCTGTGTGTTGTCATCGACGGCCGCGGTATATGGCAACCCTATCACTGACACGCTGGGTGAAGCGCACCCCAAAAATCCCATTAGCGTCTATGGGCAGACCAAGCTTGCCATGGAGCACCTGCTTGAGCGTACCTGCGCCGACCATCCGTTCAGCGCGGTGTGCTTGCGCTACTTTAATGCGGCGGGTGCGGCCAGCGATGCGAGTCTAGGGGAAGCCCACGACCCAGAAACTCACCTCATTCCCACTGCGCTCAAGGCCGCGGCGGGAACAGGCAAACCGCTGACCATTTTTGGGGACGACTACCCCACCGCTGACGGCACCTGTATTCGCGATTATATTCACGTCGAAGACCTGGCCAATGCACACCTGCACGCCATGAATTACCTCGCTGATCATCAGGGATTCATCGCCTGTAATCTGGGCAACGGGGTGGGCTTTTCCGTCAAGGCAGTATTGGCTGCTTGCGAGCAAGCGGTGGGCGCGACCATTGACTACAGTATAGGGGCTAGGCGCAAGGGCGACCCGGCGACGCTGGTCGCTGACGCTACACGGGCAAAGGACGTGCTAGATTGGCAGCCGACGCATACCACTATTGAGGCTATTGTGGCGAGTGCTTGGGTCTGGGAGAGAACGTGGGAAATTCACGAGGATAGACGAGGATAGTGTGCGCGATTTACCTAGGCCTGACTTGGCTAGCCCTTTTGGCGGGAGGATCAGCGAGCGGGACAGCAAACCGAACCCTAGCTAGTTAGTGTAGCTACTGACGGTGAGACGACGGGTTGCTCGCAACCACCGATTACAAACGCCGCGCATGGCGCCATGTTGTATCGCTGAGAGGTGGTGACCACGTGGAGCCTGATTAAATGGCACAAAGTAACATGCAAATGTGTTCGTTTCAGTCTATAACAGGTAAGGGTGCCATAGAGCAGCTACGCGCGAATAGGGGACAATGAAAGGCTACGGTGTTGTTAAAAAACTCAATGAATTGAACTTAAACCATTCGGCGCTGTTGCTGGAAGAAGCTCATTTTGCTCATTCACAGCTACAAACAAACATGGCTTCGTTAGGGGGTCAGGCCAACATATTAGAAGTGGGCTGTGGCTATGGCGTATTACTGTCTATGCTGGCTGAGGAATTTCCGCATCATCGATTTAGTGGCATAGAACCTTTTTTCGATGGATTCGCTCAACTCGAGACATTCACTGGGGTCGTTAGCCAGATGAACGTCAACATGAAAACTGAGGCTTATGGAGATCATCACCCTGAAGAAAAATATGATGCTATTTATTGCGTCAACGTTTTCGAGCATGTTAACGATTGGCGTCATTTCTTAGATTGGGCTACAGATCATTTACAGGTCGGTGGAAAATTACTCGTCATGTGCCCAAATTATGGATTTCCCTATGAATCGCATTTCAGGATTCCCGTTATCGTTAATAAATACGTCACCCATACACTTTTCCAACGTTACATTTATCGGTTTGAGAAAAACAATGACTGTGTCGGCCTATGGGATTCGCTCAATTTTGTAAAGAAAGCTGACGTGCGTCAATTTCTTGGCCAGAGTGAGTACTCCCTGAGGTTAGTGATGAGTGATGAAACGGAGATTATTGACGAGTTGGTCTTAAGATTCGCTCAGGATACTGAGTTCAGGAAAAGACATCGTTTTATTGGTGGCGTCGCAGAACTGATGAAAAAGCTGGGCATTTTAAAATTCATACACTACTTTCCTAACTACAACCCCTATATGAAACTAACGTTTACTAGGGGTTGACTGGCCTCTAGGCGCCGAGAATGCGGGGTTCTGTAGCACTGACGGGTCGGGTTGGGTGCTCAATAAGGGTTAGCACTGTCGTCAGTGTAGCCCTAGGCCAAAAACAGTGCCTAGCGGGATGCTAAAAGCGAGCCACGGGT
>Ga0115556_1003243_pt1 | contig 10557 bp, 6 predicted proteins | sample COGITO_mtgs_1104_5_FD_87282 | JGI IMG/M metagenome (GOLD analysis project Ga0115556, IMG submission 87282) | Pelagic marine microbial communities from North Sea - COGITO_mtgs_110414 | ecosystem: Environmental > Aquatic > Marine > Epipelagic | place: Germany:Helgoland, sampling site Kabeltonne... | reverse complement strand
TGAAAGACTGATAAGTGTTGGTAAAGATATATATATATATATTGGCTTGGGGGGATGGGTGGGGAGGGGGTAGGGGGGGGGGGGGGGGTGGGTGTGGGGGGGTGGGGGGGGGTGGGGGGGGGGGGGGGGGGGGGGGGGGGGGGGGGGGGGGGGGCGGGGTGAGAGAAAGAGCAAGCATCTCCTTTTCTTACACATCAGTATGTATTCACCAAATCGGGTCAGAACTCAACCAAAATTTTACGGATACCTACCTGATGAAACTCTAGCTAGGGTAAATTGCTTCCTTTTGATGACCTTAAGTTGTACACTGCAAAATTTTAGTCGGAGTTTTGGATTCGCTCTGCTCGTAGCATCCAACCAGACTACTATCTTGGGTCTTTTTGTTCTTAGCGAGACGGGAATTTTCTATGTCTACAAGGTTGCCAGAAAAGAATTCGCCTACTTTTTGAAAGTAGATGGGTCGCTACTGGATTTTATGTTTTCGCTCCTGCAAAGATTTCTCGGCAAGGTAGTCACTGATTTTACAGGTTGTCTGCATTTGCGCCATCCCAACGAGCTAGGCGGGCTTGCCTACAGCTTATGTGTTATATGGGCTGAAATATTTCCTTTTGTGACGCTACAGCTACTCAATGAAACAAGTGTAAACTTGACTCATCACGACGAAATCCTTTTATCTCTTTGCCTTTCTGCTGGACTTTGGCTGTTGGTGAACACCCTTTTTCTTTGCTCGATCAACTTGGAGTACATCGATACTTTCTACAGTGCGAAGACTGCACAAAAGTACGCAGTAGAGCTTTTTTTGGAGTGTAAGGAAGATTTTCAAAGATTTGAAGTTGTGACAATGAGGAGGCCTACCTTTTTTGATGAAATTCATGACGAGGTGAAACTATGGGTCGCAGAAAACATAGATGGTTGGGTGCGTGATTGTCCTCCATGGTTCGACATATCTGATATTCACGATGATTTGCTCCCCACACATACCCTTGATTATGTGGGCTACAGGTCGAAGAGGAGGAGCAACAGCTTCTGGAAAATCTTCAAGGGTCTCTCACAAAGCTCTACCAAAGTGACCCCGTGGCAAGGAGAAGTCCACCCCCAATGCAGGAGCCAGCAGAGCAGTTCTAAGAAGTGGTGCGACCTTGCTGAAGAGTGCTACACCACAAGTAGAGGGGTTAGCTATGAGATCAATTTGTTGAAGATAACCAAAATATTCCACGAGAAAGAATATGTGTTGCCTCTCCTTAAACTTTGTCCACGGTTTACGGTAATGGTTTCCGCCATTTTGGAAGACAAATTAAGATTCCGAACTCTACGGAATGGCGGGACTAAAGTATTGACTGATTGGGGGGAGGCAGAATGCACACGGGCTGGACAATCTTTGTCTGTTTTTCTCAGGAGAAAAGACTCAGCGGTGAAGGCTGTCAAAGCTTGGCAGCGGCTATATCCTGAGTTGAACCCTCTCTTCAACGAAATTGATGGTTTCGAAGAATTCATATTATTGATAGCCAACAATTTGTTGCGGGACAGTGTGTATGGGAGGGTGTCAAGGGTTGCGATTGGTGCACTGTTGTCGACACTTGACTTGGTAACTGATATGGTCATGCTGTTTGTGTACAGCAGAAACCCTGAATTGGAGTGGCAGACTATTGCACTTTTGTCAATGATTGTAGCGAACGTTTTTTTTCAGGTGGCTTTCTCACTTGTTCAATATAGCGGGAGCAGTTGGATTGTGAGGGTTAAGGAGGTACTTTATACTTTGTTTTTTTTGCGTCCAGCCGTTGATGCTCACCGAATTGGCGCATGTGAAGACAAGGCTGCCACTTATGAGACACTCAAGGAAGTCATAGTATCTAGGTGTGCTGATCTTGCGACAAAAAGCATTTTCTCCTGTATTCTTCAGCTATCTGTCTTGATCAGTCAACAGAACGGTGCACAAATGCTCATGCCGCTTCTTTCTGTCGTATTAACAACCCTGTCAAGTGGCTTCACCACTGCAATGATTGCCTACGACTCTGACATCAGCTCTTCTAACAGAAGGAATCAGCGTGAATTCTACGGTTTCATTCCAGACGAGAAAAGCAAGAGGAGCCGCTGCTTTACCCTTTTGGCACTCACTAGTGCGCTTCACAACCTCAGCCGGGGTATTGGCTGCGCTTTGTTGATTCTGGCGTCAGGACCAAAGTTAATTGGCGGTTTTATCTGCTCCGAGCTCTTATTTTACATGCTCTTCAAGGTAGCTGTAGGTGATTTCTACAGCTCCATACGAGCTGAGTCTGTCTACTCAGTGTGGTTATCAACTATTGTCCGCATCATTGATTACAATGTAGTTGCCTTCACAGGCTGTGTTCTCCTCCGTCATCCATACCACATGGGAGGATTAGCTTTCAGTTCCTTCCTCGTTTGGTCACAGGTCTTTCCATTTGTTGCCCTGCTGTTTTGTGGGGGTTTACTCGAGGAGGTAACTCAGATCACGATTATAGCTGTCTTGGTTTGCAACTTGATTTTGTGGGTTTCTCTAAATATTTCCCTGCTCTTCTCGATCAACTTGAATTATATTAGGACCTTCTTTATAACCCTCACTGGACCTCAATATGCCTGCCAGCTCTTTGAGAGAAGTGAGAACCATGGTAGCAAATTTGTCGCTGTCTTCTCCAATCGGATAGACCACACCAAGAGTATCCACGAGGAGATCAAGGAGTGGCTATGTCTTAACATAGACGTTTGGACTGAAGACAAACCGAAATGGTTTAGTATTGATTTGGTTCCGAACGATTTCTTGCCTGAAAATGTTTTCGTCGAAGAAGGAGGAAGTTCTAGAAGGAAACGAAGCTCCATCACATTCAGAGATAGTGTGAAAGAGTTTGTTGCTTGCCTGGCAAATGCCGAAGATAAATCCAGCGATTTGACGGGAACTTCAAACTTGTCGAGTACGGCAATCTTACGGGTTGAGACGGCAAAGTGGAAAAATATGGCGGAAGATATATTTGAGACAAGGAGCAACAATCGCGAGAGCAACATCATTCACATCAATCGAATTTTTGGTGACAACAATACTCTTGTTACCCCACTAATTGAGCGTTGTCCTCGATTTAATGAGATCCTCTCCATCATCTTGGAGGGTAAATTCGCATTTCGAGTTCAGCAAGTTGACCGGGCTATCGACATGAAATCTTGGGGAGACGAAGAGTGCAAACGGGTTGGGGGCTCATTGGCTTTGTTTTTGAGAAAGAGAAAGACTGGGGACACAGCAATAGACGCATGGAGACGAAACTACTCGCAATTGAAACTTTTGTTTGATGAAGTTGAGGGCTTTAAGGATTTCATGTTGGCAATAGCTGGTGGCATGATGCGAGACAGCATTTATGGAGTTGTGTATCGAGTTACTGTAGGTGCAATTCTGAGCACAGTTGATGCTGCCACTGACATTTTTGTCATGCTAAATTACTATTATGTAGGATTGGGAACACAAGCCAGTGTGATGATGTCCATGCTGTCGATCAATGTGGTGTTGCAGGTTTTCATTTCACTTGGGCAGTACAAAATGAAAAGCTGGAGGGTGAAGTTGAGGGAGGTGCTGATATGCCTATTTTTCCTTCGGCCAGCTGTGGATGCATACAGAGTAAGCACCGACGAACGTGACGGTACCCTACTTGAGCCGTTAACAGCAATGATGTTCAATAAAGCCAGTGAGCTTGCTACTGAAGCGATTCCTGGTGTTGTGCTTCAGATGTATGTTTTTCTCCTCAATCCAGATAAAGCTGGACTTTCTGCCTTGATTTCAATTTTCGTCTCCAACTTGACGACCGGCTTTACGTCAGCCATGATTTCCTTCGATTTTGACATCAGCGTTCACCACAGAAGGGTTCAACCGGAGTTTTATGGATACGTTCCTGATGATCACGAAGCTAGAACAAGATGCTTCATTTCTATGACCTTGGCATCCGCGCTTCACAATTTTAGCCGAAGCCTAGGTATAGCTCTTCTGGCTGCTGTTAGTGGTAAATTTGCCACTTACAGCATGCTGGTAGAGATGCTTCTTTATCTCGTTTATAAGATGCTTCGGAGAGATTTTTTGTACTGGCCGAAAGTTGAAAGAGCCGCAATACCACTTGCTCTTGGGAATCGCATCATTGCGAAGGTTATCGTAGATTTCAGTGGATGTTTCCAATTTCGGCACCCGAAGGAGGTTGGTGGTTTTGCATTTTGCTTTAGTATGTTGTGGGCGCAGGCAATGCCATTTTTTGCTCTCCTCCTTTACAACACAGATCCGAAGACCGAGAGCAATGCTCTTGTCATCATTATGCTGGTGTCCAGCCTGATCCTTTGGGTTGGTGCGAATATTACTTTTTTCAGCTCTATTGATTCTACATACTGGAAGACATTCTTTAATACAGTAACAGGCCCCCAGTATGTTTGCTCTGTTTTCTTGGGCAGCACTGATGAACACAAAAAGTTTGATGCAGCCTTCTCAAATCGCATGAGCTATACCAAAAATATCCATGGGACGGTAAAGGAGTGGGTGGCCAACAATATTGATTCGTGGACTGCTGAAAGACCTGACTGGTTTACCGTGGAAAAAATTCCCGATGATTTCTTGCCATCAACTGTGTTGGAACAGGTGGGGGGATTGACGAGGAGGCGAAGTAGCGTCAGGATGAAGGATATCATTGGATTTGAGGATAATTCTGACGTTAGAACAACAGAATAATTAGTGATTACGATGGGGTATGTGTATGAATGGCGCAAACTGTAACCGATTCAGCAGATATAGCAGAGAGAGCGGTGGTGCAGAGCACGGAATTGGTTCTTGCAGGACAGAAGTTTAGCAAGAGCTTGGAAATATACTTACCCAGGTATTAAGAATTTTTTACAACATTAGAAATGCGCCTACTTTTATTAAAAATATTCCTGTTCGCAGGTAAAAAGTGTTTCCAATCTTTCAAGTATCCCCTTCACCAAATTATGTTTTGTCAGCTGTTCCTTTCTCCCCACAGTCAGTAATTTGTATTGCAGATTTCTTTTCTCGTGCTAGAATTGCGCAGAAAATAATCCTTCAGAGCTAATCACTTTACCTTATCACGTACTAACATTCAAGTCTTTTCGACTTCAAATGTTCCACACTTGCCATCCTTAACGGTGAACCCAAGTCCCAAGATTTTCTCACGGATACTGTCAGCTGTTTTGAAGTCCTTGACTTTCTTCGCTTCTGCGCGCTCAGAAGCGAGGCGAAGTACCTCTGTGGGTACGATCCTGTCGCTCTCTCCTCCACCGTTGTCAAGCCCGGCTTGTTTTGCTACAGGCAAGACGCCAAAGCAGACTTGGTCGAACAACTTTATCGCATCCCTCGCATCTCTTAATCCTTTTTCGTCGACGCCCTCAAGTCCATCCCTTGCCTTGAGTTCATTTTCGGCAGCCTTGACAATCGAAAAAAGGGAAGCTGTACACCTTGGAGTTGCTAAGTCATCTGCAAGCGCTTCGCAGAATTTCTTCACCTCTGCAGCTACGAGTGCGGACAAGTTCGAATCTGTCTTTCTCACTGTTGCTCTCCCTGTCGCTGACGTTTCTTCCAAGGCAATCAAACGATTCCAAATGTTATCCAATCTGCACAGCGCAATTTTGTTGGCCCTAAATACATCTTCCGAGAACCTAAGAGGCCCTCTGTAGTAGCTACTCACAATGCCAAAGCGAAAGGCCCTGACATCATCCACCTCAGACAATGTCATGAAATTACCGAGAGATTTGGACATTTTTTCGGCTTCACTGCCGACCGTTACGAATCCGTTGTGCACCCAGTACTCACAAAATCTTGGTTTTCCCGTGAAGGCAGTAGTCTGTGCGATTTCATTCTCATGGTGAGGGAATTTCAAATCACTTCCACCGCAGTGAATGTCAATTTCATCTCCAAGATATTTCCTGCACATTGCCGAGCACTCCAAGTGCCAGCCAGGACGCCCTCTCCCGAGGCTCACATCCCAAATTGATTCCCCCTCCCTATCAAATCCCTCCTTTGCTGACTTCCAGAGCGCGAAATCACGTCCTCTATCCCCCAAAATCTCTGATGTGTCAACATTTGTCAGATGGCTGCCATAGCCATTGCTTTTACTCACATCGAAGTAATAATCGCCTGTGCTGGCTTCTTTGTAGCCATACCCCTTCTTGACAAGTCCTTCAACCATCTCTACCATTGAATCGATTTCTTCGGTTGCTCTTGGGTATGATCGAGCACGGATTATATTTAATTTGTCAAGGTCGTCAAAGAAGCTAGAGGTAAAAAACAAAGCGTTAAGCAAAAAGAGTGTGAGGGTCAAAGGTCGGGCAAGAATCGCACATTTGAAGCTCAAAGGCGAAGTTAAATTGCAGTGTTAGGCATACGCGCGTTCAAAAGCGCATGCGCTGGTCGCGGGAGGCGCAAGTGGGGGGTGGGAGCTGCAGGTTGACCTCCTTTGCTGCCCCCACTCACATTTTGGTAAACTTTTCTGTCAGTGATTTCACCGTCTCGTCCGATTCGTTGCATCGGGCAATTATCTTGTCGTCAATATCTGTCAAATTACACACGTGATCAACCTCATATCCGAAGAAGACCAATGCGCGTTTCAGAACATCCACCGTCAAAAAAGCACGGAAGTTCCCTATGTGAGCCCGATCATAAACAGTGGGCCCACACGAATACATCTTCACGTGGGGAGGAAATATTGGTTTAAACGGCATCTTGGCATTGCCGAGAGAATTGTAAAGATGAAATTGCGGGAGAGGGTCAGGCAATGTGGTCAAATGAAGAGTGGTTGTTGTTGTAGGTTTCGCTTTCACCAACGTAGTTGTAGTCCGTCCTCCTCGTGTTTCTGTGCAGATAGCCCTAAGCAGACGCAAGTACGTATTCGAAAAACCTCCCACACAGTGAGGGGAAAAGCTGAGCATGACTAAAAGAAGCGACATGACCCCCATTGTAATTCTGCAATATTGATGATGAGTGAGAAAAACAGCAGCGTCAGAGAATGGGATGCCCCCCTCCCTTTTTGCCAATTTGGAGAGAGAGAGAGATAAATCTGAGAGAGATGTTTCCTTGTGACGAGCAATACTTATAAATTAGGTGATTTTTTGGGTGTGTTTGTCGCCTCTCAAAAGACCCCTCTGCTGTCTTGACACTTTTCAAAGCTCCCGTCTTTCCTTTCCATTATTCGCCCACTTTCGATTGTCCCTCTGACCCCAATTCGACCCTGACCGACCCGGACCGAATAAATTACTTTCCAGACTGGGTTCTCTCTTGTTTTTCGCCTTTTGTTTGAGTCCTTCCTCCCCTGCTCCGACTGTAGAGCAACTGGTATATTTCTTTTCCTGTCACGTATTTTGGTGTCCCCCCCCCCCCCCCCCCCCTCTAGTCCTCCCCCCTTCTGAAAAAAGACGATATTATACGGAACGTGGTCGCTGAGAGTGTCTCTTCTTTCTCTTTTTGCTGTGGGGGTGTGTCATTCGTTTTCTACAATTCTGCCTGTTCCGCCAACAGTGAGACATTCGATCACACAACTTTCCGTGTTTGAATTTTTCTCTGACCGTGCTAAAGAAGGTGTGGAGCAACTGCAGAATATTGCTGAAAAGGGCATTGTTCGCGGCTTTGCTGACGCTGCGCAGTACACAAAGGATACAAATGAACGTGTCGGGGAGGCTCTTGCCAAGTCTCGCGCTCGTTTCGTTGGAGATTTGGAAGGTTTATTCTCTGGAAGTGGTGGAGATGACTTGATTGATGAGCTGGAGGATATACTGCTCCAGGCTGACTTGGGCTTAACCACAACAGACGAGATTTTGTCAGATGTTAGGGTTACAGGAGGCGTTAAGAAAAAGGATGAGCTCCTTGAGATTATCCGTGCAAGGCTGCTTAAAGTTTTTGAATGTCAGCAAGTTGAGGGATCTGAATCGGTGCAGGGATCAAATCGTCTGCTTAATTTCGCTGCTCCCGGCGAGCTTACGGTATTTTTTGTGATGGGTGCCAACGGAATGGGGAAGACAACGACGATCGGGAAGCTTGCCAAACGACTCAAAGTGGAGGGGGGGCAAAAAGTACTTTTGTCCGCCTGCGACACTTTTAGGGCAGGGGCTGTTGACCAGTTAAGAGTTTGGTCTGAGCGGGCAGAGGTAGACTTTTACGGGCCGAAAAGTGAGTCCGCCGCTCCATCCACCATTTTGTACGAGAGTCTGGACAAGGCTGAGAAAGAGGGGTATGATACTCTTCTAGTTGATACCAGCGGTCGCCTGTCCAACAATGTTGCCCTCACCGCTGAACTGCTGAAGATGAAGAAGATCATCCAGAAACGCCTCGGAGGGGGTAAAGATGCCCCCAACTTAAGTGTGCCTCACGAAACAATTTTGGTGGTCGATGCAGCTCAGGGTCTGGTGGCTCTGGAATCAGCGAAAAAATGGAACGAAGATGTTGGTCTGACCAGCCTGGTCCTGACTAAGCTGGATGGCAGTGCAAGGGGGGGCAGCGTTGTTGCTGTCTGCAGGGAGCTAGGAATTCCGGTCAAGCTGGTCGGGGTCGGTGAAAAAATCGACGACTTGAAGGATTTTAGTAGTCAGGCGTTTGTCGACGGTTTACTGGGTGGGAGTGGGGACAAGGACAAGAGCGAGGGCAAGCTAAGAATGAAGGGTGTTGAGCAACGCAGATGAATTAATTGATGATAACCGTTTGGGAAGAAATAAGAAATTTGAGTAGTTTGTCGAAACGCACCAACACACACCGGCCAATGTTACTTCTTCTCCTTCTTTCCCCCTTTACTGCTGAGCGCCTCCATATATTTGTCGAGAGATTTCTGTACTTGGTCTGTCAAGATAAAATTGCAAAAGTTTTCTATATCTTTCTCCCTGTTCTCAACGAGCGTGTCGATGAAAGGCTGTCGGAGGTTTAGTTTCCCACTCGCACGGGCCGTGGGAGGGATTTTCGCCCAACGGATGGCGTGTTCCGTTGCTCTATCTATAATCTCCCCTTGAGGGTGCAACTCATCAACCAAGTTGACTTTAAGTGCTTCCTGCGGATTGTAAAGCTTGGCAAGGGCCAATCCAGTTTCTGCCTCGCGGAATCCTATGGTGCGGACGAAGAGATCACAGAGCCAATAAGGCGCTGCGATGCCTAAATTGGTTTCATTAAGTCCTATCTTGAATTTCTCATCATTTGCCATTACTCGGTAGTCGCAGCTCATGGCCAGCAAACAGCCTCCGGCTGGAGAGTGAGCCTCAATTGCTGCAATAGTAGCGAGCCGGCTTCCATACAAATCGATGAAGATTTGCTGCACCGAACGCAGACGAAGGGCGTCACACCAACGCAAAAACATGAAAGGATAAGCGAAAAAATAATAATTAAGTCATGATAGAAATGGCCAAGTTTCTCCATGAAAGCTAATTTCAGTGACCATTTTTTTAAACTTCCAGCGAGGAGATTCATCATAACACCATAAGTCACTCACCTGAATCGACCGCCAGAAATCAGCCAAACGAGCGGGATCAGGGTGGTGCATCTCATTGATGTCAAGCCCAGCACTGAAAATGTTGCTGCTGGAGGAGCGCAGCAGGAGTGCATTGACTTTTTCATTAGATTCCACTTCCTTGAGTGCCGCACACATCTCTTGGCACATCTCCAGAGATAATGAATTAACCGGCGGTTTTGCCATGGTCAATGTGGCAACCTTGGTGTGCTGATTAGTTGAAACAACGACAAGGGGGGAAGATGAGGAGAAACACCTTCCACCTGAAACCAGTCTGTCTAATAGCTTTCTGCTGTGCATGTCCAGGCATTGCCTCATAGGTGCGTACATGTTGACACTTTCCGGTCGAGTTGCAAATTTTGGGTTGCGTCGTTCTAGTTTGCACAGTAGAGTTTGGTTGGTAAGGCCCAGGAGGAGACAAAGATTTCGGCAAAAGTTATTAAAATCGCTCGTCAACGAAGATTATCGAAGCTGTGCTTGTATCTTGTTTGAAGCACAAGGGCGTGGGGTTCGGCTGCTGCAAGAAATTATTTTCAGCGCCCTTATCCAATTTTAGAGAGTCCAAAATCGCGTAACAAAAAACGAAAAACGCCAAGACGCCAAGTCCAAACCAAGCTCCAAGCTTGTAGAAGATGATTTTGACTGGAGCTATTCAGTGTATACACCAGGTGATTAAAGCTCCAAGCATCTGGAAAGCAAGAAAAGAAACAGTGAAAAACAACACATCTCTAAAATTGCCATGGGAAGACGCCCTAAACCAACAACAGGGCAAAAGAAAGCCAGGCCCAGGAGACACAACACCAACACTACGACATGCTACAAAAATTTAGGCAAAAGAAGAAGTTTACCATCAAATCCCTTGTGGATTGGGCAATGCGAGCTTGTCGCCACGTTGGACCAACATCGCCCCAAACGCATCGTTTGCGCTCGTTTCTTTCGTATTCTTGGTGTGATGGTCCATAAATGTGCCCATGCAGAAGGAATCTTAACAAAAATACGCTTAGATGCAAGTTCTGATTTTCAATGGGATCATCAATACGGCCATAATCGTCGGAGGGGGTGGGGGGGGCATCTCTCGCTGTCCGTG
>Ga0115556_1003241_pt1 | contig 10565 bp, 5 predicted proteins | sample COGITO_mtgs_1104_5_FD_87282 | JGI IMG/M metagenome (GOLD analysis project Ga0115556, IMG submission 87282) | Pelagic marine microbial communities from North Sea - COGITO_mtgs_110414 | ecosystem: Environmental > Aquatic > Marine > Epipelagic | place: Germany:Helgoland, sampling site Kabeltonne... | reverse complement strand
GATTGGAAACGAGTTTGTAAACACAGTTACAAGACAGCAACAAGACGCAGCTATAGCTCAAGGTAAGACTGATTGGTTGAACATGGCACAAGATCAGTTTAAAGCTTGGGAACAAAACGAAGCGGATCTTAACTCGCCTGAGTTCCGTGAGTGGTTCAATGATTCTGCTGGTGCTTTCAAAGGTAATCGTGAGTTCGTTCTTCAGGAAATGATTCAGCCTATGTTGATGGATATGACCGAGCGTGGGAACGCCGCTGGAGCGATGCGTAAAATCCAACAGCTTAAAGATTGGAAGATTAACGACACGGGAGCGAAGTTTATAACCAGCACAATGCAGGATTCATTAAACGCATTGGAGCGTACCATCGTTAGTCAGGGAGCTTATTGGCAACAGCAAGCAGTCACGACTTACAACACAGTATTAGAAGACGCTACAGCTCCGTTTGATACTGAGTTTATACAACGCCTAAACGAAGGTAAACCTATTACTGAAAACTTCTTTAAAGATTGGTCTAGTCGGACTAGGGAAGAGTTAAAGGCTAAGGGTGTAAAACCTAATAACATCGAAGAATATATAAAAGGGAAACGGGAAGAAGCTCATAAGAGTTATAATCGTCAAAAGGGGGATACCGTAGCTACAGACTCCGTTGTATTAGGATCAATTCAAGGGAATTTAAATTTAGGTATTGATCAACGGAATGCGATTAACATCGCCCGTGATAACGGAGAATTAAACCTATCTGATTATAAAGCTTTATTGAAAGCAAACAGCGAAGAAACAGACTTTGAAGCGAATGTAATGCGCCGTCAGCCTGTTAGAGATTATTCGGATATTATCGAAAATAGATTTAGTGATAAGGCAATCAAGGATGGAATACCATTACCTATGGTTGATAACTCGACTAATATCGTAAAAGATATAACAGGAATCACTAAGAAACAAATACCAGGTAATACACTAGGAACATTAAGACCTATAGCTTCTCGAATATTTCGTGATGAAATGCGTAAGGAGCGTGATCGTTTGATATTACAAGGGATGGGTCAACTTTCTCGCCCTGAATTAGATAGACAATTAGATGATCGTGTAGCTGAAGTTTACAACAATATATCACCTAAGATTGAAGAAACGGTAAAGACGAGGTTAAGAACCGCTGAATTCAATTTAGGATCTTACTTCGATAAAGATTTATTAGATAGTTTTAAAAACAAAAGTAAGGAGCTTGAGAATTTAAACTCAGTACTTCATCGTATAGGTTTTGAAGAAGACGATTACCAAGGAAAAGGTGAGTTTATTGACGCTTACCGAGCAAACCATATTGATTAATAATGGCTAATAAAATTTATACCGCCGAAGATTTCATGCCTCAAGACGAGGTTTTAGACACGACTGCAACGAGGACTCGTCAAGACATCTTAGATCCTGAAACGGAAGAAGCGAAAGGATTATGGCAAGAGTCTAAGGCGATTGCTATGGAGACCCTGCCAGGTTTAGCTACGGGGATTGCCACGAGTCCTTGGTTACTAGCTGGGCCGAAAGGTTGGTTAGGATATGGTTTATTAAACTTTGCTACAGGGTTTGGATCTAACACAATCGCACAGAAAATGCGTAACCCTGAAAAAGACACTAGCTTTAAGGAAGCGACTTTAAACGGGGCGTTTACTGCTGTTCCTGGTATCGCCCCTGCTAGGACTGCTAAGTTAGGCAAGAAAGGTTTAATGGCAGTTAGAGCCGGTGAAGCGGGTTTCATGGGTGGTGGTGAAGAATTAGGTCGTCAGTTGATTGATATATCCGAAGGAGAGCGGGAAGCCTTAAGCCCGTTTGAAGTTGGTTTTGCAAGTGTAGTAAGTTCAGGTTTAGGTGCGGGTATGGGGCGTTTTGAAAGCGGTATGTTTAATCGTGCTGGTGTAAGTTCCCAACAAGCTAAAAAGATACAGACGCGTATGGAAGCTCATGTTGCTGATCGTATCAATACTATCGATGATATGCTCAAAAAGAATCCTGAGCTAGGTGACGGCGAAATGGGTAGAACTTTACAAAAGGAGCGTGAGACTCTAGCTGAACAATTAACCGAAGTATCTCGTACAGACCGTAAATACCTTGAGGAACTCCGAGCAAAGGCTCAGACGAAAAAGGAAGAGACCGAAAAAGAATGGGCGGAGATAATAAAGACTTATCAAAAACAGCCTGAAGTCGGTGAGGGTACGGTTTTAAGACCGGTTAAAGAAGGCGAAGCGCCTGAAGTAAAACCTAAAGTTGAAGCCGAAGTTGCACCACCATCTAAGCTTACCAAGAAACAAAAGCTCCAAGCTCTTGAACGGATGAAGATGAGCGATGAAGACTTATTGGATTATTTAGAAGGTAAGACCGATTTACTGCCAATTAATGTTGGGGCTTTTACCGACCAACAAGATGTACAGCGTTCTATGGCTGCGGTTTTAGAACAAGTTAAAGAAGGGTTTAAAAAGCGTGGGCCTAAAACTGATCGTGAATCTTTAATCAAAAGATCAATAGAACTGCGTAAGCAACTTAACCCTGACATTGATCCTCTTAAATATACTAAGAAAATAGCTAAAGAGGGCGGAGATATGATCTTCAAGAGCGTTGTAGCTGATTCAATGACGCTAAATGCTTTTAAACAATTCAATAAAAAACTAAGTGGTGATTTAGATTTTAACGATCCAGCGGTTATTAACGATATAATGGCAGACTTCGACCGCCTTGGTGAGTTCGCTGAAGCTTCGGGGTCTATCGGTAGTAATGCTGGTAAACTTTTGCAAAGTCGGAAAGTGTCAAGAGACCAACTAGCTGCGGTTGTTAGTCAGATGGAAAAAGACGCAATCAGTACCGAAGAAAAGCTCACTAAAAAACTCGTTAAATACTCAAAGGATATTTCTCCTGAAGAACTGCAAAAACAATTAAACGATTTAGGCGGTTTAAAAGCGTTGCGTGGTTTGACTTCTGAACTTCGTGTATTAAGGGATACAGGGAAATTGGGTCGTATGCTTGAGCTTAGACGGCGTGGTGTGGCTGGTAAGATTGCAGCCATGACTACAGAGGTAATGTACAGTAATATTTTAAGTGGCCCTGTTACTCAAGCAGCAGCAGCTACCGGTAATACTTTCATGGGAGTCTATTCATTATCTAACCAAGCTTTAGGTGCGTTAGTAGGCGGAGATTTAAAGACTTCCAAACACGCGGTAATGACCGCAAGAAACCTTTTACACGCGTTACCTGAAGCGTGGGAAGCCGCCAAGCTCGCCGCTAAAAACTCCAAAGGACAAATGGCTCTTGATTCTCATTTTGAGAAAGTCGGGGGTAAGGCATTCTCGATGGAAGAAACAGGTTTAAGCGGAGCTATTGGCGAAGGTGTTGAAAACCTTGGTGAGTTAATGTCTTATGGCCCTAAAGGTTTAGTTTTCCAAGACGAGTTCTATCGTCACTTATTTGCTAAGTCTCAAGTTAAATCTTTATTGTCTCAAGAATACAAGGATCTTGTAGCTAAAGGCGAAGCACCTGTCGAGGGGATAGCTGATTATATCGAAGGTAAGATGTCTCGTTACTTTGTGGATGGTAATCGATATAAGACTCAAAACGATGTTCAGTTAGCGGCTGTAAGGCAAGCACAGGAACAAGGTCTTGACGGCGATGAAGCGGTTGATTTCATCAAGAATTACACAAAAGAAAATTGGACTACTAAGCTTTCCAGCGAGATGGAATACTTGAGGCAGTTTGGTGATCGTATAACATTCCAATCGGATCTTAAAAAAGGTTATGGCCCGTTTGAGTCGATGGGAGTGGGAGTTCAGGAACTTAGAACTGAAGGTGGTGCTACAGGTTTTATGGCTCAATACGTTGTGCCTTTTATTAAAACCCCCGTTAATATTTTTAAAGAGTTTGGCGGTACTACAAGTCAATTCGCTGAATTACCTGGTATCGGTCGGTTGTGGGCTAGATCCCGTGAGGAGTTAATGAGTGACAATCCGATGATCAAAGCTAATGCTCGTGGTCGTCAAATCGTAGGTGCGGGACTTTGGAGTAGTGCTATTTATTTAGCTGATCAACAAATCATTACAAATAGTGGCCCTCAAGATTATAAGGAGTTAGAAAATAAGAAAGCTACAGGTTGGTTACCTAACGCCCTTAATAAGTCGGCTCTTGATCGTTATTGGGAAACAGGTGATAGTGGAGGAGATCAGTTAGGTGACACATATATAAGTCTCCAAAAAGCTGACCCTGTCGCAACCATTACTGCTTTAGCTGGCGATTTAATGCGAGCTAGGGAGGATAATGATTTTTCAGATAATGACTTTACCTATTTAATGCAGACCGCAGCATTCGCAATGAGTAGAGCGGTCGGTCAAAAGAGTTATCTTGAGACTGTAGGTGGATTCTTAGACGCGTTGGTTAGTGGTCGTGTATCCGCCGAAGACGACTATGGGACTGCTATATTAGAAGACATTACACGCCGTTCTGTTCCTTCAGTTCTTAACTCATTAGGAAGGTCTGATGACCCGTATATACGCGAAGTAAACGGAGTGTTTGAAACGCTATTGAATCGTATGCCTGGTTATGTTCAAACCTTAGACCCTAAACGTGATGCTTTTGGTGAAAAGGTTCCTTCATACGGAGGAGGTTTGATGCGTAGAGAGATTAATGCTTTCAATCCGTTTATGACTTCCAAGTCTCGTGGTGATCGTTCCGTTGAGGCTATCATGCAATATCAAGGAGCTTATAGGTTTCCGGATGCTGGAGGAAATAAAGGAGCTATACCAGGTATTGATTTACAAAAACTAAAAGTGCCTGGATCTAATCAATCTTTATACGACCGTTGGAAAGAAATATATGCCCAAAGCGGTATAAAGAAGGCGGTTGTAGAAGCTTACGAAAACCCCGACTTATCACAAATAACTATCGCTCGACCTGGTAACGGGTTACCTGAAGTACAGAAACAAACTTTAAATACAATATTTGGAAAGTATAGAGACGCCGCTTTTGGTCAGTTGCTTGAAGAGTATCCAATGCTTGAAAAACAGATGGAATACAATGTAGATTTACAGATACTTCAGTACGAAGGTAAGGATCTTCCGAAGGAAACTGTAGCCCCTGAACTCCTTGATCTCGTGAAGTAGTGCTTGTCATTCTCGATTAAAAGATAATAATATAACAAAGAACCATGCCCAACTCATATGTAGAATATTCATCGGCCACATCGGATCAAGTTACTAATGGCTTTGTGTTTTCCTTTCCGTACTTATCGGATGACGAGGGTAATGCTTTAATCGACGTTTATGTCGAAGATGTCAAGCTGGCTTCATCGGCGTATTCAATCGTTACTTCCCCGACTAATGCTATCGTTATAAACTCCGGTAGTGTCGTCGCTGGGAACTCCGTTAAGATCGCCCGTAATAGCTCGACTGAAAGCCCGTTAGTGGATTTCGTTGATGGCTCGGTACTTACGGAATCTGATCTTGATCGTGGTTACCGTCATGGTTTTTACCTGTCGCAAGAAGCGGCGGAAGGATCGGGTGGTGAACAACTTAGTAAAAAGGGTGGCACGAACTACGATGCGGAAGAGAATAAGATAACGAATCTTGCCGACCCTACCGACGCTCAAGACGCCGCTACAAAAGCGTATGTAGACACGCAAGATGACGCAGTAAAGGCGGAGTTAAACGCGACTATAGACGGGCTTACTCTCGCAGACTTTACAGGTAATTCACTCGATAAAGACCTCGATGTAAACGGCTATAGACTCGTTGATGTCGGGAATCCGTTGAACGCTACTGACGGCGTTAATAAACAGTATGTGGCGGGTGTAGCTGATCAACTATCGCTTGGAACGGGTAACCCTCCAGGTGTGTCGAAGTTTACAGGCACAGGTTCACAAACGGACTTTGTACTTACGTTCTCAACGAACCATAGTAATTCATCCGCTTATCTAGTAACGCTTAATGGCGTCGTTCAAGACCCCGCTGATTACTCGCTTGTAGGCGGTACAAACGACATTAGGTTTACCACAGCTCCCGCTCTAGGCGTCGAAGTAATCGTGATTGAACGCGGTTATCGCAACGCTTTTACCGAGATCCCAACGGATTATGACTACGGTACTCTCGCGCCATCGGCTCAGTTTAATTACGATTATGGCGTGGGACTAGCGGCGCTTACAGCGTTCGTTGATAACGGGCTTGTATCGGGAACAATAACTAACTTTTTAGACTACGGTAGCAACTTCTACGAAAGCTTCGGTGTAGTCTTTTCATACGGAACTCTTATTTAATACATCACATGAGCAATACGCAACTTAGACTACGCAGAGGCACTACCGCCGAACACGCAAACTTTACAGGCGCTCAAGGCGAGTTGACCGTCGATACCGATAAGAACGCTTTGGTGCTACATGACGGAGCTACGGCGGGTGGTATTGAAACAGCTACAGTTGATGTTGTTAATGTTACAGCTACAGGTTCAACTACAGCTAGAAGCCTTGCTGATCGGTTTGCTGAGACATTTAACGTTAAGGATTACGGAGCTAAAGGCGATGGTGTAACCGACGATAGAACAGCTATTAACTTAGCTTTTACTGCTATGGCAAACGCTGGCGGTGGTACTATTTTCTTTCCTAAAGGTACGTATAATATCAGCGATTACATTGGGAATACTACATCGCCTACTGCTCAGATAAGTGTATCTGTTGTGGGAGAAAAAGGTACTGTAATTAATTGTAATCCGACAGCTTCAGCAAACTACGCTCTTTATTTAGCTTATTCTGATTTAGAACATTGTTTTGTTTCGGGCCTTAAAGTAAATGGAAACAACAAGACGCGTCGAGGTATTTATGTAAGAGCAACTTCAGGTGCATTTAGGGAGGCTGTTGTCGAGCATTGCGATGTTGAAAATATAAATGTCGTGAACGGAGTTACAGGTTCTGCTAACGGTATTTTCATCAGTTCTTCAGAGTGGTCTTATAGAGCTTTAGTTCATAACTGCTCGGTATCTAATGTAAGTCGCGATTGGTGGAACGGCGGTGAATACCTTGAAGGTATTGTTGTTACTGATACAGAGCTTTGTAGCATCGATAGATGTAATGTTAGCAATGTGGATTGGAACGGCAATCAAGCGCAAGATGCTGACTGTATTAAAATCTTTTCAGAACAAGACGGAACGGGTGATTATTATAAATCCGTAATAAGTGTTACTAACTGTATTATTGAAAACGGATACGGGCGATTACTTAAACTTCAGACTGAAGGTAATGCTTTTATCCAAAATAATATGTTTATATTAGATGGATCAGGCGAGTTAATCACTAATTGGAAAGCTGTTGATTCTCAAGTGGGTGACGCTAATATTGTTGATAATCGTTTTTATATCGGAGACTCGTGGACAGGTGGTACATCAGCCAATTTAGTGCAAATACAACAAGCAACCTCTAATAATTTTAATTATAACTTCGAGACATTTACTCAGAAATTTAAAAGCAATGTCGTAGAAGTTAAGAAGAAAATGGCTTATGGAGTTATCCTTAGCGTACCGCCTATAAATACACCCATTAAACAATATGTTGAAATTTGCGACAACGTAATATCCCATACAGGAGATGAATTAGACGGTACTACGCAAACAGAAACTGCCTTCGGTCAATTTGTATATACATCCGCATGGAACGACCCAGCAAGCGTTACAGGCGAGTATTATTGGAAGATTAACAACAATCAAATTCATACTTATTATTTTATCCGATTTACAGGAACACAATACGATTACACGGGTAAGTTGTTTATTGAAGTGGTTAACAATGTAAAGTTCTCCGTTGGATATAGTGGTGCTTTGTTTTATGCTGGTAATACTACAGGGGCTTATACAAGTAATATAAAAATATCCGATAATCAATTAGGACACAATCAAGGTGGGGGTTTTAATTGGCCTTCCGATTGTACTGAATGGCATAATGGTTGTGACTTTTATGAAGGCGATTCTAACGCTGGGGTGATAGCTAATATGCCAACCAATTATCGTAATGGACGAGTATATAAACTAGGTGGTGTTATCGGGGTTGAAACTGTGTCTTCAGGAACGGCTTATAAATATATTTCTACAAATAACGGAACAACTTGGTATCAGGTATAACCAAAAACCAGCTTTAAAACTATAAGATATGAGTAACGTACAAGTACAACTTCGCAGAGGAACGACCGCCCAACACGCCGTTTATACGGGGCCACAAGGCGAGGTCACAGTAGACACCGATAAGAACGCCCTGGTGTTGCACGATGGAGCTACGGCGGGTGGTAAGGTTATGCCTACAGGCGACGTTATAGCGACGGGATCGACGACCGCTAGGAGTCTTGCTGATCGGTTTGCTGACGTCGTTCATATTTTAGACTTCATTCCTTTAAGCGAACATTCCGCTATAAAAGCGGGTACTTCTACATACGATACTTCGAGTGATGTAGGTGATGCTATGTCAGTTGCTTCTACGTCGAAGAAAACTTTATTCTTTCCAGCGGGTCGTTATGTTCAAAATTCTACAATATACCCGTTAAGTGATGTTCATGTTTTAGGCGAGGAAGGTACTATCATTCAAAGAGGTGCTAATTATGGGTGGATTATTGGGAATGATAGAGTTACTTTAGAAAATTTAAGGTTTGATAATGCAGCACCTACAACGAGTAATACACATAAGCACTCAGTAAGAATAGGAAACTCGATAGATATAAAGATATTAAACTGCACTTTTTACAACGGAACCGACCCATCAATGGCAGCTTCTTTAGGGCCAGATGGTTTATATATATCAACAGTGAGTCCTAGTAGTGTTAATAATATTTTAATCAGGGACTGTACTTTTGACGGTTTTAGTCGCAATGGTTGTAGTATAACAGATGGGGTCAATGGTATAAAGTTTGAGAGCTGCGTTTTTAAAAACTGTGGACTAACAGGGTTAGATATAGAACCTAATACCAATGACGCTCTTCAAGTTAACGATGTGTCTATAGAAAATTGTTCTTTTGTTGATAACGGCAACGAAGCTACAAGAACTAATAGTTCTGATCCTATTATTGGCGGAGGTTTACATATACACAGCATATCGGGGCCGACAGCTCATATTTCAAAAAATGTTAAAATCTCAAACTGTTACTTTAAAACAAACACAGCCACAGCTTCAGGCGGTATAACATATTTTAAAATAAATAGTGGTAAAGACTGTATAATTACAGATTGTATTTTTGATGAACCCGATGGTAGCAGCAGCGGTGATCACTCTGTAACATTAGAAGAATCCACGTTTGGTTCTGATAATATCATATTTAAAGGTAATAGAATTACTAACTCATTGTTTAAAACATTCAATGTAGAAAACCAACTGATTACAAACAACATTTTTACAGGGGCTAATTTTGCTCTCGTAAGTGCCGGTCAAGGTAAAACCCGTACTGTTTCTAATAATGTATTCAATAACTGCGGAAGTAGTGCTGGTCGTGATTATGTTATTAACTTTGAAAATAACCACATCATTATTTCATCTAACACATTTTACGACGACCGCAGCTCAGATGTGCCTCAGTTTGTCATCGACGGTTATCATAGTTCGACTAGCGCTTTGGAATTAATTGTAGCAAACAACAACGCTAAATGTGTAGGTACAGATAAATGGGATTATTTTATAGGTTTTCCTCCCTCATCATCAGGCTCTGTTGATATAACTGATATTCAGATTGTTAATAATTACATAACTAATACCACTTTCGGAATAAATTACTCAGGAAATTATACGATACCAAATGCTCTTCAAATAATGGTACAAGGTAATCAAATTCAAAATTGTTCCGATTATGGTATTAAATTTTATAGGGCTTCTAATTTAACTATAAGTAACAATCAAATTACAAACTGTGGCGGTAATGGTACGGACGCTATAGAATTAAATGCGTGTACTAAATATATAGTTAATGGAAACTTAATAACTGACTCTAGGACATTAACAGATCGTGCGAATTTTGGTGTTCAAGCTTTTAACTCACCTGATACACAGAACGCTTTAATAGCAAACAATGTAACAATAAACACGCAATCAGGTAATTCAATTAGTGCTAATGATGCGGTTACTGCTAATAATGTTGTAGTATAAGAAGTACGATGACCGAGTCCCTCTCACACTTCCTCGACACCGCCCTTGCCGTCGTTATAGGCGTCATTGGGTGGGCGATTAAAAAGTTCTCTGACCGGCTTGATACCGACGAGAAACGCCTAACCAGGATCGAGGTTGAACTTGCCGCTCAACGCGAAAGGGATAACGCCGTTGAAAACCGTATGAGCGGGTTGGAATCGACGATCAAAGAAATTAATCAGAAGATTGACCGCATGATGGAAATGCTAATGAGGAAATAAATATGTCAAAAGGATTATACGCAAACATTAACCGCCGTAAGAAACTCGGCATTAGCCGCCCTAAAAGCAAGTCTACTGTCTCGCCTAAAGCTTATGGTAGGATGAAGAAGGGATTCCCGAAGCGGTGATGTATGCCATTACCTCGCAGACAACGATTCGCACCTGACCCGTT
>Ga0115556_1003240_pt1 | contig 10565 bp, 9 predicted proteins | sample COGITO_mtgs_1104_5_FD_87282 | JGI IMG/M metagenome (GOLD analysis project Ga0115556, IMG submission 87282) | Pelagic marine microbial communities from North Sea - COGITO_mtgs_110414 | ecosystem: Environmental > Aquatic > Marine > Epipelagic | place: Germany:Helgoland, sampling site Kabeltonne... | reverse complement strand
CTTTTTGGCGCTAGACTTAGTCTTCATTTTGGGCATTTCGATCTCCTATTTTAGAACGTCCGCGTGCGACTCGGCATGCCACTCAGGCCGGCCCCACGATAGAAACCTGTGTCTATGCAGGTTTAATAGTAAGAGCAAGTAGCTTTTCTTGCCATAAAATCATCTATTATAATTTTGAATTATCTAACTTCTTTATAGCTCAAAACTAAAGATTAATTAACCGTCCGGCTCTGATCGGTAGATCAGCCGTTCTTCACAGGGTGCAACACGTAAAATGTTGGTAGTACCAGCTTGATTAAATGGGACACCAGCTGTCACCGCTATTTGATCCGATTTATCAGCATAGCCTTGAGATACCGCTGCACGCACAGCGGCTACCACCGCCATTTTAAAGCGATCTACTGGACCAGTGATTACACAGTTTGTACCCCAAGTTAGGCTTAGACGACGCGCAGTATCGATGTTAGAAGTCAGCGCTATTATAGGCACCCGAGGCCGTTCACGCGCAGTTAGGCTCGCCGTAGTCCCAGAAAAAGTAAAACAAGCAATTGCTTTTATGTCAGTAGTCTCAGCTATCTCACGAGCTGCGGCAACAATGCTATCTGCAACACTTTTCCCTAGCACTGATCTGCTAGCCTCAATAACCTCTGTGTATGTTGGATCAAGCTCTACTTCGATCGCGACATTATTCATCGTCGTAACAGCTTCCACAGGAAAATCCCCGGCAGCAGATTCAGCCGATAACATAATTGCATCTGTACCTTCATAAATCGAATTTGCGACGTCACTGACCTCAGCACGCGTAGGCACCGGACTCTCAATCATACTTTCTAGCATCTGTGTTGCAACAATAACGGGTTTGGCGGCAGCCCGACATTTGCGTACTAATTGCTTTTGAATTGGAGGAACCGCCTGGACTGGCAACTCAACTCCAAGATCGCCACGGGCAACCATTATGCCATCACTAACCTTCAAAATTTCATCAAAGGCATCTACGGCTGCAGGCTTTTCAATTTTGGACATTACAGCCGCTCGACCGTTTATCAACGCTCTCGCCTCATAAACATCTTCCGGGCGTTGAACAAAGGAAAGCGCAAGCCAGTCCACACCCAACTGGCAAGCAAATTCTAAATCAGAGCGGTCCTTTTCTGATAAGGCCTTCAGAGGCAAAAGAACATCTGGGACGTTAACTCCCTTGCGGTTGGAGATCGTTCCACCTGCTAAGACGCTACAATCTGCAAAGTTAGGACCACATTTTATTACTTTTAGCCTTATCTTTCCATCGTTTACCAGAAGCGATGCTCCAACCTCTAAAGCTTGAAAAATTTCAGGATGTGGTAAGTTGACGCGATTGTGGTCACCCTCTAATTCTAGAAGATCCAAACGAAAATTTGCGCCAATCTCGAGTTCTACTTCTTCATTTTTAAAAATTCCGACACGCAATTTTGGACCCTGGAGGTCCGCCAATATAGCTATTGGGCTATTAAGATCCTTTTCAATTTTTCTGATTATAGCATGCCGGGCCGCAATTTCGGAGTGGTCACCATGTGACATATTAAGTCGAAAAACATCTGCGCCGGCTTGGTGTAGAGCAAGGATCATTTCATAATTACTAGAAGCAGGTCCCAGAGTGGCGACTATTTTTACATTTCTTTCCCGCTTCATTCAGAATAACCCGCCTATTGTTATCGCTACCACTTAATTTCTAAATGACATATTTCACATCCACTCACAACTAAGTTAGTTACCAGTATGACCGATGATGCACCATTTTTGACTACAGGAACTGACCGGAAAGGACCATGGTTAATTGCATGCGACCATGCAAGTAACCATGTGCCTAATGCAGTTAACAATAGCTCTCTAGGGCTAACAAAAGACGACATGCATCGCCATATCGCATATGATCTGGGAGCTAAAGGACTCAGCCAGTCCTTGGGAAATATATTAGATGCACCCGTCCTATGCAGTAATTTTTCAAGGCTAGTCATAGACCCCAACCGTGGAGAAGATGATCCAACCTTGTTAATGAAATTGTATGATGGCACCACTATACCAGGCAATCATAAGTCAGATACCGCTGAGCTTAATAAGCGTATCAGAAATTACTATCGCCCCTACCACCAAGCATATTCTAAACTAGCCGCAAGAAGGCGTGCAATTCTTGCCGTACATTCGTTCACGCCACAGCTAAGAGGCCACCCACCTCGTCCATGGGAGGTAGGCGTCCTCTTTGGCCAGGACAGACGCCTTGCTGACGCAGTTATAGCCGGGCTTAGATTGAAGGAAAACTTAATCATTGGGGTCAATGAGCCCTACGCGGGACATTTGCCGGGCGACAGCATAGACCAACACGCTCAAAGCAATAACAAATTAAATGTCTTAATTGAGGTGCGCAATGATTTGATTAAAACTATAAGCAAACAAAATGCTTGGGCGCGTTTTCTCGCACCTGTTTTACAAAAAGCACTGTTAGACGCAGAAGCAAATTTTTAGGAGCAGACCATGGATCCACAAACAAAAATTGAAGTTGAAGCAGCAGCATTTCGTCGGCTGCAGCACCATTTGATTGAATTACGGCCCGACGTCCAAAATATTGATTTGATGAACTTATCAGGTTTTTGCCGCAACTGCCTCTCACGCTGGTATCAAGAAGCGGCAAGTGACAGTGGCATTAACATGACCAAAGACGAAGCCCGAGAAATATTTTATGGAATGCCATTTGCACAATGGAAAGCTGAGTTTCAAACGGAAGTGAGTTCAGCCAAACAGGAAACGTTTTTAAAAAATCATCAATAGTTAACTAGAAAGCTATCAAAAAGTCAAAAATCGAGTGCTATGATTAGTCTACTTACCTTGTGACAAAGATGATACGATCTTCTCGGTAGCAAGCTTTGCGGATAACGCCTAATCCTCAGTTTAGACTGCAATTTTACGACTTTCCTCCAAGTAAATTTCTCTTAAACGCGTGGCAACAGGTCCTGGCTTTCCACTACCAATGGACCACCCATCAACTTCCACCACCGGCATCACGAAAGCCGATGCTGAAGTAAAAAATGCCTCGTCAGCATCCCGCGCCTCTTCAATAGTAAAAGCACGTTCTTCAACCTCCATTTGAGCTTCGCAAGCAAACCTCAAAACAGCAGAACGGGTGATGCCATGAAGTATTTCATTGGAGAGATGTCGAGTTATAATTTTTCCAGCCTTAACAATGTATGCGTTGTTTGATGTTCCCTCAGTTACATTACCATCTTCAACCATCCAGGCGTCATCACAACCAGCAGCTTTTGCCATCATCTTTCCCATTGACGGGTAAAGGAGTTGAACGGTCTTAATATCCCGACGACCCCAACGTTCATCAGAAATCGAAATCACTTTTATACCTACTTTTGCTAATGGACTATCTGCCAAACCCGGTTTGTTTTGAGTGAACAAAACAATGGTCGGCGGCGTATCCTTACTCGGATAAACAAAATCTCGATCAGGAGCAGCACCACGGGTGATTTGCAAGTAAATCAAACCCTCCTCGATGCCGTTAGCTCTCACCAATTCACGATGTACTGCCAGAAGCTCTTCTTTTTTTATCGGACTTTGCATATCCAATTCACTCAAAGACCTTGTCAAACGGAGGGCATGCGCTTCAAAGTCAATAAGTTTGCCATCTAAAACAGAAGTTACCTCGTAGACCCCATCGGCAAATAAAAATCCACGGTCAAAAATTGAAACTTTTGCCTCATTTTCGGGCATATAAACGCCGTTAACATAAACAGTCCGAGTCATCTTGCTATCCCCACAAAGCTTGCACAGGCGGATGTACGCCCTCTGCATCAAATTTTAAAGCGTGTTCGCGGTCCTCTGCCAATAACAAAGGGCCGTCAAGATCAGTGAATGCCGCACCTTGGGCAACTAGTGTCGCCGGAGCCATGGCCAATGAGCTCCCAACCATGCACCCAACCATAATGCCATAGCCCGCCTCACGTGCTGCGTCTCGCAAGATCAAAGCTTCCGTGAGCCCGCCTGTTTTATCAAGTTTAATGTTAGCGTAGTCGTATTTGCCCTTCATATCTTTTAACGAACTGGTGTCATGACAACTTTCATCAGCACAAACCGGTAGGGGACGATCCAAGCCTAAAAGTGCGTGATCTTCGGCCGCCGGTAATGGTTGCTCCACCAACTCGACCCCAAGCCGAACCAAATGCGGTGCTAAATCGGAGTAGACCTCAGCACTCCAGCCCTCATTAGCGTCAACGATGATACGAGCCTGCGGCGCTCCACGCCGTACAGCTTCCAAACGTGGCATATCATCTGGGGTCCCTAATTTAATTTTCAATAGGGGCCTAAATGAATTTAGCCTTGCCTGAGCTTCCATTGAAACTGGGGTATCAAGAGAGAGGGTATAAGCAGTAATTTCAGGACGCAGTGGATCCAATCCAATTATATCTGATACCCGAACACCGGTAATCTTGGCTTCTAAATCCCACAAAGCGCAGTCAACTGCGTTACGAGCCGCGCCGGCAGGTAAAGCCGCCTTTAGGTCAGCCCGCTTTATTACACCAAGTGATTTAATTTGAGTACTAACAGTTTCGATAGTTTCACCATAACGAGCATAAGGAACACACTCACCCCATCCAACGACTCCATTCTGAGTAACCCTAACAGTGAGTACCTGAGCCTGGGTGCGCGAACCTCGTGAAATCGTAAATACTTGCGCTAAGTTGAATGTTTCTGCTTGCACCGAAATTTGCATTTAGAGCTCCTTACTTTTGCCTAAAGAAACCTGATAAACAGACATTTAGTTATTATTGCCATTCGTAAAAACTTCAAATTCTTGAAAATTTATTGTGCGCTTAGTTTTAGTTAAATAGTCTCCAAGGCTTCTACCAGGCGACCGGCCCCAATCCGGATCGGGTCAACTGTGGGCAGCCCCATGCGTTCTTCAACTTCTGCCAAGTAAGTGATAGCCTCATCAGAACCTAAGTGCTGGGTATTAACCGAAATACCAACAACCTGGCACCCAGGGTTACTCACACGCGCTAGAGGCAAAGCCATGTCACGTAGTTCCTCAAGGGATGGTTGCTGATATTCTGGTAGCCCGCGCATGTGCAAACGAGTGGGCTCATGTCCCAAAATCAACGCATCCGGTTGGCCTCCATGAACTAAAGCCATGGTCACTCCCGAATAGGACACATGAAATAGGCTGCCCTGGCCTTCAATATGATCCCAGTGATCCACATCATTGTCAGGCGTCAAATATTCCACTGATCCAGCCATAAAGTCAGCAACTACGGCGTCTAAAGGTACGCCACCACCAGTAATTAATATCCCTGTCTGACCGGTAGCTCTAAACGTCGACTTCATCCCACGTTTACGCATCTCAGCGTCCATTGCCATTGCTGTATACATTTTACCAACTGAGCAATCAGTGCCAACTGTAAGACAGCGCTTTCCACTGCGTCTTTTTCCATTTGCAATTGGGTACTGTACGTCTGCGACGCGTACATCATGAAGCTTGCGCCCATTGGCAACAGCCGTATCTACAAGGTCTTGCTCATCTCTTAAAAGATTGTGAAGTCCTGAAGCCAGGTCGTATCCCATGGCCAATGCATCTTTCAAAACGGACTTCCACGCATCCGATATGATTCCACCTCGATTAGCCACTCCTATAACAAGGGTCCTAGCGCCTGCAGCTTTTGCCTCTGCTAGTGTCATATCCTGGATCCCAAGGTCTGCCCCGCATCCATCCATTCGAAATTGAGCAACAGCATTTTCTGGGCGCCAATCCTTAATACCAATCGCCACCTTGGCTGCTAGCTGGTCAGGGGCATCACCCAAAAACAACAAGTAAGGTGTTTTAATCATGCCACTCTCCATCAAGTTCTTTGCGCAGTTTAATTAACTTAAGGCAGAATATTAAACACAAATAAGCCATGCCGACCACCAAAAAGTATAATGTATAGACAATTTTTATTAGTGTCGAATAGTCTTCTAATTAGATTATCTTAAAAGTATCTTTCAGAAACCGCTCAGAGAATGAGTAGCAGACCGTCCAATTCTAGGTTAGCTGGGTACAAATGTACTTGCAGCATCAGAATCCAGACAATACCTTACCAAAAGCAAAATCTGTAATTTAATTTCTCGAGGTCCAAAATGTCCTTCCACCAGCAGCCAGCACCAATTTCACGCCCAAACCGTTGCCAATTGTTTGGTCCTGGGTCTCGCACAAGCCTTTTCCCAAAGATGGCAGCAAGCGCCGCTGATGTGATAAACTTAGACCTTGAGGATAGCGTGGCACCTTCAGACAAAGATCAAGCCCGAAAAAACATAATTGCTGCCACCCATGATGTAGATTGGGGTGGCAAAACTCTTTCCGTGCGCATCAACGCGCTGGACACTCCATATTGGTATAAAGATGTTGTTGACCTGCTCGAACAAGCGAGCGACCAACTTGACCAAATCATGATCCCGAAGGTTGGGTGCGCCGCAGACGTATACGCTGTGGACGCGTTAGTAACAGCAATTGAAACTGCAAAAAGCAGATCAAAACCAATTAATCTCGAAGTTATTATTGAAAGTGCTGCAGGCATTTCACATGTAGAGGAAATTGCTTCAAGTTCACAACGGCTGGTGGCAATATCGCTTGGCGCTGCAGACTTTGCAGCCAGTATGGGAATGCAGACTACCGGAATAGGTGGAACACAAGAAAATTACTACATGTTAAATGAGGGACAGAAATACTGGTCTGATCCATGGCATTGGGCGCAAGTGGCCATTGTGGCAGCTTGTCGTTCCAATGGTCTTTTACCAGTAGATGGACCCTTTGGTGATTTTAGTGACGAAGAGGGCTTTAGAGCTCAAGCGCGTCGTTCAGCAACTTTAGGAATGGTTGGAAAGTGGGCGATACACCCAAAGCAAATCAGCCTATCCAACGAAATATTTACCCCATCAAAGGCAGCCGTTGACGAGGCACGTGAGATTCTAGGAGCCATGGAGCTGGCTAAGTCGAATGGTGATGGTGCCACCGTCTATAAAGGGCGTCTAGTTGATATAGCCTCGATCAAGCAAGCTGAGGTAATTGTACAACAATTTGAAATGATCAATGACGCATAACGAGTTATTCATAGTTAAAGTTTATTTAAGTTATGTTAGACTTTAAGCTCGCTAACTCCTTATTATTCGGAAAATATTTTTTTGAGGCCAACGATGACCAACTATCTTGAATTTGAAAGACCACTAGCGGAAATTGAAGGAAAAGCCGAAGAGCTGCGCGCCATGGCCCGTGATAATGAAGAAATGGATGTCAAAGCAGAGGCCAATGCACTTGACAAAAAAGCTGGTGAAATTTTGGACGAGCTGTATGCAAAATTAACGCCTTGGAGGAAATGTCAGGTGGCCCGCCATCCAGATCGGCCGCATTGCAAGGATTATATCAAGGAACTTTTTCAAGAATATACACCCCTTGCGGGCGACCGCAATTTTGCTGATGATCATGCTGTAATGGGCGGGCTAGCTCGGCTTGGAGATACTCCAGTTATGGTCATTGGACATGAAAAAGGTAACGATACGAAGTCTCGTATCGCGCGTAACTTTGGCATGGCTAGGCCTGAAGGTTACCGCAAGGCGGTTCGTTTGATGGATCTGGCGGATCGCTTCGGTCTTCCAGTCATATCTTTAATAGACACGCCTGGTGCCTATCCAGGAAAAGGAGCAGAAGAGCGAGGACAGTCTGAAGCTATAGCACGGTCTACCGAAAAATGCCTACAACTCAAAGTACCCATAATTTCAGTGATTATTGGCGAGGGTGGTTCAGGCGGTGCTGTAGCTTTTGCAACCGCAAATAAACTGTTAATGTTGGAGCATTCAATCTACGCAGTTATCAGCCCTGAGGGCTGTGCTTCGATATTATGGAAAGATGCAGAAAAAATGCGGGAGGCAGCCGAAGCTCTTCGGTTGACAGCACAAGATTTAAAAAACTTGGGAGTTTGTGATAAAATAATTTCAGAACCCAAGGGCGGTGCGCACCGAGATCCTATCGCGACCATGCAATCAGTAGGTAAGGCCCTCGCTAAGATATTAGACGACCTGGCCGAAAAAAGTCCGAGCGGTTTAATGCATGATCGTCGTCAAAAATTTTTGGATGTAGGAACAAAAGGTCTAGCCGTCTGAAGTAGTTTACGAAATTTGTTTTGCACAAGATTTCCAAGCTTTATTCAAAGCTCCACTATATGTTTCAGTATTTTAGTCTTTATGTGACGTCTCCAAATCTAAGATTTTACCTATGCTTGGCAGTGCACTTGTGGAAGGATTTTAGATCCCTGATCAAAGAGCAGGTTGGCACACTGACCATAAATTTTAGAAATTGTTATCGCAACAGAACAACCAAGGTTTTGGTCTTTCTGTTTAAATTTCTGAAGCAACTCATTTTCTATAGTAACAATAGTGCTTAAAGGATTTAATATCTAAGTTTGGAATTATTCATTAAACCCTACTTCTGCCATTAATTCTTTTGATCGATTTTCTACGGCAGCTTCCAAAAGGGACATGAACTCCTTAACAGGTTTATTTTTGGGAATTGGATCCATAAACTCAACAATGGCGGTACCTTGTTTTCGCAAAATGCTACGCTTTGGCCAGAATATTCCAATATTTATTGCGACAGGCACGCAATCTTGCCCCAACTCCTTATATAGAGCTCCTGAACCCATTTTATATGGTTTTTTCTGTCCCGGAGCCACACGAGTACCTTGCGGATAAATTACAAGCTGTCCGGCATCTGCCTTCCCTACCTCTACATCCGAAAGCATCTTCTTCATTGCAACAGCTCGTTTGCCTCTGTCAACAGGGATACAACCCAACCGATAAGCATACAGCCCCAAGATTGGAGTGAATAAAAGTTGACGCTTCATAATAAACTTTGGACGAGGCAAACAATTGAAAATCACTATTATATCAAAAAAAGATTGGTGTTTTGCTGCAATCAATACCTCGCCACAGGGAACGGTGCCTCGGACTTCAACTTTCAAACCAAGCATCCAGCCAGCGCTCCAAACTATCCACCAACAATAACATTTCGCCGCCAGTAACGCTCCTTTAGGGCTCAGGATCATGGGAACCAAAAAAACCAAAGCAAGCACACCCATTGAGAGGTACATTTGAAAATTAAAAAGTAGGGACCTCATCCACTGCAATGCATTTTTCATTATAGCTCCATTAACTCTCTTTTGCCGGATTATTGCTAAACTCAAGGCATTTTTACGCCCTAACGGTCTAATCTTGAAACTTATCTAGTAGCCGCTTTAGGTATTCGCGCTCTTCAGTAGGCCGTTCTAACCCACCAGATCTTTTACGTATTTCATCCATCAGTGCTTGCGACCTCAGCTGCTGTTCCGCTTCGGGAAGCATATTTTCACCCATTCCCAACTGTCCGCTTGGCCCTAAATTACGCCCCAAGGGGTCTAAAGTGAAATTATTTTGGGACCCATCAACTGTTCCTTGGTCGCTTGGCGTTGCGCCCGGTACTTGCATTTGTTCGTTCATCTCTGACTCGTTTAATTTTTGCATTCCATCACGCAAAGCGTCAATGACTTTTGATTGGTTTTCTATAGCCTGGGGCAGATTTCCTCGTTCAAGATTTTGAATTGCTAAATCCATTTCACGGCTAGCCTCATCTAGGGCATCGCGAGAGGCCAGACCAGGCGCTGCGCCAGTTGCAGGTAAATTGCCACGTTGGCGTTTGAGCTCACTTTGTAAATTCCTCTGCTGTTCAGCTAACGATTTATTATTTTTTGTTTCCAACTCACTCTGGTTACTACTTTCATTGTTAGACTGATCATTTTTTTGGTGATTTTGTCTCGGACTCCCAGGCTCTCGGTCTTGCAAATCTCTAAAGGTCTTGTCTGACAAGGTTTGTTGCTGTCGCAAAGTTCCAGCTAAATCTTCCATCGATTTTTGGCTTCTACTTCTACTGCCTTGGCTATTTTGTCCTGGTTGCGATTGCATTTTTTGCAGATTTTGCATCAACCTATTTATTTCTTGAAGCAACTCTTGAGCCTCTGCCATGCGCCCGTCTTCCATAAGCTGTTGTAGCTTATCCATCATCTTTTCCAGTTCGCCTTGGGTTACAGATTTCCCTTTTTTCGAACTACGGTCATTTGATTCGTCACTGGCAGAGTTACGTTCAGAGAACTCTAATAAATATTCATTCTGGGCTTTCCGTAACTCATCCATAAGCCGCGCAATCTCGTCTGGGTTTGCTCCGTTTTTAATCGCTTCTTCTAATTTTTTTTGAGCCCTTGCCAAATTTTGAATGGCTTGATCTAAATCTCCATCCTCCACCTCAATAGATAAATCCCAAAGTAACTGCGCAATGGTTTCAATATTTTCATTAGTTACATTTTTTTTATCAATTGCCTCTAATTGGGTTATTATTTTTTTCAAAATAGCCGCATCTTCTAAATCACGAAAAATCTCCTCCGGTTTGACTGAAATAGCGCGTAGTATTTGAGTAACACGCATAATATTTTTTTTAGACCACAAAATATCACGTCGTTGCTCAATTAACGCCTTTG